>Ga0209447_10000308_pt1 | contig 13020 bp, 7 predicted proteins | sample BogFormECP04_OM3_FD_188243 | JGI IMG/M metagenome (GOLD analysis project Ga0209447, IMG submission 188243) | Bog forest soil microbial communities from Calvert Island, British Columbia, Canada - ECP04_OM3 (SPAdes) (version 2) | ecosystem: Environmental > Aquatic > Freshwater > Wetlands > Bog ... | reverse complement strand
GCCTGTTCCTGAAGGCGTTGCAGGGCAAGGCTCCGCAGCTGAACGCGCTGCTGACCACGCACCTGGGCAATCCGCTGGCCGCGGGCAATGCGGTCACGCGATTGTCGGCGCTCTCGACGCAGGGTCCGGCGCTCGATAACACGAAGCTCGATCAGGTCGCGGCGCTCGACGAGCCCACCAGTGGTGCTCCGGCGGCGGGTGTTTCTCTCGCCAGCGCGGATTCGGTGGACGCGACAGCCGCGCCTTCGCCAGATGCTTCGCCCGCTGCTTCGACCGACGCCGACGCTGCCGAACAGGTCGCCCGTCACGACTTCCGCGGCGGGGAAGAGTGAAGTTATGCCGGCTCGCAACAGCGGCACCGAACTCGAGCCGCCCGTTATGAAGACGTGACCGACGGAGTCCGGTTTCAGGCGCGCCGCGATCAGCAGCTCCCGCACGGCGCCGACGACGCGTCGCACCGCGCGAGCAATCGTGGCGTCGAAATCGGCTTGGCCGACGGCGATCCGAGCGCTCTCGCCGAACGGCGTCATGTCGATCGAAGTCGACGCGCTGGACGTCAGCTCGATCTTGGCGCGCTCCACCGCCAGGGCGAGCGAATGTCCTGACCGATCTTCCACCAGCCGGATCAATCGATCGATCAGGTCGCGTCGCTCCGCCTCGAAGCGAATCTGCTTGAGTTCGCTCATGACCTCCGCGGCATAGAGCCGGTTGATGAACGGCCAGGTCGCGAGGTCGTGAAAGTGACGCGTGGGGATCTCTCGCTTTCGGTCGGAAGTCCAGGAGCGATAGCCGAAATGCGGCATCACCTGCGCCAGACTGAGCAGACGGTCGAAATCCGTTCCGCCGACATGAACGCCCGCGTTCGCCAGCACGTCGTCCTTACGGTCCTTCTTCGCCGCGCGTTCGGGGGAGACGCGCACGACCGAGAAGTCCGACGTGCCGCCGCCGATGTCGACGACGAGCACGACCTCCTCGTGCGAGATCCGCTGCTCGTAATCGAGCGCCGCCGCGATCGGCTCGAACTGGAACGCCACTTCCCGGAAACCGCTCGCTCGGGCGATCGCCGCGAGTGCGTCCTCGGCCGCGGCGTCCGCCGCGTCGTCGTCGTCGACGAAGCGCACGGGGCGGCCGAGCACCGCCTGATCGACCCCGCGTCCGAGATCGTCTTCCGCCCGGCGCCTGAGAAAATGGAAGAACGCGCGCAGCACGTCGGCGAAGGAGACCGTATGGACCCCGATCCGCGTCTTCTCGTGAATCAGCGACGTCCCCAGAATGCTCTTCAGCGCCCGCATCAGGCGTCCGTTTTCGCCGCCCACATAGGCCTCGATCGCCGCGCGGCCGAACCGAGGCCTCGCGTCGTCGAAAGGAAAGAAGATGGCGCTCGGCAACGTCGACTGGCCCGATTCCAGCCCAACCAGACGAGCGCCCGCGCGATCGGCGACGCCGACGGTCGAATTCGAGGTGCCAAAATCCACGCCCAAAAATTGAGGTCTGATGTTCATGCGATTCCTCTTTATCCGATAGGTCGGGAACGGGTCCGAAGGCGATGCCGCGAAACAACTATCTCGACCGACGATGCCAGCGCGTGTCATCCCAGCGAAAGCGGGGATCCAGCTTTGGAAACGACGAAGCGCCGACGTGAGCCCGCAAGCCGTTGAAAGCGGCCCAAAGCAGCAAGCCTTTGTAGCGTCATGGCAGCCTGGATGCTCGCGTTCGCGAGCATGACACGTCTCCGTCGAGGACGCCCCTTTCCCGACGGCGAGCTCCGCCCCGGCATAAACGAAGTTGATACAATTATTTAGCCGCGTTTCCGAAGAAAGCGCTGGGAGTTCCGGAGCCAAACGCCGGCGCCCAACCCTCGCCGGCGAGGCGACAAATTCCGTGACAGGAGCATTCGAATTCGCTTTATGCCTCGTCGGCCGCTCGAGCCGAGGAGTTCATAGTGCCTTTCGATTTTTTTGCCGGACGGCCGAAGGCGGTCATCGCGATGGCCCATATCGGCGCCCTGCCGGGAACCCCGCTCTATGACGCCGACGGCGGCATGAATCGGCTGATCGACGAAGTCTCCCGCGACATCGACAAGCTGCAGGCGGGCGGCGTGCACGCGATCATGTTCGGCAACGAGAACGATCGGCCGTATCGATTCACGGCGACCGCCGAGGGGGTAGCCGCGATGACCGCGGTAATCAAGGCACTCGAGCCTTTGCTGAAGGTTCCGTTCGGCGTCAACTATCTCTGGGACCCGGTCGCGAGCGTCGCCATCGCCTGCGCGACCGGCGCCGCGTTCGCGCGCGAAATTTTTACCGGGGTGTTCGCCTCCGACATGGGGCTGTGGCGCCCCTGCGCCGCGGATGCGCTGAAACTTCGCCGCGATCTCGGTCGAACGGACTTGAAGCTGCTGTTCAACATCAACGCGGAATTCGCCTCCTCGCTCGATGTGCGGCCGATCGAGCTGCGCGCCAAGAGCGCGGTGTTTTCCTCGCTGGCCGACGCCATTCTCGTTTCCGGGCCGCTGACGGGGCATCCGGTCGACGCTTCGGATCTCCGGCGGGTGCGCGAGGCGGTCCCCGGCGTCCCGCTGTTCGCCAATACCGGCGTCAGGATCGACAACGCCCGCGAAATCCTCGGCATAGCCGACGGTTGCGTGATCGGCACGCATTTCAAGATCGACGGCGACACCTGGAAAGCCGTCGACGGCGAGCGCGTGAAGCGTTTCATGGACGTCGTCAATAGTCTCGGTTGAGGGATAGACCCTTCTCCCGCCCTTGCGGGAGAAGGTGGCGCCGAAGACGCCCGTCTTTCGACGGGCTTTGGCGCCAGATGAGGGCCGTCCTATGTGTCACAACTACCGTAGACCCTCACCCCAACCCCCTCCCGCGAAGAGCGGGAGAGGGGGCTGCTAGCCATGCGAGGCGAAGCCGTCATCGGGCTCGACATCGGCACGACCTCGACGCTCGGCGCGTTGATCGCTCCGCCCGGCGATATAATCGCGGTAGCTACGCGATCGACCACGCTGTCGTCGCCGCATCCGGGATGGGCGGAGGAGGACCCCGAGCAATGGCGCCGCAACGCCTGGGAGATCCTGCGAGAACTCAGCGCCGCCGCTTCAGCGAAATCCAGAACCTTACGGGGCATTTGCGTGACCGGCATGGTTCCCGCGCTCGTCCTTCTCGACGAGGACGGGGCCGTCATCAGGCCGAGCATTCAGCAGAGCGACGGCCGCGCCGCCGCCGAAGTCGGCGAACTGAGGGCCGAGATCGACGAGGCAAAATTCCTCCGCCGGACCGGCAACGGCGTCAATCAGCAATTGATCGCAACCAAACTGCGCTGGCTCGAACGCCATGAGCCGGGGGCGTTCGGTCGCATCCGCACGGTTTTCGGCTCGTACGACTACATCAACTGGCGGCTCACCGGCCGCCGCGGCGTCGAGCGCAACTGGGCGCTCGAGGCGGGCCTCGTCGACCTCGCCGACGATCGGATCCACGACGATCTCGTCGCCCTGACGCATGTTTCGCGCTCAGCTTTCCCCACGCTGCACGATTCCCAGAGCGTTTTCGGCGCCGTCACGGCCGAAGCCGCCGCGCAGACCGGACTGCCCGAGGGGCTGGCCGTCTTCGGAGGGGCCGCCGACCACATCGCCTCGGCGCTGGCGGCCGGCTTGGTCGATCCCGGCGACGTTCTGCTCAAGTTCGGCGGCGCGGGCGACATCGTCGTGGCGTCGGATGTCGCGCGTCCGGATTGGCGGCTGTTTCTCGACTATCACCTCGTCCCCGGCCTCTATGCGCCCAACGGCTGCATGGCGGCTTCCGGCTCCGCGCTCAATTGGCTCGCGGGCGCTCTCCTACTGGAGGGAACCGACGAAAGCCGCCACGCCGCCTTCGACCGGCTCGCCGCCAAAATCCCACCCGGCAGCGACGGGGTGCTGTGTCTGCCGTATTTTCTGGGTGAGAAGACGCCGGTGCAGGACCCGCTGGCGCGAGGGGCGTTCGTCGGCCTCAGCCTGAGCCATGGACCGGCCCATCTCTGGCGCGCACTGTTGGAGGCGGTCGCGTTCGGCTTTCGCCATCATGTCGAGGTTCTGGACGAGATCGGCTATGCGCCGCGCCGGTTCCTCGCGTCGGACGGCGGTTCGCGCAGCCGCGTATGGATGCAGATCGTCGCCGACGTCCTGCAAGCGCCGGTCACGCTCATCGAGAACGCGCACGGTTCCGCGATCGGCGCCGCCTTCGTCGCCATGGTCGCATCCAGCCTCGTGGGCTGGGGCGACGCGGGCCGCCTCGCACGGCTCGGCGCGACGATCGTTCCCGACCCGGCCAACGCCGCCGCTTACGATCGCATCTACCGCGAGTACCGCGAACTCTACCGAGCGCTGCGACCGCTGTTCCGGTCGCGCGCCGGCGCAGCGGAACCGACGCAGCAGGCAAGCGTGCGGACGTAGGCCCTGGATGCACGGGTCGAAAACTGAAAGCGCAACGCTTATTTCGGGGCGTCGCCTGATCTAAGGCGACGCGCGAAATAATTGCTTCATCCCCATGGCCGACCAAGACAACACGTGTCATACCCGCGAAAGCGGGTATCCAGCTGTGGGGCCACGATGAGGCGACGGCGTGAGCCGGAAAGCGGCGCGGAGACGGCTAGCCAGACAAGGTCGTGGCGACCTGGATCCTCGCGTTCGCGAGGATGACACGTCTCTGCGGAGCGGCAAACGTATCGCTTGATATGCGTCGGGTCGCGCGGGTCGGTTTCGCGCCGAATTCCCTGCTCCGGTCCAAAATTCGGAGTTGATTCCCTGCTCGCGCGAATTAATTCCCTGCTAGATCGCGTAGGGAATTAGCTCGCAAATACCTGGAATCACACATGTTTTAGAGACGGATTTTCGCAAAAAGCGACTGAATCCGAGAAATTCCCTGCTTTTTTCCCTGCCACCAGGGAATTCTACACGGTGGGAGACCGGGGAATCTATCCATCGGCAAGCCGCCAAGGAGCCGATTGTCGGGAACGGGGCATGCTCGAAAAACTCGGATAACGCTCGCGACCGCGGACATCCAGGCTGCCCGGCTCCGCGTCGCTTTTGACGACTGGCCGGCTCACGCCGCCCCTAACCGCCGAGCGATCGCTGCTCCGTCGCGATGCGATCGATCAGCGGATCGAGTTTGCTGCTCTTCGGGCCGTCCGCCGCGAGGCGCGACTTGAAATTCGCGATCGGTTCGGCGAGCACCTCGCTGAGATTTCGCGCGGCGGCGAAGTTGCCGGCGGCACGTTTGATCTTCGCGTTGTCGAACAAGGCCGCCCAAGTCTTGTCGCCACGCAACGGTCCTTCCCAGTCCGGAAAATAGCGAACGAGGGTATCGGTCGGCACATGAACGATATCTGCGCTCACGCCCAATCCCGCGGCGATCGTCCTATAAATGTCATCCCAAGCGTAGGCGTTGTCGGAGGTGATATGAAAGTCCTGGCCGCGAGCAACTCCTCTGCCGAACAGACCGACGAACGGGACCGCGAAATCGGCGGAGCGGGTCAGTGTCCATGGCGTCGCGCCGTCGCCGGCAACGATTATCGGCTTCCCCGCGAGCATTCGATGCGCGACGGGATCGCCTTCGTTGAACAGCGTGGGAAGCATGGTTCGCACGGTATGGCTCGGCCGTACGATGGTCCACGGGAAATTGCTCGTCGCCTTCAGCATCGCCTCACAGGCGATCTTATTCTGGCTGTAGGCCCAGTATGGGTTCACAGTAGGCGTCTTCTCGGTGATGATGTGATTGCGCGGCGGCTTCTCGTAAACGGACGCCGACGATATGAAGATGTATTGGCCTGTATTGCCCGAGAAGACGGCGATATCCGCGGCGACTTGCGCCGGCGCGAAGGCTATGAACTGGCAAACGACGTCGAAACCGCCCTTGCCGAGCGCGTCATAGGCGACGGGGTCTTTCATGTCGCCCGCGATCGAGGTCACCCCCGGCGGCAGGTCGGCGCCGGTCACGCTCCGATTGAATACGGTGACGTCATAGCCGGCCGAGACGGCTTCGGCGACGCAGGGAAGCGAGATGTTGCCTGTACCGCCGATGAAGAGAACTTTTTCGGACATGGGGTCTAGCTCCTGGTTTGGGCGTCGGCTCGCAATGACGGGGGCGCCGGCGTAGTCGCATGCGCTAGTGCAGCTTCACCGTCGGGGCCGGCCGCACGGCGGGCAGGACGAGCCCGAGCAGCGTGCGGAACCGGCCATGCAGGGCGGCCTCGTGCATCTGGTAGAGGCTGCGGTAGGTCAGTCGCGCGAAATAGCCCTCGATGAAAAAGTTGCGTCCGATCAAGCCCATGAGGCTGCCGACGGTGGTGTATTTACCGAGCGAAACCAGCGAGCCGAAATCGTGGTAGGCAAATTCGCGCAAGGGCCGGCCCGCGATGACCTCTCTGAGCTGCCGAAGCATGAACTCGCCCATCTGATGGGCGGCCTGCGCGCGCGGCGGCACGGGATCGGGAGAGCCGGGCCGCGGACAGGACGCGCAGTCGCCCATCGCGAATATGTGATCGTCGCGGGTCGTCTGCAGCGTCCTGCGCACGACCAGCTGGTCGATTCGGTTGGTTTCCAGGCCGTCGATGGCGCGCAGGAACGCGGGCGCCCTCACGCCTGCGCACCAGATCACCAGCTCGGAGGGAATGATCTTTCCGTCCGCGAGCTTGACGCCCTCGGCCAGCACTTCGGCGACGCGCGCGCCGGTGCGCACTTCCACGCCGAGCTTCAGGAGGAGGTCCCGCGCCGCATTGGCGATGCGGGGCGACAGAGCGGGCAGTATGCGGTCGGCCGCCTCGATCAATACGATCCGCAAGTCGCGCTCGGGATCTATCTTGTCGAGCCCGTAGGCGATGATCTCGCGGGAGGTGTGGTGTAATTCGCCGGCGAGCTCGGCGCCGGTCGCGCCCGCCCCGATGATCGCGACGTGCAGTTGGGCGGGACGTATCGGCTCGTGCTGATTCTGCGCTCGCAGAAAGGCGTTCACCAGCCGGCGATTGAAGCGGCTCGCCTGTTCCGGCGTGTCCAGCGGAACGGCGAACTTCGCCGCGCCGGGTGTGCCGAAATCATTGGTGACGCTGCCGACGGCGACGACCAGCGTGTCGTAGGCGAGGCTGGATCGCGCAATGATCTCGCGCCCGTCCTCGTCTTCGAGGGGCGCCAGCGTGATCGTCTTGGCGGCGCGATCGAGGCCGATCATCTCGCCGTTGCGATAGCGAAAATGGCTCCAGTGAGCCTGCGCGAGATAGTTCAACTCGTCCTGCGAGCGCTTTAGGCTGCCGGCCGCGATGGAATGAAGCAGCGGCTTCCAGACATGGGTCCGGCCGCGGTCGACCAGAGTGATTCGGGCGCGACCCGACTTGCCGAGACTTTCGCCCAGCCTGGTCGCGAGTTCGAGCCCGCCGGCGCCTCCGCCGACGACGACGATATGATGCAGCGAGGAATCCGACATGCCGGGTTCACGCGATCCAGGGAAGCCTACAGAGGCGATAGGCCGCTAGCGGAACCGAAGCAAGAGATGCGCGTTCGGCGGCGAGGCCTCGAGATCCGGCAGTTCGGCGCCAAAGTTGCATAAGAAACTTGCATGGGGGCGTCGACGTTTGTGGCGGACGCCACATTGCGCACGTAACACCTCCGGGTTGGAGGGCGACAATTCGGTAGGCGACCCTCAAGCCGCTTGTTCATGTTCGTGTCAGGTAGGCTCGTCTACAGTCGACTCACGCCGGGCAATCACGCCCGAGCAAAGGGCCATGTGGTCAAGGCCTCGGAGCATAAGTAATTAGTTGCAACACCTTCAGGAGGTCGACAGAAACTATCCCATGAATATTTTTCGTGGTCGGTGGTCCGGCCCGAAAAACGTCCCAAACATAGGGTTTAAGTAGACTTTCGGTGTCTCGCCCAGCCTCCGGAAGACCGCGAGTGCTCAGCTCTCGCCGCCGCCATTGTCGAATCCTTGACTTGACGGCTCGCGTGGCAGGCGTTTCAATTCAGCACAAGCGGCAATGATTTGTTAACCATTCGACCGCAGGCTGCACTGACACCGAAATAACAACTCCGCTGGAGGACCTGATGAACGCCAAACCGGCGAACGCATTCGTTTCCGTAGAGTCCCGCGCTGGCCTTCATGGCAAGGGCGCCTCGGTCTTCGGCATGTTCTCCACGGCTTATGCGCGCGAGCGACGCGAAGTTTTGAGCCTGACGGATTATCTGGATGGATGCCGGGACGATCCCTCGATGTACGCCACTTCGGCGGAGCGGATGATCGCCGCCATCGGCGAGCCCAATGTCGTCGACACGAGCAAGGATATTCGGCTCGGACGCATCTTTCTCAACAGGACGATCAAGATATATCCGACTATGACCGGTTTTTTTGGCATGGAGGATACGATCCAGCGCGTCGTCAGCTACTTCCAGCATGCGGCGCAAGGGCTCGAGGAGCGGAAGCAGGTCCTGTATCTGCTGGGTCCCGTCGGCGGCGGCAAGTCCTCGCTCGCCGAGCGGCTGAAGCACCTGATGGAATCGCAGCCGTTCTATGTGCTCGCCGCCGGCGACGAGGTGAGCCCCATTTTCGAATCGCCTCTCGGCCTGTTCCGACCCGACGCGATGGGCGCATTCATGGAGCAGCAATACCGAATTCCCGTCCGTCGCCTGACCGGGATCTGCTCGCCCTGGGCGGCGAAGCGGCTCGATCAGTTCGATGGCGATCTGTCGAAGTTTTCCGTCATCAAGATGTACCCCTCGAAGCTTCGCCAGATCGGCGTCGCCAAGACCGAACCCGGCGACGAAAACAATCAGGACATCTCGGCGCTGGTCGGCAAGATCGACATCCGCAAGCTCGAACACTACTCCCAGCACGACCCCGACGCGTACAGCTATTCGGGCGGCCTCAACCGCACGACGCAGGGGCTGCTCGAATTCGTGGAAATGTTCAAGGCGCCGATCAAGGTTCTGCATCCCCTCCTGACAGCGACGCAGGAAGGCAATTACGCGGGCACCGAAAACCTCGGCGCCCTGCCTTACCAGGGGGTGATCCTGGCCCATTCCAACGAATCGGAGTGGGAGCAGTTCAAGAACAACAAGAACAACGAGGCCTTCCTCGACCGTATCTGCGTGGTCAAGGTTCCCTACTGCGTGCGCGTGACCGAGGAGGCGATGATCTACGGCAAGCTGCTGGAAACCAGCGATCTCGGCACCGCGTCCTGCGCGCCCGAGGTGTTGGAGATTCTCGCCCGCTTCTGCATTTTGTCGAGGATCAAGGAACACCAGAACTCCCCGCTGTATTCCAAGATGCGCGTCTACAACGGCGACAGCCTCAAGGACACCGACCCCAAGGCGAAATCAATCCAGGAATATCGCGAGGCGGCTGGCGTTTCCGAGGGCATGTCGGGCATTTCGACCCGGTTCGCATTCAAGGTTCTCTCCGAGACTTTCAACTACGACAATCACGAAATTGCAGCCGATCCAGTGCATCTGATGTATGTTTTGGAACAAGCCGTGAAGCGCGAACAACATCCGAAGGAGGTGGAGGAGCGTTATCTCGACTTCATCAAGTCGATGCTGGCGCCGCGCTACGCCGAATTCATCGGCCGCGAAATCCAGAAGGCCTATATCGAATCCTACAGCGAATACGGCCAGAATCTGTTCAATCGCTATATCGCCTATGCCGACGCCTGGATCGAGGAGCAGGACTACAAGGACGCCGACACCGGCCAGGTGTTCGACCGCCAGATCCTCGACGCCGAGTTGTCGAAGACGGAAAAGCCGGCCGGTATCGCGAATCCAAAGGATTTCCGTAATGAAATCGTGAAGTTTGCGCTTCGAGCGCGCGCCAGCAACCAGGGCAAGAACCCGTCCTGGACGAGTTACGAGAAGATCCGCGAAGTGATCGAGAAGCGCATGTTCAGTCAGGTCGAAGACCTGCTGCCGATCATCAGTTTCGGCGCCAAGCAGGACACCAAGACCGAGAAGCAGCACGCCGACTTTCTCGAGCGTATGATGTCGCGCGGCTATACCGAGCGGCAGGTTCGCCGGCTGGTGGAATGGTATATGCGAGTCAACAAGGCCGGATGAGGGAAAGCGGGGACCCGCGGAACATGCCTCAGTTCATAGATCGGCGCCTGAATCCGCGCGACAAGAGTCTGGGCAACCGGATGCGCTTCCTGCGTCGGACGCGCGAGCAGCTCAAGCGGGCCGTCGACAAGGCGGTTCGCGAGCGCAACATCAGCGACGCCGCCAAAGGGGGATCGGTTTCGATCCCGTCCGACGGCATCCGCGAGCCGCAATTCCACCTCTCCAACACTGGCGGCGACTACGAGCGCGTATTGCCCGGCAACAAGGAGTTCGTATCCGGCGACCGGATCGAGAAGCCCAGGTCGGGCCGTGGCGGCGGCGGAAGAGAAGCCTCCGATTCGGGCGCAGGCGAGGATGCCTTCTCCTTCGCACTGACGGAAGACGAATTTCTCGACATCCTGTTCGACGATCTCGAACTGCCCGAACTCGTCAAGGCCTCGCTGAAGGACGCCACTCTCAGCGAATACCGGCGGGCCGGCTATTCCAACGACGGCACGACACCCAACCTCAACGTGCTGCGCACCATGCGCTACAGCATGAGCCGACGTCTGGCGTTGCGGCGGCCGTCGACGGACGAAGTCCGGCGTCTCGAGGAGGAACTGAACGAGCTGCGGGCCAAGGATACGCCCGATCTGGGCGAACGGAAGCGCATCCCGAAGCTGTTCGGCGACATCGAGCGGCTCAAACGCCTGCAGCGGGCGATTCCCTTCATCGATCCGATCGACGTTCGCTACAACAGGTTCGCGCGGGTGGCCATTCCCCGCGCGAAGGCCGTCATGTTCTGCCTGATGGACGTGTCGGCCTCGATGGGCGAACGCGAAAAAGATCTCGCCAAGCGGTTCTTCATCTTGCTGCACCTGTTCCTCAAGCGCAAATATGACCGGGTGGACATCGTGTTCATCCGCCATACACACGAAGCGAGCGAGGTCGAGGAGCAAGAGTTCTTCTACGGCAAGGAATCGGGAGGCACCATCGTCAGTTCGGCGTTGAAGGAAATGATCGAGATTCGCGAGAAGCGCTATCCCGCCGCGGATTGGAACATCTATTGCGCCCAAGCCTCCGACGGCGACAATTCGGGTAACGACACAGGCGGCTGCGTCGAGTTGCTCACGCAGACCATTCTGCCGATCACGCAATATTTTGCCTATATCGAGATCGCCGATCGCGGCGAGGGCGGAAATTGGGGCGGCCTGATGAGTGGCAAGGAGCTGTGGCGCGGCTACGCGAAAGTCGCCGAGACCGCCGCCAATTTCGCCATGAAGCGGGTTGCGGGACCCGGCGACATCTATCCGGTCTTCCGCGAACTGTTCGCCAAACAGAAGCGCAAGGGAGCGGCTCGATGACCGGCGCGATGCTGGACGCGCGCGAGAGCGAGGCGCGGACGTCGAAACTTCTGTTCGAAGGCGCCGACTGGAGCTTTCCGCTTTTGCAGACCGTCTACGAGGCCGTGCAGAAGATCGCGCTCGAGGATCTCGGCCTGAACGTATTTCCCAATCAGATCGAGGTGATTTCAGCTGAACAGATGCTCGACGCCTATTCCTCGGTAGGCATGCCGCTCATGTATTCGCATTGGTCCTACGGCAAGCGTTTCGTCCGCGACGAGTTGCTGTATCGCAAGGGCTATCAGGCGCTCGCCTACGAAATTGTCATCAATTCCAATCCCTGCATCAGCTATTACATGGAAGAAAACACCATGGCGATGCAGACGCTGGTGCTCGCGCACGCGGCGTTCGGCCACAATCATTTCTTCAAGAACAATTATCTATTCCAGCAATGGACCGATCCGAACGGAATTCTCGACTATCTCGAATTCGCCAAGCGATATGTCTGCGAGTGCGAGGAGCGCCACGGCGTCGCGGCGGTCGAATCGGTGCTCGACGCGGCGCATGCGCTGATGAACCAGGGCGTGTTTCGTTACCGCCGCGCCACGAAGCTGAAACTGGGCGAATACGAAAGGCGCCGCCGGGAGCGACTGGCGAACCAAGCAGAATCGTATAGCGACCTCTGGCGCACTGTGCCGATTTCCGCGCTCGCGCGCGAACCCACGCTCAGCGAACAGGAAGTGATCGAACGCAAGCAGCGGTTGCGCCTGCCCGAGGAGAACCTGCTGTATTTCCTGGAGAAGAACAGCCCCACTCTGCAAGACTGGCAGCGCGAACTGCTCCGCATCGTGCGCAATGTCGCGCAATATTTCTACCCGCAGCGGCAGACTAAATTGATGAACGAAGGCTGCGCGACCTTCGTCCACTATCACATCGTCAACCGGCTCTACGACGACGGCCTGATCTCGGAAGGCGCGCTGCTCGAGATTCTGCACAGCCACTCGAACGTCGTCTATCAGACCGGTTACGACAATCCGCATCATAGCGGCATGAACCCGTACGCCCTGGGCTTCGCAATGATGCAGGACATCCAGCGCATCTGCCTCCGGCCGACCGACGAAGACCGCGAATGGTTTCCCGATCTCGCCGGCCATGACGACTGGCGGGGCGCGTTGCGCGAAATCTGGGCGAACTACCGCGACGAGTCGTTCGTCCGGCAGTTTCTCAGCCCGCATCTCATCCGCACCCTGAAGCTGTTTGTGCTCAGCGACAAATCCGCCGAGCCCGCCTACCGCATCGACGCGATCCACGACGAAATCGGCTATCGGAAAGTGCGCAACGCCCTGGCCCAGAGCTATGACGTCAGCGGCGCGGAGCCGGATATCCAAGTTGTCGACGTCGACCTTCTGGGGGATCGCCAGCTCATCCTCAAGCACAACGTGCGTAACGGCGTCCGCCTCGCCGAGGCCAGCCGCGACCAGACCCTGCGCCACGTTCGCAAGCTCTGGGGCTACGAGGTGCGGCTGGAGGAAGGCTGAGCCGCCCGCCTCGAGCTTGCTTCGGAGGGCACGACGGGCCGTGGCGGAGCCCGCCGGATCCAGGTTTGTCGGGCGTCTCGTA
>Ga0209447_10000305_pt1 | contig 13044 bp, 9 predicted proteins | sample BogFormECP04_OM3_FD_188243 | JGI IMG/M metagenome (GOLD analysis project Ga0209447, IMG submission 188243) | Bog forest soil microbial communities from Calvert Island, British Columbia, Canada - ECP04_OM3 (SPAdes) (version 2) | ecosystem: Environmental > Aquatic > Freshwater > Wetlands > Bog ... | reverse complement strand
CGCGCGAGCGGCAAATCGTCCAGCTGCTCGCGGAAGGCAGCAACAACAAGGAAGTGGCGCGGGCCCTGCAGCTCAGCGTCAAGACCGTTGAAACGCACCGAAGTAACATAATGCGCAAGATGGAATTCGGTTCGCTGGCGGACCTCGTGCGCTACGCCATCCGCAACAAAATCGTCGACGCTTAGTCCCGCCCCGGCTGCGGCGCCCCGGCGCCCTCGTACACACTCTCCCCGGCTCCACTCGGGAATGTCCCCGATGCCCTCTGCTCGTCTGCAGCCTTAGAGTGCGCCACCTGAAACTACGGTGAGCACCCATGGATGCAAGCGACCGCGCACGCAGATTGGTATCTCTTAGCGGCGTTGTTCAAAACGCGCTGCCGGAAATGCGCGCGGCCATCGCGAAAACGGCGGTGCTGCGCGTCGCGATCGATGCTCTAGCGCCGCTGGTGCACGTCAACCCCACCGCCATTCAGCGCGCGCTGCTCAAATTGGTGCTCAACGCCTCGCAAGCCATTCGCCAGCCCCACGGTGTCATCGAGATCGGCGTTGCCGGCGTCATTGGCGCGGATGGCAAAAGCCGCCCATTCGTGCGGCTCACGGTGGCCGACAACGGCATCGGCATGGATCTCGCGACCGTCGGCAATTTGCTGCACCAAATCACCTTGCCGGCCATCTCGTGCCGCGCCGGCGTTGGATTGCGCATTGTGCACCGCGCGGTCTGTACCCATGGCGGGCGACTGCAGATCGACAGTCAGCCGGGCCATGGCACGACGGTTCGCATCGACCTGCCCGCGGCCTCAGAGGAGTCTGTGAATTGGGACTCCGATTCCGTCGGGTGCGGATCCACATGAGCCAAATCGCCGCGCAATTCTCCACAAACCATCCGCTCGCGGCGGCAGACCGGTTGGCGGAGCTGCGCCGCCAGTATCGGGTACTCAGCGCCAGCAATCGCACCTTGATTTACTCCGTCAGCGAACATGAGTTGCTGCAGGAGGTTTGCCGCGCGCTGGTCAACATTGGAGGCTACCGGTTTGCTTGGATTGGCTGTTTCGCCGCACATCCCGACATCGAGCCGCAACCCACCGCGTCGGCCGCGTGGGGCAAAGGAGCGCTCGATCCGTCGCAGCTCGGCGGGATGCACGCGCTTGGCGATCAAACGCCGGCGCTGCGCGCGATGCGCGAATGGGCGCCGCAGATCGTGCATGAGATCGAGGATTGGCGGTGGAGCGCGGCGTGGCGCACACAGGCGCGCCAGCGCGGCCACGCGGCGGCCTTGGCGATGCCGCTGCTGACCGATGATCAATGTCTGGGAGTGCTCGAGGTCTATACGGACGATTCCGCGGCTTTTGAGATGGCAGAAGTGGTGTTGCTCAATGAAATCGCGGCTGATCTCGCATTCGGGGTCGTGACCATGCGCACGCGCCGCGAGTACCAGCGTCAGAAGACCGATATTGCGCTGCTGACACGGGTGCTGAGGATGCAGAGCGCCATCAATTCTGCGGTGCTGCGCATTCGCGACCCCAATAGTTTGTTGGAGGAAGCCTGCCGCGTTGCGGTCGAAGTCGGCTGCTATAACAGCGCCGTCGTCTGGCTCGTCGAACCCGGCACTCGAATTGCGCGGCCCGGTTATCGCACCGGCGGCCAGGTACCCGATGTCGCGCCGAAACGATTGCACATCGGCGACAACGAGCGTGATACCAGCCTGACGGCGCGTGCCATGCGCACCGGCGAAGTCAGCGTGTGCTGTGATCTGACCCGCAGCGATCAACCGCTGATCGGGCGCGAACTGCTGTTCGCCGACGGCGTGCGGCTGGTGGTGGCGCTGCCGTTCATGGTTGACGGCGTACCCGTCGGCGCACTGACCCTGACCTCCAAGGACTCGGGTCAAGTAGGCGACATTGAACTGCTGCTGCTACAGGACATTGCCACTTCATTGTCATATGCGCTGCGCTCCCAGCAACAGGCCAACGCTGCCGAGTACCTCATGCACTATGATCCGCTCACGGGTCTCGCCAAGCGCTCGTTGTTCTGCCGGCGCCTCGATGAAATGCTGCGTGCGCATTTTGATCCGGAACAGATGCCGACGGTGACGGCACTCAACATCGATCACCTTAACAATTTCAATCACAGTTTTGGCCGGCGCTTTGGCGATCAGTTGTTGCAGCAGGTTGCCGAACGCCTGCGGCGCCACGTCGGCAATGATGAGCGCGTTGCGGATCTCGGCGGCGGTACCTTCGTGCTGGTTGAGCCGGCCTTCGTCACTGCGGACCAAGGCTTCGCATCGCTGCTCTTCAAGGCGGTTTTCGCACAATCCTTTACGATCGAGGGCCGCAGCGTTCGCGTCTCCTGTCACTCGGGCCTGGCGCGTTATCCAATCGACGGTGTGGACGGCAACACTCTGGTGCAAAAGGCCGAGGCCGCGCTGAAACATGCGAAGGAGACCGGCGAGCCGTACTTGCACTACAGATTCGAAATGCGCCGCGCAATGGCCGAGCGGCTGGTGCTTGAACACAAGCTGCGGGAGGCGATCGATGCGCAGCAGTTCGAACTCGTCTACCAGCCGCAGGTCAACGTCAAAACCGGGCACATCGAATCGCTCGAAGCGCTGCTGCGCTGGAACGATCCCGAACACGGCCTGGTAATGCCGGCGCGCTTTCTGCCGGTGCTCGAGTCCTCCGGCCTGATCATTCCGGTAGGCGAGTGGGTGGTCAGGCGCACCATGCAGGACTGTGAGCGCTGGCGGCGACTGGGGCTGCGTCCGGTACGCGCGGCCGTCAATGTGTCGGCGGTGCAGTTCCGCGGCCGCGCGTTCATCGATTTCATGCTCGATTGCGTGAAGGATTTGCCGCGCGACCCGCACGGCTTCGGCATCGACCTCGAGATCACCGAAACCGCGCTGCTGCAGGACATAGACGGCGCCAACCGGCAGCTGCGCGAGCTGCGCGCCGCGGGAATACGCATTGCGTTGGATGACTTTGGCACCGGCTATTCATCCCTCGGCCTGCTGTCGAAACTACCCGTCGACCTGCTCAAGATCGATCGCAGCTTCATCAGCGGACTCCCCGCTGATCACACCAGCATGATGCTCACCCGCACGATAATAGCGCTGGCTTCATCCTTCGGCTTGCTGACGGTGGCCGAAGGCGTCGAGACCGCGGAACAGTTCGAGCTGCTGCGGACTTTGAATTGCGATCAGTCGCAGGGCTACTTTCACTGCGCGCCGGTTGCCGCGCAGGAAATCGATGAATTGCTGGCGGCAGACCAGTAACGTGCCGCACACAGCGCGCATCCTGATTGTCGATAGCCACCCGATCGTTCGCGCGGGATTGCGGCAGATCATCGCACGCGAGGACGACCTACTGGTGTGCGCCGAGACCGACACCGTGTGGGGCGCCCGTATCGCAATCAACGAGACCCACCCCAATCTGGTTATCGCCGACATCAGCCTCAATCAAGGCGATGGCATCGAACTGGTGCGTGAGGTGCGGGCCCATCATCCGCAACTGCCGATTCTGGTGCTGTCCAATCACGACGAGGCGATTTATGCGGAACGCCTGCTGTCGGTCGGGGCGAGCGGCTACATGACGAAACAAGCGACCAGCGAACAAATTTTATACTCGCTGCGCCGCGTGCTTGACGGCGGTATCTGCGTGTCCGAGACCGTCGCCGGCAATATGATACGCAGAGCTGCCGGCGGATCCATTGGCAGATGGTCAGACCCGATTAGTCGCCTCAGCAGCCGTGAGCGCGAGGTCTTGCATTTGTTCGGCAAGGGATTGAGCACTCGCGAGACCGCAAACTCGCTCAATTTGAAGGTCAAAACCATCGAGTCGCACCGCCAGCGGATAAAGGTCAAACTAAATCTGCACAGCGGCGCCCAGCTCGTGCAGTTTGCCGTCAACTGGATTACGGCTTGAGCAGCAGCCGGGCGACGGTGTTTTTCTCGACGGCTGTTCGCGAGTAGCTCAGCGGGAAATAGCGGCCGGTGTCCCACAGAGGCATGAGATCCGAGTAGTGAGGACTGCCGGGCTGCCCGCTTTGACCCGGCGAATTGACGGCGACCGATTGATCCCAATCGCTGGTGTCCAGGATTTCGCGGTAGCTCGCGCCATCGATCTGCGCCCACGACTCGTCGAAGGCGGTGGCGTTCACCGTGTACTCATCGCCGGGCCGCGGCAGCGGTCCCAAGTCGAACAACTCGCGCGCTCCCTGCTGCTCGTCGAGCGCGTGACGGAAGCGTATCGGGTGAAGATTGCCCCAGGACCAGTGCGAAGTATCCGGCCCGAGACGCTGCCCGAGCTGCTTGCGCGCAGCCTCGAGGGCGGCGCGGAGAAGCATGTCGCGAGCCGCGACCGGACCTTCTCCGAACAGATCTTTCTGCGGATTCTTAAGCAGCGCCGCGACCGTGTCGGGCAACAGATTTTCATAGCGCTCGCCATGCGAATCGGAAAACCTTTTTCCCAGGGAGCGGCAGATTTCCTTTAGCCAGACTTCGTAAAGCGCGGCTTCGCGCGATTCGCGGGTTAGACGGCCGTCCCACTGCAGGAATTCCGCGAGCGCAGGATTCTCGCGCAGCGCCGTCGATCGCAGCAGTGTTTGCAGTTCGCGGGCGGGCAATGAAACCACGTCGTTCTGCAGCGCCTCCATGTCGGCAACCGTGAGCTTGTGTTGCTCAAGGTGGGCGCTTTCAATGAACGAGCGGATGCGCTCGAAGCGATAAGGCGGTTCCCACTCGAAGCCGACCCGATAGGGATAGTGCTCCGGGATCATTTTATGGTTTGCGGTGGCCACGAAGCCTGCCGCCGGATTAAAGGTATGCGGCAGCTGCGATGCCGGCAAGAATCCGGCCCATTCGTGGTTGCCGATACCCGGCATCGGCAACAGCCCGGTCCAGCCGCGCAGCGGCGCGAGGCCCACCGAGTGCTCGCCGATGTTGCCGGCGCGATCGGCGTACACGATATTTTCCGAAGGAACCTTCCAGCGGGCCACGGCTGCTTCGAATTGCGTCCAGTTCTGCGCGCGGTCCACCGCCAAGGACGCCAGATACCCCGCGGTCCCCGGCTCGCTTCCCACCCAACGCAGCGCCAGTGCGCGCTTACCGTCCTCCCAGAGCACGGGTCCGTGACGCGTGAATTTCAAGTCAACGGTTTTCGCCGGCGCTCCCTTTATCAGAAATTCTTCGCGGCGGATTGCCATCGGCGTCCATCCGGACTCCGTTCGGTACTCCATTGGATTGGCGGGATTCAGTTCCTCGATGTAGAGATCTTGCTGGTCAAGGCCAAAAATGGTGAATCCCCAGGCGATATGCTGGTTGTGGCCGAGGGCGACCCCGGGCAAGCCCGGTTCGCCCGCGCCAATGACATTCCACCCCGGAGCGACCAGATGAATCATGTAGCGCAGCGATGGCAGCGCGAGTACGCGGTGCGGGTCGTTGGCAAGCAGCGGCTTGCGGCTCGCCGTCAGCGCGCCTGAGATCGTCCAATTGTTGCTGCCCTCGCGCGGCCGGCCCGGAAACTCGATGCGCTGGTCGCTGCCCACCAAATCCTCGAGCAGCTCCGGAGCAAGCCCGGAGAGATCGACGCCGATCGCGGGATCCAGGGAGACCGGCGGATCGAAATCAAACAATTTCGCGGCCTTGGCCGCACCGAGTTCCGTGAGCGCGCGGGCCGAGTTCAGCTCGCTCGCGGCATTGCCGGTCATGGAAAAAGCCGCCATGCGATTCAAGCAATCCTGCGGCTGCCAGAACTCGGGGACGAAGCCCGCTAGTTCAAACTCAACGGGCATGCCGGAACTGCCTGGCGCCTTAAGCGTCGCGATGTAGGCGTTAATGCCGTCGGTGAACGCCGTCAATATCGCTTTGGTATCGGGAGAGTAGCTCGCGTACTCCTTCTGCATGTCGCCTCGGTACTGCAAGGCGCGCGCATTGATGTCGCGCTTGAGAGCCGTGGATCCAAGTATTTCGCTGAGCCTTCCCTGGCCTGAACGTTTCCAAAGTTCCATCTGGAAGAGCCGATCCTGCGCCGCAACCACCCCTTGCGCAAAGAAAAGATCGTGCTGGTTTTTCGCGTAAACATGCGCAACACCCCACGTGTCGCGCAGCACCTGGACCGGCTCGTGCAGGCCCCGCACTTGTAGCTCACCCGACACCGTTGCCAGGGCTTTGCGGGCAGCGGCCGCCGCAGTGCCATCGTACGGCCGAGACGTCGCACACAGCGACAGCGACGCGATCAGCGCGGCAGATACTTTCATGATTTGGTCGCGCAGTTTCATCGTGCGTCTTCTTCAGTGGGAGGTGGGATTCTCACGTATAGCTCCTCGGGTTTCAACTTCAGATGCCGGCCGCTTGCTTACAATCTTGGCATCGAAGACACTGCTTGAACTGCGGGAGGGAGCGCGTCATGGCCGAGGGCGGCGGGGAGGAGAAGTCCCCGATATTCATCAGTTACGCTGCGAACGATGCCGAAACCGCCAACGCGGCTTGCCGGTTTTTAGAGAGTCGTGGCGTGACCTGTTGGATAGCGCCGCGCGACGTGAAGCCGGGCGCCCAGTATGCCGATGCCATCGTCCGGGCAATCAACGAGGCAACGGCGGTGGTGGTGGTGATGTCAGCGAGTGCGATGGCCTCATCGCATGTACGCAGGGAAGTCGAGCGAGCCGCCGCCAAACACAAACAAATCATCGCATTTCGAATCGACGCTGCGGCTCCCAATCCGGCGCTGGAGTATTTCCTGTCGGAGTCGCAATGGATCGATGTATCGGCCTTGGGAATGCAGCCAGCTTTGGCGAGGCTCGCCAGCGCGGTGGGCAGCGAGGTCCCGGCAATCACCGCGCCGGCGATTTCGACGGTTAAGCACGGGGTCGGGCCGCCGCCTCCCAAGTTCTTGCGGCTGAATAAGATGGCGCTTGGGGTTGCGGCGACCGCGGCCGCCGCAATTCTCGCCATCGTCGGGTTCCTCATTTTCGGATGGCCGCGCGAGGCCGCCGAGCAGTGGCGCGATCCGCTGGCGGACGCCAAAATCATGCGCCTCACGGATTTTACCGGGACAGAACAAGCGGCTGCCGTCTCGCGAGATGGCCGATTCGTGGCGTTTCTGGCGGACCGCGACGGACATGTGGACGCCTGGTCGACTGAAGTCGGTAGCAACAGCTATCGAAACCTGACCGAGGGGCGGGTTCCACAAATGAGCAACGCCTCGATCCGGACGGTAAGCTTTTCTCCCGACGGCTCCCTGGTGACGCTCTGGACGCGCAGTGGCGACGGCTCGCGGCCCGAGGACGTCAAACTGATGGCCGTGCCGGTCGGCGGCGGCCCGTTGCGGCTCTACGAAAAGGATGCCGCCGAGGCTGACTGGTCCAGCGACGGAACACGGCTGGTCTTTCACTCGACCGGGCCGGGCGATCCGCTATTCGTGCGCGCGGCGAGCGAGCCGACTGCGCATCAAATCTACGTGGCGCCGTCGCCGGGCATTCATTGCCACTTTCCGACTTGGTCGCGCGACGGGGAATTCATTTACTTCGTGCGCGGCGAGCCGCCCGGTGATTGGGACGTCTGGCGGCTGCGGCCTTCCGGAGACGGACTCGAGCGCCTCACGTTTCACAATTCGCGGGTCACCTATCCTGTCTTGCTCGACGCTCGTACGTTGGTTTATTTGGCCACCGATGCCGACGGATCGGGACCGTGGTTGTATGTCATGGATGTGCAGCGTAAGTCCGAGAGGCGGGTCAGCGTCGGCTTGGAACGGTACACGTCGCTGGCGGCGACCGCGAACGGCGCACGACTGGTAGCCACTGTCGCCAATTCTCGGTCAGACCTGTGGCGCGTGAAGTTCGACGGCAACGGTCCGCCGCAGAACACGGCTGAGCCCGTGGTGCCCACGATTCAGAGTGCATTTGCACCGCGTTTTGGGCCCGACTACCTCGCCTACGTGTCGAGCGCCGGCGGCCGGCGCGGGATCTGGAGGCTGGCGAACGGTGCAGTGATGGAGCTCTGGAACGACGTCGGGGCTGATCGGGTTGGCGCTCCGGCCATCTCGCCGGATGGCCGGCGCATTGCATTTACCGTGGAGAGTCAGGACAAGAAGCAGCTGTACGTCATTAACAGCGACGGTGGACACGCAAGAGTGATCGGAACCACGCTCGCGGTCCGCGGCGATCTTAGCTGGGCTCCCGATTCGCAGTCGATCGTCAGTGCGATCGTGCGCGACGGCGTACCGCGCGTCGCAAGGATCCTGCTCGACGGCAGCCCCCCTCAGCCGATGGTGTCGGAGTACTCCGTCGATGCCGCGTGGTCGCCGGACGGCAAGTACTTCGTTTATTCCGGCGCGGATGTCGGCACAACATTTCCGCTGCGGGCTGCGGGTCCCGACGGTAGACCGTATGGCATGGCGAGCCTGATCCTGACCCGTGGCGCGCGGCGGGTTGCCTTCGCGCGAAGCTCCGGGTCGCTCGTCATCCTGCGCGGCGGAGTCGGCCACAAGAACTTCTGGCTCGTGGATCCGCGAACCGGCGCCGAGCGCCAGCTGACCGAACTGCCGTCGAAGTTCGAGATCGGCGATTTCGACGTTTCGCCGGATACGACCCAAATCATCTTTGACCGTGTGCAGGATAGTTCCAGCATTGCGCTGCTGGAGCGCGCACGATGAGCACGCGCCCGGGGGCCTTGTGCGGCAGATAGCTGTTTATGCACTGCTGCTTGCGTCCATGGCGGCGCACGCCGCGACCGCGCCCCTGAGCGACAAGCAGCAGGTGTTGTGGGATGGCTTGAAGGTCGCTGTTGTCGAGGTGGAGCAGCGGCTCGACGGAGTTCTGGGCGTTGCGATCCTCGATCTGACCTCCGGACAGCAGCTCCTCATCCATCCCGATGAGGTATTTCCGCAGGCGAGCTCAATCAAGATTGCGGTGCTCGCGGAGCTTTATCATCAGGCGCAGCAGGCGGCGCACGGTGTGAAGGACAGGGCGACATTGCAGGATCGCTACGTGGTGCGCGCCGCGGATCTCGTTGCCGATAGCTCCATACTGGGTGGCCTCACGCCCGGCGTCACCTCCCTCACGAACCGTGACCTCGCGACCATCATGGTCGCCGTCAGCGACAATTCGGCGACGAATGTGCTCATTGACCGTGTCGGCATGGACAATGTCGTGCGCTTGACGGAATCGCTGGGGCTTGCGCACACGCAGTTGCGCCGCAAGATGATGGATCTTCAGGCGGCGGCTCAAGGTCGGGAGAACATATCGACGCCGCGGGAAATGATGCAGCTGCTGGAGCAGCTTTATCGGGGCAAGGTGATCGGGCCGCCGCTGCTCGATGATTTTTTTGCCGTTTTGGCGACGTCCAAGGATAGCTTCATAGCGCGCGATCTGCCGCCGGATCTAAAAATTGCGAACAAGCCGGGGGAACTAGAAGGCGTGCGTAATGACTCCGGCATCGTGTTCCTCAAGAATCGCCCCTATGTGATTTGCGTCATGACCACGTATCTTGCAAACGAGCGTGCCGGCGAGGACGCGATCACGCGGATTTCCAGCCTGGCCTACGGTGTATTCGACCGATTCTCACGTGCGTCCGACTTGGGCAGGGTGATTTCGCCGGGTAACGGCAGCACGCGCTAGGGATTTAGCGCAAGCGGCGCGGACTTGGCCACGATCACAGCGGCATCCTTGTTCTCCTTGGAGAACTGCTCGAACAGGTAATTGTGCATCTCAGTGCGAGTGTCTGCGGAGGGCGAAAACAGACTTTCCAGGAAACTGAAAACCGCAAGGGTGGTGAGCGTATGTTGGCGGGCGGGGCGCATCGCGCGCGGGTACTCGGCGTTTTTACATGGCGCAGTGGCCTGCTTCGCGTCGATGCCGGGCGGCCCGCCAAGCAACTCGCCGAGGTTGGGTAGCGGCTTGCCGTCGGCCGAGCCCTCCTGCGCCTTTTTCAATCCATACATGAGACCCACGCAGCCCAAGTTATCCGGATTGTTGAGCCAGCGGAAAAGGGCTGGCGCCATATCGATAAAACCCACATGGCTGCCTGAATCCAATGCGACCAGCACGGTATTTTTGTACTTTTCGGGAAGCGGTTGCGCGTGCTCCCTAAAGGGGACGATTGCATCGGCGGTGCCGCCGAGATACATGAAAGGAATGTTGTCGCCCGCGAAGTAATCCGAGGTAAAGAACTGGCTGGGCCCCGCCATCGATATGGCCGCACGAATTCGCGGGTCTCTCAATTTAGGATCAAGCCCAACCAGTTCGGTAGTGAGGCCTCCAAGAGACAATCCGACGGCGGCAATTCGCTCGCCGTCCACGGTACCGTGAAGCATGTTGTCCGGTTGCTTGGAGCGCGCAAGCATCTGATCGATGAGAAAGGAAATGTCGCCGGGTTGATTGACTATGTCGGCGACAGTAGCGCCGCCAGGAGCCGATCCGCTGGATAAAGGAAAGTCGATGCTCACTGCCACATACCCATGGCTGGCCAGAAAATCCAGAAGATAATCGCCCTCCTTGTACTGCGACATGTAGCCATGGCTGTAAATCACGAGGGGGTAGGGGGCGCCTTCTTTGTCCGTCGGGAACCAGATGCGGCCCTTCAATTCCCGGGATCCACTACCCTTGAAGGTGTGATTGGCCATGGTGGGCCGGGAAGTATCGGTCCAGTCGATAGGCTGATAGGTGACCTGATGTGGACCTCGCTTATAGATCCCCTGACTGAGCGCTCCCGCGGGCACGGCCAAGGGCGGATTGAGAAGAACGTAGACGAGGATGACCAGCGCCGCGAGCAGGGACAGGAGGATTTTGAACAGCGGTCTCACAGGTGTGACTATAACCAACAACCCCTGGCATCGCACGTTTCAACGGCCTGCTGAGGCGATGCATCTTGTTTATGGATTAGGATGCGCCATGAGACGCTGCCTATACGCGCTTGGTGCCGGGCTCGGACTGCTGATAATTGCCGGTGCGGTCGCCGTGTTTTCATGGGGGCGCAATTCCAAGGCGCAGGTGCAGGCTGCCGCATCCGATGCCCTGGGGATGCAGGTGACGATCGGGGGTGCGTTGAAGGTCCGAGTATTCCCAGCTTTTGTCATGACGCTGCAGGATGTGCGAATTCGAAACCAGGGGAGCGAGTTGCTCGCGGCGAAGCAAGCGCGGCTCGGAATCGAAATACTGCCGCTGCTGCTGCACCGGCAAATACGGATTCCGGTGATCGTACTGACGCATGTCACCCTGGCGATTGAACAAGGCCGCGACGGCAAGTTCAACTTCGAACAACCATCGTCAGCGGCGAATTCGCGTCCGGAGGTCGATCCGACGGATGTATCCTTTGCCGACCTGTCGGTGATTTACACCGACAAGCAAAATGGCAACGAATGGCGCGCCGAGTCCTGCGACATGCAATCCGGCCGCGTGCAAATATCGGCCGCCAAGACCGCTGACCTGATAAACGGCCTCGCCATCACGGGGGCTGCATCCTGCAAACAGATTCAGACCCGCAAGCTGTCGCTGTCCGACGTCACGTTCAAACTCGACGCGAAACAGGGATTATTCGAGTTTAAAGATATCACCATGCGGGCCTACGACGGGCGTGGATCCGGCGATGTGCGCGCAAACTTCACAGGGCAGGTGCCGACTTATCGTGTGCACTGTGTGCTCGCGTCGTTCCGCATCGAAGAGTTCTGGAAGAACTTCTCGCAGAAGCAGATCGGCGCAGGCTTGATGAATTTCTCGACCGAGCTGACGCTGAGCGGGTACACGGTGCGCGAGCTGACCGCAAGCAGCGTCGGTGAGGCATCCCTGCGGGGCAGTAACCTGACGCTCGCCACCGGGGACCTTGACGGCGAATTGTCTCGCTACGAGTCCACTCAGAAGTTCAGCTTGATCGATGTGGGCGCATTCCTAGTGGCAGGTCCACTCGGCGTGGCGGTGACCAAGGGCTACGACTTTGCGAGGGTACTTGGTAGTACGGGAGGCAGCAGCGAGATCCCGAGCCTCACCTCCGAGTGGCACATCGAGCATGGCGTCGCGTTTGCGAAGGACGTGGCGATGACGACCGCCAAAAATCGAATCGCGCTGAAAGGAGCCCTCGATTTCGTCAATGATCGATTCCAGGATGTCACCGTCGCGCTGGTCGACAAACAGGGGTGCGTCAGGGTGCAGCAGACTGCACGCGGCCCGTTCAGCCAGCCGGACGTGGAAAAGCCCAACGCTTTGGTGTCGACGACCGGCCCCGTGCGTACGCTATTCAAACAGGCGAAACATTTGTTGGGCGGGCACTGCCAGGTGTTTTACGCGGGCTCGTTGCCGCCGCCTCAGTGACTGCTCGCGCATCAATCTCAACGCGTTTCGACGCCAATGGCGCCCGCGGGGATATTGTCGTCATGAATTTTCCTATGGTTCTCGCGCGTCTTTAGCGGGCGGCACCGCTAGCCAGGTTAGAAGAACGAGCGCGGCGAAGGCCACGTAGGCAACCGTAAACACCCAGGCCGGGGCCTCGTAAAACAGGAGCCGGTCAATCCAGCGCTCGATGAAGCCGCTCGCGGTCTCTCGACCGCGCAGCCGGTCCTCCCAAATTGTCAGAGGGCACGCAATGCCCAACACCGACTCGGCCGCTATGATGAAGATGGCGCCAAAATGCAGAACACGCCAGCGCCGGCTTCTGACCCATGCCCAGCCGCGCCAGGCACCCACGTAAATGGCTGGAACCCCGGCCACGACGAACAGCACGATCAGAAAATGAATGACTACGACGGCGCCGGCAAGCATTTGGCATTAGACTCAGAAGCGAACATTCCGTTAGTGGATGGAGATGGTCCTTGAAGACTCGAATTACTCAGCTTTTTGGCATTCAACACCCGATCATTCAGGGCGGCATGCATTATGTCGGTCTCGCGGAACTTGCCGCGGCCGTGTCGAATGCCGGAGGACTCGGCATCATCACCGGCCTTACCCAGCGCACTCCCGCGGCGCTATCCGCGGAAATCGCGCGCTGCCGCGAGATGACCGACAAGCCGTTTGGCGTGAACCTCACTTTCCTGCCCATGGTCAACCCTCCCGACTATCCTGGCTACAT
>Ga0209447_10000304_pt1 | contig 13052 bp, 11 predicted proteins | sample BogFormECP04_OM3_FD_188243 | JGI IMG/M metagenome (GOLD analysis project Ga0209447, IMG submission 188243) | Bog forest soil microbial communities from Calvert Island, British Columbia, Canada - ECP04_OM3 (SPAdes) (version 2) | ecosystem: Environmental > Aquatic > Freshwater > Wetlands > Bog ... | reverse complement strand
TTGGGACTTGGATCGGTGCAAGCAGCGGGTATGGTGGCTAGAGCAGTGCCAGCCGGGCTGGGACCTTGCGCAGGAAATCCGACCGCGCTGCCGGTGGGTAAGGTCGGTAAGTTGACCGCGCTGCCGGGATACGCATATGCGATGTTGGTGGCCCCGTCAGATCCTTTGTACGTACCGGTTGGGGCGATATCCCTGCCGGTGAAGCCCAAATTCAGAATGGTGGTGGTGACGTCAGTCCAGGCTGGGGTCAGGTTCTGATACTCGATTTTGATACAGCCTAGAATTGTCGGGGAGGCTTTCCCGTTTTTGGCGGAATTCGTGGTGCCGGAACTCATGAGCCAATATCCATCCGTGGCGCTGTACGTGGTTCCACCTGCAGCGCCTGAAACTGGAAGCGGGAACAAGGCACCTGCGGGCGAGTTGGAGGCACCGGTATACCACGCTGGCGCGACACCTGTGCTCGAACCGTCCGAGGGAAATGCGAGCGTCGCCAAATCGACAGGAGGCGTTGTGGTGACCGTATCGAGCGACATCATGTCGGCGTTGTTGCAAGCGTTGGCAGCGCCGGGCGTAACGCCAGCAGGATAATCGTCGATCAAGATGCGCAGAGTCGCCTCTGAAAAGTATTGCTCGCCGAACTCAGCGGGGTTGGACGTCGCTTCGCCGGGCACAGCTCTGCGGATCAGGGAAATCGGCGAGGTGATGCCACCGAGAGCGGTGGAGGTTAAGCTGAGGATCGGCACGCCATTTTGCACTTGACCGTTATACGCGGACATGACCGTGCCAGACCACGTTGGGTTGTTCAGCATGGTGCTCACCCCGGCGTAGATGCTGGTGCCGGTTACGCTGCCTTCGGTGAAATCCAATTGGCGCCAGGAGGTGTTCGTGTAGGGCTGGGTGGTGGGCTCGTTTGTAAGAGTGGGATTGGGACTGGTAGCGATTGACACATATCCACCGTAGGTACCGCCGCTGGTCCCTGCGGTGCCATTTTCGAGATTGGTGCGAATTACCTGGCCCGCGGCCGTAACTTTATCGCCCAGGAAGAGCGGGCCGGTATTCGGAGCGAGCCACAGATTTCCATTGGTGTGTGTGCGGCCGCCAAACTGAAATGAAGGACCGTTGAAGAATGCCACGTCCGAATCGGAATAGATGCCAAACTGAAAGACAGGAATGGAGACGACCTGAACTTGCCGCGTCAGCTTCACTTCTGCTCCGGTCGCAGTATTCTGCGCCGCCACTGTCAGCGTAAAGGGCGTGATCAGGCCTTGCATACCGGCGTAGGGGCTGGGCGGCAGAATCGTCGCGTTATTCGATACCGGAACCAGCGGAGTGATCTGGTAAGTCGAAGCGCCTGCGGAATTCAGGTATTGAATGCCGGGCAGCGCGTTGGGGGGAGCGGAAATAATGGCAGTGATGTCAGCCGTGGCCAGCGAGCCTTTGACGGAGAAGGTATTGGCCACGTCCGTGGTCATTTTTTCCATTCCGGCTTCCGCGCCATAGAACGCCAGCTCGCGGCTCTGGTTGTTGCCGCCCAGGCGCTGGTCGGTCATCACCATCCAGGACATTCCCACCACGATGGCGGAAATCAGCAGTAGAACCATCAGCGACGTTATCAGTGCGACTCCCTTTTCTCGTTCCATTCTCACAGCGGATCTCCTTGAAAACTCAAATTGCGATGGCGACTTGCTACAAACTGAGCCTAGGGCGCCGTGCTCTGCGCAGACGTAGTGAACGAGTCCGTGAACGAAAGGCTGCGTATGCTGACCTGGGTACTCAGGTTGCTTCGCAGGAACTGCGGCGTGGACAATGCCGTGTAGGTATTTTCAGACCTGCCTGCCAGGAACAGGTTGACTGCGCGAATTTGAGCCGGCGTGTCCGGGCTAATCGGCGTGGAGGCGTTGCCGGAACCATTCGTGAAGTTCGTGACTCCGTAGGTGCCAGCCGGGTCCGTCGAACTGGTAATGGAGTAGCTGAACGCCAGGTTTTCGATATCGTCCGCAATAGCCGTCGGCAGATTCACCGGCGCAGCTGCGGGGTAACCCGGATAATTTACCTGGCGGATCAGTTGCGGGTCCTGGACGTTGGTCGCGTCAACGTAGTAAGTCACCATCCAGACGCGGGTGACCGTCGTCGTTGGAAACACGCCTGGGGTGGTGGCGAGGTTGGTAACAGTTCCAAAAGCCTTGCCTGACTGATTCAACCCTGCTGGATCGCCGCCTGCGAAATTGATGGTTTGCCCGGCGACACTCGTCACATATTCCAGGGCCGTGCCGTTCTGGTTGTGGAACATGATCAAATTCCCGGTGGTGATGGGGTTGGTTACTCCGGGCATGATGAAGCAGCCCGCCGCGAGGGTGACGGAGGCGCCGGTCGCGTTAATGGTCCCGGCGCAAGGCGGATTCGCGGCCTGGATGACGGGAAAGCTATAGAGGTGGTTTCCCGCCGTGTCCTGCAGAATGTTGTCCGCGTATATGATATTGATGATGTCGGTTTGAACGCCGGTGAGCGTCGCACCGGTGGAGGGATTCAATGAGGTCGCGAATTGCCCGGCGAGGTAACCGGGAGTGATGGCCGGCAGGGTGGTGTAGCCGACGGGAAACGGGCCGGCGGCGGGCAAGCCGGGGCGAATGACAGCCGTAGTAGCGCCGGTGTAAGGCAGGCTAATGCCACCCTGCGGAATACCTTCGCCCGCCTGCAACAGGTCGCGGACCATGAAGTGCATTCCGGCGCGCAAGTTCTCTTGGGTATTCGCCATATAAGCGACAGCCGTCGTGGCATGCTCTGCCTGCATCAGCGCGCCAGTGGCGATGGCTACGACGGTAACCACAATTCCCATCGAGACCAATAATTCGATCAGCGAAAATCCCTTTTGCAGCTTCATTCCTTGCTCCTGGCGGTTCTAGAACGCTGAAACGTAGGTGGTTAACGTGTACTGCCGCGTAAAGCGCCCCGTAGAGTAGTTCACGGTGATCACCACCTGGTTAAGGCTGTTGAGGTAACCCGGCACGGGGCTGATGGCGATGGTGCGTGTGAAAGCTCCCAGCGTTTCGTATACGTCATCGGGCGTGCCGAGTTTGCCGTCCGGCCCGGGATAGACGATGTAGTCTGGGTTACCGCCCGTGTCGGCAACCGTACCGACGAGCCCGTCTGCTCCTGGCACCAATAACGGCGACGGCCCAACCAGGAAAAGCCCGGCTGGATTGGCCGCCGTATTATTGGTAAGCTGCGCGAACTTGGCGTTATTGGTATATTTGGCGGTGTAGATCGCCTCGGCCGCTTCTTCTGCTTTCTGCTGCGCGATAAAATCATATTCCGAGCCCTGCATGTAGGCGAGCGAATCGGCCAACATGGCTGCCAGACCCAGAACGCCCACACCCAGAATCACCAATGAAATCATGGTCTCTAAAAGCGTGAAGCCCTTCGCCGCTTGCCGTTTGCTTGCTGGCCACATTTTCCCGATCTCCTTCAGAACCTGGTCCAAGTCGTTCCGGCGCCCTTCCAGCCGCGTACCCGGCCCGTGGCGCCTAAGATTGTGATCGCTCGAGCAGTGGTAGTTTTCGCGGGGTATCCCAGGAACACCGTCCCATCAATCGGCTGAAACGTGGTTCCATCCACGAGTTCGCCGTCGCTTTGGAATAACATGCCCCCAACCGGTCCGCCGGACAAACGCTCGAACATGACGGGCCCCGTTGGTGGACCACCGCTGAACATATCCGGCGTGTCCGATGCCAGGACCAAGGTGTATTGAGCCGGAAATTGAATTGGCACAGTGCTCAAAGTCGGATTGATCGCTCCGGCGCCGGCCGTCAAATCATTCCTTTGCTGGAGTACAACCTCATATTGATTTTTTCCGGCCACGACTACCGTAGGAAAGGTGATCTGCACGTAGCGACGATTAGTAATCGCATATTCCCGGCCTTGCCGGAGTTGATCGAGGACCTGGCGCATCGCAGCGTCGAAGCGCGCGTCCTGCAAAGTGGGCAGGTAGGCGATCAGCGCCATCGCCGAAATGATCAGGATCAGCATGACCACGACGCTCATCTCGACCATCGTGAAGCCGCGCTGACGGTTTGCTGCGCGCGTCCCGCTGTTGAATTTCGTAGCCCGTTCTCTCACGCTTGCTCCCTCGAACCGCCCTCTAGGTGGCGGGCGCGCCTCAGAATCCAGTGGATACAATGCAGTTCCCAGGCCATGCTGGGGCGATGGTTAAGCCTATGCGGGATAGCTGCTTAGCTGAGAACGGGTGGGACTGCGATTTCCATTTCGAGATGGATGGGGTAGAAACGTTACATTTCTGGTGGCAGGCTACCACAAACGGAATGCTTCAGATTGGCCCGCCGTGACCTGCGGCGAGTTGTGATTCTTGCGAATCTTACGCAGGATTGGCGCGCTGGAAACCCTTCGGCCAAGCTGGTGCAGAGCGCAGTTGGGCGGCGCTCAGTCGCGGCTGCGCAACTTCGATAGCAGGCGCAGAATCTCCAGGTACAGCCAGATGAGCGTGACCATCAATCCGAAGCCCGCGTACCACTCCATGTATTTTGGCGCTCCGGCGGCCACGCCGCTTTCGATGAAATCAAAATCCAGCACCAGATTAAGCGCCGCGATCACCACGACAAAACCGCTGAAGGCGATCCCGATCGGCCCGGAGCCGTTGATCGTGGTGAAGTGAATGCCGAAGAATCCCAGCACGATCGTGGCTAGGTAGAAGAGCGCGATACCTCCGGTAGCCGCCACCACGCCCAGCCGGAATTTTTCCGTGACGGGAATCAGTCCCGAGCGATAGGCGAGTAAGAGGACCAGGAGCGTGCCGAACGTCAGGCTCACCGCTTGGATTGCGATCCCGTGAAAGCGCGTATCGTAGAATGCAGAAATGGCGCCGAGCAGCAGACCTTCGAGCAGAGCGTAAATCGGCGCGGTCACCGGCGCCCAGGTCTTTTTGAAAATTGTCACCAGCGCGACGATGAATCCGCCAATTCCGCCGATCACCAGCAGCGGCAGCACGGCTTCGGGATTCTGCGAATGCATGTAGATGTTCCAGGTCCAGGCGGCCGTCGCGATCACGCAGAGCAGCAGCACACCGGTCTTGTTCACGGTGCCCTGCAGCGTCATGGGTTCGCCTACGCCGACGCCCGCGCCTTGAAACGCGCTGGCGTTCAGCGCTGGGTTTGATGTCCTCATTAAATCCGCCACTATGAATCTCCTTTGTGCCGCGCGCGCTCGGTTCAGCGCGCCCTTGCGAATGCACTCGATGTTCCGTAGTCTCAGACGCCTCGATGATTTTACATTATTTTGGCCTGGTTCACTCGCGGCCGGCGGTTCGCATCCGCCAAAGGCGGCGTAAATAAAAAATCCCCGGGCTGGCAGTGCGCCGGCCCGGGGAAATTTCTCGTTCCACACTTTGTTTAGTGGCGTCTAGTGATGATCCGCGATGGCGATCGCTTCATCCACATGATGGTGAGCTCGGTCAATATGCCCGATCACGCGGTCACGCAGTCCGCGCGCTTCGGGATTATCTTCTTCTTTCTCGAGATCGTGATGAGCCTTGTCCAGAAGCTCGCGGGCATCATGCAAGCGTCCGACCCAAGGATTGTGCGCGTCAACCGGAGGGCGGTCCGCAATGTTCTTGCCGTCGTCGAATGCGGCACGCTTGATTTCGTCGATGGCGTGGTCGATTTCTTCTACGGCAGCGCGCTCTTCAGCATGCAGAGCGCCTCCGTCCGGGCGTTGCAGATGTGCCCGCGCGTCCCGCAGGTCGGAAAGAGCGTGCAGGTAGGCTGGATGCTTGCCTTCTGCGCGGACATTCTGTGACGTGAACGGGAGCAGGAAAGCAATCGCCGCAGCGATCACTGCAAATTTAGTAAGAGTTTTCATTCGAAGTATCACCTCTTGTGGAATTGGAATGGCTTTAACAGGGGCAGAACTAAAGCTTAACCCTGCGATCCAGTAAAACACGCGGTAGCGGCTTTTGTTGTGGACTGCAGGGGTTGTGTTTCCAGAAAGGCAACGCGCGGGCCGGCGGCGGCAACGCTCATACACTCCCTTCAAGTCACGTCCTGTGAGCATCCTTGTTAAACCTCTCGATTCACATCCGATTACTGAAACCGGCGAATCGTCCCGAGGTTCACGAGGTTAGATTGCGGTTGCGCGAAACTCACTCATCGGGTGTAGTGTTGCGCATCCTGGCCTATGCCTGAGCCAATCCAACCGCCGCAAATAACCAGCGTTGTCGTCTATTCCGAATTGATCAAGAGCCTTGGCCTGCTCGACGCGAGCATGATCGTCGCGGGCTCGATGATTGGCTCGGGCATTTTTATTGTTTCGGCTGGCATCGCGCGGCAAGTCGACAGCCCTGCGCTGTTGCTGATTGTCTGGTTGGTCAGCGGATTGATGACCACGATGGCGGCCTTGTGTTACGGAGAGCTAGCCGCGGCAATGCCGCTCGCCGGCGGCGAATATATTTTCTTGCGCGAATCGCTGGGCCCGATGTGGGGCTTTTTGTATGGCTGGGCGACGCTGCTGGTGATTCAGACAGCCACCATCGCGGCGGTGGCCGTGGCCTTCGCGAACTTTAGCGGCGTGCTGTGGCCGTGGTTGTCGTCGTCCGCGTGGATCTGGAAGATGGGGACATTCGGAGCTTACAAAACCTGGTTCGGCGCGCTGGGACCGTACAACGTCGGGCTCAACACTCAAAACCTGCTGGCCATCGCTTCGATTATTTTTCTTACATGGATGAACACGCGGGGTTTGCGCGCAGGCGCGCGAGTGCAAAATATTTTCACCACGGCAAAACTTGCCGCGCTGGGCGGACTGACGCTGCTGGGCTTCGCCTTCGCGACGCAGTCGGCGCGCCATTCCAACTTCAACGATTTTTGGCGGAACGCGAACGTCTGGGGATTACACAAATATCAAGCCGGGGAAAACACGGTATGGGTCAGCCTGCTAACGCTGCTGGGCCTGGCGATGGTCGGCGCACTTTTTTCTTCGAGCGCCTGGACCAACATCACGTACATCGCGTCTGAGGTGCGGAATCCGCGGCGGAATCTGCCGCTCGCGCTGATGCTGGGCACCGGCATCGTGACGGTGCTCTACGTTCTGGCCAATCTTGCGTACTTGAACGTGCTGCCGCTCGCGGGAACTCCCGATGGAACGACCGTGTTGGCGAGAGGACTGCAATTTGCAGGGGGCGATCGTGTTGGCACCGCCGTCGCGGAAGCGATGGTGGGCGCGAGCGGCGCGGTGCTGGTGGCCATCGCCGTGATGATATCCACATTTGGCTGCAACAACGGACTGATCCTGGCCGGAGCGCGCGTTTATTACGCCATGGCCAAGGACGGCTTATTTTTCAGAAGTGTGGGCAGCGTGAACCGGCACAACACTCCCGCGGTTGCCCTGTGGGTTCAGTGCGTATGGGCGTGTGTTTTGTGCCTCTCCGGGACGTACGGACAGTTGCTCGACTTTCTGGTTTTCGCGGTAGTGATGTTTTACATACTGACGATCCTCGGTCTCTTTCTATTGCGCTTGCGGCGGCCAAATATGGAGCGGCCGTATCGAGTGTTGGGTTACCCCGTGCTTCCGGCGATGTATCTTTTGGTCGCTGCAACGATCGAAGTGCAATTGTTGCGCTACAAGCCGCAATTCACCTGGCCGGGATTGGTCATTATTTTATCCGGGGTGCCGGTTTACTGGCTGTGGCAGAAGTCGCAGCGCGCGCGAGTGCGGAGGGATGTCGGGAGGCAGAGTTAGCCGCGCGGATCGCCGTACGATAATTTCGAGAGTTGGGTGAGCTCGACGCCGGCCTGCCGCAGCGTTTTCGCAACCGCCGCCGCAATTGCCGGAGCGCCCGGAGTGTCGCCGTGGATGCAAATCGTGTGTGCGTTCGCGGCTAGCTCGGCGCCGCCGCTGGCAATCACCTTCCCGTGTGCCGCAATGCGCAGCGCCTGTTGCGCTGCTTCGGCGGGATTGCGTATCAGCGCGTCCGCAAATTTGCGCGAACGCAGCGCGCCATCGGCTTCGTAGCGCCGGTCTGCGAACGCTTCTGCGGCCACGCGGAAGCCGGCTGTGCGAAAGACGTCCAACATCAGCGAGCCGGCGAGACCAACCAGCACGACGTCCCGGCTCCAGCGCGCTACTCCTTCGGCGATCGCTTGGGCGACGACGCGGTCCCGCGCAGCCTGGTTGTAGAGCGCGCCGTGAGGCTTCACATGGGTCACGCGGCCGCCACATTCGGCGGCGACTTCGGCGAGCGCGCTCACTTGGTTGAAAACGGAATCGGCGATTATTTCCGGAGGCAGTTGCAATTCCAGACGGCCGAAATTGGCGCGATCTGGATGGCCGGGATGCGCGCCGATATCCAGCTTCCAGCGGAGCGCCTGCTCGATGGTTGCTTTCATGGTTTGGGCGTCGCCGGCGTGTCCGCCGCAGGCGATACTGACAGAGGTCAGCGACGGCATCAGCGATTCCTGAGTGCCATCGGTGATGGCTTCCGGCGCTTCACCCATGTCGCAATTCAAATCTATGCGTTTCATTCCAGAATCAACTCCCGGGACGCCAGCAGCTTTTCCTGTGCGATGAGCAGAGCGCGCGCCTGATCGAATGTCACCGGCTCGAATCGTATCTCATCGCGCGGGCGAAGTTGTCCTACGCGGTGCAGATCCGCGGCGATCACGTTCGCGATTTTGGGATAGCCGCCGGTGGTTTGCTGCTCGACAAAAAGGATGATGGGCGAGCCTCCCGCGGGCACCTGGATAGCGCCGAGCGAAACGCCTTCCGTGAGCATCTCGCTCGCGCTGTTTTGTGTGACGGCGGCGCCTTCGAGACGCAGGCCCATGCGATTCGATTGCTCGCCGACGCGATAGCTGGCCGCATAAAACGCGCGCTGCGATGAATTGGAAAACCAATCGGCCTGCGGGCCGGGAGTCACGCGCAAGACGTTGCGGTGCGAGAAATTCTCCGACGCCAGTGGAGCGACGGTTCTCTTGCGGAAGCGCTGGGACGCGCGCGCGATGCGCAGGACGTCGCCCTTCCGCAGTGGCCTGCCTTCGAAACCGCCGAGGCCGCTAAGGATGTGCGTGGACGCGCTGCCTAAAAACGGCTTCACCGCGATTCCGCCTTGAACGCAGAGATAACTGCGCGCTCCCGAAGTCGTGGGACCGACGCGAAGTGTTTGGCGTGGCCGCACTTCCACCGACGCGCCCAACTCGATGGGGACATTATCCAAGGTCGCGCCGAAATCGGAGCCAGTCAGCGCTACGATCGCTCCTTGCGGAAAAGTAAATGTTCCGCCGAGCAGCATCATTTCCAGTCCAGCCGCGCCCTCATTATTCCCAACTAAGCGGTTTCCGACACGCAGCGAAATTGGATCGGCGGCTCCGGAAGGCGAAACGCCGATGGGACCGAAGCCTTGTCGCCCGAGATCCTGCACGGTGGTCATCAGTCCCGGCGCCTGAACATGAATCGTGCTCATGCGCGCTCCAGGGCGGCGAATCGGGCGGTGGAAATCGGCGTGAAGCGCACACGATCGCCGATGGCGAGAAAACTCATGGCCTTGCGTTCTGGGCGAAACATTGCGATGGGCGTGCGTCCGATCAATCGCCAGCCGCCGGGCGTCGAAAATGGATACACGCCGGTCTGATTGCCGGCAATGCCCACGCTGCCAGGCGGCGTGCTGCGGCGCGGGCTATCCAGCCGCGGCGTCGCCAACGCTTCCGGCAATTCACCGAGATACGCGAACCCTGGCACGAATCCGAGGAAGTAAACGACGTAGGTGGCGGCGGCGTGCAATTCGATTGCTTGGGCGGGCGTGATCCCGTGCAGGCTGGCGACTTCGTCTAAATCGGGACCAAACTCGCCGCCGTAGCACGTGGGGATTTTCAGCTCGCGCCCTTTGGGAATACGCAGCGCGTCCAGGCGGTGGATATAACCGCGCAGAATTTCTTCCAGGTCGGCGTGGTTCAATCGCAGCGCGTCGAAGCTGACCAGAATCGAGCAATACGCGGGATTTAGATTGCGCACGCCGGCGATCGGTTTTTGCTCGAGCAAGCGCAGCAATTTGCGCACTCGCTGATGAGCGTCCGGGGTGATCTGCTGGCCGAAGTAAATCAGCAGCGATTGATCGCTCGCGGGTTGAAATTGCACGCCGTCCGGCTGCGCTGTCTGCATTTTCCGTGAATTATATAGTACGTGCGGTTCCGAGCTACTGGGCGCTAAAAACTTATGAAGCTAGAGGGTAACAAAACCAAGCAGATTTGGTGACGGTGGGAACAAGAACCGGTTCAGCTGCTTCCCTGCTGCGCTCACGCATCGGCAAAAATGATGGACGTTTCCCTGCCGGATCTAGATCACTTCCGCAAGAGCGGCGCAAAAACGCTGTGTTTGCGATTCGCGTTCCCCACCTCAGCGATTCTGGCAAGCTATCGTCAGGAATACGCTTGCAATACAATACGTCCGCCATACGGTAGAGAAGTGTGAGCGGCTGTGCATCGTTAGGAGATAATAGCGGCCATGCGCGTTGGAGTGTTCACCCCGCTGCTCAGTCAGCTTTCGCTGCCTGACGTTCTCCAGAAGCTCGCCGCGCTGCGCATTAATACCATCGAACTTGGCACCGGAAATTATCCGGGAGATGCGCACTGCAAGCTGGCGATGCTTGACGAAAGCCGCGCCCTCGCGGCGTTTCAGCGGGTGCTTGCCGACCATGGGGCGCAGATCAGCGCCTTGAGCTGTCACGGGAACGCCTTGCATCCTGACAAGGCGCGCGCAGAGCAAGACCGAGCGGTGAGCCGCAAGACGATCCTTCTCGCGGAAAAACTTGGGATACCCGTGGTGATTGACTTTTCGGGTTGCCCCGGTGATTCGCCGGGCGCCACTGCGCCCAATTGGGTGACCTGTCCTTGGCCTCCGGAATATCTGAAGGTTCTCGACTGGCAGTGGAACGAAGTGGTCGCGCCTTATTGGATCGAGCACGCCAAATTCGCCAAGCATCACGGTGTGAAGCTCGCCATCGAAATGCATCCTGGATTTGTGGTTTACAGTCCGGAGACGATGCTAAAGCTGCGCTCGATCGCGGGGCCTGTTGTGGGTTGCAACTTCGATCCCAGCCACTTGTTCTGGCAGGGCATCGATCCGATAGCCGCGGTGCGCGTGCTGGAAGGGGCGATCTTCCACGTCCACGCTAAAGATACGCAGCTGTACCCGAGCAATCTGCAGCGCGCCGGGGTGCTGGACACCAAGCCCTATACCGACGAGCGCGCGCGCAGCTGGATTTTTCGCACTTGCGGCTACGGCCACGGCGCGGAGTGGTGGAGCGAATTCATTTCCACGCTGCGAATGTTCGGTTACGATTCGGTGCTTTCCATCGAGCACGAAGATAGCCTGCTCTCCGCGGAAGAGGGGCTTAGCAAGGCTGCGAATTTCCTCAATGAGATCGTAATCCGTGAGCGCCCGTCGGCGGCGTGGTGGTTGTAGCGCGCTGCCGTCGGGCTGCGAGGCGCTCTGCGGGAAATTGAATCCGCGAGTCCTTGCGCGCTAAACCGTCAACCGTTTCATGTACTCCGCGTCAATCTTCAGCGCGTCCATTGGTGGCATGTCGTACTGCTCCTGCTCGATAAACGCATGCTTGATGTTGGCCTTTTTTGCCGCCAGGAAAATCGGACGGTAATCAATGCTTCCGCGGCCCAACTCGGCCGAAGGCGGCGGATTCGTATCGGAACCCGGCTCGCCGCTCAACTTGAAATCCTTCACATGCAGCATGGAAAAGCGCGTCGGGTAGCGCTTCAAATAATCCACCGGATTTTTGCCGCCAACAATCATCCACCCGCAGTCCATCTCCATCGTTACCTTTGCGGGATCTGTCAGACGCAGCAGTTCGTCGTAAACTACCACGCCGTTCACCGCGCGGAACTCAGCAGTATGATTGTGGTATCCAAATTTGATTCCGGCTGCATTCACGCGCTCTCCGAGCCGGTTGAATTCCTCCGCGTTCCACCGCCAGTCCTCGAGCGTCATAGCTTCTCTGGCGACCCTTTTATCCTCGGATTTCGCGGGCGACCCATGCGGAAATCCGGGCGACGCGCAGATGATGTACTCAAGGCCCAGCGCTTTTCCGAACTCGATGACCTCGTCGAGGTGTGGCGCCAGGTCCGCATATGAATAGTGGGCGCTCACGCAATGCAGCCCTGCTTGCTCCATGGCCTGCTTCACGTCGTTTGCGCTGCGGCCAAAAAATCCAGCGGCCTCAACCTCACGGTAACCCAGCGCGCTCAGCTGACGGAGCGTTCCTTCATAACCCTTTGGCAACAAATCCCTGACGGAATAGAGCTGCAATCCGAGCGGCAAGCCCAACGGATTCGCCATCAGCCAGTCTGTATCGGTACACGCTGCGGCGAAAGCAAGCGACGCCGATGCAGTCTTCAGAAAATTCCTTCTGGAGATTCTTAGCATGGTCACCGCCCCTGTTCCAAAGTGATGGTCATCTTAATAGCTCGACCGAACCGCGCTTACCCGTGAATCGTCTTCGCGTTTCCATCCCACGTAGCAATCGTTTTATTGAAGTACGCGTAGTTTGCCAGATGGCAGCCAATCGCGGTGTGATTGCCGAACACTTCGTTCTCAACAGGAGATTTGCGCGTTCGCACCGCATTGAAGAAATTCGCCTGGTGCGCTGAAACGTCGCTGTACCCGGCCGGCGCCGCAAAAACCTCGGACTGCACCGTGGTCTGATAATCGAGCGGCGCGGTTTGCGGATTTTCCGCCGCCCACTTCGCGAGATAGGCATTACGAAGCCGCGCCGGCCAACCCTTGGTCGAATATGTCTCGGGCTTCGGAGTAACATCTTGCGGCGTAAATGTCAGCGTCTGATTCAAGATTTCCAGCGTCCCCTTCGTGCCTTGGAATTTGATCGGTTCGCCGCCTTGACTACTGTTCAGATTGCAATCGAGCGAAACGCGGAAGTTAGGATAATCATAAACCGTCTCAATCACGTCGGGGAAGTCGCGCCCGTCGTTCCAACGGAATAATCCGCCAGTTGTTTGCGCGCGTTGCGGAACTTCATCGATTCC
>Ga0209447_10000303_pt1 | contig 13060 bp, 11 predicted proteins | sample BogFormECP04_OM3_FD_188243 | JGI IMG/M metagenome (GOLD analysis project Ga0209447, IMG submission 188243) | Bog forest soil microbial communities from Calvert Island, British Columbia, Canada - ECP04_OM3 (SPAdes) (version 2) | ecosystem: Environmental > Aquatic > Freshwater > Wetlands > Bog ... | reverse complement strand
TCCCTGCAAGATGATCGCGCCAATCCTCGATGAGATTGCCGATACCTACAAAGACAAGATTCGCATCGCCAAGCTCAACATCGACGAAAATCCCCATACGCCGCCCAAATTCAACATTCGCGGCATCCCTACGCTGATCCTGTTCAAGAACGGCACCGTGGAGGCCCAGAAAGTGGGAGCAGTTACCAAATCACAGCTCGCCGCGTTTCTGGACAGCAACCTGTGAGGGGCTACCTGGGAAATCAATCGCGCGGCGGCCAAGGCGGCGGGCAGCAAGGCGGGCAAGGGGGCGGCGGCCAGGGCGGCGGGCGGTCGAATCGCTCCAATCGCGGGCCGCGCAACGACAACCGCAACGGCAATACCAACGGCGGCCGGCCGATGCACGAAGACTACGGCGATTTGCCGGAGGGCGGAGATGATTTAGAGATCATTGCGCCGACGGATCTCGCGCGCAGCCGCAGCTCGATGAATTTAACCGAGCTGAAAAAGCGCCCGATCAGCGATCTGGTCAAGCTGGCCGAGACCATGGGCCTCGAGAACATGGGCCGCTCGCGCAAGCAGGACATCATTTTCGGCGTGCTCAAGGCGCATGCGCGCAAGGGCGAGGACATTTATGGCGATGGAGTACTCGAGATACTGCAGGACGGCTTCGGCTTCCTGCGCTCCTCGGACTCGAGCTATCTGGCAGGCCCCGACGACATCTATGTCAGCCCAAGCCAGATCCGCCGCTTCAATCTGCGCACCGGCGATTCGATTTCTGGACTGATCCGTCCGCCGAAGGACGGCGAACGCTACTTCGCGTTGCTCAAGGTGGGCGAGATCAATTACGACTCTCCGGAGAGTTCGCGCGGCAAGGTGCTGTTCGAGAATCTCACCCCGCTGCATCCCACCGAGCGCCTCAAGCTGGAGCGCGGCAACGGCTCCACCGAGGACTTGACGGCGCGCGCCATCGATTTGGTGGCGCCCATCGGCAAGGGTCAGCGCGGCTTGATCGTCTCGCCGCCGAAAGCCGGCAAGACCATGCTGCTGCAAAACATCGCTACCGCCATCACAGCCAACCACCCCGAGGTGTACCTCATCGTGCTGCTCATCGACGAGCGGCCCGAAGAAGTGACGGAAATGGCGCGCACGGTGAAGGGCGAAGTCGTTTCCTCGACCTTCGATGAACCTGCCAGCCGCCACGTGCAAGTGGCCGAGATGGTGATCGAAAAAGCCAAGCGCCTGGTCGAACACAAGAAAGACGTGGTCATTCTCCTCGATTCCATTACGCGCCTGGCCCGTGCCTACAACACCGTGGTGCCGAGTTCCGGCAAGGTGCTCACCGGCGGCGTCGATGCCAATGCGCTGCAGCGGCCGAAGCGCTTCTTTGGCGCGGCGCGCAATATCGAAGAGGGCGGCAGCCTGACCATCCTCGCCACCGCGCTGGTCGATACCGGTTCGAAGATGGACGATGTCATTTTCGAAGAATTCAAAGGTACCGGCAATTCTGAAATTCATTTGGATCGCCGCATCTCTGAAAAGCGCGTGTTTCCTTCGATCAATATCAACCGTTCGGGCACGCGCAAAGAGGAACTCATCACCGAGCCTTCGGAGCTTTCCAAGATGTGGATCCTGCGCAAGCTCCTGCATCCGATGGACGAGCTGGCGGCGATCGAGTTCTTGCTCGACAAGATGAAGGACACCAAGACCAACACGGATTTCTTCGACGCCATGAAGCGCTAGTGCAGGCTTAACTCGGGAGTCAGTAATGGAGTGGTGGGCGTGGATTGCGGTCGGCGCCATACTTTTGGTTTCTGAGCTGGCTTTCGTCGATGCCCAGTTCTATCTGGTGTTCGTCGGCGCATCCGCGCTGGTCGTGGGATTTTTGGATTTATCGGGATTGCTGCCGGCCGTTTGGATGCAGTGGCTGTTGTTCGCGGTCTTGGCCGTATTTTCCATGGTCGCATTTCGCCGGCGGATCTACGAGCGCATGCGCCGCAAACTACCCACGATGAAGCAGGGGCCGACGGGCGAAACCGTCGTGCTGCCCGCCGAGCTCAAGCCGGGTGAATCCTGCCGGCTGGAGTACTGCGGCAGTTCGTGGGATGCGGTCAACGGCGGGAGAGTCCCGATCGCTGCCGGGCAGCGCGCTCGTATCGGGCGAGTCGATGGCTTGACGCTCGTTTTGCATGGAGAAAACTCTTGACCCTGACCCTGGGCTACGCATTCATCTTCATCGCCATTTTGGCAGTCGTTGTGATTGCCAAGACGGCGACGGTGGTGCCGCAGCAAAGCGCTTTTGTGATCGAACACTTGGGCAAGTACAGCCGCACGTTGTCCGCCGGGTTTCATATTCTCGTGCCTTTCATGGAGCGCATTGCCTACCGGCACAGCCTGAAGGAAATCGCGATCGATATCGCCGAACAGATTTGCATCACCCGCGACAATGTCCAGGTCGGCGTCGACGCCGTGCTGTACATGCAGGTGATGGATCCGCATCTGGCGTCATACGGCATCACCAACTACGGGTTCGCGATCTCGCAGCTCGCGCAAACCACCCTGCGCAGCGAGATCGGCAAGATCGAACTGGACCGCACCTTCGAGGCGCGCGGCCAGATCAACACCAATGTCGTCAGCGAATTGGACAAGGCATCGTCTCCCTGGGGCGTCAAAGTTCTGCGCTACGAGATCAAGAACATCACCCCGCCGAAGGACGTGTTGTCGGCCATGGAGAAGCAGATGCGCGCCGAGCGCGAAAAGCGCGCGGTCATCCTCACCTCGGAAGGCGAGCGGGATGCCAAGATCAATGCCGCGGAGGGCGATAAGCAGCGCGTGATCAAGCAATCCGAAGCCAACAAGCAGCAGCAGATCAATGAGGCCGAGGGTCAGGCGCAGGCCATTCTCGCGGTCGCCACCGCAACCGCCGAGGGCTTGCGGCAGGTGGGCATCGCGCTGTCGGATCGCGGCGGCATCGAAGCCATGCAGCTGCGCATCGGCGAGGAGTACGTGAAGCAGTTCGGCAAGCTGGCGCAGGCCGGAACGACCCTGGTGGTGCCGGCGAACCTGACGGATCTTGCGGCCATTGTGACCATGGCGACCAGCATTGCGCGCAAGCCGCCCGCGGGCGCGCCGCCGCCTGGCGGGCCGCCGGTCTTTTCAAAGAGCTAACGACATCAATGGCTGAGACGCGCACGGCCCATTCGATTGGGTTTCTTGAGTTTGTGGTGTTGGCGGCCGCCACCATGTCGACGCAGGCCATTGCGATTGACGCGATGCTGCCGGCTTTCCCAACCATCGTCGGTGCGCTGCACATCGCCGATCCGAATCACGGGCAATGGATCGTCACCGCCTACATGACGGGGATGGGCCTCGGCCAATTGTTCTGGGGCATGCTGTCCGATCGATTCGGCCGCAGGCCGATCTTGCTCGGCGGCTTGATGCTCTACGTCATTGCCGCGCTGCTGTGCAGCTTGAGCGGCACCTTCCAGGCGCTGCTGGCGTGGCGTTTCGTGCATGGCCTGGCGGCCGCCTGCGTCACCGTGACGCGCTCGGTGGTGCGGGATCTGTACTCTGGACGACAGATGGCGCGGGTCATGTCGCTGACCTTCGTGGTATTCCTGACGGTGCCGATTCTGGCGCCGAGCCTGGGGCAGTTGATCCTATTTGTGGCCCCCTGGCGGTATATTTTCGTGGTATTCGCGGTTTTTGCCGCGATGGTGGCAGTCTGGGGATTCTGGCGCCTGCCGGAAACTCTACATCCAGAATACCGCATGACGCTGACGCGCAAGCACGTGCTGAACGCCGCCAAGCTGGTACTCGGCACGCGCGCGTCGATTTTCTACACGCTGGCGATGATGGTGATGTTTGGAACCATCATGGCCTACGTCGGCATGGTGGCGCAGATTTTCTCCGAGGTGTTTCACCGGCCCAGGTTAATGCCCAGCATGTTCGCGCTGTGCGCCATTTTCATGGGCATGGCCGCCTACCTGAATTCGCGCATGGTCGAGCGCTTAGGTATGCGGCTGATCTCGCACAGCGCATTGCTCGTGTTCATCGCCGTGACGGGCCTGCATGTTCTCATCGCGATGCTCGGCGTCGAGCAAATTTGGAGCTTCGTGGTGCTGCAATCGTTGACCATGGCGGCCTTCAGCTTGTCGGTGTCCAATTTCGGCGCCATGGCGATGGAGCCGATGGGCGCAATCGCAGGGATCGCAGCATCGCTGCAAGGCTTCATCTCCACGTTTAGCGGCGCCTTGGTCGGAATTCTCATCGGCGAGCAATTCAACGGCACTACCGTGCCGCTGGCCGCGGGAGCCCTGTGCTGCGGGCTTGTCAGCCTCGGATTCGTGCTGTTGGCCGAGAAAGGCCGCCTGTTTCGTGCGCATCATTCGAGCAGCGATCCGAAGATTGCGCGGGGAGCGCGCATCGAAGCGGCGCGGTCGCCGTAGAGATGGCGCGCTTGAGAACCGTCACCGCGAGCCGCTACGTCACGCCGCTGCGGGAAGGCGGCTCGCTTCCTGCCATCATTGAGGCGGATGATGAGGGCCTGTATGTGCTCAAGTTCAGAGGCGCCGGGCAGGGACCCAAGGCGTTGATCGCCGAATTGCTGGCGGGCGAGCTCGGCCGACTCGCCGGATTGCCCGTACCCGAGATCGTTTTTGTCGACCTGCCGCCGGATCTCGCCCGTACCGAGCCCGACGCGGAGATTCGAAGCCTGATCGGCGCGAGCGGCGGCTTGAATCTGGCGTTGGATTATCTGCCGGGATCGGTCACATTCGATCCGCTGGTATTGCAGCCCGATGCAAGACTCGCCTCGGCGATCGTGTGGTTCGACGCCTTCGTGTGCAACGTCGATCGCACGGCGCGCAACGTCAATATGCTGATGTGGCATCATCGCCTGTGGCTCATCGATCACGGCGCCGCGCTGTATTTTCATCATGCCTGGAGCCAGCGCGATGAGCATGCGCGGACCCCCTTTACATTTATCAAGGATCACGTGTTGTTGGAATTCGCAAGCCGGCTGGAGGAGGCCGACGCCGAGATGGCGGAGCGCATCAGCATGGAAAAAGTCGCGGAGATTGTGCAGCAGATCCCCGATGCGTGGCTTGCCGATGATCCAGGGTTCGACAGCAGATCCCAGCAGCGCGAGGCGTATCTGAACTTTTTCGCCTCGAGGCTCCAGTCCTCGAGCATCTTCGTACGGGAGGCCATGCATGCGCGCGCTGCGCACCTATGACTATGCCGTCGTGCGGGTCGTTCCGCGCGTCGAGCGCGGCGAATTCGTGAATGCCGGGATCATTCTTTCCTGCGACGTCGAGCGCATCTTGCGGGCGAGCATCGAGCTCGATGAGAGCGCACTGCTGGCAATCGATGCGACGGTGGACATGGAGCTCGTGAAAAAGGTGCTGGCGAGCATCCCGGCCATTTGCGCGGGCGGAGACGCGGCGGGAGAGATGGGAAAATTGTCGGCGCGCGAGCGATTTCACTGGTTGGTCGCGCCGCGCAGCACGATCGTGCAAACCTCACCGGTACACACGGGACAGTGCGCCGACCCCGCCGCGGCACTCGAGCATCTGCTGCAGACCATGGTGCGGCGGCAGGGCCCTAAGGGCTGAAAAACGCATTCAGCTCCTTGCCGGAAGCCGCGTCGCTGAATCCGTCGAACTTTCCTTGTTCGATGATGAGCTGGGCCGCGCGCATGAATCCGCCCCAGGCCGCGCGTGCGAGCGCGCCGCCGACGCTGATGCGTCGCACCCCGAGTGCCGCAATTTGCGCCACGTCAAGATCGGCGCCGAAACCCACCAGCAGATTGAGCGGTTGCGGCGCCACGGCGGCGACCGCGGCAGCGATGTCATCCGCCGAGCGTATCCCCGGTGCATACAGGCAGTCGGCGCCGGCGTTTGCATAGGCTTTGAGCCGCGCAATCGTGAGTTCTATGTTGGGCTGCCCGTGAAGGAAACCTTCGGCGCGACCGACCAGCAAGGTATCGCCGCCGGCCTTGTCGATTGCCTGGCGCGCCGCGCGCAGCCGCTCGACCGCGATATCGATTTCATACAAGGGCTTGGCTGGGTCGCCGGTCGAATCCTCGATCGACAGTCCGGCAACACCGGTTGCCACGGCCAGCCGCACGCTGTCGGCGACCCCGGCAGCATCAGCGGCGAAACCACTTTCGAAGTCGGCATTGATGGGTAAGTCCGTCGCCTCGACCATCTCGGTAAGATGATCCAGCACCCGATCCCGGGACATGCCGCCGTCGCGGTGTCCATGCGACCACGCGAAGCCGGAGCTGGTGGTGGCCAGCGCCTTGAAACCGATACGCTGCAGATAGCGGGCGCTGCCCACATCCCACGGATTCGGGATGACGAAACAGCCGCCCTCGTGCAAACGATGAAATGCACGGCGTTTATCGGCGATGCTGGGACGAACATGCGGCATGAGGAAACTCCTGCGTATTTATTGGACCGGCGGGTAGAGGTCGACCAAACCACCCAAGGCGGTTTTCAGAGGATCAAGCCAAGGCTCGAAGTGGCGCCACTGGTCGATGCCATTGGAATAGATGGGTAGTCGGACCTGCTCCGAACTGACGGTCTGCGCGACCCGTCGATTCTCATAGAAGTTGAGACATTCGGCGTCGAACGGCAGTTGGCAATAGTCCAGCAGTCGGCGCACTTCATTCTCCGTGTCGGCGACCAATCGTTCGTAATGAAGCCGATAGACGCGGCCAGGCAACACGCTATCGACATGATCCATCAGATCAGCATAGTCCCGGTAGTACAGCCCAAGTTCCGTCAAATCGTATGCGAAGTTCATGCCCGGATTGAATAGCTGCTTATAACAGGAGAACCCACATCCCAGGGGATGACGCCTCGAGTCGATGATTGCAGCGCGTGGAAACATCAGCAGGATGAGCCCGAGGTTTACGAAATTGCCCAGCATCTTATCGACGAAACGCGGCTTGCCCGAAAACCGCGACGCCCGCGTTCCCGCAAGATACCGAGCCGCGAGCCCGGCAACCTCGGCCTTTCCGAGTAATGCCAGACTTTCCGGATAGCTCGCCGCGGATTCCGCGGACCGCGATGCCAATTCGCGCGCCATCGTCGGAATATCTGCCAGCTCGCGTGTGCCCTCGACCTGCGAATGGCTCGCCAGTATTTGCTCTATCAGTGTCGAACCGGACCGCGGTAAGCCAACTATGAAGATCGGATCGGCCGCCCGTTCCCCCCAATCGCCGCGCTCGGAAAAAAAGCGGCTGGTATAGGCTGCCTTGGACCGCTGCACGAACGCCGTCATCGCATTCGCATCGTAAGTGAATGCGGCGCGTGCCCGGGCATTGCCGCGCGCATAATGTTCGAATGATGCGGCGAACTGCCGCCGATCCTCCAAGGCTTGTCCGAGCGCGAACTCCAGGTAAGTAACCTCGGATTCCGGTGTTGACGCGGCTGCAAGCTCCCTTTGCATATTTTGCGTATCTTGCGCGGAGAAGCGGAAAGTCTTGAGGTTCGACAGCGTCCAATAAGCCTCACCGTATCCTGGCCGCAGCTCGATGGCGCGTTGGTACGCCTCGATGGCCCTTAGCGGGTTGCCGATGAACCGCTGCTGGTTGCCGGCAATCAACCAAAAATCAGGATTGTGCGGTTGCTCGGCGATGAGTCCTGAGATGATGGCAAGTCCTTCGCCGTGGCGTTCGGCAAGCCGCAGCGCCTCGGCCTTGAGAATAAGGAAGGTAGCGCTGCGCGGTCGCCCCTGTAGCAGCCGCTCAATCAGCGGCAGCGCTTCCTCGATGCGCCCTAGACGAATCAACAGCCGCGTCAGCTCCTCGCGCGCCGTCGTGTCGCAGGGCTCGAGCTGCAACACCTGGCTCAATGCCGCCTCGGCCGCGGCTTCGTCGCCCCGTTGCGCGGCAATGGACGCCAAAAGGCGCAGCGCCGCGACATCATGGGGTGCATCGCGTAACCGTTGTTTGACCACGGTTTTGGCAGCAAGCAAGCGTTTCGCATGGAAGGCGAGATAGGCGTCCGCCAGCGCCGGCGGGTCGGGGGTGAGGCGGCAATATGCCAGGTACGCAGCATCGGCGGATGGTGCATCCCCATCCAGCAATCGTTGCGCTGACAGCTCGTGCCACGCTTCGGCGAGACTGGAGTCAAGCTCGACGGCGCGCTCAAGTGCCGCCCTTGCCTCGCCGTTGCGTCCGCACGCCGCATAGGTACGGCCGAGTTCCAATCGAATGAGCGCCGATGTCGCGTGCATGAGGGCCAACGACTCGACCACGGCCACAGCGCTCGCCGAGTCGCCGAGGCGCCGGCGCGCCGCGGCAAACAGCAGACTCGCGGCATCGTGCCCCGGGTCATTCGCAAGAATTGCGCCGGCTTGGCGCGCAGCGGCGGCGGGGTCCTTCTCGAGCAGCATCGATGCACGCATGAGCTCAAGATCGACTGAGGCACTCAATGTCAAACACCCCTGCAATTGACCGACAGCCCAGTATCGACTCGCGCGCCGTACAAGACAACCTTAGGCGATATACAAAGCCGCGCGCCGCGTTGTACCTTAGTCGCAGCAATCGGCCGAACGGGTTGGCGCCGCCGGCTCAATAACATCCTTAGGAAAATCAATGAAAGAAATCATCGGTGCGTGCCTGCTCGCGTGCGTAGGCCTGGCACCTGCGGTGGCGCAAAACATTGAGGGCCTGGTCGGCGATCAGCTTTCTGGGCTGGTCAGCACCTACCAGGGAATACACGCCCATCCGGAGCTATCTCATCGGGAAGAACATACCGCGGCGCTATTGGCGGCCGAACTGCGCAAATCCGGCTATACCGTTACCGAACGGGTCGGCAAATATCCGGACGGCACACAGGCATACGGAGTGGTCGCGATACTGCAAAATGGTCCGGGACCGAAGCTGCTGATTCGTACCGACATGGACGCGCTTCCCATCGTGGAGGAAACCGGCGTGTCATATGCCAGTCACCTCAAGAGCAAGAATGCCGCCGGTCAGGAAGTGGGGGTGATGCACGCCTGCGGCCACGACGTGCATGTGACCACGATGATCGGCACGGCGCGCGTGCTCGCGGCGATGAAATCGCAGTGGCATGGCACCGTGATGCTGATCGGCCAGCCGTCGGAGGAAACGATCGACGGGGCCAAGGCGATGCTGGCGGACCATATGTACGAGCGTTTCGGCGCTCCAGATCTCGCGATTGCGCTGCACGATACCAACACTCGCGCCGCGGGCACAGTTTCGCTCGCCAGCGGCCCGGCGCTGGCGGGCTCGACCTCCGTCGATGTGCTGATTCGCGGAATCGGCGGCCACGGCGCGGAGCCGCAAGTCACCAAGGATCCCATCGTGATCGCGGGCGAGTTCATCGTGCAGCTGCAAACTGTCGTCAGCCGCCAGGAAAATCCCCGCGAGCCTTCCGTCGTGACTATCGGCGACATTCATGGTGGAACCAAACGCAACATCATTCCCTACGAAGTCAAGATGGAAATCACCGCTCGGACCTTCAGCGATAGGTCTCGTCAAATCGTCGTCGACGGGATCCGCCGTACGGCCCAGGGCGTGGCGCTGTCTGCGGGCGTGCCCGACAATCTGGCGCCCATCGTCACCGTGCTCGACGCCGAGTCCACACCGGTGATGTACAACGACCCGGCGCTGGCGGCGCGCGTGAAAAGCGCCCTGATCAAAACGCTGGGCGCGGGCAATGTTTTCGACGACGGCCCGGCCATGGCGAGCGAGGATTTCGGCGTGTTCGGGCTCGAAGGCCATAAAATTCCGACCGTGATGTTCGGCTTGGGCGCGATGGATCCCACCAAGTTCGCAGAAGCGCAGGCGGCCGGAAAAACTCTGCCGGGTCCCCACACCAGTTTGTTTCAGCCCAGTCCGGAGCCGACGCTGCGCACCGGGGTGACCGCCATGTCCTCGGTGGCGATCGCGCTGCTGCAGCATTGATCTTCAAGATCCGCAGGTTTTGCGAGCCCTATGGTGATCCGGGATCTGATTTTGCCGCGACGACGGCCGCGAGATTTGCACGCGAAACCCATCCGGTGCGGCCGGTTCTCGTCCGCACGAGCACGAAGCTCTCATGCTCCGCCACCATGCTCACGGTCTCAGCCTCCGGCAGCACAAACAGCGCATCGCCCATCGGGACCGGCGATACGCGCACCGGAGTCGCGCCCGTGATCACCACACCTTCGTGTAGTTTCGGCCATAGGATGATGCCGTTAAAAACGGTCACGCCAACCAGGGCGATGCCTACGCCCGCGGCCGCGAGACGAATCAATCGATGTCGGGAATCTATTCGCCCGGCGAGCAGGCTCGCCCCCAATAGGCTTAAGCCGAAGACACCCATCCACGATAGAACTACAGGGCCGGCGACACTGAAGGCGCGGTCGAACCAACTCCGCGGTTCGGAGGCGAGCCGCAATGAGTCGCGAACGTGGCGCAGATTCGCGTCGATGTCGGAGTCATTTGGCGCGAGCAAACTCGCGCGCTCATAGTTGAGAACCGCCATGCCCGGCTTTCCGGCGCGAGCGTAGGAGTTTGCCAGGTTATAAAGTCCGGCGGCGGAATAGCCGATCTCTGCCGGCTCGGCGCGAGCCTGGCATCCGGCAAGCGTCAGGGCGATCAGCAACGCAGCCAGCCGTATGCGGGCGATCATGGCGTCGCCTTTTCGGCCAAAAGCTGCCGGCGCACAATCTGCATCCATCGCGCAAAGTCCGTGGCGTGAAGATCATGGCCGGAATATTTGGCTTCATCCGCAAAGGCGAACAGCAGCGGAATGTCTTGGTCTTTGTCGCCGATTCTGGCATCCACTGCCGCGCTGGTTACCTGGTCCGGTGCCAGCTGCCAGCGGGTGGCCAGAGCCTGCTGCATGGCGGCGCGCGCCCAATGGAAGAATCGCGCAGTATCGCCGCTCCGTGCCGCATCTTCCATTTGAGCGAGCACGCGGTTGGCCGCCTTCGATAGGCGGTGGCTGCGCACCGGCATTCGATCCCGGTGCCTACGTCCTGTAATCATCCAGGCGCCGGTAAATGCCAGCGCCAGTATCGAGGGGATGGCCAGAAACCGCGGCTGCAGGTGAAGAGGTATTAGAGAACTCGCGAGTCTTCCAGCGACGACATGATCGGGCCGCAGTCCGGCGGTGTACGTGTTCTGCGGCGCCGCGGAGCCGCTTGCCGAGACCTGCTGCGCCGTAAGCGCGCTGTCCGCCAAGGACGGGGTAATCATCACGCCGAGCGGGGCGCTGCGGGCCGTTTCATAGCGTCGCGCGATGGGGTCAAAATAGCTGAAAGCCAGCGCCGGAATAACCTGCTTACCGGGCTTCATTGCGATGAGCGGCTGCTCGAAGGTTTTCTCGCCCTTGTGACCGTCCGTTGCGCTCGGATTGAACGACGATTTCGGCGGGTATGTCTTCCAATGATCAACGTGATCGAGCATGGCGCTGTCGACACGATCAAAATTGCCGGAGCCCGTCACGTGCATGCGCAGAGTAAGCGGCTCGCCCGGTTCCGCTGCGGCAGGCGAAATTTCGCTCGCGATTTCAAACGTGCCCACGGCGCCGTGAAAGTCCGCGGGGCGCCCCTCCGTGGGCAGCGCCAATACTCTTAATTCCACCGCTGGGCTCGCAGCGTTGATGTCCTTGGGCACGGTCGGACCAAAGAAATTTCGCAGGAAGGGGTCGCCAAATTCATCATCGAGCAACGAGTCTTTTCGCGGTTGGGTTCTCACTCTTACGCTGAGCGGCACTTCGGCCGAGAGCGAAAAGCTGCCCGCCTTGACCACCGCAATATCGCTGCGCCATGTGAACAATACGAAGCGCTCACCGGCAAGGATCTTTTCACTTCGTTCGGGAGTGCGAGATAGATTGTTGAGCGTGAAGTCGTCGTTCGTGAGCTTCGGCGGGCCATTCAGCGAAGTCACGAATCCGGAGCGCATGCCCAGGTCAATCTCGACCGGTACGCTTTCGCCAACATAGACCTCGCGTTTCGGTATGCTCAAGCGAACATACGCGGCACCGTCCTCGGTTAAGTGAATGCCACTGGGCATCGTTGCGCCCGTGAGGATGGGGGGTTTGATCGGCGGGCCGGTATTTCGGGGTGTGAAGTAGCTGCCGAGCGCGGGCTCCGGATTCACCTGCAGTACCAGGGGTGGAGACTTTGGCGTGGCTCCCGGGATGCTGAAAATCCCCGCCATTTGCGGCGTGACGCGCGCCACGATCGACACCGATGGCAGCGCAATTCCGTTGACGAACTCCAACTGGCGCGATTGCCGGATGAACTGAAAATTCAGTCCGGCAACAACCGGCAGCTGCATGGATTGGGCCTCGCTGCCCAAATTCGTGATCGTGTACTGCGCCGACTGCCCCATGTTGATTTGCGCGGGCTCGATGGTTGCATAGAGCAAGGGAACATCGGCCACGGCGGACGCCGCAGCGAGCAGATACGTAGTGATCATCGCGATCAGCCAGCCGCTGCTCATGCCATCGGTCTTCATCACCAGTCCTTGTATGGCTTTTCCGGCGGGTCCATTGCCTCGCGCCTCGCGACTGGCGCGCCGAGAGCGTGTCGTTCGTCCCCCTTGGCGGAATCCAGCAGATCGCGGGCTTCTTCGCGACTCATCTGACCGGGTGGGTGCTGGTTATCAGCAGTCCCCTCTGTGTCATCCCCAGGCTGCGGCTCGTGGGCAGCGCTCGGTGGTTGCCCTGCGCCCGGCGGGGGCTGCCCCGATGGCGGCTGCCCCTGCTGAGGCTCGTTATTTTTCGTGTTTTGTGGTGTGTTGGGTGCCTGACCTTGCCCTTGCCCTTGTCCTGAGGCCTTGTTCTGTTGATTCGGGCTCGGATTCGGATTCGGATTCGGATTCTGATTCTGATCAGGGTTCTGCTGCTGCTTGAGTGCATCGATCTTGCGCTTGACCAGATCGCGGTTGAACTTGCTATCAGCATCGTCGGCGCGTAGCTGCAGCGCCGTCTCATAGGCCTTCACGGCGTCGGTCCATTTTTGCAGGGTTTCCTGCGGAGCGGAGTGTTCGGTTTTCTGCCCCGCGCGATACAGGGTATTTCCCAGGTCGTAATAAGCGTCCTGTTGGTCG
>Ga0209447_10000299_pt1 | contig 13113 bp, 10 predicted proteins | sample BogFormECP04_OM3_FD_188243 | JGI IMG/M metagenome (GOLD analysis project Ga0209447, IMG submission 188243) | Bog forest soil microbial communities from Calvert Island, British Columbia, Canada - ECP04_OM3 (SPAdes) (version 2) | ecosystem: Environmental > Aquatic > Freshwater > Wetlands > Bog ... | reverse complement strand
GCGCGAGCGGCTTCGAGGATTTGTTCTTTCTTTGAATAGTTGATGAGCAAAGTTTCGGGGCCGAAAACTTCGTTGGAGAGATCGGGGCTGGCGAGGAACGAGGTTATATCTGTCTGGAACAGCGCGGCGCCTGCTTGAAAGGCAGAGCCGGTATCGGAAGATTTCTCTTCGGCGAGCAGGTGGAGGTCGCCGCGATTCTTGCGATTGCGAATTTCGCGGCCGTACGAGGAGCTGATGCCGGCGGTCAGCAGCGTGAACTTCGCGGACTCCGATACTTTGCCTTTTAGGACCTCGACCAGCGCTTCCGCGGGTTTTCCTTCTGATAGAAATATGAGTCCGGGCTTGGTGCAGAACTGGCCGGCGCCGAGCGTGAAGGAGCCGTAGAGTTCGGCCGCGATTTTTTCGCCGCGAGCCGCGAGCGCGCCGGGAAGAATGAAAGTGGGGTTCGTGCTGCCCATTTCACCGTAGAAAGGAATGGGAGAAGGACGCTTCATGGCCAAATCGAACAGCGCGCGGCCGGCGGGAATGGAACCGGTGAAGCCGACGGCTTTCACCAGCGGATGTTGCACGAGCGCGGCGCCGACGGAAGTGCCGGAATCGAAGAGCAAAGAAAAAACGCCTTCGGGCAAATCGCAGGCGCGCACGCTATCGCGAATGATGCGGCCAACCAATTCACTGGTGCCGGGATGCGCGGGATGGGCTTTGACGATGACGGGATTTCCGGCGGCGAACGCGGAGGCGGTATCGCCACCGGCGACGGAAAACGCCAGCGGAAAATTGCTGGCGCCGAAAACTACGACTGGGCCCAGAGGGCGCAGCATCGAGCGGACGTCCGGCTTCGGAACTGGTTTGCGCTGCGGATCGGAGTGATCAATGCGCGCCGTGACCCAGGAGCCTTCGCGCACTACTTTTGCGAACATGCGGAGCTGGGTGCAGGTGCGTCCTGTTTCCGATTGCAGACGAGCCAGCGAGAGCGCGGATTCCTGATTAGCGCGGGTGACTAGGGATTCTGCCTGCGCTTCCATTCGCGAGGCGATCGTTTCCAGGAACTCGGCTTTTTGTGCGCCGGATACTTGCGCGAAAAAAATGCTGGCTTCGGAGGCGAGCCTGACGGCGAGGTTAACTTCTTCGTTCGTGGCCGAGTGAAAGGAAGGCTCGATTTTCTGGCCGGTGGCGGGGGCGAAGGCTTGGAACGCGCCGTTCTCGGGGGCGCCCGCATTGCCTGCATTGCCGTCACGAAAACCGATGAGCGACTTTCCCAGAAATTCCATTTTGCAGATCCTTTACCCTGCGGCTTGTGCTAAAGCCGAGCTCGCATTTTTGGGTCGAGTTTGAATGGCGTGGCGAATTAATTTTCTGGTCGATTCCAATTCTTCGCCGACCAGCTGCAGTTTTGGCGCTCGGACGCGGGCGTTGCCGATGCCAAGCTCCTGCTGAACCAATTTTATCAGCTGGATGAACTTGGGAACCGTATCGAGGCGCAATAACGGCAAAAACCAGCGATAGAGTTCGAACGCCTGCGCGGATTTTCCTTCCATGCCGTAGTTGAACAAGTCCACAGACTCGCGCGGCAGAGCGTTGGCGAGACCGGCGATCCATCCGGTGGCGCCGACTCCGATTCCTTCCAGGATGGCGTCGTCCACGCCGATGAATAATGTGAGGCGATCGCCGATGAGGCTGCGAATCGCGCTGACCCTGCGGACGTCGGTGCTCGATTCTTTTACCGAATGCAAGTTGTGGTGCTCGCTTGCGAGTTCCTGAATCTGCTCGGGAAGAAAATCGGTTCCGTAGGAGACAGGATTATTGTACAGCACGCTGGAAAGCGGCGTGGCTTTCAGAACGGCGGCGACGTGGGCTTTCATTTCGCGCCAGTCGCCTTTGTAAACGTACGGCGGAAGAACCATCAGGCCTTCGCAGCCGGCGGATTGCGCGGCCTGGGCTTGCGCGACGGCTTCGGCAGTGGAGAGCGCGGAGATCGCGGCGACCACGGGGGCGCGGTCTTTTAGTGCGCTGACGCAGTTGCGGAGAATCGCGACTTTTTCAGCGAAGGAAAGTGTGGCACCTTCTCCCAGCGAGCCGAGTGCGACGATGCCGGTGCAGCCATTTTCGACCAGCCAGCGGCAGTGATTGGCCATGAAGGCGTGGTCCACTTTTTCATATTGATCGAAACAAGTAGTGATTGCGGGCATCACGCCTTTCCACTTCATGGGAATCCTCCGTTTAATTTCGTGGCGCAGAATGCGATGGAATAGCCGCCAGGCTCGAACAACGCACCGGAAAGAGCGGTGGCCGGACGGAATCAATTTCCCAGCCAAAAAGAAATTGAGCTGCGGGGGCGCAAACGCGTCCCTGGCAGGGACCCATGCCGCAGCGGGCGTGCAGTTTCGCACCGCGCCAGGAGCTGTGTTCGCGCAATTGTTGGTGCGAGACGTCTTCACAGCGACAGACCAGCGTGTCTGGGCGCGCGAGATTTTTCAGCTCGGGGCGCAACGGGAATGCGTCTTGCAAGATGCGAACTACTTTTTGATAGCGCGCGCGCTTGGAGAATAAATGCCTGGCGCGGTCTTCCCAGTTTGTAGCGGCATAGCCGGCGATTTCGCCTGCGACGAGCGCGAGCTCGAGGCCGCCGATTCCGGTGGGCTCGCCGGCGCAGAACGTTCCGGCGATCGAGGTTTGCTGATATTCATCCACTTCCACAAATCCGTTTTCGAGCCGGCAGCCGCACATGCGCGGCAGCTCGATGTTGGGTATCAGGTGAAAACCGCACGCGAGATAATCGCATTCGATTTCGCTGGTCTGGCCTTGGCGCGAAATGCGGACGCTTTCGAGGCGGCGATTTCCGAAGGCGGCGACCGGCCAACAATCGGTCCAGTGCGGAATGCCGCGAAGATTGTAGGCGAGACGCACGGCCTCAGCGGCTTTGCCGGGCACGAGCGTCATTTTCAAGGCGAAGCGCGCCATGAGCGGCCGAGTGGTTTGCTCGCAGATGGCAACGACTTTCGCGCCACATTGGCGCGCGTATGCGGCGACTGCCAGCAGCAGCGGGCCGGTTCCGGCGATGACGATGCGTTTTCCGGATATGTCCAGGCCGGATTTTGCGAGGGCTTGCAGGCCGCCCGCGCCCATTACGTTGGGCAGAGTCCAGCCGGGGAACGGCAGGAAGAGTTCGCGCGCGCCGGTGGCGAGAATCAGCTTTCCGTACGAGATCTGCGTGGCGGAATCGTCGGATTCGGCGGTTAGCTCGCCTTGCGCAGCGTGAAAAACTCTTGTGCCGCGAACGGTTTGAACTGCGGATTTATTCAGGCGATCAAACCAGATAGACGATGCCGACGGCTGGGCGGAGTTGTGGGCGCCGCGCCAAATCTGTCCGCCCGCGGCGGGATTGTCGTCAATCAATCCGATGGTCTTGCCGGAATCAGCGGCTGCGAGAGCTGCGGCAATTCCGGCGGGACCGGCGCCGACGACGGCGACATCGAATCTTAGTTGCTTGACGCTATCCATTGGCTTCTATTTCCATATTCGCTTCGCAAAGCACCTGACAACTGCGGCGCTGCGGCTCTCCGTTGATTGCGACGCGGCATTCGAAGCACGTGCCCATGCCGCAGAGCGGCGAGCGCGGTTGGCCGGAGACGGAAGCGCGGCAAGTTGCGCCGGAAGCGAGAACTGCCACGGCGACAGTTGCCCCGGCGCGCACGGTCACGGGCTTTCCATTCACGCGAACGGTAACGGATTCAGACATGCGCCTCCGCAGTCACTTGCCGCGAGGGCAGATACGGTTGAATGGGAATCGCCGGACGCTGGCCGAGAATTTGCGCGCAGATCAGTTTGGCCGTCGCGAGTGAGGTGGTGATGCCCAGGCCTTCGTGGCCGGCCGCGACCAAAACGGACGGATCTTCCGGGGACGGGCCGATCAACGGGAGTTTATCGGGAGTGGCGGGGCGGAAACCTGTCCACACGCGGATCGCCGAAAGCTGGCTGAGGTCCGGCATGTACTCGAAGGCGCGTTGCAACATGCGCGCGAGGATTGATTCGTCCACGGCGGAATTTTCCGCGCCGTATTGGCGCGATGAACCGATCAATATCTGGCCTGTTTTTCGAGGCTGTACGTTGAAGGCCACGGAATCAGCGGTGAGCGAATGCGCGCTTTTCAAGTAGCCTAGCTCGATGACTTGATGATGGAGAAAATTCGGATAGCGATCGGTGATTACCAGGTGGCCTTTGCGGGGTTTGATATTTATGCCGCGGCTTAGTTTCGGAGCGGACTGACCGGCGGCATTGATGATAAAACCTGCGGCGAAGATGGTGCCGTCGGCGAGACGCGCGACGCCTTTGCCGATTGAAGCGACGGGCTGGCCGTGAATGGCACGAGCGCCGAGCTCGCGAGCTTTCTGCAGCAGGAATCCGGCGGCGCAGGGCGGGTAAACGACGGAATCTCCCGGCACGCGAAGCCCGCCTGCCAGCGGCGCGCGCAAGTGAGGTTCCGCCTCACGAACCTGCTGCGAATCGAGAATTTCCGCGTTTACGCCGCGTTCGCGGTAATAGTCAAATTTTCGATGGACTTCGGCCATTTCGGTTTCATCGGCGGCGACCCAGAGCGTTCCACACGGGTCAAACTCGACGGCGGGGGGAAGCTGCTCGCGCATATCGTCCCAAAGAATTTGGGAGTAACGCGTGATCGCGAACTGCGCCTCGGAATCGTCCATTACGACGATGTGGCCCATGGCTGCGCCAGTTGAGCCAGAGCTGGGGAAGCCTTCGTCAATCACCAGGACGCGCAAGCCTTCGGTCGAGAGTTCCAAAGCGCAGGCGGCGCCGACAATGCCGGCACCGACGATCACGATTTCAGCAGGCTTGTTCACGGGTAAATGCCATTACGAAAGGGATCGCGCGGATCGAGAATCACATCCGCCTCCGAGGTGATGAACGCGGAACCTTTAATAATGGGCAAGACCTGGCCGTCTTCGATGCGAACTTGACCTTCGAAAACGCTGCCCACGATGCTTTCCTGCCGCCACACTTCGCCGGGCTGCAATTTTCCATCGGCGTACAGGCAGGCGAGCTTGGCGCTGGTTCCAGTGCCGCAGGGCGAACGGTCATAGGCTTTTCCTGGGCAGAGAACGAAATTCTGGCTTTGAATTCCGGGCTTTCTGGAGGGACGAAACAGTTCGACGTGGTCGATTTCCTTGCCGTCAGAGCCGGTGATACCGCTGGTGGCTAGAGATTGGCGAATGGCCCAAGCGAATTCCGTTAACTTTTCGATGTTCGCGCTGGTCAGCTCGATGGGATTATTGCTCACCAGGAAAAACCAATTGCCGCCCCAAGCGACGTCGCCCGTCACGGCGCCATAACCGGGCACCTGGACCGTTACGTTTGCGGCGGCGCGCTTGCTTGCGACATTCACGACGGTGACTTCGCCAGTTTCGTGCAGGGTGGCGGTGACGGTGCCTACCGGTGTTTCGATGCGATGGTCGCCGTAGGTGATTTTTCCCAAGTACGCCAGAGTGATGACCAGTCCAATGGTGCCGTGCACGCACATACCGAGATAGCCGACATTGTTGAAGAAAATTACGCCGGCAGTGCTGGTGGGATGGGAAGGCGCGCAGAGAATTCCGCCCACAACTACTTGGGAGCCGCGCGGTTCATTGGCCAGCGCGCTGCGGAGATAATCATGATCCTGACGAAAGCGTTCTAATTGCTCGGCTACAGAGCCGCGGCCGAGGTCCGGACCGCCGCTTACGATAATTCTGGTGGGTTCGCCGCCGGTGTGGGAGTCGACGATGTGGATGCGTTTGACGGCGTCGAACAGGTTCGCGGGAGTATTTTCGACACGTGGTTTGGTAAGACTCATGAGCAGGCGACCCGATGCTTACTCGCGAGAGGCGCATGATCTGGATTATCCGAGGGTGCATTATTGCTATGCAGAGCAGCGATTTGCGAGCGAAATTCCGAAGACGCTGGAGCCGATAACGAAGGGAAGCGGACGGAGAGCGGCGGCAGGGAAGCTGAAGGTATGCGGAAGACGGAAAGAGGGGAGATGGGTGCTGCGGACACGGGAATGGGGCAAATGAGCATTGACGGGACAGCCTGCATATAATATACATTGCGGCGGAGTCAGGCAACCGAAAAGGTTTGGTCTTTTCAAGACGCTTAGTCCGGGCGCCCCGGTTGGCCGCCGGTAACAGGTTTTCCCATGCGCTCTTCGCGGTTTACGGGGAGATGCGGATGTGGCATAACATCGGGCCGAATCACCGCACTTCGTTTCCTTTTTCGCATGCCCCCCGATTGCAGCGGGCGGCGTGCGACCCAGTTCCGGCTCAAGCCGGTTTCAGGACCTTGCGTTGTGGCCCCAGAGTCGTCGTCACCCCGACGGCTTTGGATGCCAGCAAGGAGGATGTAGGGAAGGGCGGGGCTTCCCCGGCCCCCCTTCCCAAAATCCTTGAGGATTATCGCGGAAAACCCTAGAACGGCTATCGGTGGGGATCGGTTTGTGGCACGACCGCTGGCGGGCGGTAGAGGTTGTGCTGGAGGTCGTCTGCAACGACTGAAAAGCGCGGGACTCCGGTCGGGATGATACGCGCGTTTCGTTTTCGTGACCGGTGGAGTTTCAATCGGCGCGCTTTGCCTGCGATGCAAACCACATTTATTCGGCGCTGCCCCAAATGTCACCTAGCTTGAATCCCTGGGGAAATGGATCGTCGGAATCGAGAACGTATTGGGCGATGCCGGTGATCCAGGCGCTGCCGCTAATCGTGGGAACAACGGCGGCGTAGGGGCCAACGCGCGTCTGCGCGATCAGGCGGCCGGTGAAGGTGGTGCCGAGGATTCCTTCGTGCACGAAATCCTGATGGAGAGGTAGTTGGCCTTTGGCGTAGAGCGTGGCCATTTTTGCGCAGGTTCCGGTGCCGCAGGGCGAGCGATCGAGAGCGCCGGTCCAGGAAGCAGGGCGGCTCCAGTCGAGTTTGCCGGTGGAAACGATCACGGTGTTCTTGCGATGGGAGCGCGGATGATCGGCGGGCGCGGAAAGTTGGGCGATGGTGATGCCCGCGATGGCGGGATTTTCCGGATGAACTGCGGGGAGCTGTTCGCTCGCCGCAGCTTTAATCATTTCTCCTACGCGGACGATGTCGCGCGCTTCGTCGGGAGTGAGATGGAAGCCCAGAGGCGCGGCATCGGCGATGACGTAGAACATGCCGCCGTAGGCCACGTCCACTTTTATGGTGCCGAGGCTGGGAACTTCGACCGAGGCATCGAGATGCACGGCGAACGCCGGAACATTCTGAAACGTGACGCGCTTCACTTTTTGATTTTCGATTTCGGCTTCGACTTCGATGAGGCCGGCGGGTGTATCCAGCTTCAGCGTCATGATGCGCTCGCGGATGGGAATCATTCCGGTCTCGAGCAGCACGGTGACGACGCAGATGGTGTTGGTTCCGGACATGGGCGGATATTCGGTTTGCTCCATGATTACGAATCCGGCGGCGGCTTCGGGATTCGTGGACGGCAGGATGAGGTTGCAATTGGACGCGGGATAGCCGCGCGGTTCGCGCAGCATTAATTTGCGCAGGTCGTCCGCGCGCGTTTCGAGGTATTTCATTTTTTCGAACATGGTGGCGCCGGGGACGTCCAGCACGCCGCCAACGATTACACGGCCAGGCTCACCGCAAGCGTGCGCGTCCACGGCTGAAATCATGCGAGCGAATTGCACGGGATTACCCTCGGCGAAATTGATTCGCGATTGTGGCCGATTGCGGCGGCAACGGCTGCCCGGTTCGATGACCCTGAACCGGCCGCTACAGATTCAAAGACAAAGGCAACAAAGCCGGCGGGACGCCGGCGCTACAAAAGTCAAAGGCGCCCAGCTAAAGCTGGCCGCTACGAAAACAAAACAGCTGCCCGCAGACTCATTGCGCGACGTCCGAGCGCGCTACGGCAGCTCCTGGTCGGGCATTTTACGATGTTGGGCTGAGCGCGCTATCAGAAAATAAACCGGGACGCCGAGAATGACGATGATCAGGCCCGGCCAGGTGGTGGCGGGGCGATACGTGAACAGCACGATCAGAATGGCTGCTGCGCCGATGATATAAAGCGCGGGGAGCCAAGGGTAGCCGAAGGCGCGATAGGGGCGATCAGCATTGGGTTTTTTGATGCGCAGGCGAAAGACGCCGGCGATGGTGAGAATGTAAAAAATCAGCGCGGCGGAGATGATGTAATCAAGCAGATCACTGTACAGGTTTCCGTAGGATTTTGTGGTGGTGTTAAACGTGCGCGGAAGTACCAGGAACGCGGCCCAAAGGCCCTGAATGAGCAAGGCCCGGGCGGGCACGCGCGCGGAATTCAAAGTGCCGGCGGATTGAAAAAATAATCCGTCGCGCGCCATGGCGTAATAGGTGCGGGCGCCGGCGAGCGTCAGAGCGTTTACCGTGCCGACGGTGGAGACCATGATGGCGGCGGCCATGAGCGCGGCGCCTAGCGTGGGGAAAATCGTTTGCAGCATGGCGGTAGCGACGCGATCGGACGGAGCGTGCTGAATGGCTTCGAGGGGAAGCGTGACGAGATAGGCGACGTTGGCGAGGAGATAAAGCGTGACCACGATGCCGGTGCCGATGGCGAGTGAGAGCGGAAGATTGCGGCGCGGATTTTTGACTTCTCCGGCGGTGAAAGTGATGTCGTGCCAGGAATCGGCGGAGAAGAGTGAGCCGGTCTGCGCGACGCAGATGGCCACGAGCAGGCCAAAGGCGCTGGTGGCGCTGAGTCCGGCGGCGAGCGGAGAGACGCCGCGGGCGGTCCAGGCATTGCGGAAATTTTCGTGTATGGCGGCGGCGTTCCAGCCCAGCGTGAGTCCGAGCAGAATCAGGACGATGAGCGCGATGGTCTTGCCTACGGTGAAAACATTTTGTACTACTTTGCCGTATTGCAGGCCGCGGCTGTTCGTCCAGGTGAGCACGGCGATGACGCCTATGGCCACGAGTTGTGCGGATGAAAGCGAGAATGCGTAACCGCTGGAAACGTGAATCGGTGGGATCAAATAGTGGGATTCCGAAACGGACGGAAAGAGCACGCCGGAAAAACGCGCGAAGGCGATGGCTACCGCTGCGATGGTGCCGGTCTGGATGACGGTGCAGAGCGTCCAACCGTAGAGAAAACCCCAGAGCGGGGAGAATGCTTCGCGCAAATAAATGTACATGCCGCCGGCGCGCGGCATCATGGCGGCGAGCTCGCCGTAGGAAAGTGCTCCGGCGATGGTGAGGACGCCGGTGAAAAGCCAGGCTACGAGCAGCCATCCGGCGCTGCCGATTTCGCGTGACATGTCCGCGGAGACGATGAAAATTCCGGAGCCGATCATTACGCCGACGACGACCATCACGGAATCGAAAAGGCCAAGGCCGCGCTCGAAGGTTGGAGTTTGCGGAGAGGCAGCCGGGGAAGTGACAGGTGCGTCTGTGGTCATTAATATCCTTGTGAGTCTTGTGACGCGTGCCGGGCGGCTCGTACGGCGGCGAACATTGTGCTGCTGCGCGAAGCGTCAATTAAGTTCATGGAGACAAGAAGCTTGCGGGAAGCAGTTAAGGTTCGTGTGAAAGCGCTTGACGCGTGGATAATATATACAAGACTATACCTCCGTGTCGAATTCATCTTCGGACAATTCGGGCGCTCCCAATAAGGATGCGAACGGCGCCGAGACGAAATCTGCGCGCATTTCGCGCCGGGAATTCGGGCTCGATGCGGCGGTGGTTGCGGCCGGAGCGCTCTCACTTTCGGCGTCGCCGACAGGGTTGCTGGCAGCACGCAGCGACCGGGACAACATATCACCAGCGATTGCGGCGGGCGAGCAGGAAACGGCGGCGTCGTTGAAGCTGACGCCAGAGCAGAGCCGCGATGTGGAAACGAAGCTCGCCAACATTATTCGGAAGTACGGCGAGCGATTGTCGGAAGAGCAGCGGGGACACCTACGCAAGATTCTGGCTTACAACGAAACCATGCTGGCTCCTATTCGGGCGTTTACTCTGCAGAATGGAGATCCGCCGATCACGGTCTTGAAGCTTTCCAGCGAGAAAAATTGCGAGTGATGAACTGGGCGCTTGTGGATCGGGGGGCGCGCGCGCGGCGCTGCATGAGCTACGGTGGTGCGAGCCGCGCGAGAGGGCGAAAGAATCCGTGTTGAGCGAAGACATACTCTATCTTTCGGTGCGCGAACTTGGGGAGCGAATTCGCGGCGGCAAGCTTTCGCCTGTGGAGCTGGCGGAAAGTTTTTTGGCGCGCAGCGAAATGCTGGGGCCGAAACTGAACGCTTACGCGACGATTACGCGAGAACTGGCCCTACAGCAGGCGCGCGCGGCCGAAAAGGAGATTGCGGACGGGCATTATCGCGGACCTTTGCACGGAGTACCGTACGCCGCGAAAGATCTTGTGGCGGTGGAAGGGTATCCGACTACGTGGGGCGCGCGGCCGCTGGCGAAGCAGTCGTTCAACTACAACGCTACGGTGATTGAGAAACTGAACCGCGCGGGCGCCGTGCTGATCGGGAAAGCGGCGATGATCGAGCTGGCCGGAGGGTTGGGATATTCCGCCGGTGACGCTTCGTTGACCGGAGCTTGCAAAAATCCGTGGAACACGAAGTATTGGACGTGCGGATCGTCGAGCGGTTCGGGCGCGATTGTGGCGGCGGCGATGGCGCCTTGGGCGATCGGATCGGATACGCGCGGGTCGATTATATGCCCGTCATCATGGTGCGGAATTTCCGGGATGCGGCCGAGTTTTGGGCGCGTGAGCCGGCATGGCGCGATGGCGATCGCATGGACGATGGATAAGCTGGGGCCGATGGCGCGCACGGCGGATGATTGCGGGCTAGTGCTCTCGGTGCTTGCGGGGCATGATCCGATGGACTTCGATTCGTTGCCGGCCGGTGTATCGGATTTCGCATATTCCGCGGCGCCGGGAGAGACGGCGAAACCGATTCGCATTGGGCGATTGACGAATGTGTGGAACCAGCAAGACGCGGGATTGGAAGCGGCGGTGGATGCGGCTTTGAAAGTGCTGGAGAAAAACGGCGCGACGATTGCGGATGTAGAAATGCCGGACGGTCCTTACGAAGAGGCGGCGGAGCTGACGATTCTGATGGAATCCGCTGCGGCGTTTCAGGATTTGATTGCTTCGGGGCGTTGCGCGGAGTTGATCGATCCGGTCGGACAGATTAATGGTTACGCGAGCCAAGAATTTTCGGTGGGCGATTATCTGCAGGTGCAGCGGGTGCGAACATTTTTGCAGGCGCAAGTGGATAAATTGTTCGAGCGGTTCGACGTGCTGGCGACGGCGGGAGAATCGTCGGCGGCTGCGCCTTTGAGCGCGCCTCCGGAAGAAGATTCCGCCGGGCCGATCGAACGGCGCGCGCCGGACGGAGTTTCGAGTTTGTGCGGATTGCCGGCCATCAGCGTGCCGTGCGGATTGAGCAAGGACAAGCTGCCGTTCGGAGTGCAATTCATCGGACGCGCTTTGAACGATCATGCGGTGATCGCAGCAGCGCGGCTATTCCAGAGCCATACGGACTGGCACAAGATGCGTCCGCCGATCAGTTAGAATCCAAAGCCTTCAAGGGGTTTTCGTGACGATTCGTGATGCAAACTTGCGGCGAACTGGGGAGCGGGGTGTGCGCTTTGCGGAGAGAAAGTTCGTGTCAGCGGCTTGTTGCGGTTTTCTGGCGTTGCTACTGGTGATTTCTTGCGGCGTGGGGATTTGCGCGGACGGAATTGCGCGGCCGGCGCCAGCACCGGTTCAGGCTCAGGCTGGCGCGCTGGAACAGTTTGCGGCGGAGTTTTGGAGCTGGCGGGCGCGCTATCAGCCGTTTTCCGCGGACGATATTCCGCGGCTCGAGCATCCGGCGGGCGAACGCGATTGGTCGGCGAGCTCGATTGCAAAGCAAAGGAAGCAACTGGAAGAATTTGAGGCGCGATGGAAAAAGTTGGACCGCGCGGGGTGGACCACGAGCGAAAAAGTGGACGACCGGCTGATGGGGTCGGCGCTGGCGCGGGTGCGTTGGGAGCTGGACCTGAACCGGCGCTGGGAGCGCGACCCAACTTTTTATCTGGATCAGACGCTTACGGCTTTGCTCGAAGCGCTGGTACAACCTCCGCCGTTTGATGCCGCGCGCAGCCGCGAAATTATGGCGCGCATGCAGGACATGCCCAAGATTCTGAGCGATGGCGAGGCGAATTTGCACGCGGTGCGTCCGTTCGCGCGGTTGGCGATTGATTCGTTGCAGCAAATTCGACCGGAGTTGCTGGAGGTGGAGCGCGAAGTTGGGCCCATGCTGCAGCGCGGCGCGTTGCAATCCGGAAATGTCTCCGCTGAATTTCACGCGGCGACGGAAAAAGCGATTGTGGCGCTGGAAACGTATCGCGCGTGGCTGCAGCAGCGGTTGCAGAAGATGCCGGAAAATGCGGCGGTGGGGCGCGCGAACTATGAATTCTTTCTGAGCCACGTGGCGCTGATTCCTTATACGCCGGAACAACTGCTGGCGATCAGCCGGCAAGAGTGGGAACGCGCGGTGACTTTCGAGCAGCTGGAGAAGCAGCGCAACCAGAGCCTGCCGGAATTGAAGATTGCTGCGAACATTGACGAGGAAATCCGCACGGCGGAGCGCGACGAATTGGCGATTCGCGATTTTCTGGAGAAGCAGGGGATCCTGACCGTGTCGCCGGAAATCGGCCACTACACGATCCGGCTGATGCCGGGATATGTGAACGCGCTTTCCGGTTTCGGTGAGACGGACGATTTTCTGCACGCGACCGGGGTGCGTTGGGCGAACGAGCCTTCGCCGACGCTGGGATATTTCTGGCTGGCGACGGCGAAGGATCCGCGGCCGGACATGGTCCACGAGGGCGTGCCAGGGCATTATTTCCAGATGGCGTGGTCGCGGATGCACGACGACCCGATTCGGCGGCACTACTATGATTCGGGGCCGAACGAGGGGCTGGGATTTTACGTCGAGGAAATGATGCTGCAGGCGGGGCTGTTCGATGATAGTCCGCGCTCGCGCGAAATTATTTACAATTTCATGCGGCTGCGCGCGCTGCGCGTGGAAGTGGACGTGAAATTGGCGCTGGGAATATTTACGAT
>Ga0209447_10000298_pt1 | contig 13140 bp, 14 predicted proteins | sample BogFormECP04_OM3_FD_188243 | JGI IMG/M metagenome (GOLD analysis project Ga0209447, IMG submission 188243) | Bog forest soil microbial communities from Calvert Island, British Columbia, Canada - ECP04_OM3 (SPAdes) (version 2) | ecosystem: Environmental > Aquatic > Freshwater > Wetlands > Bog ... | reverse complement strand
AGCGTCCCGAACGGCAGCGTCGGGCCCGGACGATCCCAATCCACCAGCAGCTTGGCCGTGGTGTTGGCATAGTTCACGAGCGTCACGGCCGAGAAGTCCGGCGGCGGCGCAGGAATTTTGGCCGTGCCGAACGGCGTCACGAAGCCGTAGAAGCGTGCCGGACCGCCGTTCAGATTGGTGATCGAGAGCGCTGTGGGCACGCCGACCGTGTACGCTGCCGGATTCGCATCATTCGCGCTGCTGGTGCCGGTACCGGCGAAATTAAACGCTGACGGCGGCTGGCCATCCAACGCCTGCAGCATCAACGTAATGCCGTTGTACTGCGTGCCGTTGGCCATGAAGGGCGACGTCGCGAAGCTGGCCGGTGTGTTGGCCTGCACCAAACCCCACAACGGGGTGAGCATCAGGATTGCACTGCCGCTGCTGGCATCCAGCGTCGGACTGCTCGAGGTGCTGCTGAAGGTCCCGAACAGCTGCAGATGCTGGCCGACCGAGATATCCGCGGCCGAGAACGAGCCGGTTTGCCCTTGCTCGGTCACTGCGGTCTTCGAGCCCACGGTCACCGCGACGCTGCGGCTGAAGTCATCGCCGTCATGGTCGCCGTCCTGCTCGGCGCGGCAAATCGAGCCGTGAGTGACTGTCAGCGTCGAGGTGCCGTCACTGTTCACCGTCACGGCGGTCACGGTGCCTTCGAGGCTATCGAGCGATGAGCCGGCCACGCTGGTGCCGGCGAGAACTGTGCTCGCCGTGAAGGCGCCGGACGCGACGTCGAAGGATCCATAGGCGGCCGTCAAGGTGCCGGCGCTCAAAGCATTCAGCGCCGCGATCCCCGCGCTCTGCGTGCTGTAGGGCGTGCCATTAATCGTGAATGTGGTCGTGCCGGTCGTGCCGACCACGAATTGGCCGTGCATCCCGGTCGAGTTATAGAACGGCCGCACATTGATGGTATAGGAGTTGTTCGTGGTATCCACGCTCACCAGTGGTCCGCGCACGTGGATTTGCTTGGTGGCATCCGGCATCAGGCTGGCCGACAGCGTCGGATTGACCCACACTTGCACGGCGGTTGTGCTCGAGGTCACCGCGGCCGGCGGGGTCGTCACGGGGACCGGCACGACGGTGTTGGTCGCGAGCAAATTGAAGTCGAGCGCGAGATTGGCAACCGTGCGCGGCGTGATGATGAATGGCTTGCCGCTCGGCAGCGTCAGCGTCATTGTTAGCGGCGAGCCGAGTAACGCAGTACCCGTGCCGTTATAAATGTTGGCCACCGGCACGCTGATGCCGTCCGCGGTGCCGTTATCGACCACGATGCTGGCCGCGCTGTAATCCAGAGCCAGAGTGGCCGACACATAATTGCCGGGCGGAATCTGCTGCGCGCTGATGATTTCGGAAAGATTGACCAGCTTGGCAAAGTCCACCGGCGTGCTGGTCGTGACTGTCTCGACCACGGTCCCGTCGGCGCGCGTCAGCTGCAGCGAATCCACGGTAACCACGTAGCTGAGGAAATCGCCGGGCATGTCGGTCAGCGTGACCATGGCCGTGCCCATGCTGGAATTCATGGTGGCGCTGGCGGCTGAGCTGCCGCCGCTGCCGACACTCGAGCCGCCACAGGCGCTGAGAATAAACATGCCACCGGCCGCTAATGCGGTGAACAATCGCGCCAATACTTTATGAGCGCGACTCCGTCCGGAATCACAAGGGATTGAGTTTTTCATGGCAAACCTTCCTAAGCCCCGATCGCTATATATTGCGCTTCGCTCAAGGGCGATGCATCGCCCGTGCGGCGCACCGCAGATTCTTCTCGCTGTTGTTCACGCCGACAACTGTCGCCGACTGAAGACAGTATTTTGCGCAGTGCAATTTTTACATATACATGAGCGCCGCCGTGGTCGACGCAATATGTCAAGCGCTGCGCGCGTCGATACTAAAGTAATTGCTTAAGTAATAAAGATGTCTATACTTAATAACATGCTTAACAAACATTCCGCGCTCGATCTCACTTTCCAGGCGCTCGCCGATTCAACCCGGCGTTTGATCCTGGCCGAACTCACCAAGGGACCAACATCGGTCAGCAACCTGGCGCGGCCGCTGGCCATGTCGCTGCCGGCCGTCATGCAACATTTGGCGGTGCTCGAGGATTCGGGCCTGGTACGCTCCCGGAAAGACGGACGCGTGCGCACTTGCCGGATCGAGCCCAAGGCACTCAACATGGCGGAACAATGGATCAATCAACGGCGCCTGGAGTGGGAGCGGCGCTTCGACCGTCTCGGCGAGTATCTCAGCACTCTCAAGATGCGAGGACCACATCATGGCAGACGCAAATAAGATCCCAAACGCGCAAACGCCGCCGCTGATGATATCGCGCGTGTTTCCAGCGCCACCGGAGCTGCTGTTTCGAGCGTGGAGTTCCGCAGAACACCTCCGGCATTGGTTCTGTCCGGCGGCATACACCGTGGCTGATGCCCGGGTCGACTTTCGCGTCGGCGGTGCCTTTGACATCTGCATGCGCTCTCCGCAAGGCCAGGACCACTGGACGCGCGGTCGCTACACGGAAATCGTGCCGCATAGTCGGCTGATCATTGACATGAACGCGGTCGCGGAACGCGACCGGGTGTTGTTTCGCGCCTACACGGTCGTCCGCTTCACGGAGGAACGGGGTGGAACGCGGCTCGAGGTCACGCAGAGTTACACGTTGTTCGACTCTGCAGCGGCCGCCATGATTCAGGGCGCGCCGCTCGGTTGGGGCCAGACTCTCGATCGACTCGCCCTCGAGGTGGCGCGCATTCAGAAAGCGGCGGGCTAGGAATCATGAAGCACAAAAAGACGGGCGAATTCTTGACGAGCGCGCAATGCCCGCAAGCCGGTCGGGAACGCATGATCTTGCCGCAACCGATCGCACTGCTAGCCATGAACAAGGACAATACCGAGCGGGCGATGCTGCAGCATATGCGCCGCACCGGTGCGGTTTTCATGATGGGACAGAACCCGGATCTGCCGCTCATGCCCGAGCGACCAACGCTGCTGGATTTTTTTCACTACCGTTTCTCGGACGTTGCATTCATGCACCTGCTGCAATGCGCGAAGCTCGCACTGGATGCGGGCCACGAGGAAAAAGTCGTCCTCGCCTGCCTGTTGCACGACGTTGCCAACGGCGCGCTGCTGCGTACCGATCATGGCTATTGGGGCGCGCAAATGATCGCCCCCTATGTCAGCGAGGAGATCGCCTGGGCTGTGAAGTACCATCAGGCGTTGCGTTACTTCGCGGATGAAGCGGTTGGCTTCAAGTACCCGGATGCGTACACCGCGTTTTTCGGACCGGACTACCGGCCGTTCGAGTATCTGTGCCAGGCACATGAAGAGGCGCGTAATCACCGCTGGTACATGACCTCGCGACTGATCACGATGTACGACATCTATAGCTTCCAGGACGACTGGGACGTCGATCCCGATCAGTTCACCGACATCATCGGCAGGCATTTCAAGCAGCCTGAAGCAGGCCTCGGCTTTGACAACTCACCGGTGGCGCACATGTGGCGCACCATGATCTGGCCGCACAATTTCTTGTAGTGACCCGTCATCAATCATCCGCCGCTGGCGGGTATGGCAATCTTGTCCTGCGTCTTTGTGTCGAAATCACCGGCGTCGTGACGTTCGTGCAGCTGGTCTGAAAGCTCGCCCCAGGCACAGTTGACCTTGCGCCCTCGTTGCACGGCCGGGCGCGCGGCGATGGCGTCGGTCCAGCGTTGGACATTGGCGTATTCCTGCACCTGCAGAAATTCACCCGCCCCGTAAATCCGGCCCTTCGCCAGGCCGCCGTACCAGGGCCAGACCGCCATATCGGCGATTGTATAGTCGGAACCCGCCAGGTACTCGGTTTGTCCCAGCCGCCGATCGAGAACGTCGAGCTGGCGCTTCACCTCCATGGCAAACCGATCGATCGCGTATTCGATCTTGGTCGGCGCATAGGCGTAAAAGTGGCCGAATCCACCGCCAAGATAGGGCGCGCTGCCCATTTGCCAGAACAGCCAGGACAAACATTCGGCGCGAGCAGCGGCTTCGGTCGGCAGGAACGCGCCGAACTTCTCCGCCAGGTACAGCAGGATCGATCCTGACTCGAACACCCGAATCGGCGTTGCCTTGCTGCGGTCCATGAGCGCGGGGATCTTGGAGTTTGGGTTCACGGCGACGAAGCCGCTGCCGAACTGATCGCCTTCAATGATGCGGATCAACCACGCGTCGTACTCCGCGCCGCGAAACCCTTGCGCCAGCAGTTCTTCCAGCATGACTGTGACCTTCACACCGTTGGGCGTCGCGAGCGAATAAAGCTGCAGCGGATGCCGGCCGATCGGCAGTTCCTTGTCATGCGTAGCTCCCGCAATCGGGCGATTGATGCTGGCGAAGCGGCCGCCATTCTCCTTGTTCCATGTCCAGACTTTCGGGGGTGTGTATGTCGTCGAGTCGTTCATAAGCCAAGCTCCGTTGCCATCCGGCAATTATCCCATGCCTCCGCCCCGCATCAACCGCTGGTTGCACGCCGCTGCTACAATAATCTGGCGTGATTGTTTGGACTCGTTTCGGGAGGATCGTTGCCTCATGCCGACATTCGATATCTTGCGTCGCGAGACGGACATACGTTCATTCAAACAAGGCGAGACGATCTTCAGCAAGGGAGACCCCGGGGAGTGCATGTTCGCAGTCGTCACAGGCGCCGTCGAGATCCACCTCGGCGACAGCGTCGCGGAACGCATAGCCCCCGGCGGCGTGTTCGGTGAAATGGCGCTTATCGATAAACAGCCCCGCAGCGCGACCGCGGTGGCAGCTGTCGACTGCAGCCTTGCCGCCATCGACGAAAAAAGATTTCTGCGGCTGGTTGAACAGACGCCGAGATTCGCGCTGCAGGTGATGCAAGTTATTACGCAACGCCTGCGGCGGGCGAACTCGCACTAGCGGCTGCAGGCGCCAAGTACACATGGTATAGCCCGAGCAGCCCGTAACCTTTCGCCAGGGGCATGCGGCCAATGTACTGCATCGCCAATCCGTCGACGCCGGTGGCTGCCGCCACGGCTGCGAATGCGCTGCTGGCATAGACCTGCCCGGGCGGGGTGATCGGCTCGATGCGCGCGGTGCGGCTGGTGTGAGGTCCGGTGTACAACGGCGCGGCTGTGACCGGATTGCGTCCGCAATAGACCGGCCCGCAGTGCAAAGCGATTCTCATGTTCAAGCCGCCGGGCAGCCCGCGCGCGGCCCAGTCGGTCTGGGTCACCAGCTTGTTGAGCTGCAGGGCGTAGTATCCCGCGTCGCGCACGCTGCCAAACACCATGTACAGCCCATCACCGGTGGTCTCGACGTGTTCGGGACGTTGCGCGGTGCGCAAGTTGAGGTCCGCGACCGCACCCAGGAACTGATTGATGAAGTTCGGCGTCTGGTCTTCACTCAGCGCACTGTAGCCGACTGCATCGGCAAACAGCATGGCGCGAATTTCGTGGGAGAATCCTGGCGGCTGCTGTTCGGACGCGGATGCTGCGTGCATTGTCTCGAATAGCGACGCAGTGTCGCGAATCTCCGGGATGCGAATTTGCTGCAGCGTCACATTCTGCGACTGCCAAATCCGCACCAGCGAAGCGGCACCGGCTCCGCCTGTGGACGGCCTACCATCCCAGACCGCAAGGCCGTGCAGATCGGTGTTGAGCACTTGGGCACGCAAATGCGCCATCCCGGTCAGGACCAGGTTCGCGTATTCAAAGGTCGCCGAACTGCCGCGAGCACGATGATCGCTGGTAATCGTCACGCTTTCCGCGGCAGCCAGTGCGCGCTCGAAGCGCTCGCCCCAGCCGCCCGATGCGAAATCGACACTGACGCGGTGAAACTCGTCCGCCGGGAAAGGCAGAACGATGTGGGTTTCGCCGCCGAGTTCCCGCATTGCCTCGAGGCATAGAATATCTGAACCGCAGGCCGCCGAACCATACGCGGCCAGCGGCCGGAGATCCTCGAACTTGTTGCGAACCGCCGCGGCCATGACCCCCTCCAAGGCGATCGGGAACCGCGGCTTTTCGCGCGTCAATTGGTCGATCATGTGTCCCGTGTACATCACAACCGGCGGGATCTTCAGAATTTCAAGGATTCTCGCGCTGGGGCCGGGCAGGCAGGTGGCGAGCAGCATCACCTGCCGGCGCGTGCTCGCCAGATTCCCGAAACTGCCGGTGGCGAGATTTGCCGCGCGCGCATAGTAGGCGGTCGATTCTGCCTCATCGCCGAGGATCAGGGCTGCTTCTCCGAGCGTGGCCTGAAGCCAGTAGTCGCTCGCCGCGGACGGGTTACCCGGTGCGCGCCTGCAGAGATCCCGCACTTCGGCCGCAATGCGGCGAGCGTATTCAAGGTCGCCCTGCAGCACCGCGATCGTGGCGGCGTTGATGCCGGTGTACCCGGCGGCAGAGGCCACGGCGCCCCGCTGGGCTACTTCGTACGCCTGGTAATAAATCCCGAAGGCCGACGCAAGATGTTCGTGGCGACGCGCGGCAATCGTGGTCCTGAGCGCGAGATCCTTGTGGGTGCGCGCCAGCATGCCGAGCGTCTCTGCGTCGGAGGTGCCCTCGGCGGCAAGATCGGTGAGCAACTGATTCGCGAGTTCAACATCGCCGCTGCGCGCGAGGGCGAGCCCTTGGAGCTGCCGCAGACGAAGATTTCCCGGCCAAATGCGCAAGCCTTCCTGTACGGCGTTATAGGCGAGCAGCGGTTCGCCCTGCCGCAGGTAGTGTTCGACGCTTGCGATCCCTGACTGTGCCTCCGGTGGCAGCTGCGGATTGGCGTTGTCGACCATATGAGGAGATTCTACAGGCGCAACGAGGCAAGCTATGCGCCCCTGGCGTCTCCGACGACCGTGAAGCGGCCGACCGTACAGTTAGTTGTTTACCTGTCCAACAATCGGCGGCTGCGGGTCTTTTGGCGGCGGCGGCTCGACTGGCACCAGCGGCATGTTATAGACATCGACCTTGGGTTTCTTGGCTTCCTGCTCCTGACGCTGCTTTTCCTGGCTCAGGCGCAGTTGCTCGCGGTTTCGCTCGAATTCAGCGGCGCGCTTTGCCTCCTCGGCAGGCGCGTCCCTGCTTGCAAGGCGATCGATGGCGATACGCGCATTCAGACAATCCGAATCCGTGCGGGCCTTCGCTGGATTTTGATTGCACTTCATGAGCACGCCGTCGAGAGCAACCCGATCCTCCATGAGATCAGATACCGTCATCGGCGGAATTCGCTTCGGACCGCAGGCCGCCATACACAATGCAATGGCGGTCAGACACCCGAAGGCGATGATTGATTTGTTTGAGACTGGCATATAGCTTCCCAGCAGCAATGTTACCCAAAACCTGCCGCCACGCGACCCCGTGGTTGTGACGCGTCTCACGACTTGACAATGTTCTTTTGCTCAGTCCTACACGAGTGGCGTGTTTGACCCCGCCGAAGCGCATGTGTACCGTTCTGAAGCCCATGCCGACCGCGAAAGCCAAAAGTGCGCCGATGCCCGACTTTGAGACGGCCATGCGCGATCTTGAAGAACTGGTTGCACGTTTGGAGCAGGGTGATTTGCCCCTGGAGGAGTCGCTGGCGGCGTTCGAGCGCGGTGTGATGTTGACGCGCGCCTGCCAAAGCGCATTGAAGGAAGCCGAACAGAAAGTCGAAATCTTGTTGAAGAAAGCCGGTGAGCCCGCAGTTGAAGACTTCACGCCCGACGAAACTAAAAGCGGCTGAGCACGACCTCGACGCGGACGCGATGGCGGCGCGCATGCGCGGCTATCAAACGCGGGTGCAAAACGTACTCGAGGGCGCGCTGCCGGCCGCAGAGTTGATACCGCAGCGTTTGCACGCGGCGCAGCGCTATGCGGTGTTGAGCGGCGGCAAGCGCTTGCGGCCATTGCTGGTGTACTGCACGGGAGAAGCACTGAACGTCCCGGTCGCTTTATTGGACGCACCAGCCGCCGCGGTGGAACTCATTCATTCTTACTCCTTGGTGCACGATGATCTGCCGGCGATGGACGACGATGACTTGCGCCGCGGTCAACCTACGACACATCGTGCCTTCGATGAGGCAACCGCGATACTGGCCGGCGACGCACTGCAGGTATTGGCCTTCTCATTGTTGTCTCGCGACCGCACGCCGGGCTTAAGTTCCGAAGCCAGATTGAGGATGATTCAAATCCTGGCGGATGCCAGCGGCACGATGGGCATGGCGGGCGGCCAAGCGATCGATCTCGCCGCCGTCGGTCGAGCATTGAATCTCGAGGAACTCGAAGCCATGCATAGGCTCAAGACCGGCGCCTTGATCCGCGCAAGCGTGTTGATGGCGGCGGTGTGCTCGCCCGGCTTGAGCGGCACCGCTTGGGACGCGCTGGATCAGTATTCGCAGGACATCGGACTCGCATTTCAAATCCAAGACGACATTCTCGACGTCGAGGGCAAAACGGAAGAAATCGGCAAAACCAGCGGCGCGGACGCCGCCCGGGCCAAACCCACCTACCCCAGCGTGCTCGGACTCGAAGCGGCCAAAATCCGGGCTCGCGAACTCAAAGCCCGCGCATGTGAAAGGTTGGCACCCTTGGGCGAAGGGGCTCGGGTGCTGGCATGGCTCGCCTCCTATGTGATTCAGCGGCGGGTTTGAGGGGCTGGCGCGCCCATATCGCGCAATCAGAGGGGAAATCGCGCCATTGGCGATGAAATTCCGCCTGTCGGTCCCAAGCCATCGAGGCGTTTCTGCCAAACCCGGCCGAATGGTCTAATATTCTTGAGATATGCGGTTTCGGCACCATATTCGCGCTGGATCGCTCCTTAGGAAATGAATATGAACGTCGCCGTCCCCTCGAAGAAGCCGCATACCAAGCCCGTGGAGGACGTGCAAGGCCACGCCGATACGCGCCAAATCCCCATCAACAGGGTGGGCATCAAAGACATCTATCATCCCGTCAAAGTGAAGGACCGTTCGCGCGGCGAGCAGCACACGGTCGCGAATTTCAATATGTACGTGAATTTGCCGCATAATTTCAAGGGCACGCACATGTCGCGATTCGTGGAAATATTGCATCGCCACGAGCGCGAAATCTCGGTCGAGTCATTCGGCGCGATGCTTCAGGAAATGACCGAACATCTGGCCGCCACCTCCGGTCATATCGAAATGACTTTTCCCTACTTCGTCATGAAGAAGGCCCCAGTGTCCGGCGTCGAAAGCCTGATGAATTATCAGGCGACGATTTTCGGCGAGCACCACGACGGCAAGACTGACGTTTGGCTCAAGGTGGTGGTACCCACCACCAGCTTGTGCCCCTGTTCAAAGGAAATTTCGGACTATGGCGCCCATAACCAGCGATCGCACATAACCTTGACGGCGAGGCTCGCGGAGCATATGTGGCTGGAAGAGCTCATCGACATTGCCGAGCGCGAGGCCTCGTGCGAGGTCTACGGAATATTGAAGCGACCCGACGAAAAATTCGTCACCGAGCGCGCCTACGATAATCCGAAGTTCGTTGAGGATACGGTGCGCGATGTGGCGGTGGCGCTCAACAAGGACCGGCGCGTGCGCGCTTATGTGGTCGAGTCAGAGAATTTCGAGTCGATTCACAATCATTCGGCCTATGCGATGATTGAGCACGACAAGGAGACCGCTGCTTAAGCCGTGCCGCGCTCGGCGCTCTGCAGCCGTCCGATCATGCTGCGCAGGAACACCTGGTTGAAGCGCAGCTGACACTCTGCGGACACCTGTTCCAGCAGGGTTGAACTCACCTTCATCACTGTTACCGAGCTGGCCGCGATGATCGTGGCGGTGCGTTTGGCGCCGCGCACGTAGCTGGTCTCGCCGAAGCAGTCGCCGCTATCCAGATAGCCCAAAGCCCTGCCGAGCCGTTGGACGCTGACGCGTCCCTGCACGATGATGTAAAAGCGATCATCCATCTCGCCTTCCTTGACGATTTCCTCGGCATCCGCGTAATCCTGCCAGCTGCTGGCGCGCAAAACTTCCCAGATTTCGCCGTGCGAGAATTCGTGGAAGAATTTCAATTTGCGCAGCAAGCTGAACTGTTCCTGCTGATCGATCCGGTTGTACTGCGCGCGCAGCTTCTGATGCACTCGCGTCAGTTCAGCGGCGAAGTCGAGACCGGTCTTGTAACGCTTTTCCGGATCCTTCTGCAGCGCCATTGCCGTAACGTTCTCGAGCTCCTCGGGAATCTCCGGGCGCAGCGTGTGGATCGGCGGCGGAGTCGCAAATACGATCTGATGCAGGAGCTTTTGCAGATTGCCGGCTCTGAAGGGCCGGGTGCCGGTCAATAGTTCGTACATCACGGCGCCAAGCGAATACAAATCCGAACGATTGGTGAGCTCAATCGACTGCACCTGCTCGGGGGACATATATGAGGGGCTGCCGGCGATGCCTTCGATTCTCGAGATTTCGGAATCGGCGACCAGCGCAATGCCGAAGTCGATGATGCGCACATCGCTGTCGAGGGTGAGCATGATGTTGCTGGGCTTGATGTCGCGGTGAATGACGCCGCGGCTGTGCGCATAGTGCAGCGCGCGCGCTGCCTTGTACACCAGCTCGACTACATCGTCGATGCGCAACAGGTTGTCGGGACGGCAGTAGGCCGCGAGCGTACGTGCGCCGTGCACATGCTCGGTGACGATGTAGCAATGGCCGTTCTCTTCGCCGGCATCGTAGATCGGCAGAATGTTCGGGTGCTGCAGCATGCCGACCATGTGCGCTTCGGAGAGGAACATCTTGCGCGCGATTCGTTTGCGATTTTCATCGCTGGTGGCATCGACGTTGTAGACCTTGATGGCCACGTCGCGGCCGTAGTAGGGATCATGCGACAGATAGACGACGCCGGTGCTGCCGCGTCCGACCTCGTTGATGATCACGTATTTGCCGATTTTCTCCGGCAAAGACTCGCGGCCCGTCTGGGCCCTTACTTGATTGGTGGAGCGAGTAGTGGTCAAGGGGTAACCAGCGCTGCGGGCGTCATTCGACTTCAATGACGTCAAAGGATACTGGGGTGGCTGGGCCTAAACTGTGATTTGGGTCGAGGCTTAGGCGAAGTGGTCGAAACCTAAGGCGCCAGGCGCAAAATGCTCACCGTTCAGTGACCAAGAAACGCCCTCGCCTGAACGCAGTTCACCGATTGCGGTCAACGTTAAGTTCAATCGATCCGCCGCCGCCTGCAGTTCCGCATAGCGCTGCGACGGCACGGCGAACAATAATTCGTAATCGTCGCCCGCTGCCAGTGCCCAGTCGCGCGCCTGTTGCGGATTCGCCGCCGCCCGCATGGCGGCGGAAAGCGGCAACCGCTCGACGGATACGTGTGCATGCAGGCCGCTGGCTTGCGCAAGCTTCGGCAAGTCCCCCACCAGCCCGTCGGAAAGATCCATCGCCGCGGTCGCGATGCCGCGTGCTGACAAGCCCAACTCCACCCGCGGGCAGGGATAGTCAAAGCGACGAATGAGTTCCTCGACATCGCGCGTCGCCGCGGCCGCGGGCGGCATGCTGGAGAACTTGAGGCCGGCGCCCGAGTCTCCCAACGTGCCGCTGACCGCCAACAAGTCTCCGGCGCGCGCGCCGCTGCGCCGCAGCGCCGTGCCGTGCGGCACATGGCCGAGTAGTTGTATGGTCACGGTGAGCGGCCCGCGCGTCGTATCGCCGCCCACCAACGCCACCCCATGAAATTCCGCAAGATCAAACAGCCCCGCAGCAAACCTTTCCAGCCAATGGGCATCGGCACCCGGCAGCGTCAAGGCGAGCGTCGCCCAGGATGGTGTCGCGCCCATTGCGGCGAGGTCGCTCAAATTCACGGCAAGCGCGCGATGGCCTACCGAGCGCGCATCGGTACCGTCGGGGAAATGCCGCCCAGCCACCACAGTATCAACGGTGGCCACCAGATCCGTCCCCCGTGGAAGCTTAAGCAGCGCCGCATCATCGCCAATTCCGAGAATGACGCCCGACTCGCTGCGCGGCGGCGCGGCCCGCGAGAAAAAGCGCCTTATCAATTCGAATTCGCCGAGGTCGGGTGGCTGCAAACTACCTCCTACTGCGCCGGGCGGCCATACTCCTGCGGCCGCAATTCCTGTGCGGCTCGATCCAGCACTGCATTCACGAATTTATGGCCGTCGGTCGCACCAAATTGCTTGGTCAGCTGCACCGCTTCGGCGAGCGCCACACGGTACGGCAACTCCGCGCGGTACTCCAGCTCGTGCAGCCCCAGCCATAAGATCGCATGTTCGATCGGATCCAGTTCTTGCGGCGGAATCTCGCTTAGGCGAGACAGGCGCGAATCCAGGGCCTCGCGATTTGCCGCGACCCCTTCGAGCAACTCGCGAAAGTACGTAAGATCGACGCGCTCCGCCTCCGGATCCGCGGCGAACTGCCGCTGCAGGTCGGCCCAGGAATGTGGATTGATCTGAATCTGATACAGCGCCTGCAATGCGAGCCGGCGCGCGAGGCTCCGGGCTCGGTGGGCCGCGGCCCCCGCACTCACCTAACTGTCCAGGCGACGCAAGAGATTCGCCATCTCGATCGCGACCAGAGCGGCATCCGCGCCCTTGTTCCCCGCCTTACCCCCCGCCCGGTCGACGGCTTGTTCCGCCGTGTCGGTGGTCAGTACGCCAAATGCGATCGGCACCCCTGTTTCCAGCGCGATTCGGGCGATGCCGCCGGCACACTCGCCGGCGACATACTCGAAATGCGGCGTTTGACCGCGGATCACCGCACCCAGCGCAATCAGCGCTTCGTAGCGACGCGACAGCGCCAGCTTGCGGGCTACGATGGGCATGTCGAAGGCCCCGGGAACGCGCACGATGTCGATCTGCTTGTCGTTGACGCCGTGGCGCCTGAGTGCATCGAGCGCGCCGCGCACCAGGGCGTCCACCACGAAATCATTGAACCGCGCCGCGATCAGCGCAAAGCGCAAATCCCGGGCCAGCAGCTCTCCCTCGATTATCTTGGGCTGATCATTGGGCACAAGTCATTCCTCGCATGGTCGTTTCCAAGTATAAGCTGAAGCGGCGTTCAATCATTGCCGTCCACATAACTGGTTACCTCGAGGTCGAACGCGGCAAGGCCCTGCAACTGCTTGGGCGCGCTCAATACCCGCATGCGCTTCAAACCCAGATCCTTGA
>Ga0209447_10000297_pt1 | contig 13199 bp, 8 predicted proteins | sample BogFormECP04_OM3_FD_188243 | JGI IMG/M metagenome (GOLD analysis project Ga0209447, IMG submission 188243) | Bog forest soil microbial communities from Calvert Island, British Columbia, Canada - ECP04_OM3 (SPAdes) (version 2) | ecosystem: Environmental > Aquatic > Freshwater > Wetlands > Bog ... | reverse complement strand
CTGGGCTGGGCGATTGTCGGGCTCGGCAGCCTCTCCATCTACCAGATACTGCCCGCCTTTGCGAAATGCGAGAAGTCCAAGCCCGTGGCGTTTGTCAGCGGCCATCCGGACAAGGCCAACAAACTGGCTCTGCGATACGGGATCAGTCCCAAGAACATCTACAACTATCAGAATTATGATTCGATCAAGGACAATCCCGAAGTCGACGTCATCTACATCGTTCTGCCCAATGGCATGCACGCGGAGTACACCATCCGCGGTTTCCAGGCGGGCAAACACGTTCTGACAGAAAAGCCCATGGCCAGCACGCCGGCGGATTGCCAGGCGATGATCGACGCAGGGCGCAAAGCCGGGAAGAAATTGATGGTGGCCTATCGCTGCCGCTATGAACCCTACAATCAGGAAGCCATCCGCATCGCGCACTCGGGAGACCTGGGACCCATCCAGATCATCAACGCGGATGCGGGATGGTACGCGACCAACCCGGATCAGTGGCGGCTGAAAAAAGATCTTGCGGGCGGGGGATCGCTGATGGACATCGGCATTTACGCGCTGAATGCGTCGCGCTATCTCTCCGGCGAGGAGCCCACGGAAATCAATGCCATGACCTACAGCCTGCCGGGCGATCCGCGCTTTAAGGAAGTGGAACAGACGATCAATTTCCAGCTGCGTTTTCCCAGCGGGGCACTGGCGAATTGCAGCTCGAGCTACGGATACTATCCTCAGAGCCATTTTCGCGTAGTCGGAACGAAAGGCTGGCTGGACATGGATCCCGGAAGCTGGTATCGAGGGCTGCGCATGAAGGTGCGCCGTGGAACAGGCGGGATAGAGGAATTGGAGCTACCCGTCCGCGATCATTTTGCGCTCGAGATGGACCACATGTCGGAATGCGTGATGGAAAATAAAGAGCCGCTCACGCCAGGCGAAGAAGGACTGCGGGACATAAAGCTGATGATGGCGATCTACGAATCCGCAAAGTCGGGGAAGACGGTGAAGGTGTAGCGGCTCAGAATACCGGCAATTCGTTGGGGATAGGCGTTGACCACTCCCGCCGGCTTTTGCGCTCCGGAATTGCGCGGGGGGATTCAGTCCGCCGGATGGCACTGCGGTTTCTTCACCAGGGAGAGGCCACCTAAGCGGATCGATCACCTTGCGATGCACTCGATGGGAGATGCAGCGACGGCATCTTTTCCTATTTTCATTTGTGCGCAAGCTCGCGCCGCTCGATCCAGCCAGGGCAAGCTGGCCCTGGAATAGAGTGCGGATAGGAACCGGCCGACTCTCCCGGCATGCGCATCGAGAGCATCTCCCGTTCCCGGGAAACTGCGGCTGGCTTGCGGTGCGAAATTGTGGTTCACTCTTGGTTTGCAAAGAGGGGTGTTTGGCTAGCTGAGGAAGTGGGGCTGGCGGAGAGGGCGCCGCCCAGTAAACGTTTACTTGAGGGTCGCACCCGGCCAAAGGTTTACCGCTTAACCTTCGGGCGCGTCAGGAAAAGGGAGAAAATGAACTTCCACATGCGCGTGCTTCCGGCGAGGGGAATGCGCTTGGCTATTCGAACCGCTTTCTTTGCTGCTTTGCTTTTTTGCATGGTGCAGCGCGCTGCCTGCCAGACGCCGGACCCGTCCGCCGCCGAAGCGGAGAAGCGCGCGGATGCCCTGCTGAGCAAAATGACTCTCGAAGAAAAAATTACGCTTATAGGCGGCACCGAAACCTTCTATACGCGCCCCATCGAGCGGCTGGGCATCCCGGCGCTGCGCATGTCCGATGGCCCGCTGGGCGTGCACGATTACGGTCCGACGACCGCGTATGCCGCCGGAATCGCGCTGGCAGCGAGCTGGGACCCGGAATTGGCCCGTCGCGTAGGAACGATGATGGGCAAGGACGCGCGCGCTCGCGGTGTGAATTTCATCCTGGCGCCGGGGATGAATATTTATCGCGCGCCGATGAACGGGCGGAATTTCGAATATCTCGGGGAAGATCCCTACCTGGCTTCGCGGATGGCGGTTTCCCTGATCCAAGGGATTCAATCGCAGGGCGTGATTGCCACGGCAAAACATTTTGTGGCCAACAATCAGGAGTACGGCCGCATGGACCACAGTTCCGACATGGACGAAAGAACGTTACGCGAGATCTACCTGCCCGCGTTCGAAGCTTCCGTCAAGGAAGGCAAAGTCGGAGCGATCATGGACGCCTACAACCTGGTGAATGGCACGTTCATGACGGAGAACGGCTATCTGAACACCACGATCGCCCGGAAACAGTGGGGATTCGAAGGGATCATGATGTCCGATTGGGGCGCCACGCACAATGGAGTCGCGGCGGCGAATGGCGGACTCGATCTCGAAATGCCATCACCCTTGTTCATGAACGCGCAAACTCTTTTCCCCGCGATTCAGCGCGGCGATGTGAGCGTGGCCACCATCGACGAAAAAGTGCGCCACATTCTGCGCACGGCCATCCGATTCGGTTTTTTCGATCGCGAGCAAACCGACGCGTCTCTTCCCCTTTATAGCCAGGAAGGCAGAGAAGTCGTATTGGAAGAAGCGCGAAGCGGCATGGTCCTCCTGAAGAATGACAGGCAGATTCTCCCGCTCGACAAAAAGAAAATCAGAAGCGTGGCAATTCTGGGCCCGGATGCGTATCCCGCAGTGTTTGGGGGCGGCGGCAGTTCGCTCGCAAAACCGTTTAACTCCGTGAGCTACCTCGAGGGGATCAGCAATTATCTCGGCAAGGACGTGCGAGTACTTTATTCGATGGAGACCGCGCCGATCGATGCCATCGTAAAAGAAACCGAATTTGTACTGGCCCCCGGCGGAAGCCGCGGAATGAAGGGAGAATATTTTAATAACGAGGAACTGCGGGGCGAGCCGGCCCTGGCGCGCACTGATGCGCGAGTGGATTTCCAGTGGGGAGAAGGAAGCTATATCGACAATGGCCCGGTCGATCATTTTTCCGTGAGGTGGACCGGGTACTTTGTTCCGCGGGCGGAGGATGACTACAAGTTCTACGTTTCGGCGGACGATGGGGTGCGGCTCTTTATTAACGACCAGCGCGCGATCGACGACTGGCAGAAGCACGCGGAAACGCTGGACACCTACTCGATGCACATGCAGCCGGGCAAGACGTACAAGATCGTTCTCGAATACTTCGAGAATGTGGGAACGGCGACCGCGCGATTTGGCGTCGCTGCCGCTTCCACGCAAGCGGTGAGCGAGGAGGCGAAGGCGCTGGCCGCCAAGGCGGATGCGGTGATTCTTTGCGCCGGATTCGATCCCGCAACCGAGGGTGAGGGCGGAGACCGGACGTTTCGGCTGCCTGGCGGGCAGGACGCGCTCATCCAGAAAATCGCGGAGATCAACAAAAACGTGATCGTTGTTCTGACCGCGGGGGGCAATGTGGACATGACGCGCTGGATTGATCACGTCCCCGCCTTGTTGCACGCGTGGTATCCAGGGCAGGAGGGCGGCACAGCGCTGGCGCAGATTCTGTTTGGCGAGTTCAGTCCTTCCGGGAAATTGCCGGCATCGTTCGAACGCCGCTGGGAAGACAACGCCGCGTTCGCAAACTACTATCCAAAACCAGGCGGCAAGCGCGTGGAATATAACGAAGGAATTTTCGTCGGCTACCGGCACTTCGACCGCGCACAGAGCAAGCCGCTCTTTCCGTTTGGTTACGGGCTTTCCTACACGACGTTTCAATATGGCGATTTGAAAGTTGCGCCAGCTTCCGCGGATCTCAGCGCGCCCGTCACCGTGACCTTCAACGTCAAAAACACGGGTTCGCGCGCAGGCGCGGAAGTTGCCGAAATCTATGTTGGCGACTCGCACGCCAGCGTTCCACGCCCGGTAAAGGAATTAAAGGGCTTTGCGAAAGTGTATTTGCAGCCCGGCGAAAGCAGGCAGGTGACCGTCAGTCTCGATCGCCGAGCATTTTCCTTTTATGATGTCGAGCACGCCGGCTGGAAGGCGGAACCCGGCAAGTTTTCCATTCTGGTGGGCAGTTCTTCCGCGAACATCGAACTCCAAGGGGATTTCACGCTTCGGCCATGAGAGGAGACTCTTTCACACGCCCATGACTACCGCCCTTGCCTTGGTGAGCGCCCAGAGGCTCGTGCATCTCTCGCCGGTCGACCTGGCCATTATCATTTTTTATTTCGCGCTCGTATTGGCGATCGGCTTCTACCTGAAGCAGCGCGCCAACACCAGCGAAGATTACTTCATGGCCGGGCGCGAGATGACTGCCTGGATTGCGGGGCTCAGCTTTCTATCCGCAAATCTTGGCTCGCTCGAACTCATGGGTTGGGCTGCGGCTTCCTATCAATACGGGATACTGGCCGCGCACTGGTATTGGATTGGCGCCATCCCGGCGATGCTCTTTCTCGCCATCGTGATGATGCCGTTTTATTACATCTCCAAAACCCATTCTGTACCCGGTTATTTGAAGCTGCGCTTTGGCGAGTCCAGCCGCACGCTTTCCGCGGTTTCTTTCGCGTTGATGACCGTTTTGATGAGCGGCATCAACATGTATTCGATGGCGCTGGTGATGAAAGTCGTCCTCGGTTGGGACATTCACCTCAGCATCTGGATTTCGGCGACCACCGTGGCGATTTATGTAACGCTGGGCGGCCTGCGTTCCGCAATTTTTAACGAAGTGCTGCAGTTCATTTTGATATGGGCGGGATCGCTGCTCATCCCCATCCTGGGACTTATCGAAGCCGGCGGTTGGACCAACCTGAAAGCAAAGATCGCCGTGAATGCTTCCGCGGAATATACGCATCTCTGGCGCAATCTCGGCTCCTTCAACGACAACCCCATGGGCATTCACTGGACGGGAATCGTTTTCGGACTGGGCGCTATCATCTCCTTCGGGTATTGGACGACGGATTTTCTGGTCGTGCAGCGCGTTCTCTCCGCAAAAGATCTGCGCGCCGCGAAGATGGCGCCCATCATCGGCGCGGCCTTCAAAATGTTCGTGCCCTTCATTGTGATTCTTCCCGGTTTGCTGGCCATCGCTGTGCTGCCGGTAAAACTGACCGGCGAAAGCATGGCCATCGCTACCGGCGGCCACAGTTACAACGAAGTGCTTCCGCTGATGCTGGCGCGATACTGCGGCCCGGGACTCCTCGGGCTGGGCATCACCGCGCTGATGGCCGGCTTCATGTCCGGCATGGCCGGCAACGTGACGGCGTTCTCGACAGTGTGGACCTACGACCTCTACGGCGCACTGATCAATAAGAAAGCCACCGACGCACAATATGTGCGCATGGGCCGCTGGTGCACGGTGCTCGGAGTGCTGATCAGTGTCGGCACGGCGTATCTGGTCATGCAGTTTCTCAGCATCATGGACTACGTTCAGGCGCTCTTCAGTTTTTTCATCGCGCCGTTGTTTGGGACGGTCATTCTCGGGATGCTCTGGAAGCGCGCCACGGCTGCCGGCGGTTTCTGGGGTTTGCTGGCGGGCACGGCTTCCTCGATCGGTATGTGGGCCTGGGTGAAGATCAGCCCCGCTGCCATTGCCTACGTGGCGCTTTCGAGCCATGCGCGGGACATGGCGGAGAATATGTATCGCGCGCTGTGGTCGTGGATCGTGTGCGTGGTCGTAACGGTGGCTGTGAGTCTGGTTACCACGCCGAAGCCGGAGGCGGCTTTGACGGGCCTGGTCTATGGTGCGACCGATATTCCGTCGGAGCAGCACATGCCCGTTTACAAACGGCCGATATTCTGGGCCGCCGTCGTGGCGGTGGCCTTCCTGATCCTTAACTTTTTGTTCTGGTGAGGCAATATGCAAAGCGGTGACTCCATCTCGATCTGGTTTTTTATCGGCATTTCGCTCCTGGTGAATGGCCTTCTCATTTTGGCTGCAGGGCTCTACGAACTGGGCCACCCGCCGGCGAATCCCGTGGTGTTGTTCCACTTGCATGCCAACATCTGGTGGGGCGGCGTATTGTTTTTGGTTGGGGTTTTGTATTGCTACTATTTCGCGCCGCACAAGCATCGATCCTAGCCGCAAGGAGCGAAGCTTGACTAGTTTGAGAGCGAGAATGAGTGGTACAGCTTCAGGAGAACAAACGGGACCATGCACAAAGAAAAAATGACCATGGGCCTGATTGTCGGGAACAGAGGATTTTTTCCCGATCATCTGGCCAAATCCGGCCGCGAAGAGATGATCGCGGCGCTGAAGCACGCGGGCATTGGTGTGGTTGTCCTCGGCCCTGAAGAAAGCAAGCATGGGGCCGTCGAAACGCACGAAGAGGCGAAACGCTGCGCCGCTCTTTTTCAGGCAAACAGCAAGCGCATTGCGGGGGTCATCGTCACTCTGCCCAACTTTGGCGACGAGCGGGCCATCGCGGACACGCTGCGCCTCGCCCGGCTGGATGTACCGATTCTCGTGCAAGCGACTCCGGATGCGCCCTCGAAAATGTCCATTTCCCATCGCCGCGACAGCTTCTGCGGCAAAATGTCTGCCTGCAACAACCTCAAGCAATATGGGATTCCGTATTCCCTCACGACGCTCCACACCGTGGCTCCGGATTCGGATGAGTTCAGGAAGGACCTGGCGTGGTTTGCAGCGGTTTGCCGTGTCGTGAATGGTTTGCGTAATCTGCGCATCGGCGCCATCGGCGCACGTCCCGCCGCTTTCAACACCGTTCGCTACAGCGAAAAACTTCTCGAAGCCTCCGGCATTTCCGTCGAGACGCTGGACCTGTCGGAAGTCCTCGGCCGCATCGGCCGGATGAAAGACGACGACGAGCACGCAGTCCGCAAACTGCAGGCCATTCAGAAATATGTGACGACCAGCGGTGTGCCGCAGCAGGCTTTGTTGAAAATGGCGAAGCTCGGCGCGGTTGTGGAAGATTGGATGAAGTCGGCGTCCGTGCAAATCAGCGCCGTGCAGTGCTGGACCTCCATCGAGGAAAATCTCGGGGTCGTCCCCTGCACGGTCATGAGCATGATGAGCGACGATCTGCTCTCCAGCGCCTGCGAAGTGGATGTGTGTGGCGTCCTCAGCATGCACGCTCTGCAACTGGCCTCCGAGACGCCCAGCGCCCTGCTCGACTGGAACAATAATTACGGTAGCCATCCCGATAAAGCCGTTTGCTTCCATTGCAGCAATCTGCCCAAGCATTTCTTCCGCGACGTCAAAATGGATTTTCAGGAAATCATCGCCGGCACCGTCGGCAAAGACAATACTTTCGGCACCTGCGTCGGGCGCGTCAAATCCGGGCCTATGAGCTTCGCGCGCTTTTCCACCGATGACCTTGCGGGGAAAATCCGCGGCTACGTCGGCGGGGGCGCCTTCACCGATGATCCCCTGGAAACCTTTGGCGGCGCCGGAGTGGTCGAAATTCCTCACATGCAGAAGCTCCTGCGCTACATCTGTGAAAATGGCTTCGAGCACCACGTCGCGGCGAATTTCTCGACCATCGCCGGCGCGGTGCACGAGGCTGCCGCGAATTATCTTGGGTGGGAAACGTATTGGCATGCGCAGTAAGCGCTACGTCCGAAAAAATATCCTTGCGGGGATCACCCGACAAATGATTTCGAGATCATTCCAATGAGCATCGTCGCAGGAGTGGATTTCGGCACTCTCAGCGTTCGTGTCGCCATCGTCGACAGCGATCGCGGCCGTTTGGGCTCCGCAGTTGTGGAATATCCCCTGCATCGCACCAAGAACGATCCGGATTTTGCCACGCAGAGCCACGCGGATCACATGCGCGCTCTCATCGAAGCCACGCAAAGGGCGTTGCAAACCGCGAACGTCTCCGGCGATCAAATCGCCTCCATCGCGCTGGACACCACCGGCTCCAGCGTCATCCCCGTCGGAGAAGGCTTCGAACCGCTCGATGATTATTATCTCTGGTGCGATCACCGCGCCTGGCGCGAAGCCGCGCTCATCACCGAAACGGCCCACAAGCGCAACCTGGAAGCTATAGACTGGTGCGGCGGCGTGTACTCCTCGGAATGGGGCTTTTCAAAATTGTTGCACTGGCTGCGCCACAATCCAGAGAAGCGCAGCCGCTTCGTGACTGCGTTCGAGCATTGCGACATGCTCACCGCCGTACTTTGTGACATTAAACGTACGGAGGATGCCCCCCGCTCCGTCTGCGCCATGGGCCACAAGTGGATGTGGAACGCTTCCCTCGGCGGACTTCCTTCGGAAGATTTTCTCCAAGCGGTAGATCCACTGCTCGGTGGCATCCGCGAAAAGTTGAATGGAAAATATGCCACCAGCGATGTGATCGCCGGCGGCCTCTCCGCAAAATGGGCCAAGCAACTTGGCCTGCGCGCCGATATTCCGATTCCCGTGGGCGCGTTTGACGCGCACTGGGATGCCATTGGCGCCGGCACCCGCCCCGGTGACGTCTCCAACGTCGTCGGGACTGCCACCTGTGTCATGGCCATCAGCGACGATCCGCGTTTGATTCCCGGCCTGTGCGGCGTCGTTCCTGGTTCGATCGATCCCAAGAGAACGGGCGTCGAAGCCGGTCTCTCCGCCACCGGCGATTTGTTTGGCGTCATAGCGCGCCGCGCGGGGCGGCCCGTCAAGGAACTCGCCGCCGGTCTCGAGGATTACCGGCCCGGTCAAACCGGGCTGCTGCGTTTCGGGTGGGACAATGGCGACCGCACCATTCTCGTCAATCCCGACCTTGGCGGCATGACTCTTGGCTGGAACATGACGCATACTCTTCAAGACGAACTCTTCGCCGCCATTGAAGGCACGGCTTTCAATACCCGCGTCATTCTCGAACGCATGGCGGAATACGGCGTGCCCATCCGGCGGGTCATCAACGCCGGCGGAATTCCTCAGAAAAATCCCGTCCTGAATCGCGTTTACGCCAACGTCTTTAACAAGCCCGTCCTGGTCCCGCAGTCGGAGGTCACCAGTCTCGGTTCTTCCATCTTTGCGTTTCTCGCCGTCGGCACATTCCGCTCGATCGAGGAAGCGCAAAACGCCATCTGCCCGGGCTATCGCGTCGTCGAGCCCGAGCCCACCGCGGCACAGACGTACGAAGAGCTCTACCAAATCTATCGCGAGTTGTATTTCAGTTTTGGCAAGCCGGACTCGCAACCTCTGCAAGTGGGAAAAGTGCTTCCTACTTTACGCAGAATCGCGGCCGCAGCTCGAGGCGCGAAATGAAACTCGCCGCTCTCCGCGAAGAGGTCCTCGAAGCAAATTTAGAATTAGTGCGGCGCGGGCTTGCTCTTTACACCTTCGGAAACGCCAGCGGGATCGGGCGCGGGGAAGGTTTGGTCGTCATCAAGCCGAGCGGCGTTCCTTACGAAAACATGAAGGCTACAGACCTCGTCATTGTGGACCTGGACGGAAAAGTGGTCGAAGGATCCTTGCGGCCCTCCTCCGATCTGCCCACTCACCTGATTCTCTACAACGCCTTTCCCAAAATTGGCGGCGTGGCGCATACCCACTCGCGCGCCGCAACTGCCTGGGCGCAAGCCCAGCGGGAAATCCCTTGTTTCGGCACCACGCATGCCGATTACTTTAATGGTCCAGTTCCGCTCACCAAGCCACTCACGCCCGCGCAAATTCGCTCCAACTATGAAGTTAACACCGGCCATGCGATCATGCGCCGCTTCGCAAAGCTCGATCCCGCGCAAGCTCCAGCGGTACTGGTGGCAGGCCATGCTCCTTTTTGTTGGGGAGATACGCCCGCGGAAGCGGCGCACGTTGCCGTCGTCCTGGAAGAAATTGCCGCCCTGGCCGCGCAAACGCTGATCGCTAATCCCAAGGCGCGGCCGATTTCCAAGCATCTGCAACAGAAACACTTTTTTAGGAAACACGGCGGATTGGCATACTACGGCCAGAAGTAAGGTGCGTTTGCAATTTGTTTTTGCGGTCAGCCAACGCCGGCAGGGGAAAAAGATGAAGACACAATCGTCCGTTTTGCGGTTCGCGGCTTCTGCGGCGCTGATCGTTGGTATGATCTTCGGCGCAACCCGAGCCCTTGGCCAGGAGGGCAGCGTGAAGAGAACTACCTTCGGAAAGCTGGGAGATGGCACGCAGATTGAACTCCTCACGTTGAAGAATGCGCATGGCACGACCGCGAAGATCATCACTTACGGCGCGACGCTCCAGGGTTTCTGGGTGGCGGACAAAGGAGGGAAACTCGGCGACGTTGTTTTGGGCTTTGACGATTTGAGCGGCTACCTTGCGCCGCATCCCTATTTCGGCGCAACCGTCGGCCGCTTTGCGAATCGCATTGCCAAAGGCAAATTCACTCTCGACGGCAGGGAATACACTCTGGCGCTGAATGACGGCCCCAATACTCTGCACGGCGGCCGCCAAGGTTTCAGCAGGAAAGTGTGGAATGCGGAGATCTTGAGCTCGGGCGCTGGCGTCGCGTCTGTGAAGTTTACTTATATAAGTCCGGATGGCGAAGAAGGTTTTCCCGGCGCGCTCAAAACTGCCGTCGTTTATACGCTCACCGAGAACGACGAACTCAAAATCGAGTACACGGCCACGACGGACAAAGCCACGCCTCTGAATTTGACCAATCACAGCTACTTCAATCTCGCGGGCAGCGGCGACATCCTCGGCAACGTGCTGCAACTAAACGCCGATCAATATACGCCTGTTGATTCCACGCTCATTCCCACCGGTGAGCTCGCGCCAGTGAAAGGTACGCCGCTCGATTTCACTCAGCCCACCGCTGTTGGTGCGCGTATCGCCCAGCTCGCTGGCAATCCCGGCGGGTACGATCACAATCTCGTCTTGAACGGCGAAAACGGCAAGCTCAAATGGGCTGCGCGTCTTTCGGATCCTGCTTCCGGCAGGCGTTTGGAAGTTTGGACCACCGAACCGGGCGTTCAGTTTTATACCGGGAATTTTCTGGATGGCACAATCAAAGGCAAGGGCGGGACCCTATACGGCAAACATGCGGCGCTCTGTCTGGAAACCCAGCATTATCCGGACTCCGTGAACCATCCCAACTTTCCCACCACCATTCTCCGTCCGGGAGCGGTGTTTCACTCGGAGAGCATTTACAAATTTTCCGCAAAGTAAGTTCTTGTGCGCGCGGATCGGTAGCCCGTTGCAAGCCGCCTCGCGCCTCGAATCGCTTATGCCACTCAATTTTTGACGGCAAAGGCGGACGCGGAAAGAGCGGCAGCCTCGTTCGCTGCTGCATCGCTGTGCGCCCGCACATTTGCAGATTCATGGCCCAGACGCGCTTCGCTTTCCGTGCGCGCCTGCTGGACGGCGGAAAGCTCGTCTCCCGGCGAATCGTGCAGCAGGTCTTCCGCTCGCAAGAGGCATGCAAGTACAAGGCGTTCAGGTTGCCGCTGGCGGCGAAGAAATTGTCCGTAATTCACCCAATCGCTCGCGGCGCTTTTTGGATCCGGGAGAGACGCGTCAAGCGCCAGCGCGTTTTGATAGGATTGCGCCGCAGCCGCGGATGCGCCCTGTTTTTCTTGCAAGTCCGCAAGATGCACCAGCGCCAGGCTCTGCATCGCCCGGTCGCCGGACTTTCCCGCAAAAGTAATCGCCGCGTCGTACCCTTGCTCCGCGTCGCTGGCATGATTTACGGCCGCGTCGGCGTCGGCCACTTTCACCAGCGCGGCAAGCACGCTGGAAGTTTCTTTGAGGTGGTCCGCGCGATGCGTGGCGACGACTTGCAAATAGGCGCGATAATGCCGGGCGGCAGCTTGCCTCTCGCCGCGCTGCTCCAGCCCCTGCGCAAGGTAGAGTTGCGCGTTCGATTGCCCGGGGTCCGCGTCGACAGCGCGTTGCCAGCTATCGACCGCCTCATCATCGTGACCGAGCCGGTGCGCCAGTAAGCCATAATTAATGAGCGCGTCGGCATCGCGCGGCCAGCGCGAGAGCATCTTCTGATACTCCTCATAAGCCGCCGCGTCCCGGCCGTTTTCGATCAGCCCTCGAACATACTCGGACTGCAGCGAATGATTCCCCGGATTCACGGCGGCCGCACGCCGCAGCGCCGCGAGTGCGGCATCGTGCTGACCCATCGAGTTTTCCGCCCGCGCCAGCCGCATCTGCACCGCGCTGTCATTCGGGTTGAGCTTGGCAGCGCGTTCCAGAGCAGAAATGTCGTCCGCTTTGCTGGACCAGTAGAAGTGCAGTTGATCGATGGCCGCCCAGGCAAAAAGTACCGCCACGGCTGCGATGCGCAAGGCGTGCGCGGAAGCGGATGTCCCGGCGAGCCAACGGGCGGCCGAGAGAAGACGATTCTGCGCAACGATGCTCGCTTCGCCGGCTTTGTTCCGCGTGTTTAGCAAGAGCGCGGCGATCCGCGAATCGCGCAGCTTCCAAAGCGCGCCATCGAGAATAAAGTGGTGAATGTTCACCAGCGCGGTGAATGTAAGAAAACTAGCTGCAAAATCGGCGTGGAATAGCCGGCTGACGATCCATGGCCCGGGAATGAAGAGTGCGATGCCCCCGGCGATCAGCGTGACGAGATAGCGCGAGAATTTCCAATTGGCGTTTCCGGCTGCCCGCGCTTCGCGCTCCTGATAGTAGCTGGTAATCCACAAATATTGCGTCGAGTGCAGCACTGCGAGAATGCCGCTGCTGTAGCGCGTCTGCGCCACTTCATGCCCGCTCAACAATTCGATCAGCACCGGCAGCAGAAACCAAAAAAATTGCGTGGCGGCCAGCGTTATTGGTGCTGCAACGGCGCGCAGGCTGCTCCGGCGCGCCAAAGAAGCGAGCGCCCACGCGCTCGCCGCCACGAAAAACATTGCGAGAACCACGCGCGCCGGCACCGTGAATCTTGCCGGCAGTCCCAGAGAAAGAACCAGCGCGTCGCCGGAGCTTCCCGTGTGAAAACTCAGCATTAGCAGCACATAAGAAGCGACAAACGAGAGGCGCAAGGCGCGGCGCTCTGCTGCCGTGGGGGAGAGGCCCGCGCGACGCGCGAACATCATCAGCAATCCAAAATTTTGTCCCGTGTAGTGCCACGGGCTCCAGCAAATGTACAGCGTGAAAATCCACGGCAGCAGCGGATACCAGAGATGCGCGACCACTCCCGCCAGCGCGAGCAGCCCCGCCACATGCACCGTAAAGATTCGGTATTTCGCGAACTCTGTTTGCGTATGGTATGCGCGGTACACCGTGGCCATGAAATGCGGGTAGTTAAATAGCAGCGCGAGAAAATAAAACGCCATCGTCCACGCGTGCGTGAATGAGCTTGCCGCGTAAAGTGCCAAAAGCAGCAGTGGAGCCGA
>Ga0209447_10000295_pt1 | contig 13201 bp, 9 predicted proteins | sample BogFormECP04_OM3_FD_188243 | JGI IMG/M metagenome (GOLD analysis project Ga0209447, IMG submission 188243) | Bog forest soil microbial communities from Calvert Island, British Columbia, Canada - ECP04_OM3 (SPAdes) (version 2) | ecosystem: Environmental > Aquatic > Freshwater > Wetlands > Bog ... | reverse complement strand
GCTGCGCCGCTGACAATCTCAATCAATTCCTTGGTAATCGCTGCCTGCCTGATATTGTTCATTCGCAGCGTCAACTTCTCTATCAGCTCGGAAGCGTTGCGCGTTGCTGAATCCATGGCGGTCATGCGCGCGGCGTGTTCGGCTGCGGCGGATTCCAGCAGGATGCGGAAAATTTCGCCTTCGAGATAGCGCGGCACCAGGCCTGCGAAAATTTGCTCGACCGGCTGCTCGTAGATGTAATCCACCAGGCGCCCTTGGCCGTCGGGAGCAGGCTCGGTGGGCAAGGAGCCGCCGGGGCCGGCATGAGCAGCGAGTTCCGCGCCATCCACGGATTTTTTCACCACTTCCGGATCAACCGGGAGAAGTTTTTCGGCGCGCAGATTTTGAACCATCACGTTTTTGAACTCGTTGTAGATCGCGTACACGGCATCCACTTCGCCGCTGGTGTACAGCTCGGCGACGCGCGCGGCGATTTCCTTGGCTTTCGAGAATTCCACTTTCGCGGAAACGTCGAGATATTCCGCGACGAATGTATAGCCCCGCTTCCGCAAAGTGTCGCGGCCTTTTTTCCCTACGACGATCAACTCGAGCTTCTGCGCGTGATGCTGATGGATGAAATCCATGGCGTGGCGCAGCACGTTGGAATTGAAAGCGCCGCAGAGGCTGCGGTCGCCGGTGAGAACCATCACCAGGATTTTTTCCTCGGGACGCCGCTGCAGCAGAGGATGCGCGGGAGATTCCATGCGCGCCGCGGCGGAGCGCAGCACGCGAATAATTTCCTTGGCGTACGGCCGAGCGGCAAAAACGCCTTCCTGCGCGCGCCGCAGCTTTGCCGCGGCGACAAACTTCATGGCGCGGGTGATCTGCTGCGTGCTTTTCACCGAGCGAATGCGCCGCCGATAATCGAGAAGTGTAGGCATGGTACGGGACTATTTCGCCTGTGCCGCCACCGCTGGAGCGGTCTTGATGGTTGTTTTGAAGCGCTCTTTGAATGCGTCCAGCGCTTTCTTCGCTTCGGCGCGGTTGGTGTCGTCGAACGCTTTCTTTTCGCGCAGCGATTTCAGCAGGCCGCTGTAATTCGTCTCGATGAAGGGATACAGCTCCTGTTCGAAGCGGCGGCACTCATTAACCGGGAGGTCGTCTAGATATTTATTGGAAGCGGCGAAAATGATCAGCACCTGATTTTCGACGGAGATCGGCTGGTACTGATCCTGTTTCAAAATTTCCATCAAGCGCTGGCCGCGCGCGAGTTGCGCCTGCGTGGCTTTGTCGAGCTGCTCGGTGCCGAACTGCGCGAAGGCCGCGAGATCGCGATATTGCGCGAGATCCAGGCGCAGAGTGCCAGCGACCTGGCGCATGGCTTTGATCTGCGCGTTGCCGCCGACGCGGCTGACGGAAATACCGGCGTTCACGGCAGGGCGGATGCCGCTATTGAAAAGGTCGGCCTCGAGGAAAATCTGGCCGTCGGTGATGGAAATTACGTTCGTCGGAATGTAGGCGGAAATATCGCCGGCCTGTGTTTCGATTACGGGCAGCGCGGTTAGCGAACCCGCGCCGAGTTCGTCGTTTAATTTCGCAGCGCGTTCCAGCAAGCGCGAGTGCAGGAAGAAAACGTCTCCGGGAAACGCTTCGCGGCCAGGAGGGCGGCGCAGCAGCAGCGAAATTTCGCGGTAGGACTGCGCGTGCTTGGAAAGATCGTCGTAGAAGCAGATGGCGTGGCGCTTGGTGTCGCGGAAATATTCGCCGATGGCGCAGGCGGCGAATGGCGCGATGTATTGCATCGAAGCGGATTCCGAGGCGGTGGCAGCTACGACGATGCTGTGCTCCATCGCGCCGTAATCGGTGAGCGTCTTGATGAGCTGCGCGACGGTGGAACGTTTCTGGCCAATGGCGCAGTAAATGCAAATCATGTCGCCGCCGCGCTGGTTCAGGATTGTGTCAACGATGATGGCGGTTTTCCCGATTTGACGGTCGCCGATGATCAGTTCGCGCTGGCCGCGGCCGATCGGAATCATCGCGTCAATGGATTTGATTCCGGTCTGGATAGGTTCGCGCACGGGCTGGCGATCGATCACGCCGGGAGCGAGGCGTTCGAGCGGATTGCGCTGGGTGGACTGAATAGGACCTTTGTCATCAATGGGATTGCCGAGCGCATCCACAACGCGGCCGATCATGCCATCGCCCACCGGCACGGACATGATTTTGCCCGTGCGTTTGACGGTGTCGCCCTCTTTGATTTCGGTGTAGTCGCCCAGGAGCACGGCGCCGACCTGGTCTTCTTCCAGGTTCAGCGCAATGCCGAAAACGTCGTGCGGAAACTCGATCATTTCGCCGGCCATGCACTTATCGAGGCCGTGAATGCGCGCGATGCCGTCGCCCACGGAGATGACCGTGCCGACTTCCTCGACCGCGAGGGTCTGCTGATAATTTTCGATCTGCTCGCGCAGTATTTTGGTTATTTCGTCCGCTTTGATATTGGCCATCCTGACTCCTGTGTTCTCGTGACCGCGTTGTGATCGCAACACCCGGCTTCAGGGGCTAAAGCCACTCTGTATACCGCCGCGTTGCGGCGGGGCTGAAGCCCCGCCCTTCCTGTGTAACCGTTTCTTCAGCGGAACTTCTCCGCGTGCTACTCCGTTTCCAGCTGCTCGCGCAAGCGATTCAGTTGCTCGCGCACGGAGCCATCGTAAACAGTGGAACCGACGCGCACGACAGCGCCGCCAAGCAAATCTTTATCCTCGGCGAAGCGCGCTTCGATCTTTTTTCCGGTGCGGCGCTGCAGCACCGCGAGCAAATCCTTTTTCTCTGCATCGCTGAGAGCGTGCGCGGTGGTGACTTCGGCTTCGGCGATGCCTAGGCGCTTATTCAGTTCCGTGCCGAAGACCGGCAAGATTTCGTGAAAGAGATGCGTACGGCGGTGATCCACAATCAGGCAAATGAAATTGCGCACCGCGTCGTTCAGTCCCATTTTCGCGGCAACCGCGGTGATGACCTTGTTTTTCACCATGCCATCCACGGCGGGACTCTCCAGCGCATTGCGCAGATCGGCCGAAGCGAAAAATGTTTCGACGAACGCGGCCAGATCCTTGCGGATCGGTTCGCCAGACTTGCGTTCGAGAGCCACGTCGGCCAGCGCCGCGGCGTAACGTTCGGCTACCGCGCTCAATTGACGCTCCCTTCCAGCTCGGCGATGAAAGTGCGAATCAGCGCGGCTTCGGATTTGGGCGCCAGTTCCTGCTTTAACAATACTTCGGCGCGTTCGACCGCCAGACGCGCGCCCAGTACCTTCAGCTCGATGCGAGCTGTGCGGCCGGCCGCGTCAATTTCGGCGCGCGCGGCCAGCTCGATCTTTTCGGCTTCGGCGCGGCCCATGTCGCGCAGGCGCTGCGCTTCGGCTTCGGCGTCGCGCTTGGCATCCACGCGTAGTTGTTCAATTTCGCGCCCCAGGCCTTCGAGCTTGGTCTTGATTTCGCGGCGCTGGCGCTCAGCGGCCTCGCGGGCGCGGGCGCCCTCCGCGATTTTCCTGGAAATTTCATCGGCATTCGCGCGGAAAGCCGGCGCCGCATATTTCACGATGCAGTAGGCGATGGCGCCGAACACCAGCGCGAAATTCAGCCAGCGAAAAACCCAGCCGGTGGTGGAATCCGCCGGCGAAGCTTCGCCCTCTTGCGCTAAGACCGGCACGGCAGCGAGCGTGAAGAATATCGCCAGGAAGCCGAACGCGCGGCTCGCGGACTTAAGATGGCGAGTAAGCCGGAAAATCATTGGCGCGCACCACCAGGCGAAGGATTCGCGCCTTCCAGGATGCTGCGCGCGATGGCGCCTGCCAGTTCCGGAGTCTGGCGCTCGACTTCCTTGCGCGCTTCCACCAGCTCGGCTTCGATTCTCTTTTTGGCTTCGTCAACTTCCTTGCGCGCCAGGGTGCGCTGCGCCTTCAGATTCTTGGCGCGCTCTTCAAGGACGGATGCGCGGGCCGCTTCCTGCTCCAGGTAAATCTCTCCCTGCGCTTTGCGCAGAGCCGCATTGTAATTTTCCAGGTCCTGCCGCGCCGCTGCTTCCACGGCCGCAGCTTCCGCGCGCGCGCCTTCGATTTTCGCGCTGCGCTCCGCCATGGCTTTCTGAATCGGCGTGAAAAAGGCCCAGCGCATGAAAAGATAAAAAAGGAAAACGATGATGACCGTGGGCACAGCTTGAAGAAACAGGTCACCGAGCTGGCGAAGGATTTCCATCGTTAGGAGTGGGAACGAATACTTTTGCCCCGTTTTTCTATTTGCACTGTTGCCCCGAACCGCGACCAGCCGTTCCGGGACACACTTCTAGGCTCAAGCAAAGGCCGCGATTATCGCATCGAGTCCCGCTCCCGTCAACGCTTTACGGCCTATCGCGCGCGAAGGAAGAGAGCCACGGTGCACACCATTCTACTTGGTTGGCGCGCTTTTATGCCAGCAACGCGCGCGAAATCCACGGGCGCTTAGCGCGAGGCGAGCGAGCTGTGAGGACCCTCGAATGCTTGCCTGCGCGTTACTACGAACCACAGTTGAATGGCGATCCAAGGCAGGGAGAAAACCAGGCTGATCCACAACGGAAACTGGAGTTGCGTCGGCGGCAGGCCCAGCGAGCCTTGCATCGCGGTCATGGCTTCTGCGAAGCGGGCTGGCGCGCCGGGAAGAACTACGGAAATGACGGAATTGAAAATTGCGAAATTAAAATAGTAGATGGCCAGGCTGCGGCCCCACTTTTCCAGCTTCAGCAGGCCGTAAGCCATCAGAAGTTGCACGGACATGTAACCGACAACTATGAGCGAAGCTTTTCCTCCGGTGAAATAGAAACCCAGGAAGGTGAGCGGCATATGCAGGATGCTAAAGAACGGAAACATGCAGGCGCCCGCCAGCGCGAGGTAGGCAATGATGGTGATGCTCACCGGCCTTTTCGGTGACCCAGGCACTTCTGTGGGCGCGAGCACTGCGGGCGCCCACGTGGAAGACGGCGTAGTTACGGCGCCGCGGAATAATTCTCTGATTGGACGCGCGTTGAAGAAATACAGCCACCAGCCCCCTAGCAGCGCGAGCAGAGCGTAGAAGATTGCCATGCCGATGCGCACCGCGGTCATCAGGTGCTCGAGCGGCGGGATGGCTTCGCCGGGTGGGATGGCGATCACCGGCGGAGTTGGCAGAGGCATCACCAGCATCATGAGCAGGCCGGGCACAGCCATCACCAGGAGCAGGCCGCTGAAAACGATCATGGAAATTCTGGCCCATTCGCGCAGCTGCAGAAGGCTTACGCCCGTGGCGATTCCCCAACCGCCCACGCCGAGCATGAACAGAGACATGACCACGCCAGCGTCGCGCGTGAACGCAGGCATGTTGCCTGCAGGCATCACCGCAAAACCGAGGAGCATGAAGGCGGCCGCAAGCAGCGCGAGGCCGGAGCCTACGAAGACTACCACTGCTGCAATCGTGACACTTGCCGGGCGCCTCATCGTTCCTCTCTTGCGACGCGTGCTGCTGCTTTTCGCGGAGTATATACCAGCCCGCGCGACGGCTGGCGGTTGGGTGCGTGCTGTAACGGATTAGTACGCGTAGGCCTGCAAGAGAGCAAAAACCACGACGCCGGTGACCGAGACGTAAAGCCAGATAGGAAAAGTGTAGCGCGCGATGCGTTTGTGCTGCGGGAAGCGTCCGCTGAGCGAGAAGAAGAACGTGATGAGCACCAGAGGAAGCGCGACGACCGAGAGAATTATATGGCTGGCGAGAATCGAGAGGTAGATGCTGCGGATGGTTGCGTGGCCCGCCGGGAAACGCGTGTCGCCGTGCAGAGCGTGGTTCACGATATAGCTGATAAGGAAGAGCGACGAGAAGCCGAAGGCTAAAAGCATGCTCGCGCGGTGCGCTTTGCGGTCGCGTTTTTTGATGAAGTAGAGGCCGGTGCAGAGTGCGATGGCGCTGAGGCCGTTCAGCACGGCATTCAGCGCGGGCAAAAACACAAACCTGCCTGCAAATTGAGCGGGAGCGTGGTGCAGATAGAGCAGCCACAGCAGGAACGAGACTGCGGCGGCGCTTACGACAAAGATCGAACCGAGTACCGCGCGTTGGTTGGTCTGCGTCTGGTCCATGGAACTTCGTACGATACTACAAATTTTCGAATCGGGCATTGAGTGAACAATACGGCGGCGTAACTTGCGGGCGGATCGAAAGCACACCGACAAAACACCGCGGGGTTAAGTCCTCGACAAGTTGGGGCGCAGCAAGCAGCGCCCCTACCGAGTACGAGCGCGAGCGCCGTTGCGAAACCGCGGCGCGGTTCGCCAATCCCGCTCTGCGGGATTGGCGTTCCCAGATGCGTCCCTGCTTCAGCGCGCAAACTTGGGCTATTTGGCGGCCGGTTCGGGTTGAACGGAGACAACCGCTTCGGTGTTGAAGTGCGTGCGTTGCAGGCGATAGCCGTCGCGCGTGCGAATGCGGTAGCGCTTGTGCTGGTCGCTTGCGAGTCTTACGGAGATGGTGCGCCAGCCCCGGTTGGGATTGGGCTTGGGGTAGTAGCTCAGCGAATAAAGATGCGCTAGATCATCGCGGATGGAAGCGAAGGCGCCCCGTTCGTCCTTCCAGTTGCGGGCAAAATAAACTTTGCCGCCGGTGGCAGCGGTCATGCGTTGAAAAACGGCGTTGGAGATGGGTTCGAGGTGGGCATCTACGGTGCTCACCATGTAAATTGTTGTGCCGGTGGATTGCGCCAGCTCGGCGACATCCTCCGGCGGCACCATGCTGTAGTTATCGGGGCCGTTGGAGAAGACCACGATCACTTTTCGTCCGGTGAAGTGCGCGGCGTCTTGCACGGTCATCAACAGGCAGTTGTAAAGCGCGGCATCGTCTCCGGCGACCGTGGTGCGCGCGGCGCGCAGCACCTGCGAGCGGTCAGCGGTGAGCAGCGCGGCCCGGGAAAGATCGCGGCTGTAGGAATAGAACGCCACTTTGTTCGCGCTCTCCAGCGAGCGCACGAAATCAGCAATGGCGTCTTGCGCGAATACGAAACCGCGGTACATATAATTGCTGGTGTCGAAAAGTACGAAAACGTTGGCGCCTTCTACGAGCGAACTCAGTTCACTGGCGGATACACTGCCGCCGGAATCTTTTTGTCGCTCGGCCGTGGCGGCGGAACCAGAAGGCTTGCCGCCGCTCGGCGCCCCAGTGGGGAGCGCGCGGGCGGATTCGTTGCCTTCGCCAAATGTGGCGATGTTTTCGGCGATGCCGTCCTCGGCGATCACGAAGTCCTGTGGATTAAGGCCCGTGACGTACTTTCCCTTGTTGTCGGTGACGGCCACGTTCAATTGCACTAAATCCACGGTGACGTTAATGCGCGGCGGACTGCTTTCTTGCGCGACGGGCGAGGTGCGGACGAAAACGGAGAGCGCGACGACCAGAACCAGAGCGACTACGAATCGTTTGCACATGACGGGCCTCGATGTTGTTCGTTGCTACGTCTTCCGATTCCACGCAGCGCCGCGCGGGCACATGAGGACATGCCCTGGCAGCGCCCCAATATTCTAGGGCTGAGGACTGCCGAAACTCGCGGGCAGCGACGTCACTTTGCCCTGCCGGAACTCTTCACCGGTTTCGCGCATCGCGCGCAGTATGGCCGGCCAATCGTTCAAGTCCGTCGCGAAAATCTTCGCGACCATGCGCTCGGTGAGTTCGGGAGCCAGACGATTCAACGTCACCGGCGGATAGCCCATTTCATCAGCCAGGCGCGCCCAATACAGATTCGTCGAATCCCAGGTTTCGGCTAGCAAGCGGCTGGAATAACCCTGGAACATGGGGAACGGCCGGACGTTGAGCAATTCGCGGGCATAGCTGTGCGCAAGGACCGGATGCGGCACGCCAAAATCCTGCGACAGCCGCGCCCAGGTTATTTCCGCGGGATGATCGCGCGACAAATCCTGCAGTTCGCGCCCGGCGCTTCCCCACGCACCCGAATCGTCTGGAAATCTGCGGCGAAATTCGGCGGTCAGATAGAACGCGTCCGCCGGCGTGATCTGCGAGGCAACGTCGCTGAGCTGGCCCGCTCGTAGCGTGGCATCGAGCTGCGCGGCTCTCTGCGGAATCATGCGATCGGCAAGGATGCTGGTTACTTTTGCGCGCAGCTCCGCATTTTGCGCCGCGGCTGTGAGCATTTCGTCGCCCGCGCGTTGATAGAGCGCGACGGCGTGCAGTTCGTCACGGCTCACGTTCCACCAGCGCGGCAGTATGGCATTGGTCATAACGGAAGGCACCAGGTCCGACCAGATCAGCGCCTGTACGTTCTCCGGCGCAATAAAATCCTCCTCCATCTGCGCCAGTACGTACGGCAAATCGGCCAGCGAACCCACCAGATGCGCGCCACCGCCCGCGGGAGAGCCTGCGCCGAACAAGCGCGGCGTGAGCCACAGCGATTCTTCGGTGCCCGTCACCGTCTCGCCGGAAAAATCGTGGGAGCGAATCAGCAGCGGATTATTGTGCAGGGCCTGGGAGCCGGGTGGTTCGTAATAGGCGTAGCTGAAACCGACGAGGGTGTCGCGCAGGAAAGGAGCGAGCAGACCGCGAGCTTGTTCCAATTCCGGGCCGGACGCTTGCGACTTCAAAACCTTGGCGAGGTCCGTATGCATTTCGATATCGGTGTGGCGATTGTTGTAAGACCCCGCGGTGAAGGCGGTGCGTTCGCTATTTGTGAAGATGGGCCGCGGCATCTGGAATTCGGTCAGTTGTTCGGCGAGCGGCAGCAGACGATCGCCGGCGGGAGTTCCTTGCGGCGCCGGCGTCATGCCGTCGCCCAGCGCGAGCAACGTGTCGAGCGAAACCAGGCGCTGGTCGTCTAAGACCGCGCGAATTCTTTCCGCCACTTCGCGGTGGATGCGCTGGCCTTCGGAAGTTGTCTGGCGCGGGCCCGCGATCAGTTCGACGATCTCATCCTGCGAACGCCGGGTTTCACCGGTGGCGGCGTGCAGCACGTGTCCGAGCGAGACGCGCCCTGCGTCGAATACCTGCGTGGACGAAGTGATGCGAGCGAAAGGCTTGATCATGCCCTGCCAGGATTCGTCGCGCGCGCTAAGTGGGATTTCGCCCTGGCGCGCCAGGATTTGCCAGATCATGACATTGGCTTCGAAGATGCCCATGGCGTTGCCGCGCAGCGTGTGGTCCGAAATCTTCCAAAGGGAACCGGCAGTGGTTAGGAAGCCGGTGATGGAGGCATCGCTCAGTTCCGGAAACTCGGAAAAGATTGAATATTGACTGCGAAATTCGGGAAACTTGCCGGCCATCAGCTCGACGGTGGGAGCGCTCAGAAGATGCCCCGCGGGCCGCTTGGCGTCAATTTCGCTCAGCACCAGATATGCTTCCGCAGGCGTGCCTTCCACGCCGACGCGGGAGAGTGCGAACATCGTTTGGAGCAGGCCGTCCGGAGAGTTAAAGACTCTAGTTTCCACATTCCAGGTGCGGGCCAGCTCGGTGTTGCTCTTCTGCCGAAGAATATCTTTCCACGCCTGAAGATTTCCCGGCACGTGTGGATCGCCGTTGGGTTCCCATTGCATGCGCGTGGTCAAAAGCAAAAGAGTGGGGTCGGGACGGAACACCGACGCCATGGCGCTGGGGGAGAGCGACTTGCCGCGGAGCGCTTCATAGCAGTGACGCAGGCGGGCAGTCTCGACGAAGTGCGCTTGCTGCTCCGGCGGGATGCGCGAGAGCGAATCAAAATAAGCGGCCAACCAGCCATTATCTTTCGCCAGCAGTCGTGGGACGAAATCGCCAGTGGAGCGCGGGCTGGCGCCGACCATGTCTTTCCATGCCGCCTCGGCGCTGGTGCCGCCGGGAACAACCACTCGGCCTGATTCGATGCGAATGTAACTGCCGTAAAAATCCAGGGCCGCGGAAAGGGGCAGCAATTTCTTCAGTCCGGGTGAATGCAACAGAGCAGTCTGCGTTTCCGGATTCACGTGAGCCCAGGCATAGTAAAGCCGAGCCAGAGCAGCATCGTGCAGCAGCGAATCAATCAGCGGCCGGCTCTCCTTGTCGCGGCCACCCTCGCTGCTGGCCTCCGCCCATTCTCGTTCGCTGAGAACGATGGGGACCTGCGAATTAGGATACGGGTAAACAAAAGGTTCGCCGCCCTGCAGGGTTTTCTCGAGGTCTGGGAGCGGAAAGCCGGAATCTATGGTGAGAAATGCTCTGCGCGGATCCGCCGTCTCGACGTACGTGCTGCTCTTGCCGCATTCCGCAGCCGTCTTGTAGCCGAGGATGCCCATTAATTGCGTGGCGTCAGCGCAATTGGAAACGCGGATCACGCCATCGTGCCCTGCCAAATTCGAGAGTTCCCTGGCTTGCTGCACGTATCGCCGGAGGAGAATCAGAAATTCGGTGGGACGGCTGCCCAGGCCGGAGCCCTGATATCCGATCAGAAAAATGTTGCGGGCGAGCAAAGGCATCACTTCTTCGTTGCTGGCTTTTTGGCTGATTCCTGCGATCCGCAAGAAGGAACGCAGCGGGCCGGGAACGGTAGCCGTTGCGGGCGCAGACGCAGCCGCCTCGGACGGTTCAGGCGACTGGACGATGCGCTCTTGCGGTGCGGCGGGTGGGCCCGGGGGAACCGCGCTGCGAACTCGAGGGGCTAAACTGGCGCAAACCGACATCACAACCACGTAAAGAGCCGCAAGACGCAGGGGATTTCTCATCGCTGCACCCACCCCGACCACTCTCGAGACATTCCGCTAGTGCGTTAGGCGACCGGCGCGGTTTGCAAGGCGCACTTCGCACCGGGTGAAGGTTGATAATCAAATCGAGATCCAAGCCTGGAAGGGGGCCGGACCTTTCGTGGGTGCATCGTACTCTTCTCCGTCCCGGGAAACAACGAATATGGGAACGGCGGCCGGAGCGCGGCAAAAGTGCGCGTGGCGAACGTTCGGAGAAGCGGGCTCGGCGTCAGATAAATAATCAGACTCGGCTCAGGCTGTGGCCGAAGCATCCACCCTCTATTGAAATAGTGCTCCCCGTTAACGCCAGCACAGTCACCCACTCGAATTTGGCCACACCCTCCGAATCGTCGCGGGCTACTTGAACTCAGGGCCGCGCAAACGGCGAAATAACGCGGCGGCACACTGATCCGGCTCGTGCGTTTCTAGCGCACACTAGCTGGACCTCGTGATTGCGCCTGGTGATCCAGCGGCATGTGGCAAAGGGTAACCGCCACGCGACGGCCGCATGGGCAAATCTTGACTTCGACTCGCATAGGGTCAAACTAGAGTTCCCTTCCGGAATTGCAACTTTCTGAGCCTGCCCTCTCGTAGCCGCTCTGGCCGAACTTCGTGTTTTGCCAGGGGCGTCGTAAACACGCTGAACAGCTATGAGCAACCACGACACTACAATCATCCATCGCGAAGAGCGAAGATATCAAAGTTTTCTCGAAACCGCTCCCGACGCGATGGTAATAGCCGATGAAGAGGGAAGGATCATCTTTGTCAACGCGCAAACGGAAAAGATGTTCGGCTACCAGCGCGGCGAACTACTCGAGCAGAAGGTGGAAATGTTGCTGCCCATGAAATTCCGCGACAAGCACCCCAGCCATCGGAGTGGATTCTTCCGCGAGCCTAAGATCCGATCCATGGAACCCGGGGTTGAGCTCTACGTCGTCGAACGAATAACAGGTCCGCGTGAACGGTTATTGCTTGGGCGCAGACAGTTATATGCGCAGACCTGTGGACTTCGAACAATTCGTCCCCGCAGCCACGCAACTCGGATTGTATTGGATAGCGCCGAACGGGCCAGCGCCGGGGAGAGTCTAGATGCAAGTCTCTATTAGACTACTGATCGTTGAGGATTCGGAAGACGACGCGGCGCTGCTACTGCTATTGCTTGGGAAGGCCGGCTACGCGGTCAAATCCGAGCGTGTGGACTCGGCGAGCACTCTGGCGCAAGCTCTCAGCCAAAAATGGGATCTGGTCATTTCCGACCACAGCATGCCGTGCTTCTCGGGCGCCGAAGCGCTTACAGCGGTGAGAGCATCGGATGCGGAGGTTCCATTCATTTTCGTGTCCGGCACCATTGGCGAAGAAGCGGCGACCGACGCAATGCGGCACGGCGCGCAAGACTACGTCATGAAGAGCAATCTCAAGAGGCTCGTCCCGGCCGTGCAACGCGAGCTGCGCGATGCCGCTGAACGCAAGGAGTGCAAGCGTCTGGACCGGCGCGTGCAACAACTGGAGAGATACGAATCGATCGGAAGACTCGTCGGGGGAATCGCTCATGACTTCAACAACATAGTCGGCGCAATTCTGGGCTGGGCCGAATTGGGTGTGGAGGAGTCAGAAGCTGAGTCTGGTTTGCACGACCGTTTTCAGAAGATCCGTGATCAATCGTTGCGAGCGGGGAAACTGACGTCCAAGCTCCTCACCTTCGCGGGCGGACGAGCTCTGCAACCCCGCAAGATCAATCTCAACGTCCTCATCGAAGAAGAAATGAGTCTCCTCACCAGGTTAATTGGCGAGGGCATCACAGTTCGGATTCTCGCCGCGCCGGACCTTAGGGTCACGCTCGCTGATCCTACCCAAATCGAACAAGTACTCATGAATCTTTGCCTCAACGCCCGCGACGCGATGGAGGAAGGGGGAGAGCTGGTTATTGAAACTCAGAATGTTGAACTTGGCCCTGACTTTTGCCGCGAGCATAGCGTGGACCCGCCGGGGAGTTATGTTTTGCTCGGAGTGTCCGACACCGGCATCGGAATCGATTCCGGAACACTGGAGCACATCTTTGAGCCGTTTTTCACGACCAAAGCCGTTGGGAAAGGAACTGGACTTGGCCTGGCTACGCTGTACGGAATCGTCAAACAGCATGGGGGCTTTGTCTTCGCCGAAAGTAAAGTAGGAATGGGTTCCTCGTTCCGAGTGTACCTCCCGGTCAGCACAGGGAGCCATGAGCCTCGTGAAACCAGAGATGATGATCAGCGTCCGAGGGGCAGCGAAACAATTTTATTGGCCGAGGATCACGACGGCCTTCGAGAAACAGCCCGGGAGATGTTGGAGGCGCTTGGCTATCGCGTCCTGCTTGCATCGGACGGTGGAAAAGCTTTGGAACTCTTCACTGCCCATGCCAACGACATCGATTTGGTAGTGATGGATGTCGTGATGCCCATGCTCAGCGGGCCGGAGGCATACTTGGAAATGTCGGCGCTGAAACCGGGC
>Ga0209447_10000294_pt1 | contig 13299 bp, 13 predicted proteins | sample BogFormECP04_OM3_FD_188243 | JGI IMG/M metagenome (GOLD analysis project Ga0209447, IMG submission 188243) | Bog forest soil microbial communities from Calvert Island, British Columbia, Canada - ECP04_OM3 (SPAdes) (version 2) | ecosystem: Environmental > Aquatic > Freshwater > Wetlands > Bog ... | reverse complement strand
CATCCGGAGTGCTTGGCCCTTGCAGTCCAAAGCTAAGCCACGGGAAGCGGCCGAAGCAGCGCACATTGAGCGGCGCTGCAAAGGTATTCGGATCGATGAGCGCCTGGCCTGGGACCCAGGTTTGCGTAGCACATCCCGGTTTGCTCAAGCCGTCAAAGCCGCTCCCGGCGAGTACCGGCAAATCGGGCGTGAGCGAAATCTGTCCCAATCGACGGCCCGGCACCGTATCGGCCCCCGGGTTCGCGGCATGGGCCAGGATGGCCGCCTTCGCGTCCATGAGCGTTTGATAACCGCGGCCGCCGGCCGCGTTATGCACTTGCCACAGCGTCAATCGCGGCGCGAGCACTATGGTCAGGATCACGATCATCGTGAGAATCAACAACAGCGCCGCGGCGCCTTGCTGATGCTGCGGTCCGGGTGTGCGTGCTGCGCGCGGCTGCATGTGCGGGCGCTCCGATCTAGTGCCGCGCCGCGGACTTAGGCGGAAGCAAGTCTTCGATCGCGCCGCTCGCTGGATCTATAGCCTGTCCGGGCCGCAGCAGACGAGGCGCGCGCCGATCATCGCGCAGCCATACACCGCCCGCGCGGTCCGTCCAGGCGGATTTGAATTTGGCGGAATTCTCGATCGCGATGCCGTTGACCCACACCGCGCGGCCTTGCGTACTCGAGCTTATCGCGCCGTTGATTTCCAAGCGTTCAGCGCGAGCAATGCGGGCGGTGCTCGACGCGTCCGTCGCCGGCGTCTTGTCCGCGTAGCGATGAAGCCGTTCGGCCGGCGAGAAAAAAATCCTGCCGATGTGGATTTTGCCGCTCCTGGGCGCTGGGCTCCGCGGCGAGGCGTTGGACGCATCGGCCGGCGGGGCCGCGCCGCATAAGGCCGGCGATAGCACCATCAGCAATGCAAGCCACAGCCAAAGGCGAGCTTTCGCGGTCATGGCCTAGGTTCCGGAGCGTTGCCGCTAAGAGCGGCGCCAGTGGGCGCGAATTCATACCAGACCACGTCGCAGCGCACCGCAAGCGGCTCCATGCGGAGGCCCGATTCACGATCGCGGCTCAGCGAGCAGCCTTCCGCGGCACTCGTGCCCGGCAGCCGGGTTTCGATCGATTTCATGAGTTCGACGAACTCATCTTCATCGTCGACCTGCGCGGTAAATTCGAGCGGATGCGAAATGATTCGAAACGCGCTGAGCTCGGCGTTTTCCGCTCCCGCGTACGGAACATCCTTGCCAATCACATAGCCAACGACGGCGCCGTCTTCCGGTCCACGGATTGCTGCCTCAAACCAGTCGCCGGCGGCGGCGCGATCGAACCGCTGCATCGATCCTTCGCGAACCAATCGGTTGTAAGCGGCCAGATACTTTTCCGTAAGCGCACGGCGCTCGTTTGCCCGCTCGACGTGTGCCCTGGCGATGCGAATCTGCTGTGCGGCGAGGTCGTCGCGGTGTTCCGCCGCGCTACGCCGGGCGCGCATGATCCCTATCAGCAAAACGCAGACGATGAGCGCAGCGAGGCAATACTTGATTGTGGCGCCCAGCGCAGCGGCGGTGTAGCGCGAGGATTTCATGATGCTCATGGCTTCGCACCGACGGCAACCGTTGCAGTCACGCTGAATTGTGGCTGCGCCGCGGCGCCATCACTGGGTTTGCTGGTCAAACTCCCTTCCGGAGTCACGTCGAAGGGCAGCTTCTCGACGTTTGCTACGCCGCCGAGTTGCCGGCCGATTGCCGCCGCCAGACCCGCAACCGCGGCATTCGATTCGGCCTTATGCAGGTGCGCGTGGATGTGTCCACCGACCCGCACCAGGATCGATCCAGGCTGTGCCGTCGCAGCGCCCGCAGCCGGGGCATACGACCATTCCAATAGATCAATGTCGAGATCGGGAAACGGCGCCAGCCCCGCCGCGATGGCCTGCATGAGACCTGCGGCGTCGATATTGCGCATCAGCAATCGATCGCGCGTTTGCACCGTGGCGCGCAACTGCTCGGCGTCGAGGTCCGCCGTTGGAGTCATCCGCTCGCTGTCTTCGGCCGTGGCGTCAAGATGTGCGGCAATCATTTCTCCAGTGCTGGCGTGCGCCGCACTTTCCCGGGTGGCAGCTTCGGTGAACGCCACGTAGCCCACGCTCAGCATGGCGATTGTGGCCATCGCGCCGAGAGTCGCGGTGCGGTATACAGCGCGACGGCCGGCATCTTGCAGCGTTAACCTCGCGGCGCAGCCCAATCCATGCGAACGCAGCGCGGCGCGATTGAAGAGCAGCCACGCCGAGTTGGCGGCGTCCAGCAGATTGGCAGGGCCGTACGGCTTAAGGTCGCGGGGACGGATCTGGACCGGCTGAACAATCAGCGGATTGTCCGACGGCACGTTGAGAACACTCGACGATGGCTCGGCGTCGATGACTGAAATGTGCAGTGCGCGATGACGGCCATCCACACCCCACAACCGCGTCATGGTCAAATATTGCAGCGTCTTTTCGATTTCCTGCGCCACCTGCGAATCGGCGGAATTCGAGTGGACGCAGAGCCGGGAGAATCGCAGGCCCGACGGCGACACGAACGCATGCCGATACCCCGCCGCGGTGCGCATCACCACCAGCGCATCCGCTCCGGACGGAATATTCAGGTCGCGGATGAGCGCCGGCATGAGCGCCCCAAGGCTGTACAGTCCGCGGACGTTCAACGCGCGCCGCTCCAACGCACCGAGCCAGGGCGTAAGGGTTTCGGGGTTGATTAGAGCGTACAAGATACGCGTTGTGGTGCGCGACCGGCGCCGCGCCAGATTGCGTATGAAGGCGTAGGGCCTAGCGCGGTGCGGCACGACGGCTCGATAGTCCGTCGATCGGTAGCGCTGCTCCAATTTGCGGTTCAACAGCAGCTTGAGATCGCGGCGCGACACCTGAGGCACGGTCTCCGCTTGGTACGCTTCGGCCTGGGTATCCGTGATCACGAAGTACCGATCGTGCGGATAGCGGTCCAGGTGCGATTCGAATTGCAGCAGACTCGCGGCAAGCGAGTCGCTATCCAATGCGGCATTGCGCGGCGTCGACATCTCCGCCACGATCTCAAGACCGCCAGTGTCGCGATAACACGCAACCGACGCGGCGGTGAAGTAGATGTATTGGTCGCAGCTCTTCATATCTTCAGCTTCGAGATCGTGTCGTACAGCGGCCCCAGCATCGAGAGAATGAGCCACCCAAGTATCGATCCCATGAATACCGTAAGAACCGGTTCGACCAGCGCCTGCACGTTTTTGATGGAATCGGCGATTTCTCGATCGTAGAAATAGCTCACGTTGGCCAACGATTTATCGAGTTCACCGGTCGACTCGCCGATGCGCAGCATGCGGACCACCAGCTTTGGGAACAGGTTCGCTGCTTCGAAAGACTCGGCAATGGTCAGACCATCTGCGATCTTCGCCTGGGACGCGATGACTGCCCGGTAGATCATGCGGTTGCCCGCCGCGCCGGCAGATAACTCCAAGGCGGTGAGCACTGGAATGCTGGATGCGTACAACAGTCCGAGGGTGGAGGAAAAACGCGCCAGCGAAATTTTTTGTAAGGTCGGTCCGATCAGAGGAAGACGCAGCTTGAGGCCATCGAAGTCCGCGCGCAGGCCTTCGGATGCAAAGCGCAGCAGCAGAGCCAAGCCTGCGCCAATTGCGGCGGGCACCGCCAGCAGCACCCACCAATGGTTGACCAGGAAGTTGGAGATGGCGAGCAGGATCCTGGTTTGCAGCGGTAGATGGCCGCCTGTCATGGAGCGAATGAAGCCGGAAAGCTGCGGCACCAGGTAGATCATGAGAAACAGAAACACTGCGATGATCACCGTCATGCCGAAGGCCGGATAGATCAGCAGTTTTTTGAAGCTGGAGCGCAGCTCGTCGCGCCATTTCAGCGAATCGGCGAGTCTGCGAAAGGTCTCCGGGATGTTGCCGGATTGCTCGCCGGCGCGAACCAGCGCGATGAAAGTCCGATCGAATACCTTGGGGTAGGCGGCAAGCGCATCCGCGAGTCCCGTGCCCGACTGGATCGCCGAGACGACGGCGCCCAGGATGACGCGAAACCGCGGGTGTTCAACATCATCGATCAAATCCTGCAGTCCCTCGAGAAGCGATATTCCGGCGCGGGTCACCTGGGAGAGGTGCAGACAGAACGTGATGAGATCCTTCGGCGTGGGGCCGGCGCCCCAACCGCTGGGCACCGCTATCGGCCTGACGTCAGCCTCGATCAAATCCAGCCGCACCTGTGCCAGGCGCGCCTCGAGGTCCGGCAGGTTGAGCGCTTCGGTCTGGCCGCTGCGTATCTGGCCCGAATCGCTTACCGCTCTGTAGCGATAGATGGTCATAAGGAGTTCAACGCGCCTCGAGCGAGGTAAGATCGATGCTGCGCGCGATCTCACTCAAGGTCGTGGTGCCATCGAGCACTCTGCGAATCGCGTCCTGAGCCAGCGTTCGCGCGCCCTTCTCTGTTGCTGTGCTGCGCAGTTCCCGCAATGTGGCTCTGCGCGCCACCAATTCATCCAAATCCGCATCGAATCGCACCACCTCCATGAGTGCGATGCGCCCGAAGTAGCCCTGCTGTTCGCAGGCCTCGCAGCCCATTGCATCGAACAGCGGCTGCGGATCGTCGGCGTTGAGTCCCAGCAGCCGCGCCTCTGCTGGATTCGGCTGATAGGGCCGTTTGCAAGTGCTGCACAGGCGTCGCACCAAACGCTGGCCAATCACGCCGACCATGTTGCCGGCAAGAATTTCCGGATTGAGGCCGAGGTCCTGCAGCCGCGCCATCGCGCCCAGCGCGGAGTTCGTGTGCAGCGTGCTGAATACCTGGTGCCCGGTCATCGCGGCCCGCAATGCCATCGAGGCCGTATCGGAATCGCGGACCTCGCCCACCAGAATGATGTCCGGATCCTGGCGCATCATCGACCGAATGCCGGATGCGAAATCGATTTTCAGTCCTTCCGCCAGACTCGTCTGCCGGATCATCGGCATCGGGTATTCCACCGGATCTTCCAGGGTCATGATGTTGACCCCTTCGCTGTTGAGCGCCTTGAGAATGGAATACAGCGTGGTGGTCTTGCCGCTGCCGGTGGGCCCGGTGACCAACAAAATGCCGTCGGGGCGCCTGATCATTAGCTGCAGTGCTTCGAATTGATCCGGCGCCAGGCCCAATGCGTCCAGCGCGACCAGGCTCTGTACTTTGTCGAGAATGCGCAGCACCACGTTTTCCCCGTAGGTGGTTGGCTGCGCGGCGACGCGGAAGTCGATATAGCGGCCCTGCAAGTGCAGGCTGATGCGTCCGTCCTGAGGCGCGCGCGATTCCGCAATATTCATGCCGGACAGTACTTTGATGCGCACCAGCATCGCCGACCAATACTTGAAGTGCAGCGCGCGGATTTGCCGCAGCACGCCGTCGATGCGGTAGCGAATGCGTACGAAACCCTGCTCGGGCTCGAAGTGGATATCGCTGGCGCGGCGCGACACGGCGTCGCCGACGATGGCATCGATGAGCCGGATGATCGGCTGCGTATAGCCGCCATCGGCGGTGGTGATGCTCGAGTAGTCGACCTCGCCGGTTTCGATTTCATTCAAGATGCCGTCGATCGACAATTCGTGGCCGTAGAATCGATCGATCGCGCGCGTCACCTCGGCTTCCGAGGAGATGCGCGCCTCGGTGGTGAATTCGCCGTGCAGCATCTCGTTGAGTTGATCGAGAACCACGACGTTGTTCGGATTGCCGACCGCCACGGTGAGGACCCGCCGGATTCGATCGAGCGCCACCGGCAGCACACTGAAGCGGGTCGCAAAACTCTTCGGTACCAGGGCGAGCGCCGCAGGATCGGCGACGACCCGGGACACATCGATATCGCTTTGCCCGAGATTTTCCGATAGCGCTTCGCGCAGCGTCGCTTCACTGACGAAGCCGAGGCGAACCAGGGTTCTGCCCAGGGGTTCGCCGTTGCGCTTTTGTTCGAGGAGCGCGATTCTGAGCTGGTCTTCGCTCAGGATGCCGCGCTCGCGCAGAATTTTCCCGAGCTGGCGGCGCGGTGCAGCCGCGGCTTTCGCCGGCGTGGGTTTCACGGCGTCGCCCATTGGGGCGGCGGCCGCTGCGGCGGTCTTGGCGCTCACGGCGCTGCCCGGGGAGTCGCCGGCTGCACCTCGATACGCGCCTGCAACTGGCTGATGCGCGCCTCGATGGCGCGCACGTCGATCTGCGCCGGCCGCAGCTTCGCGAAGGCGAGCGCCTGCGCGTAGTAAGTCAGCGCGGCGGCGGCACTGTGGTTTTGATCGAGGCTGGCCGCGAGATTGAAGGCCAGGCTGGCATCGCCGGGATCCATGGAGAGCGCAGTGAAATATTCCTGAGCGGCATCGGTCCAGCGCCCGTCGCCGGCATACACCCCAGCCAGCGCGGCATGCAACGCCGGCCGCCGCTCGTTGTCCCCGGCGATCATGACTTTCAGACGGCTTTCGTTCGCCTCGGTTGACGTCGGGTCGTGATTCAAAATCGTCAGCGCGGCTGTAGCGTCCTGGTTCCCGGGTTCGAGCCTCAGCACTTTCGCGTACGCCGCCGCGGCCAGCGTCGAGTTGCCGGCGCGCGCGGCCGCGCTCGCGGTTCCCAACAGGGCGTCAACGTTATTGGGGTCAAGATCCAGCGCGGCGCTATATTCGCGCTGTGCAACTGCAACATTGCCGGATGCCAGCGCGCGGTAGCCGGTCTCGATGTGTTTGTCGATCGACGCGAGGCCGGCCGACGGGGTCACCGAAAATGACCGTCGCGGCGGCATGGATGGGTCTGTTGCGGCGGCGCGCACCTCGGTCGCGGGTGTAGCCGGTCGGGCGCGTATTGCGGTCGGCAGCACCACGTCCTCGTGCAGATCGATTTCCGGAGCGCCACCCACACCGGAAAATTGACTCACCGGCCGGGTAGGTACTTGAACAGCATCGGGGTTCGAGCGCGTCGGCGGCTGGCCGGCGGCGGCCGGTGGGCTTTCGGCCGCTTCGGGATAGCTGATCTGATTCGAGTTTTTGTGCAGCAACGATTTGCCGACCATGACGACGATGACCACCGCGACCGCCGCGGCAAGCATCGCCGCATACCTGCGCGCGGGCGACGCCGCGAGCGGCGCCGCGGGCGACAGCGCTGGCGGCAGGCCTGACGGCAATGCTGCGGCTGCGCGTGGCACCGCCGCGACATCCAGCGCGTCAGCGGTGTGCATGGTGGACACGTCCGAGGGGCCGGCCTCGAGCGTCAGGGCACCGCTCGCTGCCATTTTCGCGGTGAGAATCTTCAAAGTCTCGCGGCCGTCGAGCGCCTCCTCAGTAGGTTCGGCGGATGATGGCGCGCTTGATTCCCTGGTTTTCAGCGCGTCGAGCAGCAGGCTCATGGCATCGAGCTCATCGGCGTGCCGATGCTTGGCGGCTTGCCGCTGACGAGGCCGCTGGGGACATCGTCGCGCTCCGCAATGCTTTTGTAGTCATGAAAGTCGCCGTCCAAGCTGGCATCGCGGATCACGACAGGGCGCAGGAAAATGACGAGTTCGCTCTTGCTGTGGGTGTCGTTCCGGTACTTGAACAGATTGCCGAGCCAGGGAATGCGCCCGACGAACGGAACTTCATCGCTCGATTTATTGATGACGTCCTGCATCAGGCCGCCCATCACGGCGATATCGCCGCTTCTTACGCGCAGCAGGGATTCGATTTCACGGGTCTGAATTTCAGGAATCTGGCTGACCACGTTGGCCTGGGCCAATGCCGGATTGGGATCATTGACGTAATCCAGGATGCGGGAAATTGTCGGCCGCACATCCATGCTGACCATGCCGGTTTCGTCGATCGAGGGCGTGACGCTCATGACGAAGCCAACCGGCACGGTGGCGGGCGTCGAAGTGTAGGTCACGATCGGTTGGGTGCCGACCGTGGTTCCAGGTGTGACCTGCACGTTGATGGTGAAATAAATGCGGTTGTCGACCACCTTGAGAAATGCGGTTTGATTGTTGAGCACGCTGAGTTTGGGGCTCGACAACACCTTGACGGTGCCGAATGACTCGAGTAGCGACACGGCGGCCGACACATTGCCCAGGAAACTTCCTGGTGCGCTCACGTACTGCAGTACCAGCATGCTGGGATTGGGCAGGGGCGAAGTGCTGGGCGGATAGGTAATGCCGCCGGGGCCGCTGTTCGGAACGCTGCCGCCAGGCAGGGGAGCGGGACCCATGGGTTGCTGGGTGGCTTTGAAGCTGCCCGAGTTGAGCTTCTGCCAGTTGATGCCCTGCTGGTATTGATCCGAGAGTTGTACCTCGGCAACCGTGGCCTCGATCAACACCTGGCGGTGGGCCGAACGCAGCATCATGTCCAGGTACTGTTGTACGCGCTCGTGCTGGCGCCCCGTGGCGCGAACCACGAGGAGACCGGTTTCCGCATTGGCGACGACGAAGCTCGCGTCGGGCGAAGCCGCCGCCGGACTTGCGGCGGAAAGCTGCGGACCGCCGCCGTTTGTGCCGGCGGTGAGCGGGGTGTTGTCGCCGACCAGCGCCTTGACGTTCTGCGTCAGCGAACGCCAGAATTGATTGCGCGTATTGCTGGTCAGCTGCGCGGTCGAATTGTTGTTGGTGGTATCGCCGCTGCCGCCACCCGAACTGCCGCTGGCGCCGCCGGTCCCAATCGTTATCTGGCCATTGGAGCCCGCCTGAATCTGCGTCGAAATATTGCTCGCCGATTTCGATTCGCGCTCGATGTTGACGTAGTCGATCTTGTACTGGCGGTCGTACGGAGTGTCGGCTTTGACGACGATGCTCGAATCCTTGAATTCGTAGCGCATGGCAACCTGCTCCGCAATTCGACTGAGGATCTGCGGCAGGGTCTGATCGATTGCGATGAGGGTGACTTGGCCGACTACTCTCGGGCTGATGTCGAGGCTCAAGTGGGCGTCGCGCGCCAAAACAAACAACACATCGGCCACCGGGACGTCGCGGACCGTCACGTTGAAGGTTTCGCTCTTGCCGCTCTGGCGCGGCGGTGGCGGCATGGGCGGCGCGGCGTTCGGCTGCAGGGCCATACCCGCCGGCTTCTCCGCAGCCACCGCGGCTGCGGGCACACCCTTGGTGTGCGGCGTAGCCGCGCAACTCATGACCATTGTCGCAATCAGTGCGCACGAGATCATGAGGCCGTATTTCCTCGTGTTTCGCATACGCGACGCGTTTCCATGCTGCCGCTGAATCACAAATCGTCTCCCATTAATCCATTGCCTGCTATCGGCAGGTGCCGCCGGGACTTGACATAGGAAGGGGGGCGGATCTCGCTGAAAACCGCGATTGCCTCCCAAGTCACCGCCTCATTCAGGCAGTATCGGCTGCGGTGGGCGGTTCAGAAGGGCGGCAATGGCAAACGCTATCGATTTCAATCGGGTCGGCAAACGCTTCGGCAGCCACGCCGCGCTGCGTGCGGTAAGTTTCGCGGTGCCATCCGGCTCGATATTCGGACTCGTAGGATTGAACGGCGCCGGCAAGACCACGCTCCTCAAAAGTTTGATGGACTTCTCGTTTCCGGATTCCGGCGAGGTACTGATCTTTGCGCAGCCCGCGACCGAAGCAATGGCACGCGGCGCGGTCGCTTATCTTTCGGAGCGCTTCGTTCCTCCCGGCTATCTCACCGGTCTCGAATATCTGCAAATGATGTCGCGGCTCTACGGAGTGGCCTGCGACGATCAGCGCATTGCAGCAGCGGCAGCCGCCATTGACCTCGATGTAAAGTACCTCACGAAACGCGTCGCTTCCTATTCCAAGGGTTCGGGACAGAAGCTCGGCATCGCAGCGGTGCTGCTGTCGGAACAGCGGCTGCTGGTGCTCGATGAGCCGATGAGCGGCCTCGATCCGCGCGCTCGAGCCTGCCTCAAGGTGCAAATCAAGGCGGCACAGCGGCGGGGTGCGACAGTTCTCTTCAGTTCGCACTCTCTGGCTGACATCGATGAGCTGTGCGATTCATTTGCCGTGTTGCACGAGGGCGCCATCAGATTCCTGGGCGCCGCCGCGGACTTAAGATCGCGTACCGGCAAAGCCACTCTGGACGCCGCATTTCTGAAGATCATCGCGGAACCAACGCCGTGACTATCCTCGACAGCTGCAATTCTTGGCGCTAAACGACTCTTGAAAATCGCTGCACCGCACGGCTGCGGGCTTTGGCTGCTTCCAGTTCGCGGTTCTTTGCCGGCGCAGTCGTTTGCAGGGACCGAAGCAGCGTGCGCGCAGCGGCTTCTATTTCATCGACGGCGAGGAGAAACGCCGGCTCATTTGATTTCGACGGGCTGTGGAATCCGCTGACCTTGCGCACGAACTGCAATGCGGCGGCACGAATTTCATCGTCGCTGACCGGTGGTTCGAAGTTGAACAAGGTCCTGATGCTTCTACACATGTGCCTTCCTGGTGAGCGCCCGTGTGTCCTTAATATATCCGTGCCGCTGACCTCCATCGGGACTCTTTTATAAATCAATGACATACGGCCGGACTGGCATCGCCAAAGACTGTTGGGGGGAGCGACATTCAGGCGCGCCGCCGGCAATTGTTTCAGGGTGCAAAATTCGAACTGATGCGATAAAACAGCCCCAGCCTTCAGGAAGCTCAATGGACGAACTCAAGCGCAGCACTCCGCTTCGAAATCGCAAAGGCGCGCCGACCAACAGTCCGCCATCATTTGATCCGCTGCGCTTCGTTACTCCGCTCAAGGCCGCAAAATCCCGCGAGGCATTGATTGCGGAGCTCGCCTATTTTCGCGCGCAGAGCCGCGGCTTCGAGCCGGGCCACGAAGTCGAGGATTGGCTGGCGGCCGAGGCAGAAATCGAAAAGCGCAACGCACCGAAGCTTGAGCGCTGATCGCGCTGCGCTGGCACTCGCCGAACGGAACACTTAATCTGTTCGCCGATACTCCAATCCAAGGATAGTTTTGTACCTGCCTGAGCAATTCAAAGAAACGCGCACCGACGTGCTGCATGCACTCATGCGTGCCCGGCCGCTCGCCACTCTCGTCACATCGTCCGAGTCCGGACTGGTCGCCAACCATGTGCCGCTGCAGGCGCTGGCGGAGCCGGCTCCGCTCGGTGCGCTACGCGGTCATATAGCTCGCGCCAATCCTTTGTGGCGCGAGTACGCCCAAGGCGGCGAAGCGCTGGCGATCTTTCAAGGACCGGACGCTTACATCTCGCCGTCGCTTTATCCTTCGAAGCTGCAAACAGCAGAGGTGGTTCCGACCTGGGATTACGCAGTGGTGCATGCGCACGGAACATTGCGGTTCATCGATGACAGCGAGTGGCTGCATGGCTTCGTGGCCGGTTTGACCGCGACCCATGAGGCATCGCTTCCTAAGCCCTGGAAGATCGGTGACGCGCCCCGGGATTACATCGAGAAAATGTTGCGCATGATTGTCGGATTCGAATTTTCGATCGTGAAATTGACCGGCAAGTGGAAGGTGAGCCAAAACCGGCCTGCGGCGGACCAGCTGGGTGTAGTGCAGGGTTTGCAGAGCTCGGGCGACGCGGACTCGCGCGAAATCGCGGCCATGCTCGCTGCCCGCAGCCGCTAGTTTCGTTATCGACCTCGCCCGATGAAATGGTCCGTACTCGATCAGTCCCCCGCGTCCGCGGGCAGCACCCAGGGCGCTGCGATCCGCGAATCGATCGCCCTGGCGCAACTTTGCGATGAATTGGGCTACGAGCGCTACTGGGTGTCGGAGCATCACAACAGCGCCAGCATCGTCGGCACGGCGCCGGAAATTCTGATAGCGGCAATCGCCGCCACCACGCGGCGCATTCGGGTCGGCAGCGCCGGCGTGATGCTGCCCCACTACTCTGCTCTCAAGGTGGCGGAGCAATTTCGGGTAATCGAGGCCATCGCGCCGGGGCGTATTGACCTGGGCGTGGGCCGGGCTCCGGGATCCGACGGTTTGACCGCACATGCTCTGAACCCGCACGCGAATGCCGCGGAGGAATTCCCCCGGCAGGTGCAGGAACTGCAGCATTGGGTATCGGGAATTGAACTGCCTGCCGGCCATCCTTACCGCAGCATCATGGCGCTGCCGACCGGTACCACCAGTCCGCAATTGTGGATTTTGGGAAGCTCAGCATACGGCGCTCAGCTGGCGGCGCATTTTGGCTTGCCCTATGCGTTCGCTTACTTCTTCAGCGAAGGCGCGGGCGTCGAGGAAGCGCTCGCTTTATATCGCCGAAACTATCGGCCGAGCGAGCGCTACCCAAGTCCCCACGCGACCATTTGCGTTTGGGCATTGGCTGCGGACACAACGAGCGAAGCGCAGCGGCTGTTGATGACCCGGGAGTATTGGCGAGCCGGGTTCGAGAAGGGCCTGCGAATGCCATTGGCCTCGCCCGACGATGCCGCCGCCCACCCCTATACGGAGGCGGAGCGGGCCATGATCGAGAAGCTCCGCGCCGTCGCGATGGTGGGGACAGCCGCGCAAGTCGCAAACAAGCTGCGGGTGCTGGCGGCAAGACTCGAGCTGGACGAGATCGTGATCAACACCTGGACTTTCGACCCGCAGGCGCGACGGCACTCTTACGCCCTCCTCGCCGATGCATTCGGCCATGACGGTCATTGAGACCAGCCGCTTGCGGCTGCGCCAACTCGATTTTGGGGATGCCGAGTTCATACTGGAGCTGGTGAACGAGGCCGACTTCATTCGCTACATCGGCGACAAGGGAGTAAGAACTCTGCGGGACGCGCGCGACTACATTTCAAGTGGACCGATCGACAGCTACAGCCAAAACGGCTTTGGCTTGTATGCGACGTGCTTTCGCGACGGCACGCCGCTCGGGATTTGCGGCTTGGTCAAGCGCGAGGGATTGAGCGACCCGGACGTCGGATTTGCGTTTCTGGCGCGTCATTGTTTGCGAGGATATGCCGTAGAATCGGCGGGCGCGGTTCTGGATCACGCTGCCCGTGTTCTCAAAATCCCGCGCATAGTCGCCATCACGTCGGCGGAGAATTACAGCTCGATCGCGGTATTGGAGAAAATCGGACTCTCGTTCGAACGGATGATACGGCTTACCGAGAATGGCCCGGAACTCAAACTTTTCGGTCCGGCTTAAGATCGAGCGCCATTCATGAACACCGGACATCGCAGGAGTTTGTCATGCACCCATTTCCACACCACTACGCCGTCAACGCTTCCATTCGTCCCGACGGCGACGTGCCGCTGTCCACCGAGGGCGTTCGCGTCATCGAATCCTCGTCGCCGAAGGAATTCGACGGTCCGGGAAATCAATGGTCGCCGGAAGGGCTGCTGACCGCCGCGGTGGCGGACTGC
>Ga0209447_10000292_pt1 | contig 13354 bp, 9 predicted proteins | sample BogFormECP04_OM3_FD_188243 | JGI IMG/M metagenome (GOLD analysis project Ga0209447, IMG submission 188243) | Bog forest soil microbial communities from Calvert Island, British Columbia, Canada - ECP04_OM3 (SPAdes) (version 2) | ecosystem: Environmental > Aquatic > Freshwater > Wetlands > Bog ... | reverse complement strand
ATTGGCGGCGCGCGCGGTAAATTTTCGCGGCAGCCCGGGCGCGAGAGCCGCGCGCGCTTCAGCGGTTCCGGCCCTAATCACCCCCATGATGCGATCGTCCGCCCGCAATTCGATCTGGCCGGCCACAAGATAGAACGTACGTTTGTCGGTATCGCCCTCCTTGAACAGCACGCGGCCTGCGCTCAATTCGCGAATCACCGTTTTCCGGGCAAGCGCGTGCAGGTTCTCCGCCTTCAGGCCGTCGAGCGGCGAGAAAGTCCTTAAAATTGCAAGATTGAGTGGTCGTTCGTCCATCGAAGAATTCGTCTGCCCCTAGGCTTTCAACCCTATGATTTTGGAGCTGAATCCTACCATAGGACCCGCCAGCTGCGGCCACGCAGTGGTTCACAGGGAGTGGCTGTCACGGTGAAATGAGCGGCCAGCCGGCGTCCGGGCGGAAGCGCTCTCCGTAGCGCTCTGCGAGTTCGTGCAAGCGGCGAGTGACAATCGCGATGCCGCGTTGTTTCGCATATTGCAGCGGTCCGCCGCGAAAAGGCGCAAAACCGGTCGCAAACACCGCGCCGGCATCCAGCAAATCGGCATCTGCAACGGTGCCCTCGCGCAGGCAGGCAACCGCCTCATTCAACATCGGCAGAATCAGCCGGTCTTGCAGATCCGGGGGCGGAGTGAAGCTCGCCATCTCAGGTTTCAGTGCTTTGCCGTCGCGCCAGAGATAGAAGCCTTCGCCGCTTTTGCGCCCAAATTTCTTTTGTTCCACCAAACTGACCAGGATGCGCGGCACTTCGCGCTGCAACGCCGCGCCCAATACCCGACCCACTTGCAAGGATACGTCCAAGCCGACGACGTCGCTGAGTTCGATCGGGCCCAAGGGCATGCCGAACTGCACGGCCGCGCGGTCGATCACCGCGGCAGGAATACCGGCCTCGAGAGCAAAGAACGCCTCATTGACATAGGGGCTGAGAATGCGGTTCACGACGAAACCGGGCGCGCTCTTGCAGGGCAGCGGCAGCTTGTCGAGCCGGCGCGTGAATTGCAGCGCGTCTTGCAAAACCTGGCTGTCGGTGCCGGCACCCTGGACCACTTCCACCAGCTGCAGCTGCGCGACCGGGTTGAAGAAATGTATGCCAACCAATCGCCCGGGCTGCTTGAGCCTCTCGGACAGCGTTTCGATTCGTATGCTCGATGTATTGGTTGCCAAAATCGCCTTGGGCTTGAGTTTCGGTTCGAGCTCGGCATACAGCGCCTGTTTGGCCGCGGCGTTCTCGACGATGGCTTCGATGATCAGGTCCGCAGCCGCAACGCCGTTGCCATTCACATCCATCTTCAGACGCGACATCGCTTCGGCCGCCGCGCCCGCGTTTTTCAAGCGCTTCTCAAAGAAGGATTTCGCGCGCTCGAGCGCCGGTTGAATCAATTGCTCCGTCCGGTCTTGCAGCGTCACAGTCATGCCGCGAAACGCCGACCAGGCGGCAATATCCCCGCCCATCACGCCGGCGCCGACCACATGCACATGCTTGAATTCGGCCGTGGATTCTGCCCCCAAACTCTTGAGGCGATCTTGCAGCAGAAACACGCGCACCAGATTGCGTGAAGTCGGCGTGCACATGAGTTCGCTGATGGAGCGAGCTTCCGCTTCGAAGCCCGCCGCTCCGGCTCCGCCGTGTCGCCGCCACAGCTCGAGGATGGCGTAGGGAGCAGGGTAGTGTTCGCGCCGGACGCTGTGATTCAAGGTCACCGCGGTCTGCCGTGCAAGGATTGGGCGCACGCCACCCAGATTCAGGAACTTATCGACGAAGGACGCGGATTTCTTCGGCGGCGCCCGCAACAGCAGCTGTTTGGCCCGCGCCGCAACTTCATGGCGCGGCACCAGTTCATCCAGCAGGCCTGCCTTCAACGCGCGCGCCCCTTTGAAGGGGCGGCCTTTGAGCATGAGTTCAAGCGCCGCGCGTGCGCCGATCAGCTGCACGGTGCGCACGGTGCCGCCAAATCCCGGATGGATGCCGAGCAGCACTTCCGGCAATCCCAACGTTAGCGCGGGCTCATCCGCGCCGATGCGATAAGTGCAGGCCAGCGCCAATTCCAAACCGCCGCCCAGCGCAAAGCCATGCAGGGCGGCGGCGGTGGGGCACGGCAGATCCTCGAGCTGCTGCAGAACGGCCTGCCCCGCACGCACCAGTTCGTAGCCCTCTTGCGGCGTATGGATATTCAAGAATTCCTTGATATCCGCGCCGGCGATGAAGCCGTTGCTCTTTGCGGATTGGACGACGACGCCGGCAGGGCGGAGAGCGGCAATTTCGCCGAGCTTGGCGGCCAATTCGCGCACCACGGTGCCCGATAACACGTTGGTGGAGGCACTCTTCTGATCGCAAGTGAGCCAGCCGATGCGCTCGGCGTCGATTTGCAGCGACCAACTGCCGTCGTTCATGCGGCCTGCTGCGCAGACTTCAGTATCGTGAAATCGCAGATCAGAGGCAGATGATCGGAAAACTGTACATCGGGTATTTCGAACCCATTCACTTCGATCTGCGCGCTGTGCAGAATGAAATCGAGCTCTTTGCGCGGGCTGCGGCTGGGATATGAGGGCAGACCCTGGACGTTGGCATTCTTCAAACCCGCGGCCTGGGTGAACAGGTAGATCTCGTGCTCACCCCAATAGGTATTGAAGTCGCCGGCCACGATCACCGGCTTGCGGGTCTTGCGCACCAAATCATATAGATAGCGCAGCTGATACTGCCGATGGCGGAATTTCAAGGATAAGTGCACCAAGAAGATCGCGATATCGTCCAGCTCCAGTTCGATGATGAGCCGCTTGATGCCAGTATCGAAATAATGAAAGCGCTCGCCGCGGACGCGCGGCGCCGCCAGGAACGCGTTGGCTTGCTTGCGGACGATGGGCACAATCTGATTGACCGACGCGACCCCGTACTTGCATTCATAGGTCGAGTAATGGCCCAGCGAGCGCGCGATGAAGTCGGCCTGATTGACCATTCCGGTGCGTATGGAGCCGGTGTCCACTTCGATAAGGCCCACCACGTCCGGATCCTGCTGCTTGATGAAGTCGGTTATACGGGACAGAACTTGACGGCTGGAGCGAAGGTAGCCGGCGCCCGGTACCGGGAGGTGGAATGCCGGACCGGTTCCGGTCGCATATCGTATATTGTAAATCAGCAATCGCACCCGGCCCATTGTATCGGCGCGCGGTACTTCGCGCATGACCATCGTCAAGTTACACTAGCGCCATGTCGGCAAATCCCATTCGGCTGTTCGTGACCCACGCCTGGGTGGAGAACGACGACTACACGCGGGTTTTCGAGTACCTCGAAGCATCGGGCACTTTCTACTATTTCAACACCAGCCAGCCGCAGGCGAAGCAGCCGATCGACAAGGAATCACAGCGCGAGGACCTACGCCGGCAGATTGCACCCTGCGAGGTCGTCATCGTGTTGCCGGCGGTCTATAAGATTGCGCCGGAGTTGGTGCTGTTTCAGATGACCTTTGCCAAATCCGCCGATCGGCCGATTGTCGCAATGGAGAATTTTGGATCCACCGCTCCGCTTGCCAAAGCCATCAAAGACCTGGCGGACGAAGTCAGCCCCTGGAATGAGCGCAGCGTGATCGATGCGCTGCGCCGCCAGGCGCGACATCAGGAATCGACGCGCTGGGACTCGATCGACTTCAAGCTCGATTGAATCAGTTACTGGCGATCAGCGCCGGAACATCGAATTCTTGAGGCGCGCAATCCACGGGATGCAATTGCACCACGGTACTGGGGCGCGCCGCATTGACATGCGTCTTGCACATCTGATCGAACATCTCGACGATCAGAGTGGCGCAGTCATCCGCTTCCTGATTCGACATCTTGCGCACCGACGCTGTAACGGCATCCTCGCCGGGCAGCGGCTGAACGCCACACATACTGCGCATGACCTGCTCGAAACTTTTGCGAATCTCGGCAGGAACTTGATCTTCGGAAAGTGATGACAGGTGTCGCCGGTAGGCGCACACCAAACGTTGCTTGATCGGAGTCGATCGAACTAATTCGAGGGTGGCACAGTGCAAACATTCCCAGGTGCTGATCATGTAAGACCTACGGTGATCAAAACGTAAACCTAAAGTGGTTTCGAGGTTGTTACCTTACAGCTGTTCTTGTTAAATCAAGAGTCTGCGACTGGAATATACAAGACAATCGACAAAACGCAACGTGCAATTTGTCAACAATTTGAACTGCGTCCTGGTCGGGTTTCGGGGCGATTTTTAGCTGGTTTTGTAGAAACAAACTGATATAGTTTCTCTATCTCGTTGAAATATAGCTACAAAATAGCGCTCAGTCGAGAGCTGCTCGGCCTCCGCGAAACTTATGTTGGCTCGGCTTAAGCCTTACGACATCTCTGCCGGTGCATCGCCGCTATTTGCGGAATGATTTGCCCCGATCAACATGTAGACGCCGGGCACGACGAACAACGTGAACAGCGTACCGATGGCAAGCCCCGTGGAGATCACGAGACCAATCGAGAAGCGGGACGCGGCGCCGGCGCCGCTCGCGAACACCAGCGGCACCACGCCGAGCACCATGGCGGCGGTGGTCATGAGGATGGGCCGCAGGCGCACTGAAGCAGCCGCCACGATGGCGGCTGCTTTGGTTTTGCCACTGTGCTGCTCCTCGTTGGCGACCTCGACGATCAGAATGCCGTGCTTGCTGATCAACCCGATCAGCGTCACCAGGCCGACTTGCGTGTAGATGTTCAAGGTCGCGCCGTGAACCCCGATTGCGATGAATATCAAGGCGCCGGCAATGGACAGGGGCACCGAGATCAGAATCACGAGAGGGTCGCGGAAACTCTCGAACAGCGCGGCGAGCGCCAGGAACACGATGATGATGGCGAAGCCGAACGTGCCCATGACGCCGGCGGATTCTTGCAGGTACTGGCGCAGCTGCCCCGCATAATCGAGCGAGTAGCCTTGGGGCAGCGTCTGCGCCGCGGTGGTCTTCAAGTAATTCAGCGCATCGGCCAAAGATACGCCGGGTGAGGGCACGCCGGACAGGGTCGCGGAGCTCGCCTGTTGAAAGTGATTCAGCGTTTCGGGCACCGTCTCGTGACGAACGGTGGCGATCGTGGACAAGGGAATGGGGACGCCGCCAATCGAGGCGATGGGATAGTTCAACAATTGATCGACATTCAAGCGCGAGACCCGTTCGACCTGCGGAATGACTTTATACGATCGGGTCTGCATGCTGAAGTAATTGACGTAGCCGCCGCCCAGCAAGCCGCTCAAGGCCGACCCTATCTGGCTCATGGTCAAGCCCAATTGCGCCGCCTTGTCACGATCAATCTCGATCACCGACTGCGGCGCGTCGTATTTCATGTCGCTGTCGATGAACATGAACATGCCGCTCTTGGCAACGGTCGCGAGAAACGCTTGCGATACTTCGTTGAGCCGCAGGGCAGGTTCGGTGGACTCGATCGCGAACTGCACCGGCAGCCCTCGCGCTCCAGGCAGGGAGGGCTGCTGAAAGACGGCGAATCTTTGTGCCGGCAAGGTGTTCAACGCGCGCTGCAAGGTCTGCTGAAACGCGATGGCTGAGAATTTCCGCTGGTCCGGCGGTACCAGCGGCACACCCGTGATGGATTGCCCCGGTGCGTCAATTTGAAACACCGTCGACACCCCGGGTTGGCTGTTCACCAGGGAATACGACTGGGTGCCGAACAGCAGTTTCTGCTGCAGGGTTGCATCCGGCGCGTAAGTCGCCTGCGCGAGCACAAACGACTGATCCTCGGTGGGCGCCAATTCACTCTTGGCGCTGCGGTATAGAAGAAAGATGCTGGCCATGATCACAAGGACGAACACTGCGGTCACGGGGGTGTATCGCAGGCTGTTCTGCAGCAGCCGCTGGTAGCTGTCGTGCAGCCACTCAAATCGCCTGTCGATGAATCGAATGATTCTCGATTCCCAGTTGTTCTGGTCGGCTTTCTGCGCATGCAAGAGCCGCGAGCACATCATGGGCGATAAGGTCAGCGCGATCACCGCGGAGACGGTGACGGCGCCCGCCAAAGTAAACGCGAACTCGGTGAACAAGGCCCCGGTGAGGCCGCCCTGAAAGCCGATGGGAATGTAAACCGCGAGCAGCACCACCGTCATGGCGATGATGGGGTTGCCGAGTTCGCGGGCCGCGAGGCTCGCCGCCGCGACGGGCGGCATGCCGTCGGCCAAGTGCCGGTTCACGTTCTCCACCACGATGATGGCATCGTCCACCACCAGGCCGATAGCCAGCACCAGAGCCAGCAAAGTCAGCAGGTTGATGGAGAATCCGAGCGCCAGCATGATCGCCAGCGTGCCCACCAGCGACAGCGGAATTGCCACAACCGGTATCAGTACCGAACGCGGCGAGCCCAGAAAAGCGAAGATCACGAGCATCACGATGACCAGCGCTTCGATCAACGTGAACGCCACTTCGCGGATCGAGCTGGTCACGAACGTCGAGGAATCGTAAGCAGTCGCCTCGGTGAGGCCCTGGGGTAGCTGCGATTGAATCTCGGGCATCACGGCCTTGATGCCCTTCACCACGGACAGCAGATTGGCGGTCGGCGCGACTTGTATGCCGACGAACACCCCATTCAAGCCGCCCATGCGAACTCGCGACTCGTAGCTGTCGGCGCCCAAGGCAACTTCGGCGACATCGCCCAATCGAATGATCCCGCCATTGACCTGGCGGATGACGAGGTTTCGGAACGCGTCCAATGAATGCAGATTGCTGGTGGAGGTGAGGGTCACCTGCACCATCTGTCCCTTGGTGTTGCCGACGGCTGAGATGTAATCGTTGGCGGCCAACGCTGCGGACACATCATTCGCGGTCAGGCCGTACGCCTCGAGCTTGGCCGGATTGAGCCACGCGCGCAGCGAAAAGGTCTGCGCGCCGAGCAGCTCCGCCGTCTGCACGCCTACGACTGCCTGCAGCTTCGGCACCACCACCCGCGTCAGATAATCGGTGATTTGATTCGGCGCCATATCCGGACTGCGAAACGCCAAGTACATGGCGTCGATGGTCTGGCCAACCTGGACCGTGATGGTTGGCTGCAGCGCGCCGATCGGGAGCTGATTCAACACCGAATTGACCTTGATGTTGATTTCGGCCGCGGCTTTCGAGGAATCGTAGTTTTGCCGCAGATTGACTGTGATGGTGCTGACGCTGCTCTGGCTGATTGAGGTCATGTAGTCGATGCCATTCGCCTGCGCCACCGCAGTCTCGATCGGGGTGGTAATGAAGCCGGCAATGGAGTCGGGGTCCGCGCCGGGGTACGCCGTCGATATGGTCACCACGCCGTTTTCGGTCTTCGGGTACGCCAGTACCTGCAGCGCGCCGAAGGACCGCAGGCCGACCACGAGAATCCCTAAACTGACGACCGAGGCCAGCACCGGGCGGCGGATGAAGATATCGGTGAAATTCACGTTGCGGCCATGCTGCTATTCGTTGGGCGGATTCGGACTGATCTCGTTGCTTGGAGTCAGCGAGTTGTTGATCGTGACGGTGCTGCCGTTACGCAGCTTCATCTGGCCGCCGGTCACGACGATTTCGCCCGCTTTGATTCCGCTCAGGACGGCCACTTGATCGCCGCGCGTGCCACCCAATTTTACGAATCGCTGCTTGACTATCGAACGAGGCTTGCCTTTCTCATCGGCGCCGGACTGTTCGACTAAGAAAACCGTGTCTCCATAAGGGTTGTAAGTAATGGCGGCTTGCGGCAGCGTGATCTGCACGGTCTCATCGCCGGCATCGATGCTCACCGTGGCGTACATCCCCGGCACCAGGAGCCGGTCGGGATTGTGAAACGCTGCTCGTACTTGCACATTGCGGCTGGCGGCATCGACTTTGGAATTGATCGCTTCGACGACACCCTTGAAAGTCTTGCTCGGATACGTGTCGATCGTTGCGCCGACCGACTGACCGATCTTGATCTGAGAAAGTGCCTGTTGCGGTACATAGAAGTCGATGAGAATGGGCTCGAGCGCTTGCAGTGTGACAATGGTGGTGCCCGCCGCTAGATACTGGCCCAGATCCACCTGCCGGATACCTAAGCGGCCGGCGAAGGGCGCCGCGACGATTTTCTCCTGGATCAGAGCGTGCTGCGCCTCTACCTGGGCGCGAGCCGTTTTCAATGTCGCTTGGTCGCCATCAATGACGGCTTGACTGATCGCTTGCGCCGCGAACTGCTCCTGATCACGTTTGTAGTTCTGCTCGGCCAGTTGCGCCGCGGCCTGCAGCTGCTGCAACAGCGCATAGTCGTCGAGCGGCCTCAAGCGCAGCAGCACTTTGCCGGCAGGGACGTCGTTGCCGGAATCGAAATGGATCTCATCGACGATGCCGGAGGCTTGGCTTGACAGATCGGCGCCGCGCACCGCGCGCAAACTTCCCGTTGCCTGCAGTCGCGCCTGCCACTTATCCTCGGCGGCCGCGATGGTGGATACTGTCTGGGGTGCGGTCGCCGCCGCGCCCATGTACTTACTCATCATCTTGGCCATGAAAGCCTGCCAGCCAAAGATACCGCCCAATATCAGCGCGACAACGATGGCCATTATCACCAGCGGCTTTATCATCGCTCTGCGTGACGCGATCTTTGCGCCGTCCGCGGCGCTTCCGGATTCCACTGTGCTCACAATTGCCCCTTTGCGTAAGGCGTTGAATTGGCCGCGACGTCGGCACGGTTCCACCAACCGCCGCCGAGGGCCTGAAACAGCGCCGCCGTGTCCGCGTAGCGCTGCGCGCGCACCTTGACGAGCGCAATGGCGGCGGTCTGATAGCTTTGCTGCGAACTCAAGACCTGCAAATAGCTGGCCCCGCCGCTCTTGTATTGCGCCTGTACCAACGACAGGCTTTCCGCTGCCGAGCGTGCGGCCACCGTCTGCGCCGCGACGGCGTCGGCATCGGCGTGCAGCGCATATAGCGCATCGGAGACATTCTGAAACGCCGTGAGTACCGTGGCCTTGTAGTTGGCGAGCGCTTCTTGCGCCGCCGCCACGGCTGCGCGCCGCTGATGCACCAGTTGGCCGCCCTTGAAAATCGGCTGCGTGAGCGAGGCGCCCAGGCTCCAGAGTACCGAGCCCGGCGAGAACACGTCTGAGAAGCTTCCCGCATCGCCGCCATAACTGCCGGACAGCGTAATCTGCGGCAGGAGGTTTGCCGTGGCGACACCGACCTGCGCGGTGGCCTCGTGCAGCAATGCCGAGTATTGGCGCACGTCCGGCCGCTGCTCGACCAGTTTCGACGGCAGGCTCAAGGGAAGATCGAGCGGCAGAGTCAACGAGTCGAGATTGAATTCCGCAGCGCTGAAGTCCGCCGGCAGCGATCCCACATACGTCGACAGTAAATTGCGCGCCTGAGCCAACTGGCTGCGCAACGGCGGCAAGCTGGCGAGCGTAGATTGCAAAAGAGACTGCTGTTGGAGCACGTCGGCGCGCGACGCGCCGCCGGCCGCAACTCGGCGCCGTGTGATGTCGAGCTGTTTTTGCTGCGAGTCGGCGATGTCCTCGGTGGCGGCCAGTTGCGCTCGCAAGGAGCTCTCGGTAATTGCGGCCGTGACGATATTCGCCGTCAGGCTAAGATAAGTCGCCTCCAAGGAAAACCTTACGTACTCTGCCTGCGCCCGCAGCGCCTCAACTTGACGGCGCACTCCGCCGAAAGCGTCAAGTGTGTACGACACATTAACCGCCGCGCTGTTCAAGGTATAAAGGACCGAACCGGGTACCGGCAATCCTAAGGCCGCTGCCGGCTCTTTCACCCGCTGCGCGCCCAATGAGCCCGACACGCTCGGATAGAATGTGCCGCGCTGTGCCGCCACGGTCTCGTTGGCCTGCCGAAGCGCAGCCTGCGCAGCTTCCAGCGTTGGATTGTCGGCGACGCCGCGCGCAATCAGCGCGTTGAGATCGGGCGATTGAAACAACGTCCACCACTGGCCGGGAATGTCCAGCCCGTCAATGAACCGCTGCGCCGATACATCGGCTGCGGGAGCCGCGCGGGTTTCCGCAGGCAGCTCGCCCGGCGGTGCGAACCCCGAGGTGTGCGGCGCCGCTGGCGCCTTGAAGTTTGGGCCCACGGCACAGCTGCCGAGAAGCAGAGCCGCGGCGGCGGTACATGCGGTGATGCGCTCTTGGCTCATAGGCAGGACCGCGAAGCTACCACCCCATGATGCAAGAAACGTTCGGCGAAAATGCCATGGGTCGTTTTTCGGCTTAAGTATTTACGGATTAGATATTTGCTTGATAAACTATATTCTATATAATAGTTAGCATGCAAACTAATTCGACACTGGCTCAGTTTGAATTGGTAGAGGCCAATCTTCAGAACTTGAGCACGCGTGTGGCCGACGTGCCGGCCACCGGAATTCTTCTGTGCCGCCTGCTCATGCATGTAGGGCGCGAAATAGCGACCCTGTTCGAGCAGCAGATCAGGCCTTTTGGCCTTGCCGAAGCGGAATTCCGCGTGCTGACCACGCTGTTTTCGCAGCCCGAGGGCGCGGCCCATCCCAGCGATTTGTGCATTCGGACCTCGCAAAGTCCGGCCAATATGTCGCGCATCAGCGATGCGCTGGTCAGCCGCGGCCTGATTACTCGGGTGTTGAGCGTCCACGACCGGCGTCGCATGGTGCTGTGTATCACCGCACAGGGCGAGCAGTTCGTGCGCCAGTTGTTGCCCAAGCTGTTCGCGCCATTGCGCGCGATGCTGAAGGATTTTCCGGAAGTGGAACAGCGCCAATTGAACGCGCAACTGAAGCGCCTTGGGTTCGAGCTCGAGCAAGCATCGACAACCGATGTTGCGGAGCGCGCCGTATGAGGCCTGTCGCGCACCCCGCCGCCATGCTGGTGGTTGCGATCGCGACGCTGTGCGCTTGCGCGGGATTTCCAGCGAAGCAAAAGCCGGTGCGCTTGCCGGAAGCCGCGCCGCTCGACGGCGCGGACTTCAGCAGCGGCGGCGACTGGCCGGCCCGCGACTGGTGGAAGCGTTACCAGGATCCCACCTTGGATCAATTGATCGAGCTGGGCGCGGCAAATTCACCAAGTTTGGCGACGGCGCGCGCACGTTTTGATACGGCGCGTCAGTCGGTGCGGCTCGCGGCGGCCGCCTCGGGTGCCCAAGTAACCGCCAGCGGCGACACCGATCGCCAGCGCTTGAGCGACAACGGCATCTTTCCGCCGCAGCTGTTGGGTTTTACCTGGTACAACCAGTCGGACCTGGGGCTGCAAGCGAGCTATACGTTTGATTGGTGGGGCAAGCAGCGCTACGCCGTCGAATCCGCGATGGACCAAGCGCATGCCGCGCAGGCGGATCGCAGCGCCGCAGCGTTGATGCTCGCCAGTTCGATTGCCGATACTTATTTTGGCTGGCAATCCGATCAAAACCGCTTGCTGCTGGCGCGCGAAAACGAAAACAGCATCGAGTCGGAGGCCAAAGTTACTGCCGCCCGTGTGCGCGCGGAGTTGGACTTCGCGGATGATATCAACCGGTCTGACCTGGCGCTGGCTGCCGCCCGGGAGCAAATCGCCGCGCTCGAGGGTTCTGCGAAGCTGCGTGTCGTCGCGTTGGCGGCGCTGGCCGGTCGGCCCGTCGGGGAATTGCCGCCGCTGACGCGTAAACCCCTGCCAGCGTTTCCGGGCCTGCTGCCGGATAATGTGAAGATCGATTTGATGGCGCGCCGCGCCGACATTACCGCCAGCCGCTGGCGGGTCGAAGCCGCAGAGAGAACTCTGGATTCCGTCCGCGCGGATTTCTACCCCGATGTGACCATCAATGCGCTGGCGGGGTTTTCCAGCATCGATATCGGCAAGTTGCTTGAATACGGCAGCCGCGTGCCCCAAGCGGGCGCGGCCATTCATCTGCCGATCTTCGATGCCGGTCGATTGAAGGCGCGCTACGGCGGGGCGCAGGCTGCGATCGATGCGGCTGTTTCCAACTACCAGGACACCGTGATCAGCGCGGCACGCGATGTGGCCACACAGGCCGCGACGCGTGCGCAAATCGAATCACAGCGCGCGCAGCGTGTGCTCGAAGTCGATGCGGCGTCGCGTATCAAGGATACCGCGGCTGCGCGGGTGCGCCAGGGGATAGCCGATTCCCGCGCCGAGTTGAAGGCCACCGAGTCCTGGATCGAGCAGCGCGACGCGTTGTTGCAGCTCGATGCCGCGGCGCTCGCGGCCGATGTGGCTTTGCAGCGCGCGCTGGGCGGCGGCTACGAAAGTCCGCAAAAACTTGCCAGTTCCGCCGCGAAGCCGACAGCCCCATTACCGACAGTGACACCATGAATGCGAATACCGAGTCTTTGGCTGCCAATCCCGCGAATGGCAAGCGGCGCAAGATTCTTCTTGTCATTGCGCTGATCTTCATCGCCATTGGCGCGCTGGCTGCGGTGTATTGGGTTTTGGTGCTCTCGAAGCGCGAAAAAACCGACGATGCCTACGTGAACGGCAATAAAGTCACGATCTCCGCCCAGGTTGCGGGCACGGTCGTTGCGGTACTCGCGGACGATACCCAGCTCGTGAAGGCTGGCCAGGTGCTGGTGAAGCTCGATCCCATCGATGCGGAAACTGCCTTGAGCCGCAGCGCAAACGCCTTGGCACAAACCGTGCGCCAAGTGCGCCAGCAAAAAGCGACGGCTGATCAATACGATTCGGCGATCGAAACCCGTAGGTTGGAACTGGCGCGCGCCGAGACTGACCTCGCCAAGCGCGAACCTCTGTTGGCTGAACGTGCCATCCCGGCGGAAGAGGTGCGCCACGCGCAGGAAGGCGTCGAATTGGCGCGCGCGGCGCTGACGCAGGCGCAGCGTCAATCGAAGTCCGCGCATGCGCTGGTGGACGGCACACCGGTCGAGAGCAATCCGGCGGTTCTGCAGGCGCGGGACGTGTATCGCGATGCGTGGATTTCTGCGCAACGCAACGCCGTGGTCGCGCCGGTCACGGGCTATGTTGCCGAACGCAGTGTGCAATTGGGTCAGCATATTCAGGCGGGACAGGCGCTGATGAGCGTAATTCCATTGAACTCCCTGTGGGTCGACGCGAATTTCAAGGAAGCACAGCTGCGCAACCTGCGCATCGGCCAGAAGGCCGAGGTGCGCAGCGACTTGTACGGCGGATCCTACATTTATCATGGCCGTGTAGAAGGAATGTCGGCCGGCACCGGCGCTGCGTTTTCCCTGCTGCCGCCGCAAAACGCGTCGGGTAATTGGATCAAGGTGGTGCAGCGCGTGCCCGTTCGAATTCAGATTGACGACGGCGATCTCGTCAAGTCGCCGTTGCGTGTCGGGCTCTCCGCCACGGTCACCGTCGACACATCGTCCCGTAACGGAGCGGTGCTGGCCATGGACAT
>Ga0209447_10000290_pt1 | contig 13372 bp, 12 predicted proteins | sample BogFormECP04_OM3_FD_188243 | JGI IMG/M metagenome (GOLD analysis project Ga0209447, IMG submission 188243) | Bog forest soil microbial communities from Calvert Island, British Columbia, Canada - ECP04_OM3 (SPAdes) (version 2) | ecosystem: Environmental > Aquatic > Freshwater > Wetlands > Bog ... | reverse complement strand
CCCTGGGTTAAATCGCACGATTCGGTGACTGTGAGCGCAAACCTTACGCCAGAGGAGGCGGAGGAGGGAAGAATCAACGATGTCTACCAGTCGATTTACCCATTGGAGCAGAAAAACGATTGCGAGAATGCAATCCAGCGATACAAGTTGGAGGTAATCCCATTGGCTGAACAGTCCAAGTTCGAAATGCCGAAGAACAAGTTCCTCTTCCTGGCGAATCGCGGGATCGGCAATTGCTATCTGGCGCAGCGACGCTACGAGGAAGCAGAGAAGAGTTTTCAGCTAATCATGGAGTATTTGCCGGTTTGGCCGGGTGCAGATGATTCGGACTATCCCATCAATTTTCGGCAGATTGCAACAGCGCAAATAGGGCAACAACACTGGGAGGCTGCCGAGGAATCGCTAAAGAAGTCCGTGGCCTTATTCGATCCCCAAATCGCGCGGGCTTTGGATTCGAAAGTTGAATTCAGCCGAACGGAATATGTAGGCAATCTGCTTGGGTCGCAAGCCAGAAGCCGCGCATACTTGGCCATCGTGTATCTGCGCGAAAGGCAAACCGCCGAAGCTTTAAAGAATGCGGATTTGGCGTACGATGAGGCAACGAAGCCGAATGTCCGCCCCAGCTTTTTGAACGAGATAGTTAAGATAGGCAGCACGATCGCACAGTTGAGCGGCGACGGAGTCGCAATCGCAAAGTGGTCCCAGCGCGCTTCAAGCCAAAAATAGCTCGTAATAAGGCAATTCGTCACGCGGCGCCGAACCAAATGGAGTCGCGCTCATATAGACGGTTTCACACGCACGCCAAAGCTGCGATAATTGCTGCCGTCATTTCGAACAAGGGCGTCCGCCGCAGACGGCCGATGGCGATCACATTTTAGTTTGGACGCTTGGACGCCCCGAGCAACACCGAGGACAGGTTTCGATTCATGGCCAAGGGAAATTTTGGCGAACTGCTGAAGCGCGAACGCGAGATGCGCGAAGTTTCCCTGAATGAAGTCACGAAGGCCACGCGCATCGGCCCGCGGTTCCTCGAAGCGCTGGAAAACGAAGAGTGGGGCAAGCTCCCCGGCGGCGTTTTCAATCGCGGCTTCGTGCGTGCCATCGCGCGCTTTCTCGGCCTCGACGAGGAAAATCTGCTCGCCGAATACGACCTGGCGCATGGCGAGCCAAACTTGCCCACTCCTCAACCCTACGAGAACAAAATCCCACGCGCACCCATTTGGTTTCCACTATTGGCGTTGCTCGCGCTGCTTGGTGCTCTTGCCGGACTCGTCGCCGGCGGCATGTATGGCTGGCGCCGTTTTGCCGCGTATCGAGCGGCAAAGCGTGCTCCAGCATCTTCGCTGGTGCCCGCGCAGCTCCCGGCAGACACGCGAACGCTGGCCTCGTCTTCGGTAACCGATCCTTCTTCTCCTGCGTCTAGCCCCGCGAATGTTCCAGCATCCGTTCCTCTGGACCTTTCCGTCTCGACCTCCGCTGCCACGCACGTGCGCGTCATCGCCGATGGCTCAGTTCTCGTGGACGGCGATCTCCTTGCCGGCCAAAATCACCACTATGCTGCTAACCAGCAGTTTGAAGTGACCGCCGGCGACTCTTCCGCGGTGTTGCTGGAATTGAACGGGCAAGCAATGCCGCCCATCGGGACGCCCGGAGCCTCCGGTACAATAGTGCTGAGCCAAAAAGATTTAAGGCAGGCACCCGGTGGAACCCCTCAGCCCTGAAGTCCTCGAAGACCTTCGCGCAGGCCGCGCTCCCCGCGAGCGCAAAATCGCCGTCTGCGCGGGTGGCGCGCATCTTTCTCCCGCGGACAAAGCCGAGATTCTTGCCGTGCTCGCCGGGGACGCTGATGAGATGGTCTCCGAACGTGCACAGCAAGCCATTCTTTCCCAGCCAGCGGAAACTTTTGTCGAAGCTCTAAAGCGCGAAAAGGCCATTCCCGCGCTTTTTGCCTATGCCGGAAAACATCTCGCGGACAAGCCGGGCGTCTGCGACGCTATGGTGCAGAACAAGAATTGCAGCGCGGAATACCTGGTTCCTGTCGCGCGCCATCTTTCTTCGCTGGGCATCAAGGCGCTCATGGAAGAACTGGAGCGCGTCAGCGAATCGCCTGCTCTTGCGGCCGCGCTCGAGCACTCTTCCTCCATCACCAGCGAGCAGAAAACCCTGCTTCACGAGCTGATGGGTTCCGCGATTGACGAAGCGGCCCTTGCCGAAGCGGCCGCGGAAGCCGAGCCCGACTTTGCCAAGCGCGTGACCCTTCTTCAGCGCCTCGCGAAGATGAATGTATCCGAGCGCGTGCAGTACGCCATCAAGGGCGGGTCCGAAGCCCGGCGCACGCTGATTCGCGATTCGAACAAAGTGGTGCAGCGCGCGGTGCTGCAATCGCCCCGTCTGACGGATCAGGAAGTCGAGGCGTTCGCCTCCATGACCAGCCTGACTGACGAAATTCTTCGGCTCATTGCCGGCAACCGCAAATTTCGAAAAAACTATACGGTCGTGCGCAATCTTCTCAACAACCCGAAGACTCCTCTGGACGTATCACTACACATGCTCCCGATGGTCAATGTCATGGACCTCAAGAAGCTCACCACCAACAAAAACGTGCCGGAAACCCTGCGCACGACCGCCCTCAAATTGCAGCGCACGAGAGCCGAACTCAAGAAATAATCAGCCTTTGCTCGAAAACCGATCCTGCGCTCACTGCGCAAGAATTGCGTCGCCGCGCTTGCGGATTCGATTTACAATCCTGCGTGGAGGCATTCAACTATGAGCATTTCTTCGAGAATTCGTGCGCTCGCGGTGGCGCTCGCTTTTGTGCTGTGCGCCGCGATGCTTCTCGCACCTGAGCTGCGGTCGACACAAAGTGGTGGATCGAATGCAGAAAAGGCCGCCGACCCATGGACGAGCGCGCAAGTTCTCCACGCCGCCGAGTTTGCGGGTGAACTCGGCGGCGCGAAAGGCGCTGATTCTCCAATCATCTTTTACGTGGGCTTTCACACGCTGTTTGAAGGCGGGCACATTCCGGGAGCATCATTTTACGGCACCGCCTCCAAAGAAGAAGGTCTGAGGGATTTGAAAAAATCTGTGGTGGCACTGCCACGCTCCGCAAATCTGGTGATTTATTGCGGCTGCTGCCCCTTCGACAAGTGCCCGAACATCCGTCCCGCTTACAAAGCCCTCAACGAAATGGGCTTCAGTCACGTGCGTGTGTTGGTCCTGCCAACAACTTTTGCCGCGGATTGGGTGGAAAAGGGCTACCCCATGCAAAAAGGCTTTGAGAAAGTGAATGGCACGCTAAAAAAGCCAATGTAACAAGCACCCGGGCGCCGGTAGAAATAATTCGACGAGGCAACGCAAAATTATTGCCGCGCATCTGGAAATTCAGAAATAGGCTGTTCCACGAATTGACGACGGGGGTCCACATGGCGATTGGGTCCAGCATGCGATTTTCTCTCCGGATTCTCAGCAAACATTGGAAACTCACCTCCATCGCCGTTTTTTCCCTGGCGATAGCGATGGCTGCGGGCACGGCTGGCTTCAGCGTTTTCAATGCGCTATTGCTGCGCCCTCCCGCCGTGGCAGCGCCCGAGCGCCTGGCGGCGATTTACACCTCCACGCCAACGGAAGAATTCAACGGCGTCTCCTACGACGATTACAAATATTATCGCGACAACAATCAGGTTTTCTCGGACGTCTACGCCTTCCCGAATTCCATCTCGGTGCGCCCCATCGTGTACGAACATCGCGTCAGGCAAGGGCTTACCAACGCGGCTTCGGATAATTATTTCTCTGTTCTCGGCGTTCAGCCGTTTCTGGGCCGGGTGTTCGCGCGCGGCGAAGACGACAAACCGTCGGCCCTGGCAGTCTTGAGTTATTCCTATTGGAAATGGCTCGGCTCGGATCCGGGTGTTATTGGGAAGACCGTAAGTGTCATCAATACCCCGCTCACTATCGTAGGCGTTATGCCGGAGCGTTTTGTGGGAACCATCTTCAGCGATCTTCCGGATGTTTGGTATCCGCTCTCGATGGACGCAGCCATCACTCACCAGACACAGGACTGGCGCGCCGACCGCACAAATCAGATTCTGGGCCTGGTGGGCCGCTTGAAACCCGGCGTTACGCGCCAGCAGGCACAGGCGGATATGCAGTCGCTCTCGAAACAGCTTGCCGCGGACTTCCCGCAAACCGATAAGGACCGCAAAGCCGTTTTGGCGGAAATGAGCATGCTGCCTCCCGAGTCGGTGTCGTCCGCGAGAATTATCTCGGCCATTATTCTTGCCGTGGTCGCTCTGGTCCTCTTCGCGGCATGTTCCAACGTGGCGAATCTTCTTCTCGCGCTAGCCAACGCGCGACGCCACGAAATACTCGTCCGCGCGGCGATGGGCGCGACGCGCGCGCGCCTGGTTTGCGAACTCACGCTCGACAGCACCCTCATTGCCTTGGGCGGCGGAGCCATTGGTTTCTCGCTCGCGTTTCTCGGACTCCGGCAGTTGACGCAATTCAAGCCCTACATCCCGGGCATCGGCGTGCTTCCCCTCACAATTGATTTTCGTCCGGACCTGACAGTGCTAGCGTTGACTGGGACGCTCGTGATCCTGGCAGGTCTCGCGACGGGTTTCTTGCCCGGACTGTACTCTTCCACACCCAATCTGGCGGGTGCTCTCAGCGGCGAAATTGCAGTCGGCGGCACGCGTAAAGGCCGAATCCGAAATGGCCTGGTCGTTATCCAGGTCGCAGTTTGCACAGTGGTGTTGATCGGTGTAGGGCTGTGTGTCCAAAGTTTGCGCAACCTTCGCAACGTCAATCCCGGATTTTCCGCGCGCAGCGTCGCAATTCTAAGCAGCGATTTGCAAACCCTCGGCTATTCCGAAGCCCAAGGCCGAAACCTCCACGAGCGAATCCGCGAAGCGGCTTCCCAACTTTACGGCGTGGAATCCTTCAGCCTATCCAGCGACATCCCCCTGAACGACACGGGCAGCTCGGAACAAGTTCGCGTCGATGGTTCGCCGACAGTGAACGACCAAGGCGCCGGCGTCACCTATATGACCGTCGACGGAAATTTCTTCTCCACGCTCGAGATCCCCGTATTGGCGGGACGCGTGTTTACTTCAGCAGACACTGCCAAATCCCCCGAAGTCATCCTCATCAATCACCTAATGGCCGAAAAATATTGGCCCGGCCAGGATCCTATCGGAAGGACGGCTCGCCTCGGAGACGGCAATCGTGTTGTGACCGTGGTCGGCGTCGTTGGCGACGGCAAGTACACCGATCTCGACGAAACGCCTCGTTCCTTGATGTATCGCGATGTTGAGCAGCACTATCAATCCACCTTTTATTTGCTCCTGCGCACCAAGGGTGATCCGAAGCAGTGGCTCGTCCCGGCGTCCGAAGCTCTCCAGAAACTGGACCCGCAATTGTCCCTGCAAACCCTCACCATGAACGATTGGATGCAGCTCGCACTATATATCCCTTGGATTACGCTGGTTTGCATCAGCGCCTTCGGTACCCTGGCTTTTATTCTTGCGGCGGCGGGGCTCTACGGCGCGGTCTTCTATTCCGTCAGCGAGCGTAAAAAAGAACTCGGCATCCGCGTGGCGCTTGGCGCGGAACCCTCCGATTTATGGCGGATGATCCTGCGGCAAACGAGCGTTGTAACAATCTTAGGTGTGTGCCTCGGAATCTTGAGCGGAATCGCCGCGGGCACCGTCGTGCGTTCGCTGCTCTACGGAATTCATCCGGTGGAGTGGATTGTGTTCCTGGCCGTCGCACTCACCATGGGGATAATGACCGTGCTTACCGCCTACTCCGCTGCACGGCCCTGGATGCGCGCCGATCCAGTGGAATCCCTTCGCCATGCGTAAGTCAAGCTCACGCAATTTCGTCGGCCGCATCGCCCTAAGCTGGCGAAAAAATCTTCAGACTTTGCGAAGTACGAGGCAGCCCGCGATCATGTCGTGAAGCGCCTGCTTCTTCTCCGTGAACCCCGCCATGATGTAACCAATCGCAAGGGGAATCATTCCGGTGATCATCTTCGCAAAAAACCGTCCGGAGGCTCGTCCAAAGGAGAGTCGCTGCCCCTCCGTGTCCGTCACCTGCAAATTGAGAATCTTTTTCCCGGGCGTTGCTTGCCAGGAAGAACTCTCCGAGAGCGCAAAGTACAGCCAGCTGACCACCAGGATGATTCCAATGACGCCGAAAATGAAACCGAACACGAGAAAAGGTGCCACGTCGTCTCCGATACCTTCACCGGAACCGATTTTGCTGAAGGCTCCCCCAAGCCCGGACAGGACAATGAAGGGAATCAACAGGACTGCGAAAGCAAGGCTGGAGATCACTGCATCAATCAGGTAAGCGACAAATCGCAGCCAAAACCCGGCATATCCTACCCCTCCGTAACTCGGAGGCAAAACGGGAGTCGAGACAACAGGCGCCGGCCAACTCGATGCGCCAGCCACCGGTGGCAGTGCTGCCGGACTGGGAGCCAGAACCGACACGGGTTGTCCGCACCTCGCACAAAACGATGCCGTGCTGGCCAATTCGCTTCCACACTTTGAGCAGTACACAGTTTCTCCTTTTCGCGCGAGCCGCTCGCCGATCCGTCCGCGCGCAAATCCTACTTCTCTTGACCCAACCGGTCAATCAATGGCGCCTAACTGATATACGATATCCAGACTTGAATCGTTCCGTCCCCTGCTGCCCTTCGTTATCAGACTAGTCCTCTGACCAGTCAAAAAAGAGTGAGCCAGCACTCTCAGGGACTCTCTCTTGCCAGAACAAAAAAAGCAGCGTCCGCCGGTATGAATAGAGGGACGCTGCCTTAAGCGCTTTCGAGAGTTTGTTGCGTATTACTTGTCGAACTTCAAGCAGATTTCGAGTTGGCGAATCGCCTCGTCCGTTGCCCGGAGGGCTTCCACCTTGTGACCGCCGAAATCGTGCGCGGCGTGGTCCATATGCTCCCTGGCGCGTCGCAGCGCTGCGAGGGCCTCGTGGATTTCAGGATGCGGTTCTGCAGGAGTTGCCGCCGCAGCGTTGGGTTGTGGAACCGGCACGGCGGCCGCGCTTGTTGTATTCGGCGCGGCCGGAGCCGACGACGTATAAGCAAACGCTGCGACCAGAACTACTAAAGCAAGCACAATCAAGATTCTCGTTTTCATGAACCACTCCTCCTAATCCGATTCCTGGCTCGGACTGCCAATGGCGCCTCGATCCACCGTCTGCGCGTTTGCCGTCGGAACTCGGCTGACCAGGCTGCGGCAAATGAGCAAAGGAGGCTTGTTCGGCTCACGCGAGCCGTTTCCCGCCTTCTTTCTTAAGTCATCTTCCCGGACATTGACAGCAGAATTTTCTAACGAGCGCACAATAAGAAACTACCCCCGGTCCTGCAACCTCCTCCTCACGCTGCCCCACTGCCGCTGTCCCGTCACTTTATCTTCCCAAGCGCGAACGCCACATAAACTCCACCCGACGCTGATTTAGGATCCTTCCCCCCACCCGCCGCAATCACCACGTACTGCCGTCCGTCCACAAGGTACGCCGCCGGAGTCGCGTTCCCGCCAAACGGAAGCGTCGTTTCCCACAGCAACTCGCCAGTAGCCTTATCAAACGCCCGGAATTTTTTGTCAAAATCGCTTGCCCCAATAAAGACCAGACCTCCGGCCGTCACAACCGGCCCGCCATAGTTCTCCGTCCCGGTATTCTTCAAACCCTTCGCCGCAAGCTCCGGATACTCGCCAAGATTTATTTTCCAAACGTATTCCCCGGTATTCAGGTCAATCGCATTCAATGTCCCCCAAGGCGGCGCGATCGCCGGATAACCGTCGGGATCCAAAAATTTGTGATAGCCGGTGAATCGATAGTTCATTGCCGCCGGTGGAGGCTGCGAACTCCCCAACTCCTTGGACTCTCCGCTCATTAGAAAATCCACCAGCGCGGGAATCTGTCCGTCGTCAAAATTCGGAAAAGCCGGCATTCTTCCCTTGCCGTTCTTGATGGTCGCGGCAATCTGCGCGCCCGACAATCGCTCTCCCACGCCAACAAGCGACGGCATTGCCGGAGGCGATCCCGCCATATTCTCGCCATGACAAACGCCGCACTGGCTCAGGTACAGCCCTTTCGGACTGTTTTCTCCGGTGTTCGGCGCCAGCGCTCCCGTCCAGGCCATCTCGTTTGCATTCACATAGAGAATCGCCGTCTGCGGATCCACCGCCGGCCCGCCCCATTCAGCGCCGCCGTCAAACCCAGGGAAAATGACGGTATCCTTCCCCACGCTGAACGGGACAAACTGCCCCGCACTGCGGAACTTTCGAAAGTGCTCCAGAGCCCACTGATGCGCCTCCGGCGTCCGATTCGTCAACATCTCTTCGCCTAAAATTTGCCGCGCAAACGGCGCGGGCTTCGCCGGCAATGGCTGCGCCTCGCTAACCACCTCTCCCGGCACCGTGCTCTGCGGATATTTTCGGTACTCGATGGGAAACAGCGGCTTCCCGCTCGTCCGGTCAAGCAAATAAACAAATCCCTGCTTGGTCGTTTGCGCGACGGCGTCAATTTCCTTACCATCGCGCTTCACCGTTAGCAGCGCCGGATGCGAAGGAAAATCGCGATCCCAAAGATCGTGCCTCACGCCTTGAAAATGCCAAATCCGCTCACCAGTGTCCGCATTCAAGGCAATCAAGCAATTCGCAAACAGATCGTCGCCCACGCGATTCGCCCCATAAAAATCAAACGCCGCCGAACCCGTCGGCACGTAAACGATCCCGCGCCCGGCATCTACTGCCATTCCTGCCCAATTGTTCGCGGCACCGCTGTAAGTCCATGCCTCCGCGGGCCAGGTCTGGTAACCAAACTCCTCCGGATGCGGAATCGTATGAAATGACCATCGCAATTTTCCCGTGCGCACATCGTAGGCACGAACATCTCCCGGAGGCGCGGGCAAAGTCTCCGGATTCCGCCCGCCAACGATGATCACGTCTTTGTAGACAATGCCCGGGCTCGTCAAGACGACAGACTGCGTCGCCGGATTCCTTCCCAGATCCTCGCGCAAATCAATCCGCCCATCTTTCCCAAAACTCGAAATGGGCTTGCCGGAGCCCGCGTCCAGCGCATAGAGAAAGTTCATCACGCCAACCAGAACGCGCCTGTCTTTGCCGTTACCCCAGAAAGCCAGTCCACGATCAGGCTGCGTGCCCCTAATTCCTGAATCAAATTTCCACAAAAGTTTGCCGCTCGCCGCATCCAAAGCAAAAATCTTCTCCGTCGGCGTGATTCCATACAAAACGCCATCAACAATAATGGGACTCGTTTGCAGCCCGCCCGTTTCGCCCGTATCAAAGCTCCAGGCAACCCGCAGTTCTTTCACATTCGACCTGTTAATCTGCGTCAGCGCAGAGTAGTGGGTGTTTTCCGGTCCACCTCCATGCATGGGCCAATCGCGTTTTTCATTGCTCAATTTTCCGGGTGCCTGGGGATCTCTCGCCCGAGCGCTAAGCCATGCCGGCAAAAGTAAAGCCAGAATCGCGAGCACGCCGCAGTTGGTCAGAATTCCTAAGCTTGATTTATTCATCCAGAGTCTCCGCCGCCCTTGCCGCCGTATCTTACTCCGGAACGTTTGCGCAAACTCCCGGAATCCTCGTGGCAACGCCTCGCCGTGCTGCTATAATCCGCCCAATTTTGCGGCCGCATCGGCAATCGCGGCAAAACGCAAAACCAGCTTACGAGGCACAAATGTCCGCAACGATGTCTTCTGTGATCGCTTCCCTGATTCTCCTGGTTCTGGCCGCCGGAAGCAGCCAACCTCCAGCCGCCACGTCCCACGGCTATCTGGTCGTCGCTAATCAAAAGGAGCACACCGCTCTCCTCGTCGACCCGGAATCACGCCAAGAGGTTGCCAAGTTCGTCGTCGGCGTCAACGGCCACGAAGTCATCGTTTCACCTGACGGTCGCTACGCCTACGTCCCCATCTACGGCAATTCCGGCGTCGGCAAACCCGGCACCGACGGCAGCACCATCGACGTCATTGATATTCGAGATCGCAAGCTCACCGCCACCATCGACCTCGGCAAACCCCTTCGCCCGCACTGCGCGAAGTTTGGCCCCGACGGTCTCCTCTACGTCTCAGCGGAACTAGACAAAGCTCTGGATGTAGTCGATCCTGCCTCGCGCAAAGTCATCGCCGAAATTCCCACTGGCGCCATCGAGTCCCACATGTTCGTCATTTCACCCGACGGCAAGCGCGCCTACACCGCCAACGTGGCCGCAGGCAGCGTCAGCGTCCTCGATCTCACCAAGCGCAGCCTCGTCACCGTCATCCCCATCGCAAAAACTGTCCAGCGCATCTCCATCTCGCCCGACGGCAAACAGGTCTTCACTCACGACCAGGACACTCCGCGCATCGCCGTCATTGACACCGCCAAAAACAAAATCGCCAACTGGATCCCCCTACTGGCAACGGTCTACTCCTCCTCGCCAACTCCCGACGGCCACAAGCTGCTCGCCTCATCTCCCTCCGGAAAACTCTTCGTCATTGATCTCGCGAGCTCAAAAGTGGACGCCTCTTTCGATATTCCCAAGGCGGTTGGCGAGCTCTTGATCACTCCCGATGGCAAGTTCGCTTTCGTAAGTTGCCCTCAAGCTGGAACGATCGAAATCTTCGATATCCTCGCCAACAAACTCCTGCAACCTATCACTCTGACGCAAGGCGTGGATGGACTGGCCTGGGCCAGCACCAACTAGCCATCCGCCGCAAGGAGCCGCGCTCATGGACATCGAATGGGTTCGCAATCTCTGTCTTTCCTTCCCTCAAGTCACCGAGGAAGAAGTCTGGACCAACGACCTCACCTTTAAAGTCGCCGGCAAAATGTTTGCTCACACCGTGCTCATTCCCGCCCCAGTGTGGATCTCCTTCAAAGCTTCTCCGGAAGCCTTCGCGGACTTGACCGAGCGCCCCAATATCATTCCCGCCCCCTACCTCGCTCGCGCCAAGTGGGTCGCCCTCGAAACCAAGGACGCGCTTCCACCTGAAGAACTCGCGCAGCTCCTGCGCCAGTCGTACGACATGGTCGTCGCCAAGTTGCCCAGGAAAACGCAGGAGTCTCTTCTGGCTGCCAGATCCTCGACGCCAAAAGCTTCCTCCAAAAAGCGCGCCGCAAAGAAAAGCGCTGCCAAGTCTCGCGCCAAAACGAAAAAGCCCTCTCGCTGAGGAGAGGGCTGAGGAATTCCTTAAGATTTTTTCGCGAATTCTAAGCGGAAACTTTGGTGTCGATCGCACGCCGCAGCGGCCTTGCGCCCGGCAGCGGAAAACTCATGTGCCAGAAATTCGAATCCGCCGAAATAAACTCAACTCCCACGTAGGTCTTGTTTTCCTTGTCGCGCTTTACAGAAACCACTCGGCACTCCACCGTCCGGTCGCTATTTTCATTCACCAAAATCAGCATCTGCCCAACAACCACCGGCTGCTCCAATTGCAGTAGCGCCCCATGCCGGTTCACCGACTGCGACTTCGCCTTGACCCGGAACTTGTCCCCGCTCTCGTCCTGCCCGTGTACGGTTATGGGAACAGTTATGCTCACCCGCAATGTGCGGCGCCGCTCTTTGCATCGAAAGTGAAGTATAGCCATACGGGACACGAACCTCTCGTTCAATATCTGCGGCTCGGGGAACTCAGCCTGCCCATACTGGACTGGCTTGGGTATCGTCACCTTTGCGAACTGGGCGCCGAAGTGAACGGTCTACGCGAGCGAGGAAACCAGCACGAACATCGTTCACATCGTTGGTATCTTGTACTTGAGGACTGTCCCCCGCAATAGCGGGAGGGTACCAAAAATGCGACAATTGTTCCGGTACTCTAGTACGTTACGTGGTACAGTTCAACTCCATTTTGATAAAACATCACTCACAGGTAGTGCCCACGGAGCCCTGAACGTTACACGCCCACCGAAAACTTTCCTACCTAAGCGAACATTGACGCCAGTTATTTCGCTAACCCTTTTATTTTCTGCTACTTATGCGCGTCCTGCGGAAACCCGACTAGCCTTTAACATCCATCTCTATGAACTCCACCCCCCACGGCTTGGCTCGAAGGTCCAGCCTCCCCACCGTCACCGGCAATTGGAATCTCCGCGGGCCAGCACTCCCTGGGTTGACGTATAGCACACCATCCTTCTCAAATTGCAAGGGCTGATGGGTATGTCCGCTCACCACGATAGCAAAGCCTGCAATACCCGGATTTACATAGAGATCCTTCAAGATGTGCAGCATGTAGATGGTCGCCGCACCAGTTTCGACAACCTCGGTAAGCGGCAATGCGTCGGCCCAGGCTCCCGTGTCGACATTTCCGCGTATCGCCGCGACAGGTGCAATTGTTCTTAGCTTCTCCAGGATCTTCGGCCCGCCCACGTCCCCGGCATGGAGAATCAAATCCACTCCCTCCAGCGCGCGCAAAGCCTCTTCGCGCAGTAATCCATGCGTGTCAGAGATCAGCCCAAGAACTTGCGTTTGTTTAGCCAAGAATTTTTACAGAAATTGTGTCCAGGCCGGCCTGCCAGAGCCTTCCGGCAAAGCCGCGAACTATTTGCCGCCTAGCAGCTTCACAATGTCCAAAGCGTTCACGCGCGCGCGCTCCACGGTCAATCCCCAGTGCAAATGAGGCCCAGTCACGCGGCCCGTCGCTCCAACTTTGCCCAAAACCGTGCCCGCCTGCACCGCATCGCCAACTTTCGCGTCAATTTCCGAGAAGTGGCAGTAAAGCGTATAAATCCCCAAGCCATGGTCCAGAATCACCGCGTTCCCGGCGTAAAACAATTCTTCCGCCAGCACCACTCGCCCGCTCTGCGCCGCATGCACCGGCGTACCTGTCGGCGCCGGAAAATCCACGCCCCCATGTGGAGATCCAGGCTTGCCGTTCAGTACGCGCCGCCGCCCGAAGTTGCTGCCTTTGAAATCGCCATCGAGCGGCAAACGAAACTGCCCCGTCCACAACGGCTCCGGCGTCACCCGGTCATAGATTTCGCGCAATCGTTTGGATTCCGCCTCCGCCCGCGCCAGTTGCTCCGGATCCGGCTCCGCAAACTGTTTCTTCACCGTCAGGTTCTCGGTGGCGAAATGTCCTTCGTTCACCTCCACGTTCGCAGTGCAGTTCACTTTTTCACCGCTTTGCGTCTCTGCCGTCACCTTGAACTCGTACTTCCCCGCGGGTTTCTCCAAATCGACTCCAAGCAGCGCGCGGCGCACTTCGCCCCTTGTGTTACCCTTTCCCTTTTCCGAATCCTTCCAGAAGGGCACATCTCGTTCGTTCCATTTGCCGGCGACTTCACCCAACGCCTTCGCGCTTCGCACTTCCGCAAGCAACAAGGTTCCCTGCCCCGCTTCCGGTGCACTC
>Ga0209447_10000289_pt1 | contig 13434 bp, 11 predicted proteins | sample BogFormECP04_OM3_FD_188243 | JGI IMG/M metagenome (GOLD analysis project Ga0209447, IMG submission 188243) | Bog forest soil microbial communities from Calvert Island, British Columbia, Canada - ECP04_OM3 (SPAdes) (version 2) | ecosystem: Environmental > Aquatic > Freshwater > Wetlands > Bog ... | reverse complement strand
GCCGAGTTGTTGTTTGACCACCCGGTTGAAGTACTGTACGTTGTCGACCTGAGATTCGGCGATGATTTCTTTCGCTCTCCTTTCTCGCGCGTTGCGATTCATGGAGCCGGGGCCGGAGACGGGACAGATACGCTCGCGGGCGAGCGCCCGCTTCTCGTGCCCCTCAATGTCTTTCCAGAATCGCACCACGAACCACTTTCCTGATGCTTCAATGTGACCGTTCTGACCAGTTCTGCGTGACAAGGCTTTGCCTCGTTTCCGCTTTGCTGGCGTCGCTTGTGCGACTGTACCAACGACATCGCCCGTGGGCAACTGTGTCTTGGTTTCCATTAGATCTGGTCGGCGGTAGTAAATTCCGCTGTTAAGTTTTGCCTTGCCGCGATCCTCGGTCTGGGCTTGCCCGCATCACGTAAATGCACCGTCTCGATAGCCGGAAAACTCGCGTGTTTCTAAGTCGAGTCCGTCATACTAGACATATAGCGCCATTGAAAGTGAATTCAAAAGGGGACTTACCGCATTGTAGTTTGGCTGTGTTTTGACTTTCTCAGGCTCGATCGCAGTGGCGGTTCATCAGTCATCGGCTAACATCTCCCTCAGAGTGTCTCTGTTTTTGTTCGAGAGCTCTTTCGCCGCAGCGCGGATCAGCTTGTCGTAGCGCAACCTGGCGCGAACGAGCGCCGCTGGGAGGGCATCGTCTGGGGGTTCCACCAGACACGTGATGACGTACTTCAGGAGCACGTCCGTTATGGCGACCTGCGCCTCTACGAGCGTTTGAAGATGTTGTCCCTGCTTCGCCAGGTTCGTGAGTGTGGCTGCGATGCGCGCCTCAAACTGCGTTACGGATTCAGTCTCATCACCACTGCGAATTTCGCGTTCGCAAGCGGCGAGGATAAATGCCTGTTCGGATCGGAAGCCCCGGTCCTTCGACGCTTTCCGCACTCGCTCTCGGAATTCCTAGTTCGGAAACAACAAACTCCGCTCAATTCTGGGTTTTGCCATATATTTCCTTCCATTTAGACTGTCGAAGAGTCGAGAAACGTGGAAGAATCTGCGATGGCACATTTGTGCCACATTTGGGGCAAAAGCCGCCACATCCCTTCCCTCTGAAAAATAAGAACTTGCCTGTAGAAACACGCGCAGCGTCGCCACAACCCTTTATGTTCCAATACGTGTGTCGGTCGTTGATAATCCGCCTGTATTTCAAGCACACTGCACCGGCTGCTGTTGAAGAGTGTCGATTGCCGCCGACATTTGCCGACTTTCGGCCTACTACTGCCCTCGTTAGCCGAATTCTGCCGACTTCGAGTTGACTACTGCCGACTCTTGTCTAGGTCTGCCGAACTAAGCCGACTTCCGTCTACCCGTGCCGACCGAGAGCCTTTTCATATTCTACCTCCGGGCAAGAATGGTGCACTATGTATAGCAGCATGAAAAGGCGTATCAATGCATAAAGACATCCGCCAATACCCGGACAAATTAACCCGAGCTGCCCCTGAGACAAGAGCCGCGCTTATTCGTTCGTTGCTTCCCGGAATGGAAGCGGCAGTGAATTCAGGCCAGAGTCTTAAAAAGAATTGGGCGGCACTCGCAAGCGAGGGGCTGCAAGTGAGCTACGACAGTTTTCACAAGGCAGCCTAGCGCGCCAGAAGAATGCGAAAACTAACCGCCGTCAGCAACTGGGGAAAACAGGATCAATCCTCTTAGGCGCAAGCACTGAGGGGAGGGAAAGCGGAAACAGTTGGAGCCGGACATTGTCTTGAGGAAATGCAACTCGGTAGGCTATGGCTCGATGCGGCGAGAACTCTGCTGCACGGTTCAGAAGTGCACGATCAAGCATGCCGTAGGGCGTGTCTCGAATGCCTACTGGACTTTGCGGGGCAGTTTTACGCGGATAAGTTAGATCGTGCTGGCGCTCTCGATCTTCTTGCGGTTTCAGAGGAGAACTAGCCAGCTACCAGAATTAGAAAGCAGCCGAGTTTTTGCCAATTGCCAAAGTCGCTTTATGCGAACAGAGTTCACTAAAACAGCTTAAGTCAACGAGTCGCTGTTAAGTGATTTTCTCTGCGTAGTTTTTGCGTATCCACCCTTCCACTTCTTTTCGGACGCGAACCGCCATCTTGCCACAACTATCAGCCTCGCCCTGCGAGATTAACCCGAAGTCTCATACGACCCGATGTTGCGTTTTTTTGCGCAGTTATCGAGCGCAGGAATGAGTTTCTTTTCGGGATCGATTGAAAACTCGAGAGCCTCGATTGTTCGATAGTGTTCGCTTCCGCCGCGCACGACTCGATAGCCCGCCGCGCGCAACGCGGCCGTGGCGGAAATTCGAATGGCGTCGTAAGCTAAACCCAGCTGCACGTCGGCAGAAAGCGTTCCTGCCAAATCACGCTGATATTCTTCCAAATGCCCATCCGCAAGCGCAAGCAGCCGACTGATTTCGTCACGATCTGAGTCACGCTTCTCAAGCCAAGCGTTTTTGACCCAAGTCTCTAAGGTCATTTTCATTTCCGATAATGAAGACTTTCTTTTCGGATAACACGTTTTTGAGGAAATTTCCACGCAACTTCAGTATAAATTCCCGAATAGAATATACATTCGGATTCATTTCACGGTTCAGAATTTTTTCTGCATTCCGGATTGTCTCTACTACTTGCTCGAGTTCCACGTTCCCAACAACCATCAAGTCCACGTCACTCTGCTCGCGTTCGCGAGACCGGGCAACGGAGCCATAGACGAAAGCGAGATTGATGCTGTTTTCCAACGGTTCGAGCGCGGTCACTAGAACATCATGCATTCCGATGGTTTTGGTCACTAAGCCCTTTATCTCACGGAAGACCGGGCTCTCTCGATTGGCGCTGTAAAGAGTCTGCGTTCCGACTGTTTTCCGGTTGACGAGGCCAGCTTCGACTAGTTGTCGTATTTCGCGCTGTACCGGGCCCAGAGCAATATCCGTGAGCCGGGCGAGCTGACGCAAATAATCGCTCTTGCCAACGTGGCGATATAACACCGAAAGCACGGCGCTCCTAGTACGGCCAAAGAGGGTTTCCGACAGAATGAAGCTTGTACCCATTACGGGGTCAATTGCACCCTAGAAGGGTACGATCGGCAACCCTAACAATTCCCGCTCCTATCCAGTTATGGTGCTCAGTGGAGAGCATCGCTTGCGATTTCCCCCGGTAGCCCTAACTATCGAGGAACGTAATAAATTGTAACCAGAGGCAGCAAAGTTGGGCTATACCGTCTTGTTCGATCAAAGCATCCTCGACCGAATCTGGGCTACATGGATTGCCGTCGGTGGTGCGGGATTGGTCTTCTCCCCTGACGAAGTTTTGAGTACGTGCAGGGGACGGCTTAGTTGGAGTCCCCCAAGAAACCTTGGGCGTTGCCCCAGACTACGCCGTTGCCCCAGACGACCGAGTTGCCCCAGACCACCGAGTTGCCCCAAACGACCGAATTGCCCCAGACCACCGAGTTACCCCAAACGACGGAGTTGCCCTGGATGACGGAGTTTCCCCAGACGACGGAGTTTCCCCAAACAACGGAGTTGCCCCAGACGACCGAGGAGGATGTTACGAGCGTGACGGAGTTGGTCTGGGAATTGTAGGCCGCAGTGGGAGAAAGCGCGGAGCCGACAGTGGTTGGTGCCAAGTCTCTGCTGGCCAAAGCCGCCGAGGCATCCACCGCACCTGCGCCGACGGAGAATATGTCTTGCTCGATCTGGTAATGAATGCCGGCTGCCCGATCGGTAGCGGTGGTGAGGGATCCAAAACCCTTCCACGCGGTTTTCATGAGGATGGCTTTGACCTGATCGGGAGTCAGCGAGGGGTACTTTTGCAGGAGGAGAGCAGCGACGCCGCTCACAACCGGAGTGGCCATGCTGGTGCCGCTGAGGGTCATATAACGGGAAGGCCCGTACTGCGGACCGCAGCTGGTTGCAGACGAATTGCAGGGGAAAACCGAGAGCATCGGATATTCAAGGGAGAGGAGGTTTCCATCGGGCGCCTGACGAGAGAAAATGGCGTTGCCGGGAGCAATCAGGTCCGGCTTCACGATGTGGTCAACCATCGTAGGACCTTTGGAGCTGTAGCTCGTCATGGTCTGCGAAGTCTGCGCTCCTGAACCATGAGTATTCGAGGCGCCCACGGTAATCACGTAAGGATCGTTACCCGGGACACCGATGGTTGCATAACCATTGGTGCCGGTGGCGTAATACTCGCCCATGTTCCCGGCCGCCGCGACGACCACGATGCCCGCTTTCCAAGCGGATTCCACGGCCTGGCAGAGAGGATCGAGCTTGTAGCTTTCATAGACCGGGCGGCTGAGGGAGAGGTTGATGATGCGGATGTTGTAGGTGCTCTTGAGGGAAATCGCCTTCTGGATAGCGGTGATGACCGTGCTGTCCGTACCAACGCCAAGCGAATCCAGAACGCGCAGATTGATGACGCGCGCTTGCGGCGCGATACCGCGATAGAAATCCGGGTAAGTGCCCAAACTGACCGAGGCGTAGCCGTTGCCGGCGGCGATGCTGGCAACGTGCGTCCCGTGGCCAAACTCATCATTGGTGTTGGAATCGAAAGGGACAAAACTTTGCCGGTAAACGACGCGAAACGGGTTGGTATTCCCATCGGAGGCGAGATCCGCAACCGAGGTAATACCGCTGTCGATGACCGCGATACCTATTCCGGAGCCATCCCACCCGCTATTGGAGGCCAAATCTGCGTTGACCGCCGTCACCGCCGGATTCATGGCGGTGGTGCGGACCTGACGGTCCGGCGACACGTAGAAAACGTTGGGGTTGCTCGCCAGGCTGCTGAGGTTGCCACCCTTGACGTTGACCAACTGGGAATGCACCAGCGGGAGGTCCGACTTGGCAGTCGCATCGGCTGCTGAAAGTTCCGAGCCGTTCGGAGAATCCTTGAATTGAACAATGACATCGATTGGCTTTTCAGGATCGATGCCGTTGAGGTCGGGAGCTATCTTTGCTGCGATCAGGGCCTGCGCATCGTCGCTGTCGGGGGCCGGGAGCGTGGAAGTGGACTCCGGCTGAACGGGGACTGCAACTCCCGGGCGCGCGAAGTTAGAAGCGGAAAGAGTCTTGGCCGTATCGGATGTGGAGGACGGCGGCACTGAGAAATTGAAGTTCGTGCTTGGCGAGAAGGAATTGGGTTGGGCAGCGCTTTGCATCGGACTGCCGGGGAGGGAATCCGAAGAAGAGGAAGTGGCGCCCTGAGCGGGGGCCTGAGTTTGGGTCGTAGAGATGTTGCCGCTGCCCAAAGTTGCTTCCGCTTTTCCGCGAGAATTGGAAATTTGCCCAGTGAGGCCGAAAACGGCCAGAACCAACGAAATCGCGATAAGTGCGCCCCACGTGGTGGTCTTCAGGAAATTGTCGCTGCTCTTTTGGTGTGAGTTCTGTGTGCTCGTCGGCATGGGGTCGATCTCTCCTGGAGAAATGGGCACAACGGACCACAACCAGAACGGTGACGTTCCGGTCTGGAACAGTTATCCGGTTTCTGACCCAGTTTGGTCGATGGTACAGGGGTCGTGTGGGGCCAGTACTAAAGTTCAGCTAGTTTTGCCACTCGATTCCGGCGGGCCGGAGACTCTGGGATGACTCAGTGAGCCGTCCGGACTCTAAGAGTGTCAGACGGAAAGGAGCACCATCCGCTGTGGCTTTTGGGGTTTGTTAATGGGACAAAACCTGCCGTTCGTACTATAGGCTTTCCCCGGCGTCTTTCCCACACTGGACGCTCCGGATTACATTTTACTAATCCAGGTTCTTGAATGAGGGAAGCATGTCGAGGCCGGCTATCAGCGAGGGGAAGGGTTCCTTGGATGCTGCCCGCCCATCCCCAGTCGCGGACGGCAGTTCACCCGCCAGTTCCCGTTGGTATTCTTCAATAATCAACGCCCACGAGTTTGTAGCGAAAGCGTTTCGCCAGTTCCTGGCCAATCCTGGCAATCAAGGCCAGAAACTTAATTGGTCCGCTGTCTGCTTCATCTTCTTGCAAGTTCTCATCGGTCTTCCCTTTATACCGTACGCGCTGTATCACTGGCATCCGCAAAGCGACCTGCGATTTGCCTGTTTTTTCGCGGTGGCGCTGGCCGCATCGCTATTTAAGGTTCGTCTGCCGGGCATCGAAGCAACGATGTCCGCTAATTTCCTGTTCATCCTTGTCGGCATTCTGGACCTCTCTTATCCGGAGACCCTGCTGATGGGTTGCTTCGGCGGACTGCTGCAATCGATTTGGCAGGCCGAACCCCGGCCACGCCTAATCCAGCTCCTTTTCAATCTCGCAAATCTGTCGATTTCCATTACTGCGGCGAATTTCGTGTTCCATAGTGCGTTCGCCTACCAGCACGGCTTGCGCTGGCCATTGTTGCTGGCGTGCGCTTCCACCACTTACTTCGCAATCAACACCATGTCCGTTTCGGGGATCATTGCACTCACCCAGCACCGGAGTTCCATCACAGTCTGGAAAGAATGTTACTTGTGGTCCTTTCCTTACTATTTGCTGGGAGCGCTGATCGCCGGCGGCGTCAGCTTGATCAATCGCTCTCTGGGTTGGCAGTTCGCCATCCTGGTACTGCCCATCGTCTATTGGATCTACCGCTCCTACCGGATCTATCTCGATCGGCTGGAGGGCGAGAAAAAGCACACCGAAGCGATTGCCGACCTGCACTTGCGCACCATCGAGGCCTTGTCTCTGGCCATCGAAGCAAAAGATCACAACACGCACGATCACCTGAAAAGAGTGCAAACCTACGCGGTCCAGCTCGGAAAGGACCTCGGAATCAGCGAGGACGAGTTAAATGCCTTGCGCGCTGCCTCCATGCTCCACGATATCGGCAAGCTCGCTGTGCCCGAGCAAATCCTGTCCAAACCCGGCCGCCTGACGCCGGAAGAGTTCGATCGCATGAAAATCCACCCCATCGTCGGGGCGGAAATTCTCGATCGGGTGCAGTTCCCCTATCCCGTTGTGCCGATCGTTCTCTCGCACCACGAACGCTGGAACGGCACCGGCTATCCGTACGGTTTGAAAGGGGAGGCCATTCCCATCGGGGCAAGAATTCTCTCCGTGGTGGACTGCTTCGATGCGCTCACCTCGGAACGGCCTTACCGCCGGGCCATGACCGTGGAAGATGCCATGGCCCACCTGCGTTCGGAAAGCGGCACCAGTTATGATGCGCGCGTGGTGACAGCGATTGAACGGCGGTACCGTGAACTCGAGCAAGTGCCCACACGATTCGAGGCAAAGAAAAGCCTCCATGGGGTTGTCGCAAACCCTAATCGGGTCGTAGCCCCCTCCGCGGGATTTGCCGAGGTGCCCAATGCCGCCGAGGTTCGTTCGACATCCTTCCTCGCTTCCATCGTCTCGGCGCGCCAGGAAGCTCAGCTTCTCTTTGAATTGGCGCAGACCCTGGGCAATTCGTTGAGCTTGCGCGAAACCCTTTCGGTTGTCGCCGTTCGATTGAAGGAGATGATCCCTCACGAGTTGATCGTCGTTTACGTCTGCGAGGAGGGCAAACTAATTCCAAGCTACTTGCATGGCGTGGACTATGACCTGTTTCATGCGCTCAGAATTCCGATGGGCCAGGGAGTTTCGGGGTGGGTCGCTCAGCATAAAAAACCGATCATCAACGGTGACCCCGCCGCGGAGTGCAAATATCTTGGTGACCCGTCCCGCGAGTCCCAACTGCGTTCCGCTCTTTCCATTCCGCTGCTTGGTCGTGAAGGGGTTGCGGGTGTGCTCTCTTTGTATGTTCGCAAGAGCCAGGCGTTCACCAAGGACCAGCTGAGAATGCTGCTGGCAGCCAGCTCAAAGCTCGGACAGTCGGTCGAAAACGCCCTGGAATTTGAAAAGGCGCAGGATTCCGCGAGTACCGATTTCCTTACGGGTCTGCCTAACGCTCGTTCCATCTGTACTCATTTGGACGAGGAGCTCGCGCGCTCTGCGCGCAGTGGCAAACCGCTGGCAGTTCTTCTCTGCGACCTGAATGGATTCAAGACCGTGAACGACCACTATGGCCATCTGACGGGTAACAAACTTCTGCAGGAGATTGCCAAGAGTTTGCATGGGGTTTGTCGCGAATACGATCTCGTCGGCCGCCTTGGCGGGGACGAATTCATTCTCGTGCTTCCGGAGTTCGGAGCTCCGACAGTGCAAGAATTCCTGCCCCGGCTGCAAGCAGCGGTCGAGGACGCCGGGCAAAAAGTCTGCGGCGCCAAGGTGGTCACGGTCAGCTCAGGTGCGGCTTATTACCCCCAACATGGAGTGACCTCCGAAGATCTTCTGTCGGAAGCGGATCGCGCGATGTACGAATCCAAGGAATTGCATTACCTGCGTAAAGAGCCAGGGCGGCACGCGCAGTTGGTGGAAAGTCTGGAAGGGTGAGGAGCATCTCGAGATTCTAAATCTTCTATCTGGATTATGACGCTTTGGTTCTTCAAACTCGGGCACAAACTCCTGCTCCTGGCGGCGCTCGCCGTCGCGGGCGCGCTGCTCTGCGCCACCATGGTCCGGTTTGCCCCTGGCTACGGAATCGATGAAAGCGAACTCGATCCACGCCTTTCTCGAGTTTCCCGCGATGCCATTCGAAGCAAACATCAGCTCCGTGCTGGGCTCCTGGCCTACTACGGCTCCTATCTTTCCGGCTTGCTTCATGGGAATTTCGGCACCTCGACGTTTCTCCAGCGCCCCGTTGGCGAACTCCTGAAAGAACGAGCGCTATTCACCGCCCGCGCCGTCTTGTTCGGCTTGTTCACTGCCTGGATCGCCGCATCCTTCCTCTCTCTCCTGACGATTCGTTTGCAAAGCAGGATGCTTGACTATTCGGTGACGGCTCTGACGGGCTTGTTGATTGCGTTGCCCACGGCAGTGGTCGCGCTTCTTTGTTTGTATCTCCGTGCGCCAGTATTCCTGGGCATTGCCGTGGTCACTCTGCCGAAGCTGTTTTGTTACCAGCACAACCTGCTCGCGGAAGCGTGCAGTCAGCCATTCGTCCTCGCGGCGCGAGCCCGTGGAATCAGCAGCAATCGAATCCTGTTCCGCCATCTGCTTCCGGTAACCTGGCACCCGCTGGTAGCCCTTCTCGGAGTTTCATCGAGCATGGCCTTGGGTGCGGCCATTCCGCTGGAGGCACTTTCGGACTCACCTGGTGTGGGCCAATTGGCCTGGCAGGCCTCTTTGAACCGCGATCTACCCCTGCTCACCAGCATCACACTGTTCGTCACACTGTTGACCATCGGGATTAATTTCATTGCCGAGGCCGTTACCAAGACGGAGGCGCATCCATGAGCGTCTCGCGGACTCTTCGCGCCCTTTCCCGCGGTGCCCTGTTGGCGTTATTTGCCCTTGGGCTGTTTGCTGGAAGCGTTTCACATTACCCCTACGCTCAGCAGTTTCGCGAGCTACCCAACGCCGCTCCCACCTCCTCTCATGTACTTGGAACAGACCCCCTCGGTCGAGATCTATTCGCCCGGCTGCTTTTTGGCACGCGTGTTTCCTTGCTGTTGGCTCCTGCCGCCGCTTTAATCGCCACGGCCATCGCCACCATTCTCGGCGGGGTTGCGGGGCTGCGAGGGGGCTGGATTGAGAAATTCATTCTGGCATCAGCCGACCTTTCCATGTCGCTGCCGCTATTGTTCGTGCTGATCGCGCTGCGCGCGCTGCTGCCATTGGATGTTTCGCCCCTACTTTCCGTGGTCGCGACCTTTATGATCCTGGGCCTGCTGGGCTGGCCTTCCTCGCTCCGCGTCGTCTGGGCTGTGGCACGCAATCTCCGCCATTCCGACCATATCTTGCTGGCGCGGGCCCTCGGCTATCGCATTCCCCAATTGCTCTTCCGCCAGATCATTCCCAATTTGCGGCCCGTGTTTTTCGCGCAGTTCTGGATATCGATTCCCCTATTCATTCTGGCGGAAGCGACGCTAAGCATGTTAGGACTTGGCGTTATGGAGCCGCTGCCCTCCTGGGGAAATCTCCTGCGCGGCTCCGAGGATTTTTCCGCCATGGCCGCCAATCCCTGGCGGCTGGCTCCGCTTTTCGCTCTGCTCCTGACGGTAATCTGCTTTCAATTTATTTTTCCAAGTTCGGAGGAAGTGGCCTGATGCGGCGTTCGCTACAGTTTTTGTTCTTATTGCCTGCGCTTGGGGCTGACCTGCTCTTTGCTCCCGCCGGCAAAACGCAATCCGCGCCGGAATTGCATTTCTGTCTTCATGGCGAACCGAAAACATTTAACCCCGCGCTGGTCGATGACGAGGCTTCGGAAAACCTCCGCTATCTCACCGGCGGCGTGCTCATTCGCGTGAATCGCCAGACCCAGGTGCTGGAACCGGCGCTTGCCGAATCTTGGCAGCTCTCACGGGACGGCCGCAAAATTACCTTTCATCTGCGCAAGGGACTGCATTTTTCCGACGGCGCGCCGTTCTCTTCGGAAGACGTCGTCTACACCATGCGCATTCTGATGGATCCACAGACGCATTCCGCCACGGGGGATTCGTTTCGCTCCGCCGAGGGAACCGTCGAGGTGCAGACCCCGTCCGCCGACGTGGCTATAGTTACTTTTCCCGCGCCCATCGCTGGCGTGGAAAGGCTCTTCGATCAGGTTGCTATTGTTTCCTCGAAGTCCGCCAAGCAAGAGTTGAGCGTGCTAGGCCCCTACTATATTTCGGAATATAAACCAGGCTCGTATGTGCTCCTTCGCCGTAATCCCAATTACTGGAAGCATGACGCCGACGGCCAACCGCTCCCATACATCCCTACGATTCGCCTCGATATTCAAAGGAACCGGGACATCGAACTCCTTCGGTTTCGCCGCGGAGAACTGCAATTGATCAATCGACTCGACGCCGAACAGTTTGACCGCCTGCAGAAAGAGGACCCCGGCGTGGCGCGAAATGCCGGTACCGGACTGGACGCCGAAGAAATGTGGTTCAACCAGACGGCCGCTTCCACGCTTCCGGATTACAAGAAAGCCTGGTTTCAAGCCACGGCGTTCCGCCAGGCCGTTTCGCTGGCCATCAATCGCGAGGATCTCGCTCGCCTGGTGTTTGCCGGATATGCCACTCCCGCGTACGGGCCCGTATCACCTTCCAATCACTTCTGGTTCAACGCGGCGTTGCCTGCTCCCAAACACGACCCCCACGGCGCCCTGGCTATTCTCGCTCGCGCGGGATTCCGTTTCGATAACGGCACCCTGAAAGACAGCGCCGGGCACGCGGTGGAGTTCACGGTGATCACGAATTCGGGAAATACGCCGCGCGAAAAAATGGCCACGCTGATGCAGCAGGACCTCGCGCAAATCGGCATCGCTATGAAGGTTGTGACACTCGATTTCCCTTCTCTAATCGAACGCATTACACACACCTTTGACTACGACGCCTGTATTCTCGGTTTGGTCAATACCGACCTCGATCCGAACAGTCAGATGACGGTCTGGCTCAGCTCTGGCGAGGATCACCAGTGGAATCCCAACGAGAAATCTCCCGCAACGCCCTGGGAAGCGGAAATTGACAAGCTCATGCGCGAACAGGCTTCTTCCTCCGACGGAAAAATTCGCAAAGCCAAATTCGACCGCGTTCAGCAAATCGTTGCCGAACAGCAGCCATTCCTCTACCTCGTGAACAAGAACGCGCTTTCCGCTGTGTCTCCGGACCTCCTTGGCGCGGACCCGGTGGCTCTGAATCCGCAAGCATTCTGGAACATCGATTTGCTCCGGCTGAAAACCCCCGGCGCCAAGGGAGCCACGAAGTGACCTTGCGCGAGCCTCTGCTCTCCGCCAATCTCTCGGTGGACTACCGCAACAAACCGGGCGTTCTCAAGAATGTTTCTTTGCGCCTCGAGCGGGGGGAAATCCTGGGACTGGTGGGGCAGAGCGGCTCCGGCAAAAGCACGCTCGCGCTTTCCCTGATGGGGCTTCTTCCCATGAAGGGCGGCATAGCCACCGGTGAAGTTCAATTTTGTGGGAAGAATATCCTAACTAGCTCGGAGCGGGAACTAAGGTCGCTCCGCGGCAATAAGATGAGCATCGTCCTTCAAAGCCCGCTCAGCGCCCTCAATCCTGTCCTGTCTATCGGCGCTCAATTATCCGAAGCATGGAAAGCCCACGTCCGAGGCGCGCAATCCCTGGCGGCTGCCGCCATTCAGTCTGCCTTGCATAGTGTAATCCTGCCTTCCGATCCCGAGTTTCTTCGTCGTCGGCCTTCGCAGATTAGCCTCGGCCAGGGGCAACGTGTCTGTATCGCCATGGCCATCCTTCACCGCCCAGCACTGCTTCTTGCAGACGAGCCCACCAGCGCCCTCGACCCCATCACGCAAGCCGAGATCCTGTCTCTGTTCGCGCGCCTCAATCGTGAACTCGGCACCGCCATCCTGTACATTTCCCACGACCTGCTTTCCGTCGCCGCTCTCTGCCAGCGGATCTGTATCCTCCACGAAGGCCTCATCGTGGAATGTTCCACACCCACGCAAATCTTCCATTCTCCAAAACACGAATACACGCGCAGACTGGTTGCCGCGCTGCCAAGCCCGCCCGCCCGCGAGGCCCGCGGGTTGGGGAATTCTCAAGACTCCGAGGCTCTGCTCTTGCATCACAGTTCCCCCTGACCCAATGCTCTGCGCGAGAGACCCACGATGATCCTGGTTACCACTGCAACTGGCTGAAGGCAGGCTCCCTCACTCAAGCGAGAAGTTTGCGTAGGCCGGACGCCGGAGAGGGTGGGATTCAAACGCTGTCCCTTCCTCTGCGCTCCGGACTGCTCCGCTCCACAGCCCGCTTGACCATCCCAATCACTTCCGCCACGACCTTCCCGCCACCGTCCCTGCGCTCCGTTCACCTGATCGCGATCCGCAGGAATGCTGATCGCACCACCTCACGAATCCTGATCGATTTCACAAGAATCGTAAGCTTACGGTTCTGGCCGTGTATGAGAAGTGTGGGTAGTCGAGGATGATGGCTCATGCGGGTACATCGGGAAGTGTCCACTTGCGGAATAACTGGACACTTGGTAGCGAGCAGTCGTTAAGAGGGAGCCGCGTGCGTTTCACAACCGGATTCGGCGGTGTGGTTCAAGGGGAAGAGATCGTCGATGCGGTTGACGTGGCGATCGGCGATGTGCGTAAGCAGATCGCGCAAGTCGGCTTCGAGATCAACATGGTTGAGTTTGCCGCCGCCGATCAGGCTGTAGATGGCCGCGGCGCGTTCGCCGCCGGCATCGGAACCAGCGAATAGGTAGTTCTTCCGGCCCAGGGCCACGGTGCGCAATTCTCGTTCCGCGGCGTCATGCCGCGTTGTCGTCGATCTCGATTCGTCCATCGTGAACGTAGTGCAGGAGCGCTTCCCAGCGCCCGAGTGCATAACGAACCGCCAGCGCGGTGTCCGATTTCTGGAAAGTTTACGTAGCGTGGCTTCCAGGTAAGCGTACGCTTCTGCGTG
>Ga0209447_10000288_pt1 | contig 13443 bp, 14 predicted proteins | sample BogFormECP04_OM3_FD_188243 | JGI IMG/M metagenome (GOLD analysis project Ga0209447, IMG submission 188243) | Bog forest soil microbial communities from Calvert Island, British Columbia, Canada - ECP04_OM3 (SPAdes) (version 2) | ecosystem: Environmental > Aquatic > Freshwater > Wetlands > Bog ... | reverse complement strand
TAAGCGGGGTAAGGGTATGGGTTGGCCTTTGTCGACCCTCAGCATACCCGTACCCTCAAGGTGGGTTGAGCAACCCGCAGTGCGGGTTTAGAATATTTTGAGTCAAAAAATCCGTCGCCACCTCTCGAACACCGACCACCAACCACCACCTCTCAACAACCAACCACCACCTCTCGACCACCACCTCCACCAACGAGTCACGACGACTCGTTGGTGGTTTTCTCAGCCTCCATCTGCCCTCCACCTAGTGTTGCCGCGGCTTCGGATCAGAACCGACTCCAGCCGATCAGAAGCCGCCGGCAAAGTCGGAGCCGAGCAGGAGCCGGTAACCTTGAGGTCGGCTCAGAACACTACTAACTGTTCGACTGGAGCCGATGACATTTCCCATGTCACGTTCTTGTGAGTCCCATTGTCATTTTTATGCAGGTTGGTACTTGCTACAATTGCAGGTAATCAGCAAGTCTTGAGACAGGTCTGGCTTAATATGCATATCATTCAGAGGGAAATTATAGTGCTGTAGATATTGTGGACCCAACGTGTGGAAGATGTGGTATTCAGGTCAATGCATGGGATATTATAAGCTATATACAGAAACTAGTAATGATAGGTGACAGGATATGCTATTCAACTTGCGAGCCACATTTGTACCGATATCGGAATTGTAATTAAAGAATATGCAAAAAAGAGCGCGCTGATATCTATTATTGCCGTAGTATGAATGTTTTTCCAAATCTGAGAAATGAGGTTGAGCACAGTTAGCCTTTGTCGAAGTTCAATTTTCGGTATCTGTGAACTCATCGTTGGCCTCAGCCGCAGCCGCAGCAAGAGAGTCATCAACACCTTGTTGCCAGGGATTAAGCTCTTCGCGTGCGACTGCAGCATGGGTTCCTGCACCTCCATAACTGTACTTGTCCTTCTGAAGATATCCCTTGATTGCACTGAAAAGAGGGTTTAGAAGGGGGGAGGAGGAAGAGATAGATGTACAACACACCGTGAAATCTTTGCTGGATCACCCTCAGCCATTGATCTGATCCCCATTTAATACGTGCTGTTCTCCCTCGAGAGCTCACAGCACCTATCGCATATTCAGCTGACCGCAGAGGAGATCACTTTTCCATAGCTACCAAGTTGCGAGATGTTCAAGATGGAAAGCGAGAAAAGGCTGCCGAAAAGAAAAAAGCCAATGCTGAACTCAAGAAAGCTGCAGAAGCCGAAGGAGGAACAGCCTCAGGAACAGCCGGAAAGAAGAGTGCAGGCTGTGTACTGTATACCAGGATATGTAATTTATGTCTGACATCTGATAAATCTACGTGTTCTTCATCTGGAAACCAGAACATCACCAGGACAGCTGACTAGCTTTACTTGAGGTTGTTATACACCTGTCAGCAGGCTGGAGTATCACCCGATTGTTAGCTGAACGGTTCCACCTGGAGTGCAGCTAGCACACACGTCACTTCCCCATAATTATAATTTTGTGGCGGAGACCTCACCTCCACCTGGCTGTCACGTTACAACTTGGCTAACGTCCTTATATTTTGGATTCCTGGAGCCTACGTTTAGCCCAAATGGTGGTGTAGTAAAGAAAAAAAACTATCTCAATAGTGGTCAATAACTGCACGAGCCTCACTATTCATCCGTAACAATGCATGTGGTATATCACTGGATGCTCGTAGAGAATTATTCCACTTGTGAGCTAGCTGGGGCCCTCGTTTTATCCCCACAGCATTGCGACGTTCTTGAAGTAGAAACTCGGCCTCCAATGTCTGCGTCCATCTCCCCATGTTCTTGCCAGACTGCTCAAACTTCACAATTGGAGGATACCACGATAGCCACGATTGTTGACCTGGAATACCTGAGTAAAATTGTTAGTAAAATCGAAAACTTCCACTAATAAAATACATACGTGTTGGTATAACATACTGCCCGCAAATGAACCTCAATTCGACATCTGTCAGCTTGTCATCAATAAACTCTTCTCCTGTTTCCGGCACTTTGACGATGAGCATTTCTTCTTGATTTGTTGACCATCCTGATGGACCAGAAAGAGCCAAAGAAAATCCGATATCGTTCATGGCTAGACGCCAAGGATAATATCCCCTCAAAAGAGCTGCCCGACCACGCGCTTGCTTGAAAATAACATGGCATTGCTGCCGAAAACTTTCATAGTCTTGCAAACTAAATACATAGTCTGCTTTACGGGAGGGGAGGATGAGTGGGGGATGCGTGGATAGAGGAGATCGGCTCAATGTTGTTGCTAGTTGCAGAGTGTGGAATGGAATGCCGTTCTCCAACAGATAATATGCCAGGCCAGTTTCATCCAGCTGCGGGTCTAAGCGACATACTAGAAGTGTATGCATCGGCGTTGTAACTGTGAGTTTCCATTTGACAGTGCCGTGCTCTTTGAAATCGAACATAAAGAGGTTTGGTGGATCCGAGTCTCCCAAACAGCGTACAGCCTTTAGACGTGCTGAAAAAAAGATTGAGTGGCGATTTTCTCTAAAAACATCACAGACATCGACTGAAAGTGATGAGTCTTTGGTATAAAGTTGGCGAACAAAGGTGGCAGCAGCAGAGATTTGATCAGTTCCGAATGCTGATAGAGGTAGACCGTCCCAAGGAATCCCAAGAAACCGTACGAATCGGCGCATATCAGTTTCCGACCTGAGTACAGGATCTCCAAACTGTGGAACGGGAATAATCGGTGTGTATCCAAAATGCAAGTAAAGAATACGATGAACTTCGGCAGTGAAGTTATCAGGGGACCTCGGATCGGGAGCCATCATGGAAGTATGCCAGTTGTCGTCAATTTCAACATCTGGGGAAGGTGCCCTAGGAGGCAAGACTCGATCATCACCTAGCTGGCCTTCACCCACGTCGTTGTCACCCCAAGATATGGTATCGTCGGCATCATCATAATAATTGGATGCTTCTCCAGAGGCGCCGGAGTCATACTCCCTGCAGCAGTCGTACTCGTTCTCGATTGGGTCGTAGTATATCTGACGGGCTGGATAATCAGCAAGGACATCCTCACGCATCTTCTTCGACACAGCCTCTCGAAATAAATCACCATTGTCATTCACCACCCATTCAAACACTTTGGCGCTTGCCTTCGGTGGATTACGCAAGCGTCCAAGTCGTACCTGCTGTTGCTGAGACGTTTCTTTTTGAACCCGTTCATCATAACGTTTCTGACGACGGGTCAGGAATTCTGCCCAAGTCACAGACTTGGTCCAACTAGACGATACAGCAGGAGGTTGAGGTGAGACTACAGAAGATTGTGGAAGTGGTGGGCATGTCAGTGGATGCGGAGATTTCGAAATAATGGTGGTGCCTTCTTGTAATTGATGAAGTAAGGGCGCAAGATGCGCAAATTTCGGTTGATTGGCCATTTCCGCAGTCCAGCAGTACCACACTGGGACATGAAATTGACAATAAAATTCAGGTAATGGTCGGTTTGAATCATACACAGAAAGGTCAAGGAAGACCCCGGCCCGGGGCGTATAAGGCGAGAATGAGCAGACAGTGGAGGCAAGAAGGGCGTCGAGCCACTGGCGATTGAAATGGGGGAGTATCAGATCATGCCAGTGTGTCCGGGCCAAATTGACTGAGTCTTTGAGCGTTGGATAGATGGATTCGGCATGGGCAATTACAAATGACAGAAGTGCCATCCACACCACGAACCAGTCTCTGCTTCGGCGTAATGACATATGCAGTGCTCCCGAGCGTGGGTGGGCCTTGGAAAAGCCAAAGCCAGAGGGCTGGAGAGGATACACAAAAGCGGTGGTGCCATAGTGGCTACGAATGATTTGAATGGCATCTAACAGGTCTTGATCAACCTGCAGCCATTTATTACGCAGACCTGGGGACATGGAGTACCGCTGAGTTTCTTCATCGAAATCACGAAGGTGATTCCCTGGCATGATCAATTTCTCGAAGATCGGTCCGGTAAATGATGGGTGCAGAGGTAGAAAGGCTATCCAACCGAAAGCTAACGACCACCAACGAGGGACAGCATACTCTGCAATATCTAGTTCAAAGTAATTTCGACGGCCGGTGGGCGGGTTATCAGGTAAAAATATGTTGTATATGCAGCCATTCTCGTCTTCAAGAGGTGGGGGATAGTCTATTGTACGACTACAATTAGGTGAGAAAAATAGATGGCCATCGAGGATCTGTACACGTCCTTCTGATTTATCCATCCTATTTCAGCACTGGATACAAGCTTTTAGGCTGTAGAACAACAAATGAGAGGAGATATAGTTAGTCAAGTTCAATGATATAGACTTTAGAATACATACAAAACGGTCTAAGGTAACTCTCGCGCTACAAGGGAGAGTGGGAGGCTGCACAGTGGTTGAGGCGAGTCGCAATCGTTGAGATTTGGGTATAAGACACCAGAGATCACAAGCGAAGACGACTGAGAGGAACCTGAGAAGGCAAACCTGCAGTAAAATGGTTAGCCTCAATGATAATAAAACACACGATAACTTACGACCGAGAGGCAGCTAGAAGCCGCAGAGGAGTCGAGGTGAAAAATAGATGGCAAGTCGCAATCCTTGAAATTTGGGTATAAGACACCAAAATTTTCAAGCGAAGACGGGTGAGCGAGAATGTACAAGTCCCTGAGATTTGGGTATAAGACACCAATTGGAGAGTGGGAGGATGCACAGTGGTTGGGGCAAGTCACAATCGTTGAGATTTGGGTATAAGACACCAGAGATCACAAGCGAAGACGACCGAGAGGAACCTGAGAAGGCAAACCTGCAGTAAAATGGTTAACCTCAATGATAATAAAACGCACGATAACTTACGACCGAGAGGCAGCTAGAAGCTGCAGAGGAGTCGAGGTGAAAAACGGATGGCAAGTCGCAATCGTTGAAATTTAGGTATAAGACACCAAAATTTTCAAGCGAAGACGGGTGAGCGAGAATGTACAAGTCCCTGAGATTTGGGTATAAGACACCAATTGGAGAGTGCACAGTGGTTGGTGCCAGTCGCAATCGTTGAGATTTGGGTATAAGACACCAGAGATTACAAGCAAAGACAACTGAGAGGAACAGTCGAGGTCGCAATCGTTGAAATTTGGGTATAAGACACCAAAAATTTCAAGCGAAGACGAGTGAGCGAGAATGTACAAGTCCCTGAGATTTGGGTATAAGACACCAAAAATCTCAGATGCTAGACGTGAACGTTGAGTACCCGTAGTCCTAAAAATTGAAAAGTGAAACACTTACCACTTGGTCGCCGTTTGCGGCGTCACTGAAAGAAGGTGAGAAAGCGTGTGAAAAAGATAACACAGTGAATAGTCGTTGGCCATTTCGGGCGAGATATTATTATTTAATTTGTAATAATATCTCGCCCGGAATGGCCGACGACCCCAGGCAAACCCGTGTACTTATCTTAATCTTTTTTGGAGTCCGACCATCTGAGTGGGAATGTCTAATTTGTTTCGTTTTCTGACCGTCATCCCCATCCGAGTAATCTCTGGTGTCTTATACCCAGATTATTAGGACTTCGGGACCGGACCACCTAACCTACAAGTACATAATCTCTGGTGTCTTATACCCAGATTATTAGTACTTTGGGACTGATTAACTGCCCTCTGCTCAGTACTTGGTACCCCAGTCGCGTTTAAGTACATCTGGAACTCCAGTAATCTCTGGTGTCTTATACCCAGATTGCTAGTTCTTTTTGAAGTGTTATCTGGCTCTCGACCACTCTTCCTTCCTATTCCTGGTAAGTTTTTGACATTACTGGTGCTTTCATGAACTGACGATAGCTTCTCAGCAATTTAACTTCTATTCAGGACTCATGGTGATTACCCATGGCCAATGGTCATTTCTCGTGATTGTAAGTAGTTCGCTTTATCATTCTATTGATAAAAAATTTAATTGCCAGCAGGTTTTGTGCTCATATATTTCCCGTCTAGGGGGCTCCATAGCCGCATGTGTATACCTGGCAGGGAATATGTCTGTAGGCGCGATCTGACCACTCTTAGATCTGTCGGGATTTTAGAAACCACACGGGGTAGTTTTTTTGTTCATAAGGCTTCCAGGACCCCCCCCCCCTCTTAGTAGGCCAAACGTAGATCTAAGAAAACATACAGATCTCGTCGTTGGCCACGCCCATACACTCAACCTCTGCCCGCACCCTTCCAAATCCTGAAATTCCGTCATCAGGCCTTGCAATCGGTACCTCTGGCCCTAGGCTTTCCGCCACCGCCTTTAGCTCCCCAATCAATTTCCAGCCAAACTTGCACCCCTTCCGCTCAGGAATTTTCAGACCAAGTTTGCGATGCTCTGATTCACTGGCGGAGCTGACGGACGGGAGGACAATGATAGGAGCAGGGACAGGAGTCGGGTCTTCCATGACAAGCTTTCAGCTGCTGCTGGTGTGCTCGCTGGCGCATCCTTGCATTTCTTCCAGCCAAAGTCGAATAATTTGCGCATTTTCTTCTGCTCTTCCTTCTTCGTGCATGTCTCTCGACAAGGCCCCTTTTCCTGGTGTTGTTCTAGGCCAGCTGGACCCGCTGTTCGGACGAGAATATTTTCACCGCACTCCAGACGCGGCACTCTCATCGAAGCGTCATATTTGACCGTCTTCTCCTTCTCCTAAAATCACAGGGCCTCTAAAATAGATTTCGAAGTGCTTTTATTAAAATGTTCTACACTGTGCCGGACTCTGGTTCTTCGTCATTGTGACACTATGCTTGCGCAATTGCATTGTAACTCTGGATGGCTCGAGTCAGATGGACGGCGCTTCTCCCGAGTTTTCGTCATCCTCTTTACACCCCACCAGTTTTTCCCCATCCACAGTTGCCTCCTGACCTTGGGATGTTGTTTCCCGGAGTCAAATGACGCTACTTTCAATAATTGGTCGCTCACGATGCCAGTCAGAAGTCTCTTTTCGAATGTCTGATGTATCCCAGCTCCGCATTATCCCACATCATCGCCCACCACAGAATCATCATCTCTATGGCCTTTATATAGCAAGCCCCAGTGCTCCAAGTAGGGAATTTTGGAAAGCAATATAAGACCTACGATTTATGTATCATCACTACTAGCCCACATTGCGCTTCTTTTCTACGCAGTATGCCTCCCAGAAAAACAGCTTTCAAATCGACACTGGCTGACTCTGGAGATCATGAGGTTTTCGACCTCAATGTCTCTGACTCGGAACCCGAGGTCAGACCTCCTACCAAGCATCATCAAGGTTTGTCACTCCTACGGAATTACTTGGTCGTTGGCAGTTGCTGATGATGATTCTTATCCAACCCCCCAGCTTCCAAACTTCCAACTAGGCGTACAGACTCACTTCGCTCAGGTGATTCTATGGACAGCCAGGCACCCAAATCGGCTGCTCTCGATATCACCCACTTCTTCACCAGTAAGACTGGGAAATCGTCTAGGTATTGTGTTTCCTGCAAGTAAGTATCTCTTCTCATCGATCCACTGTTTTGTGATGACCCCTGTCATTTTAGGGCTGCTTTTGATGCCCTCGACGACCCTGCCGAGTGGCCGCCCTCACGAACATATACATATTCAACCTCAACTTCAAACACAGGTCTCCGAGGCCATCTCGACAAATTCCACAAGGAAGAGTACATCAAGCTTGCTAAAGAACGAGGTTGGACCACAGTATTGCCCTCCGTCAAACGGGAACTGGCCCTGGTTGCTCCTGCAAAAAAACCCATGTTCTCAATTGAGGGAGTCACACAGCGACTCGTGCGATTTATCGCTGCGAACGACCAAGTGAGTTTCAATTGTGTTTTTCCCACTACTGCTCATAATAATCGACTAGCCTTTAAACGTCGTTGAGAATACTGAGTTTCGAAATTTATTGACATTTTTTCGTGACGATTATGGGAACGAGGACATGCCTCATCGTTCCAAAATCCGTACCGCAGTTCTTGAAACCTGGCAGGCTTGGTTTACTCAATTAAAGACGGAGTTGAAGGTACGTTTCTACAATCCTGGAAATTTTGTACGGCCCTTACACACAGAACTTCAGACTTCGGTTGGAGCGCTCCAGTTTACATCGGATATTTGGTCCGATCGGCGTCGTCAATCTTATATTTGTGTGACTGTGCATTGGATAGCGTACGAGAGGCCCACAGTGCAACAAGATCTTGTCCTGAAGTCATCGCTTCTGGCATTCCATCCAATTACTGGGCAGCACACTGGAAGGAGGATTGCTGAAGTAGTCTTTAAATTGCTTCAGCGTGCAGGAATAAATGGCGGGGATGTACGTACCGATTTTTACTGTGTCATGCCTTGGAGATAACAATTAACAATAATCAGGGATCTCACTGGACATTGGACATGGCTGCGAATAACGATGTTTTCATACGATCCCTTGGAGACATACACGAAGCTAAACTTCCAAATGTTTCCTTTGATCCAAAGGAATGTCGCATTATGTGCTTCCCACACATTGTTAATACGTGCGTTCAACATACCATCAAAGAGTTAAACAATGGTGTCGATACCGACATCGATGACAACGCAGCCAATGAGGGAAGCAAGCATGACCATGATGACAACAAGGCAGATGATGACGAGGAAGGTGACAACGAGGGAGGTGACGATGAAGAGAGCAATGGCGAGGTGAGCAGTGGCGAGAACAGCAACGACAAGGGAGGCAACGACAGCGGTAGCGGTGACGATAACAGTGGCGAGGAGGACGTTGCTATCTCCAATGTCCCTGGCGATCCCCTCAATAAGATACGGGCAATTATAAGAGGAATCCGTGCTTCGGGTCAGCAACAAGAGAACTTCAGCAATGTCATCCTCGGCGGAAATCAGTACGGTTGGTGGAAGGATGGACAAGGCAAGGTGGTGACAATTAAGCCAAAGCAGCTTTTGCGGGATGTAAGAACTCGGTGGGACAGTACGTATCAGATGTTGGTGCGAGCTCGAGAATTTCGCCTGGTAAGTTTGCTTTCATCTCTGATATCACATTACCTAACTTGTCAATTCAGCCATTAGAACATTACCTGAATATGCCAGTCGCTAAGCAGCTGGAGAAGTATCGACTCTCGACTTCTGAGTGGGATCAGGTGACGAACATAATTGGTGTTTTACAGGTACTTTATCAATATCGATAATCTGAAACTGAAGCTGACACCATATTTCAGTTCCCACATGCGGCTCAACAAGTCATGTCTAAGGAAAAGACTCCAGTGTTAGCTGGTGCTGTTCCCACATTCGAGCGCTTCATGACATCTTGGGAGAGGCTTGCTGAAAAGAACCAGCACCTTGAGCCTGCGATCAAAGTTGGCCTTAAGTTCGCTTATAAGTATTATAAAAGGATGGATGGCACAGATGCATACATGGTGTCTATGTGTGAGTCTAATATATTTTATCTTGGAGAGTCAAGACAGTCTACCAACATCAGCGTTATTTTAGTTCTTCATCCCGGTATTCGTGTTTCCTGGATGTGTGAGCACTGGGAGGCAAAATACTTTAAGAAAGCAGAGAGTACGATCAAGAAGTTGGTAAGTCACTTTACGATGTCATGCTGCTAGGGCACACGGTGATGCACTACACCACAGATGGAAAAGTACCGGCTAAAATTAAACACAAACGATGGCGTACCCCATTCAACTGTCCTGCCGACTCCTCCGCCCAAAGAAAAGACTTCGCTTGGCTATGTCAATCTTGGTCTCCCTTCAAATTTGAACCTCACCGACGACGATGAATTGGGTTGGGCAGAAACCAGCTCCGATACTCAAAGCGTGGATGAAGAGTACCGTTGCTATAGCTTTGGCGCACTTACGAGGCTCGATGTCAATATTCTCAAATTTTGGGAAGTACGTGTTCAGATCATCTTCGACCGCTCAGTTTTTAGGCTCAACATCTATATAGATGCATAAGGATGATTTTCCAACTCTATTCGCAATCGCAATGGATTATTTGGCCATCCAAGCATCATCTGTCCCATCTGAACGTGCATTTTCGTCTAGCGCAGAGACTGATACCATTCGTCGCAACCGGATCAGCCCTGTCCTCATGGAAGCTTTACAGATGCTCAAATTTGGCTTCAGGAATGAACCATTCAATTTCACAGAGGGTCTCATCACCGATGAACAAGATATGATTCTTCCGTTCAATACCGCAAATGATCTGGACCTACTTGCAGAACTGGCTCATCCAAGCAACACAGATGTGCAGCGGGAGGATGTCATTGACCGAGTCATCGCGGTGCTGGGCGAGTAGATAAGTTGATTTTCCTTATCCGCTGAATTTTATGCTTCTTGGACATTGGTATGCGATCAATCCCTTCTCATTCAACATTGTACTACCACCTCTATGCTTGTTTGAATTACGACATCTACGCGTCTACGAATATTTTGTTTGCCCATTGTATGTACAATATTCTCGATATTTCAACAATGAGTTTGTTGCAACAACTTAAGCCTTATGTAATCTTGAATGCGAACATTCTGATCAATGTTCAGTTTAACCTTCTTCACAACTCTCAACGATGACACTCTAGCCTATCGAGATTCACAAATTTGACTTACCACCCTTATTACTTCATTATGTGAGTGTCTTAACATAAATGTCTCAATTAACGGACAATTTGATGCGTAGACACAGAAACTGAATTTTAACAGGATGGGGGATCTGCCTCCTGGGGTGTTTAGGGTGTGTGGAAAATATAGGCTTAGGAAGAAGGTTGGGTCAGGGTCCTTTGGTGTGTTTTGTACAGCTTATCGTGCTACCTTCATGCTGAAGAGCCTTAATCATCAATTGACAATAGGGGATGTATACTACGCAAATAATGTGATTACGGGGGAAGCCATTGCAGTGAAGATGGAGCCCATTGACTCAGAAAGTCCTAAGCTTTGTCATGAGTGGAAGGTCTATAAATCTTTGGGTTCTGCTGTGGGCATCCCTCGCGTGCTTTGGTTCGGCACTGAACGGAGTTACAAGGCCATGGTTATGAACATTCTTGGCCCCTCTCTCGAAGACCTCTTTACTGCTTGCAATCGTACATTTAGTCTCAAAACTGTCCTCATGCTGGCAGATCAGTTGGTGAGTGACAGACCCTCACGTCCTTCCGCATACAAACATTTTTTTCTTTTTTACTTGTAGATCTCCCGCATCGAATATGTTCATGATCACCACTATGTCCATCGTGACATCAAACCTGACAACCTTCTCATGGGCATCCATCAAGATGCGCACCATGTCAATATTATTGATTTTGGCCTAGCAAACAAGTATCGCGACGAGTCCACGCTCGATCATATTCCTTATCGAACCTATAAGAACCTGACCGGGACCGGGCGGTATATGTCGATCAACAGTCACCTTGGTATCGAGCATACGCGGCGCGATGATCTGGAGTCGCTGGCACACGTCCTCATCTACTTCCTTCACGGCTCGCTTCCATGGCAACAACTGGAAGGTGGATCAAAAAAGCAGCGGTACCGTCGTATCATGCAGGGGAAACTCAATACCCCAACCATTGAGCTATGCTCTGGTCTTCCCCGTGAATTCCAAATCTTTCTCGATTACACACGTGGTCTTTCATTTGACGCCGAACCCGACTACGAATACATGCGCTCACTCTTTCAGAATCTTTTTGTTGCTAGGGGATACCACAATGACAGCAGTTTCGACTGGAGATGGATGGATTTGAGCCTTTCTGGGTCCTGACTCCGACTCCTGCATTTCTGGCTCTGGTAGTGATACAGAGTCTAAATGAGTGGATTGAGACTTGTTTTGGTGCGTTTACTAGCTCCACCCATGTGTGCAACTACTCATCTATGTATTGGATTTAGAGCTGGGATGCTCAGCTTCCATCCATAACATCAGTGACAACCAAGACTTTGAGCAACAAGAATCATCATGCATAGTGGTGGTGCCGTCATGGACTGGTGGCTGGTTCACCTCAGGGACATCTTATTTTTCTTACATAACTTATTTTACTTGTTGTAAAGCTGTATTACAATTGCACTTGTAGTATTTACAGGAATGCAACGATGACTGAGAGTTTGCATAACTCTATGTGACGGTATGTCACAGAGCTAGAGCCGGCTCGAGCAAGAAACCGGTTGGGTTTGCGGCTGTGACGGCCTTAGCCGAGCCGAGTCATGTGAAATGTGGCTGTGAGAGCCTGGACCGTGACTGGCTCAGCTGTGGCAACACTAGGGCCATCGCTCCGCGTGGCATGTACGAGTCCTTAGTTTTGGGGACTTAAGTCTTTGGCATATAACGCCAGCACGGCTGATCCGCCTCTACAAGTATTAAGTGTGGCTGGATCTGCATCAAGTGGTCTTATATTAACCATTTGACCTCCATTAACCAGACCATCATAGTACCAGATCTGATTATCTTCCATGATTATGTTTGAAACGAAATGGCTTTCTCCCGACTTGAAGTACACAACACCTGCTAGGTTGTATCTGTGGAGATCCTCATGTACGTTTATTTTTATGCTGTGATCAATCTCAATGTCGCAACGTGAAAATCCCAATGCCAGCAGAGGAGGCGCTATGGAGAAGCTAGTTTCAATGCTGACTCTGAGGCCACATGCATGGCAGCGGTTAGTCCCCTGCCAGGAGTTTGTCTCCATCCATTGAGACGTTGATCTGTATGTAAAGCTGTTGGAAGCTTCAATGAAAATGGAACTCCCCTGATAATACTGGAACCTGTGGTGAGAGGGACACTGGTAGTATACTTCATATACAGTTTCACCAGTCGAAAATATTGTCTGGCAGACCTGTTCAATTGATGTATATTCACCGAAGCGCATTAATCTGTTGACTTTTCCTAGTTCCCTGCGAATGACATCGCGTCCAGCTTCAAGAGAGGCCTCCTTTCTATGGTATTTTCCAAATTCCTGAGAGAGGAGGGTACAAAATTCATTCCCCAACTGTTCGAATACAAAGCTCCATCGTTGGTGGTCGTGTTGCCATATATTAAATAGTATCGTGAGGACAGAATCATACGCACAGCTATTTTCACTCCATTTCATTCCAACTGGTCGTAAATGCTGTATGGCATTGCTGACTTGGACCTGGTCAGCAACGTTGTCGCATCTGCGTCTTTTGGTTTTTGGCGCCGTGGATACTGTCTTGTCTTCGGTAATTGATTCAGATCGCTCACGCTTTGTTCTTTGGGGAGCGAAATGTGCTCCGGGAAACAGGGCGGCTGGTGCATTAGGCGTTGTTGTTGAACTCGGGGCAACTTCTATCGTGTTCTCGAAAATAGCTGTGTGTGTCGGCTTTACAGGTACAGCGGCATTCTTTAACCTAAGTTGAGAAAAATCATAAGATTCAGGCTGAGATTTGGGTAGCGGATCACGCTTTGACCATCGTAACGCAGGATGCACTACGTTGGGCACATACTGAACTCCTTTCCATTTCCGAAACGACGAGATCACTGCATTACGAGTAGCGCCAGTGACAATTGGTGGTAATTTTCCCATATA
>Ga0209447_10000287_pt1 | contig 13457 bp, 12 predicted proteins | sample BogFormECP04_OM3_FD_188243 | JGI IMG/M metagenome (GOLD analysis project Ga0209447, IMG submission 188243) | Bog forest soil microbial communities from Calvert Island, British Columbia, Canada - ECP04_OM3 (SPAdes) (version 2) | ecosystem: Environmental > Aquatic > Freshwater > Wetlands > Bog ... | reverse complement strand
GTACATTTAGCGGTTAAGTCGGACTGGCAGCTGAGGCCTATCTATGACGTCATCGCGACGATGAAGGGTTCTACCTGGCCCGACCAGTGGATCGTTCGCGGCAATCATCACGACGGCTGGGTGTTCGGCGCTACCGACCCTCTGTCCGGTCAAGTCGCGCTGCTGGCCGAGGCCAAGGCTTTCGGCGGACTTGCGAAGCAGGGCTGGCGGCCGAAGCGCACGATCGTTTATGCCAGTTGGGACGCCGAGGAGCCGATGCTGCTGGGCTCGACCGAATGGGCAGAGGAGCATGCGACCGAACTGAAACATAAGGTGGTCCTATACATAAACTCCGACTCGAACGAGCGCGGCTTTCTCGAAGTAGGAGGCAGCCAGGACTTCCAGCACCTCGTAAACCAGGTTGCCGCGGGCGTAACCGATCCTGAGACCGGAGTGGCGATTGGAGATAGGCTCCGTGCGAAAATCCGCGTAGCCGCGCTCGGGCCTACCGCTAACGAACGTGTCAAGGCCGCAGCCAAGGTAGTAGCTGATCCCGACAAGGACTTTCCCATCGATGCATTGGGCTCGGGTTCCGACTTCTCGGCCTTTCTTGATTACCTGGGGGTTCCGGTGCTGGATGTCGGCTTCGGCGAGGAAGGCAATGGCGGAGGCGTTTACCATTCTCGCTATGACACCTTCGAGCATCATAGCCGCTTCGTCGATCCCGGCTTCGTTTACGACGCTATGCTGGCTAAGACGGTAGGCAGGATAGTGTTGCGCGCCGCAGATTCGGATCTACCTCTTCAAAACGCGAGTGCTTTCGCGAATGCGATCTCGGACTATCTCGACCAGGTAAAAAAGCTCGCCGATGACGAGCGCGAAGAAGCTGAGACTCAAGCCAAGCTATTGCATGACCGCGCATTTCAACTCGCCGCCGATCCTACCAAGTCTAATGGACTACCTACCGCCCTTGACCGTGTACCGCATCTAGAGTTCGCGGCGCTCGAAGACGCGGTCGATCGTTTGAAGCGCAGCGCCAAGTCCTATGACGACGCGCTAGCTAAGAACGGCTCGCACCTATCCAGCTCGCAGATAGAACGCGTGCAAGCACTTATGATCGACATAGACCAAACCTTGGCGCCCGAAGACGTAGGCCTACCCGGCCGAGGATGGTACAAGAACCTGATCTACGCACCGGGTCGTTACACCGGCTATGAAGCCAAGACACTGCCCGGAGTCCGCGAAGCAATCGAAGATCGGCGCTGGTCCGACGCCAACCGCTACGCCAAGCTGACGGCCAACGCGCTGAACGCTTACAGCGACCGTCTAAACCAGGCGACCGCAGTGCTCAACGAATCGCCGAGTTGACGGTAGCTCTGGCGCGGGCTAGGAACAGAAGCGATTGAGGTAAACCATGAGCGCGTGGAAGTTCACCAAAGGTCTGCACGATCTCGGCCGTGGCGCATGGGCGTGGCTTCAGCCTTCGGGCACCTGGGGCTACAGCAACGCCGGCTTGATAGTTGATGGCGATCAGGCGTTGCTGGTCGATACGCTGTTCGACGAGCGGCTGACGGCGACGATGCTTGATGCCATGCGTGACTCGACGGGCTTCGGCGCCGACCGCATCGGCGTGGTCGTCAACACGCATTCCAACGGCGACCATACTTTCGGCAACCGGCTGGTCGAGAACGCCGTCATCTACGCATCGGAAGCGGCAGCTGAGGAGATGCGCACCGAGGGTAATCCGAAGCCGCTGGCGGCGATGATGAAGAACGCCGACGCGATGGGCGAGCTGGGAGCCTTCTTCAAGAAAATCTTCGGCGCGTTCGACTTTGCCGGCGTGACGATGCGACTGCCGGATCGGACCTTCACCGGGGAGCACGCGCTCACCGTCGGCGACAAGCAAGTGCGGTTGATCCAGGTTGGCCCTGCGCACACGGCGGGCGACGTGATCGCGTACGTGCCGGCAAATCGCGTCGTCTACACCGGCGACATCCTGTTCATCGACGGCACGCCGATCGCATGGGCGGGGCCGGTCGCGAACTGGATTCGCGCGTGCGACCGCATCATGGCGCTCGACGCCGACGTGATCATCCCGGGCCACGGACCTGTCACCGACAAAGCCGGCGTGAAGCGCATGCAGGATTACCTGGTCTACGTCGAACGCGAAGCGCGCACGCGCCACGCCGCCGGAATGAATTCGTGGGACGCCGCGCAGGACATCGCGCTCGACTCGTTCGGTGCGTGGGAAGATCCCGAGCGCATCGCAGTGACGGTCGATACGATTTATCGCGAGCTGAATGCCGACACGTCGCATCGCGACATGGCGGAACTGTTCGGCCGCATGATGCAACTCGACAAGCGCTACGCCGCAGCAAAGTCATAGCGCCGGAGTTAGCGGCGGCGGACTTGTAGCTCGTCGTTGACCTGCGATACTTGGAGGATGGCTCCCAAGCTTCCGATACCGGGCGGCTGTAACTGCGGCGAAGTCCGCTACCTCGTAACGAAGCCTCCGCTCGCCGCTTACATTTGCCACTGCCATCTGTGCCAGAAGAGAACCGGCAGCGCGTTCAGCATGTCGATCGTGATTCCCGCCGGCGGATTCGAATTGGTAGCGGGCAATCCGATGAGGAAAGAACGACTCGTCGCGGGCGGAGCGAAGAGTGTCTCGCTCGTCTGCGGATCGTGCTATTCGCGCATCAATACACAAAGGGGGGGGCGCTCCGACGCTCAACGTTCGCGCGGGAACGCTCGACGACACCAGTTGGCTCAGGCCGGCCGCGCAGATTTGGACGTCGAGCGCGCAGCCGTGGGCGCTGGTTCGCGACAACATTGTCTCTTATGAAGAGCAGCCGACCGACTTTGCCGCAGTCCTTGCGGCGTCGAAGAAAGTTGCTCCGCGCGATTGAGGGTCGAGGAGGTATTCGACAAATGGCGCAACACGTAGATGTTGAAACCAATTGCGGAAAAATTCGCGGGACCGTCGACAACGGCATCAACGTTTTCAAAGGCGTCCCGTATGCTGAATCGCCCGAAGGTGACGGCCGCTTCCGCGCGCCACGACAACTAAAGCCGTGGGCTGGCGTGCGCGACGCGTTCGAATTCGGCAATCGCGCGATGCAGGACGACAACGCATTCGGCCTCAATCCCGCGTTGGTCAAGCTGTTCGCGGGGCGCGCGCTGCCGCCGATGAGTGAGAACTGCCTCGTGCTCAACGTCTGGACGCCGGCGGTCAATGACGGACGCAAGCGTCCCGTCATGTTCTGGTGCCATGGCGGCGCGTTCATCTCGGGCTCCGGCGATTCGCCGTGGTACGACGGCACCAACCTGTGCCGCAGGGGCGACGTCGTAGTCGTGACGATCAATCATCGCCTCGGCGCATTCGGATACCTGCATCTCGGCGAGTTCGGCGAGGAATTCGCGGCGTCCGGCAATGCGGGCATGCTCGACATCGTCGCTGCGCTGCAATGGGTTCGCGACAATATCGCGGCGTTCGGCGGCGACGCAGGCAACGTCACGATCTTCGGCGAGTCCGGCGGTGGCGCGAAGGTCAGCGTGCTGATGGCGATGCCGGCGGCTCACGGTTTGTTTCATAAGGCGATTATTCAAAGCGGTCCGGCGGTGCAGATGGCGAGCCGCGACGACGCGAGCGAGACCGCTCGGCAATTGCTGGCGGAGCTTGGGCTGAGCGCCGAGAAGGTTGACGAGTTGCGCGGAATTCCCGCGCCGAAGATCGCGGAGGCCCAGGCCGCGGTCCTCCGAAAAGTCAGCATGATGTCCTTCTCGAACCGCCGCCGCGTCGGTTTCAATCCCGTCGTCGACGGCAAGCATCTTCCCGGCGGTCCCTTCGCGCCGACGGCGCCGGCAATTTCGGCGAACGTGCCGCTGATGATCGGCACCAACAAAGATGAAATGACGTTGTTCTTCGGCTTCGCGCCGTGGCTCGACGGACTGGACGAACCGACGATGCGCAAGCGCGTCGAGATGTTCGTCGGCGACGATGCGGCGCGCGTCATCGAGCACTACCGGCGCGCCCGACCCAAGGATTCGCTGCGCGACCTGGTGCTGGCCATTGCGACCGATCACGCGATGCGAATGCCGTCGCTGGTCACGGCCGACCGCAAAGTGGCGCAGAATGCGGCGCCGGTGTTCGTGTACCTGTTCACCTGGGAGACGCCGGTGTTGGGCGGAAAACTGAAATCTCCGCACGCGCTCGAGATTCCATTCGTCTTCGACACTGTGCAAACGTCGGGGCTGACGGGAGACTCGCCGACCAGGTTCGCACTGGCCGACAAGGTGAGCCGCGCGTGGCTGGCGTTCGCGCACAAAGGAAATCCAAACCACGAAGGCATCCCGAACTGGCCGCCATACTCAGTCGAGCAACGTCCGACGATGACGTTCAACGATCAGTGCAAGGTGGAAAACGATCCGTTCGGCGCAGAACGAAAAGCGTGGGACGCGCGCTAGGCCGCAGCGCCTTTTGCCGTCAGCTTTTTTGACACTTTGCAGGCGTAGTCGTATAGTCGAAGCAGGCTGGGGGTGTGCGTTGCACTGAGAGCTCCTGCGGGAGAACCCCTTGAACCTGATCCGGGTAATGCCGGCGTAGGGAAGCCAATGGCGCGACGTTCGGGCCGCGCCTGAGCCGCTTCCCCTCACCGGAGAAGCGGCTCAATAATGCCGGACGCTACTGCGACTTCAATCACACTCAACGGCGACCCGTATCCGCTCGACGGTGACATGCCGCTGACCGCGCTGCTCGAGAGACTCAAGATGCGACGCGGGCGCGTGGCGGTCGAGATCAATCGCGAGATTGTGCCGAGGGCCAATTACGACGCGACGATTGTGCGAGTCGGCGACCAGGTCGAGATAATCAACTTCGTCGGCGGCGGATAGCGCGACGCGCAAGGCAAAAAAATGCAAGACACTTCGTTTGAATTGGGTGGCAGGAAATTCAAGTCGCGGCTGATTGTCGGCACCGGCAAGTATCGCGACTTTGCCGAGACCAGGGCGGCGGTCGAAGAGAGCGGCGCCGAAATTGTGACGGTCGCCGTGCGGCGCGTGAATATTACGGATCGCGGCAAGGAGAATCTGCTCGATTTCATCGACCCGAAGCGCTACCAGATTCTGCCGAACACTGCCGGATGCTTCACCGCCGAGGAGGCGATTCGGACTTGCCGCCTCGCGCGCGAGGTGGGCGTCGGCGAGCTGGTGAAGCTCGAGGTGATCGGCGACCAGCAGACTCTGTTTCCCGACGTGGCGGCGACGCTCGAGGCGGCGCGGGTGCTGGTCAAGGAAGGATTCAAGGTGATGCCGTATGTCACCGACGATCCGGTGACGTGTCTGCGCTTGCAGGAGATCGGATGCGTGGCGGTGATGCCGCTGGCGGCGCCGATTGGCTCGGGCCTGGGAATCCGCAATCCGTTCAACCTCGCGATAATCATCGAGCAGGCGAAGGTGCCGGTGATCGTCGATGCGGGCGTCGGCACTGCGTCGGATGCTGCCGAGGCGATGGAACTCGGGTGCGACGGCGTGCTGATGAACACGGCGATTGCGGGCGCCAAGGATCCGATTGCGATGGCGCGGGCGATGAAGCTCGCGGTCGAGGCGGGGCGGCTCGCGTATCGTGCGGGGCGAATCGAGCGCAAGCTGTACGCGACTGCGTCGAGTCCGCTGACGGGACTGATAGGGTAGGGCGCGCCTTGTCGCCGCGCTCGCGCGTCAGCTTTCGACTGTACCTGATTACCGATCGGCACGTCGTGAAGGGGGGAGACCTCGTCGCGGCGTGCGAAGCTGCGCTGAGCGCGGCGCCTCCTGGAACGGTCGCATTACAACTCCGTGAAAAAGACTTGCCGGCACGCGAGCTCTATGAGCTGGCGCTTCGGCTGCGCGGGATTTGCACGCGCGCCGGCGCACCGCTGATCGTGAATGATCGCGTCGATGTGGCAATTGCCGCGGACGCCGACGGGGTTCATCTGCCGTTCGATTCGATCGGCGTCAGCATGGCGCGCAAGCTGCTCGGGACGAGGCAGATCATCGGGGTGTCGAGTCATTCGCCGCCGGACGTTGCCGGAGCGGCGCGCGAGGGCGCCGACTTCGCCGTATTCGGCCCCATCTTCGATCCGATGTCCAAACTCGCCACCGGGCCTGCGTGGGGCGCGAGCGGGCTCAAAGCGGCGTGCGCCGCCGGCGCGATTCCGGTATTTGCGCTGGGCGGCATGACGCCGGAGCGCACGCGCGAGTTGTTCGCGTCGCTCGACCCAACTGCGCGGCCGGCCGGGGTCGCGTCGATTGGCGCGATATTCGGCGCCGCTTCGCCGGCGCTCGCTACTTCGGCGATGCTGTCGGCGCTGGAGGCGTCGAAGACTCGGCGGCGATGACCGATTTTGCCGCGTCGAGGAGAGTCTCGGGACGCGGCAGTTCGCGATAGTAGGGCGACGTGAAGATCCATCGCACGACGCCATCTTTGTCGACGATAAAAAAAGCCGGGATCGAGTTATCGGGCTCGCCGTTGCGATGGTGTTGCACGAGGCCGAGCGGACCGACGACCCATTGGTGGCTATCGCTTAGCAAGGGGATTTTCGTCTGGAGAAATCCCGCAAGCATTTTCGAGCGTTCGATCGGATCAGTGCTGATCGCGTCGACGTCGATGCCGGCGCGGTGAAAATCGTCAGCGTGCGCAGTCAGTTCCGCCAGCTCGAAGCGGGCGAACGGGTCGTAGTCGCCGCGATAGACATAAATCAACGTTGCGGGCGCGTCGACTGGCCCGACCAGGGTCGAGTTGCTCTGATCGGGGAGTTTGAAGCCGGGGAATTGTTGGCCGACTGCGAGCTTCAGCGTGAAGGGCGGATTCACCGTCGCGCGCATCGCATAGCTGAAGAAGCGCCCGCCGCCGGCGCCGACGACGACGCACGCCAGGAATGCGAACAGGCCGAAGCCGAGTTTCGCATGCGGCGAATAGAGGCTCAGCGCCAGTCGCAGCCCGGCAATCGAGAGGACAATCGCGGCCAGCGTGAACGCGAATGCGGGCCACGGAATTCGGTCGTGGATACCCATCCACGGCACCGACCAGAACGACACCAGCACGTATTCGTAAAGTCCGAAGCCGCACGCGATTAGAATGACGGAGCCGATCGCGCGGACCGGCTGAAATGGCGGCGTGACCCAGGGCTCTTCGAAGAACTCGGGCGCGCCTTCGCCGAGGTTCGAGTCGTCAGGCTCCGCCGGATTCATCAGTTGAGCATTTGCAGCTTCAGCGCATCGAAGGTTATCAGGTCGACACCTTCCTGCTGCAATTTTGCGTGGAAGGCCGGGGATTCGCCGCCGATGACTGCGACCGCGTCGGTGACGACGTGGAGTTTCGGGCCGACTCCGACCAGTGCGGAGATCTCGCGGTCGACGCATGATTCGGTGTACACGCCGTACATCACGATGTCCTTGTAGGGGCGCAAGACGAGTCGCAGGATTGCGCTCAAGTGCTCGTTGTCGGCCAGCTTTTCGAATTGCTGTCGTCGGAAAACGATTTCGCCGTCATGGTCGAGGACTTTCTGAATCTCCTCGGGCGTGTATTCCTTGTTCTCCAGCATCAGCGGATTGAGCGGCGCGGTCTCGTCGATTTTATGTTGGCCGGGCGTGCCTGCCATGCAGTGATCGGGATAGGGCCCGCCCCAACTTTTCAACTGCGTGTCGCCGGGAACGTGGCAATCGACCGAGCAGACGATTTGCACTTTCTGATCGCGCGCGAGATCCGTCAGCGCTTTCCACACCGGCACCAGCTTCTCGGCATACTCGAGGTGAAACTTGCCGTCGTGCAGGACGAAGTCGCGCTGCGTGTTGATGTCGTAAAATATTGTCTGGTCGGCTTTCATCGAGATCTCTCAGAAATGTTCCGGTTCGTGTGCGCGGCGATTGTCGCGTTCAAGCTGCAAAGTAAGATGATGGATGTCGAACTTGGTCTGCAGCAGATGGCACATCTCGGCCAGTACTCGATCGCGATCGGCGTCGGCGGCCACCACCGCGTGCGCCGACAGCGCGATTTGGCGTGTCGTCAGACACCATACGTGCAGGTCGTGAACTTCCTCGGTACCGCTGACGGCGAGCAGGTCGGTGCGCATCTCGTCGAGGTCGATATGGCGCGGCACCGACTCCATCAGGATGTCGACGCCCTCGCGCACGAGACCCCATGAACCGTACAGCACCAGCACGCCGATCAATATGCTGACGGCCGGATCGGCTTGCATCCAGCCGGTGAAATAAGTGAGCGCACCGGCGATTAGCACGCCGATTGAGCCGACCAAATCGGAAATGACATGCACGAACACGGCGCGCATCGCCATTCCAGGCTTGTGACCGGCGTGGCCGTCGCCCGCCGTCATCCACGCGGAGAAGGTGTTGACGCCGATGCCGACGATCGCGACCGCCATCACGCCGAGCCCTGAGACGGGGTGCGGGTGGCGAATGCGCTCTACCGCTTCAATCCAGATGAAGACCACCAGCACCCAGAGAAACAGACCGTTGAGCAACGCGCCGAGGATTTCCGCGCGGAGATAGCCGTAGCTCTTCGCCGACGATGCTGGCCGTCGCGAGATCCACAGCGTCAGCAGTCCCAGGCATAGCGCGGCGATGTCGGTGAGCATGTGGACGGCGTCGGAGAGCAGCGCGAGACTGCCGGTCAGATAGCCGCCGACGAGCTCGGTGAGCAGGTAGGCTGACGCGACGCCGAGGACGATTAGCAGGCGGCGCTGATCCGAATCCGCTGCCGCATGCGGTTCGTGATCGTGATTGTCCATCGGAGTCCGCATTGCTTAATCATAGTGGATTAGCGAGAAGCAGTTTACCGGCGCGAGGCGCTCGCGTCCCTTAAGCGCGTCGAGCTCGACCACGAACGCGCACCCGATCACGTTGCCGCCGATCTTTTGCACGAGTTGCAGCGCCGCAGCCGCGGTGCCGCCGGTTGCCAGCAGGTCGTCGACCAGCAGCACACGGCCCTTGCCCGCGATCGCGTCCTGATGCATTTGCAAGGTCGCGCTGCCGTATTCGAGATCGTACGACTGCTCGACAGTATGGAAGGGCAGCTTGCCGGGCTTGCGCGCAATCGTCAGGCCGACGCCCAATCGATACGCGACGGGCGCGCCGACGATAAAGCCGCGCGACTCGATTCCGACCACCGCGTCAACTTTGCCGATGTACGGCTGCGCCAACTGATCGACCACGGCGGCAAATCCGCGCGCATCGCCGATCAGCGGCGTGAAATCGCGGAACATAATTCCGGGCTTGGGAAAATCAGGGACGTTGCGAATCAGTTTTTTGATTTCTTCGACGGTCATCGTTGAACCCATCGCACCAGCATTGCGGGCAATCGCGCGTGCGGTGGTCCACGATACTAGCTGCCGCCGGCCGCGGCAAAGCTGATGGGGCCGGAAGTCGCGGGCTCGGGCAGATAGGCGAGCGGGTTTTGCGCGACGTTGTCGCGGCGCACCTCGAAATGGAGGTTCGCGCCTGTGGTGCGTCCGGAGCGGCCGATCTCGCCGATCTGCTGTCCACACGCCACGTGCGTGTTCTCGCCGACCAGGTTTTGCGAGTTGTGTGCGTAAACCGTCGCGTAACCGTCGTCGTGCCGAATGATCACAGTGTTGCCGTAGCCGTGCAGCGCGCCCGAAAAAATCACGGTGCCGCTGTCGGCGGCAAGGACCGGGGTGCCGACCGGCGCCGCAATGTCGACGCCGTCATGCATTGCGCCGTTGCGAATTCCAAATCCGGACGACACCACGCCTTGCGCGACCGGCCACTGGAATTGACGCGACGCACGCTCGCCACTGTATGGCAGCACGCCGCTCGACGCGGTGCCGATCGACGCGGCGCGATAGCCGGTGCCCGGAATTGTCAGCACCTGGCCGACGCGCAGCTCGCGCGGGTCGCTGAGTTGATTCGCCGCTATCAAGCGTCCGACGCTGACCCCGTATTCATTTGCAATACGGTAGAGCGTGTCGCCCGCGACGACGACGTGAGTTACGGTGCGCTGCGAAGCCAGGGGAGCGTAGGTCGAAGACGTCGGGGTGTCGCCGCATCCGGCGAGCGCGATCGAAACTGACAGCGCGACTGCCATGCTCGCGCGCGAAATCCAGCGCGCAGTTGCACTTACCTCGATCACTTCACCCGCCGTCCATCACCGCCCCGCACCACATCCCTGCGGGTCCGCGAAACATCCGTGCGCTAATCCTGGAAGCCGTGCTTGCCGGTCATCTTCACGAATCGGCACTCGCCGAAATATTCCTCGCTCCAATGGCCGGTCTTGTGGCTGATGCGCACCAGGGTCTGGAGTTCGTCTTCGCCGATCGGCGCAATCAAACGCCCTTGCGGCGTCAGTTGATGCAGCAGCGGAAGCGCAATGCCCGGCATCGCCGCCGTGACCATCACGACATCGAACGGCGCCTCCTCGGGCCATCCGTCCGAACCGTCGGCGCATCGAAAATGAATATTGCCGAAGCCCATCGCGTTGAGAATGACGCGTGCGCGATCGTGAAGATGCGCGTTGAACTCGACGGAATAAACCGTGCGTGCCAGGCGTGCCAGCACTGCAGTCTGATAGCCCGAGCCGGTGCCGACCTCGAGAACTTTCTCGGTTCCGGTAAGCTCCGCGACTTCGCTCATCAACGCGACCATGTACGGCTGCGAAATAGTCTGCGAGTCGCCGATGGGCAGCGGGCCGTCGTCGTAAGCGTGATCGTGAAGTTCGGCGGGGAGGAACCGATGGCGGGCGACCGTGCGCATGGCGGCCAGCACGCGCGGGTCTTTGATACCGCGGCGTTCCAGTTGCTCGAGCACCATCCGTGCGCGCGCGCTGTCGAGGTCAATTGCCATCGCCGGCATCATTATACAGATACGCCGGCCTACGATTAAGGTATCAGGAGCAGGCGGTTGAACGCGGGAATTCTGTAATTTCGATTATGCAGGAGGGATAGCAGGATGCCGTTTTTTGACTCAGCGGGCGTCAAGATTCATTTCCACGACCTCGGCTCCGGCGAGCCTGTCGTTCTCGTGCACGGCTTCGCTTCGACCGCGGAGCATAACTGGGGCGGCACCGGATGGATTACCGCGCTGTCGGCGAAATACCGGGTGATCGCGCCAGACGTTCGCGGACACGGTCTCAGCGACAAGCCTAGCGAACGAGAGGCGTACGGCTATGCGAGCATGGGCGCCGACGTGACGCGGCTGATGGACCATCTTCGAATCGCGCGCGCGCCGCTGATCGGCTACTCGATGGGCTCGAGCATCGCGATCGAGCTGATGCTGACGCAACCCGAGCGATTTCGCGCGATAGTGCTGGGCGGAATCGCCTACGACGACGGCCTTGAAGACCAAGCCGATCGTGATGCGATTTCCGAGGCCTACCGCGCCGACGATCCTGCGACAATCAAGGGTCCGGTCGCGAAAGCGTACCGGCGATTCGCCGAGTCGATGCCCAACGACTTGAAAGCGCTGGCCGCGCTGATCGATGCGGAGCGGTCGCCGTTCGATCCGGCTCAGCTCGCGGCGGTGCGGCTGCCGGTCCTCATAGTCGTCGGCACCGAGGACCACGCAATCGGAGATCCTGAACCGTTGGCGAAAATGATCCCGCGGGCGCGACTGGTAATGCTCAAAGGCCGCGACCACATGACCGCCCCCGCCGATCCGCGATTCAAAGAGGTCGTGCTGGAATTCCTTTCTGACGCGCCGCTCTAACCGCGGACTTATTCGATAGGTCCGTCGCCGAGTGCTGACTTCGAGGCATTGCAGCGCCTTTTCATTTGGCATTGCCTAAAAAACTTGCAGCAGATTTGAATGAGTGTCGGCCACGATTCATCCCTGGCCGTAATATCTGCACCGAATAGCTGCAGCTATCCACAGCGCAGATTGAAATACTCGCATTTGCATTTTTCATTGTCAGTGAGAAAAGCAATTTTTACGGAAGTGTTGCAACTCTTTCATTTTGCAATGCAGTCCTACTTCGCATTGCAGGTGTGGTTTTCCCGCACCTTCGCCGTTCGAATCATCTTCTAGTGGCATGCTTAGTGCTGACTTGCCTCGACAATAATTGGCGATAGCGAAGTTGCGGGGGATACGAGTGCAACGCGCAAATCTGCGCCCAACACAAAGGTGTAAGAATGGCCGAATCAACAGAACCAAAGATGAAAGCAACCTTAGGGTTGACCGGCGTCACGGTCAATGCGATGGCGCTGATTGCGCCAGGAGCATTCCTATGGATTACCTTCGTAGTCCAGGCCGGTTACGCCTACCCGTCCGGCGTCTCGATGTGGGCGGGAATCTTCGCCGCACTGATGCTCGCCTATGCCACGGCGATCTCCTACTCGGAACTTGCCAAGCTCTATCCGGGAGCGGGCAGTTCCTATTTCTTTGCTGAGCAGGCATTTCTCAGCAAGACCAAGGCGTTCAAGTTCGCCCGAATTGCAAAGTTCACGATGGGGTGGGCGTCGCACCTGTACTACTGGGTGTATCCCGGTGCGATGGTCGCGACGATCGGGATCATGATCGGCTACATCGTCGGCAACTTCGCGCCCGACACAATCAACGCCGGCACGCCTGGCCCGGTGTTCATGGCGATAGTCGCGATCATTTCATCCTATGGAATCGCGTACATCGCGTTTCGCGGCGTGAACGGTTCGACCATGGTTAATATCGCGATCAATGCGATTCAGATTGCTGCATTGCTGTTCTTCGCCGCATTAGCGATCGCGTATCGGCTGGGACATCCGGAAGGGTCGATGGGCCTTGCCCTCGACGGCACCAAGAAGGTGCTGCACTACACCTTGACCGGTGACACACCGGCGCATGCCAGTGCCTGGTCGGTCATAGCGCCGCACAACTTCAACTATGTCATGTTGCAGGCAACCATCGCGATCTTCCTGCTGGTCGGCTTCGAGTCGATCACCTCGCTCGGTGAGGAAGCGAAGAACCCGACGAAAGACATCCCGCGCGGCGTACTACTCTCGCTGACTATCCAGGGATTGTTCTGCTACATGATCGAGTACTTCGCCGCCAACTACTTCATGAGCAGCGCCTATAGCATGGCCGACGCGAAAGGCTCGGCAGCTCCTATCGGCGACATGATGACTATCATCGGTAATGCGCTCCTGGGCGGCCATGGTCAGGCGTTCATGATGCTCGAAGCGCTAACAGTGTTTCTCGCACTGATAGGTACTACTCTTAGCTGTATCAATACCGGCGCCCGCGTGACCTATGCGATGGGTCGCGATGCTGAAGTACCGGAGCACTTCGGTCTGCTTCACGGCGAGAACCTGACGCCGCATCGCACGATTTGGACGCTGGCGACTATCTCTGCCGTGCTGGGTGCATACGCTGCGCTTTATTTCTTCGCCGGAAGCGCCGCTCCGGACGACAAGACGATCGCAACCCTGCCGCATAACCTGTGGTACGCGATCGGAATGAACAACAACGCATCGCTGTCCGCGCTGCCGAACGGA
>Ga0209447_10000286_pt1 | contig 13478 bp, 11 predicted proteins | sample BogFormECP04_OM3_FD_188243 | JGI IMG/M metagenome (GOLD analysis project Ga0209447, IMG submission 188243) | Bog forest soil microbial communities from Calvert Island, British Columbia, Canada - ECP04_OM3 (SPAdes) (version 2) | ecosystem: Environmental > Aquatic > Freshwater > Wetlands > Bog ... | reverse complement strand
CACCGCTGAGAGATCGGTACGTCACTTTCGTCTGGTCCACCGGCGAAGAAGAAGGCCTGGTAGGCGCCGCGAAAGTTGCCAAGCGCCTCGCCGCGGAAGGCCACGTGCCCGATTTCGTTTTCGCGGTGGACACTTTCGTCAGCGCGGATTCGCCCATCGAATCGAAGCGTTTCGCAGATGCGGAAATCGGCAAAGGTTTCGTGATTCGCGCCGTGGACAATTCCAATATCGTGCCGACGGATCTGGTGGCGCGAATCATCAAACTCGCGCGCGCCAATCAAATCCCCATTCAGTACGGCGTCACCGGCGGCGGCAACGACGGCTCCGCCTTCGTCCGCTACGGTTCGGTGGACATCGCGCTCGGCTGGCCGCTGCGCTATTCGCATTCCCCCGCGGAAGTGATTGATACACGCGACGTGGATTCCCTGGCGCGCATCATCACGGTGATCGCGAAAACCTGGTAAGCGCGAGCGGATGCGAGTCCCTTGGATCGACAACGTACATCCGTGGGTCAGGCCGACACTTTGCTATAATCACGCGCCGTGAGCGACCCAGTCTTCAAACCGCCGCGCCATATCGTTATCGAGGGACCGATTCGCGTCGGCAAGTCCACGCTCGCGAAGGTGCTGGCCGAGCAACTGCACGCCCGCCGCATCTTCGACGCCGACGACAATCCCTTCCTCAGCGATTTCTACGACGAAAAACCCGGCTCCGCCTTCCGCGCGCAAATGTATTTTCTCTACGAGCGCCATCGCCGCTTGCTGGATACTCGTCCGGAAACGAATCCCGCGCCCATCGTCAGCGACTTTCTTTTCGAGAAAGATAAAATCTTCGCCTACCTGAATCTGGACAACGAAGAGCTCAAACTCTACGAACGATTCTTCGAAATGCTCGCGCCCTCGGTTCCCGCGCCCGATCTGGTGATCTATCTGCAAGCCAAGCCTGAAGTCCTGCGCAAGCGCGTCTCCAAAAAAGGCGATCCTGCGGAAACGCAAATTTCTCCGGAATATGTGGAAGCCGTGGCCAACGCCTACGAACATTTTTTCTTCCGCTATTCGGGCGCGAACTTGCTGGTGGTGGATACTTCGGAAATTGATTTCGTGGAACGCAACCAGGACTTGCAGGAACTACTCCGCCGCCTGCGCCAGCCAGTAAAAGGCACGCAATATTTCCTGCCGCTGGGGCAGGGCTGAAAGCCGCGTTTCCAACGCTTCGCGATCACTAAGCCTGCTGGAATTGGTCAATCCAAGAAGAGGGGGACGGGACGGGCGGCCCCGCCAGGCTACCCGCCCCGCACTGCGCACAGGAGGATCTCAAATCCGAAAACCAGCGCTGCAAACTACCCATACAACCGCGCCAAACGATCTCGTCAGACTAAGCAGCTTTATGCGTGCCGGTCAGCCGGTGACGCAATCTTCCCAACGTGCGATTCATCGGATGGCTGCGGTGCAGGAAAGTGAGCACCGGCATGCGCCGCACGCCGATTTTTTCCAGCGCGCGCCGGATGCGGAAATCTCTTCCCGCCGACACCAGCCCTTTTTCCAGCGTGCTGATCGCCTCCGACGTGCGTCCGGCCTGGTAATAAACTTCCGCCAGATTCAGATACAGCTGGGCGTGATTATGCTTCATGCCCAGCGCTTCGCGGCACAGCGATTCCGCGTCGCCGAATCGTTTCTCAGCCAGCGCGGCCAGCAGGCCGGTGTAGGAAAGATAAAATGGGTTTTTCGGAGCAATGCCAAGGGCGCGCCGGGCGTGTTGCAGCGCTTCTTCAGACTGCCCGTCGCGCAGGTTTTTCAGACACTCTTTAAAATCGTTCATTCCAGCATCGGAGGGGGATGTGGTTCCTATCCAGTGGGACATAAGTTCCTTCCTCTCCCTGCGGGCACCAGCAGGGTGACTGGAAGCAGAGTAGCTTTGGGCTCCGCGCGTGGAAATAGAACGTCCGTACAGTTTTTGGGCTACTCCCTTTTACTGTCCGGAATGACAGGCAAAGGTTTTTCCAAGGCAGGTGGTTCGGACCGCGCTTGCGCATCAGGCCCACAGCGGCTGTAAGTCATTGTATTAGTGGGGTTTAAGCACGTACGAAATGATGCCCGCCGGAAACGAAAGAGACCGCAATTCACACCAAGAAGGCATCCGAGTTAGTGTCGAATTCGATAATCTTTGCGGGTTGTGGCTTCAGCGACGACGCCGGCCATACAGGAACACTGCGGCTTTTGTTGCTGAAGTACCGGTTTTGCGGTGGTGCCCGCGACGACCCGCGAGGTTGCAGCGCGCCGGCCATCTTCTTTTTCGATGAAATCGCCAGCGGGTCGAGTCTCCCTTGCGAGCCAGCCTCCGGGCGGTTATGCTGCGTCGTGAATTTCGAGGAGTGACATGGAATCGATCCGTACGCGGCATCTCAAACCCATCGGCGGCGCGTTATTTGCATTTTTCCTCGCGTTGGTCATCGCCAAGCCGCTGCAGCTAACCGCTCTCGCGCAGTCTTCCGCTCCCGTCGAGCAAGGAAAATTCATCCTGCACAAACTCGAGCAGCCCATCGGCGAGGAAACCTACCAAATCACCCGCGACGGCGATGGGCTCAGCGCAAAAATTGACTTCAAGTTCACCGATCGCAGTTCTCCCGTGCCGCTGACCGCGACATTTAGTTCGGCAAATGACTGGACTCCTCGCGCCTTCGAAATAAAGGGCAAGAATTCCCGCGAGACGGACATTGATGAAGCCGTCGAAGTACAATCTGAAAAAATCCGCCTGCGTGACCGCGACAAATGGACCGAGGCCGCCCGCCCACCGCAGTTTTTCACCATCGCCGGCTACGCGCCCACCACCATGCAGATGTTGCTGGTGCGCTACTGGGCGACGCACGGCTCACCAGCGCAGCTCACCACGCTTCCCAGGGGCCAGGTAAAAGTCGAGCCACGCGGCAGCGACACCGTCAGCATCGACGGAAAGGATCAGAAGTTCGATCGCTTCACCGTCGAAGGATTAATCTGGGGCCGCGAAACGCTCTGGTTTGACGCCAGCCGGAATCTGGTAGCCGCCGTCACCACCGACGCGGAGTTCGACCACTTCGAAGCGATTCGCGAAGGATACGAGAGCGGCCTGGGAACATTCGTCGGTTTAGCCGGCTCGGACGGCATGGCCGCGCTCGCGGATATTTCCAAGGGAATTTCCGGCAGCCGCGCCGAAAGGATTGCGCTCGTCGGCGGCACGCTGATTGACGGAACCGGCCGCGACCCGGTTCCCGATTCCGTTGTCTTGATTGAAAAAGGCAGGATCGTGGACGCGGGACCGAAGTCGCGCGTGAAAATTCTCAGCGGCACGCAAAAAGTGGACGTGCGCGGGAAGACGATTCTTCCCGGCCTGTGGGATATGCACGCCCATTTCGAGCAGGTGGAATGGGGGCCGATCTATCTGGCGGCTGGCGCGACCACCGTGCGCGATTGCGGCAATGAATTTGAATTCATCACCGCGGTGCGCGACGCTGTGGCCCACGGCCGCGGCCTGGGCCCGCGTTTGCTGCTTGCCGGAATCGTGGATGGCACCGGACCCAGCGCCGTCGGGGTGGCGCGCGTGGACACGCCCGAGCAGGCAAAAATGTGGACGGACAAATACCACGACGCCGGTTTTCAGCAGATGAAGATTTACAGCTCCGTGAAGCTCGAAGAAGTAAAGAATGTCGCGGACGAAGCGCACCGCCTTGGCATGACCGTCACCGGTCACGTTCCGAACGGTCTGAACGCGTATCAGACCATCGCGGCAGGGCAGGACCAGATCAATCACATCCCCTACATCGTGGACATTATGGTGCCACCTCTTCCCGCGGACGCCACCCGTCTCGATCGCGCCCAGGAGAGGGCCAATCTGGATCTGAATTCGCCAGAAGCGCGCAAGGCGATTGCCTTTCTGGTGGAACACGGAACAGTGGTGGATCCCACCCTCGCGCTTTTCGAGTTTTTCTCCGCCAGCACTGCCAAGCCCGCGGCCAGCATCGAGCCGGGAGTTGTAAAGGTGGCGCCGGAACTGCGGGCTATTTTGATGGACGTCGGGCCGCCCTCGCCCTACGCGGACGTCAGTGAGAAGGTCTTTGCGCGCGAACTTGCAGTCGTGGGCGCTCTGCATAAAGCAGGTGTTCCCATCGTGGCTGGAACGGATCAAACGGTTCCGGGGCACAGCCTGCATCGCGAGATCGAGTTGTACGTGCAGGCTGGATTCACGCCGATGGAAGCGATTCAGGCGGCCACGATCGTGCCCGCGCGCGTGATGGGGCTCGACAAGGAAGTCGGCACACTGGAAGCGGGCAAGCGCGCCGACGTGATTATTCTCGATGGGAATCCGCTGGAATCCATTCACAACATCCGCAAAGTGGAATTCGTGATCACCAACGGCACCATGTACAACTGCGCAGAGCTGTGGCGCAGCGTCGGTTTCCAGCCGTAACATGACGCATGAATCGCGCGGACGCATCCTGAATCGCATTTGAGCTTGCCCGCGAATCGCGAGGACTACCAATGGACAAATGGACGCGCAGAAAGTTCTTCTTAGCCACGCTGACAGGTGGCGTAGCAGCCAGCACGCGGCGGCTTTTTGGCGGCACGGACCAAACACGCAGATCCCTCGCCGTTTCTGACGACTTCGCGGACTCGGCGGCAGCGCCAGGCGTTCGTCCGCTGATTATTTCTTCCGCCAACGGCTTGCAACATCTCGATGACGGAATGGCCTTGCTGCAATCGGGCGGCGACACGCTGGACGCGGCGCTAGCCGTGGTGACTAAAGTGGAAGACGATCCGAACGACGATTCGGTGGGCTACGGCGGTCTGCCCAATGAAGACGGCGTGGTCGAGCTGGATGCCAGCGTGATGCACGGACCTTCTCGCCGCGCGGGGGCTGTGGGATCCATTCAGAAAATCAAAAACCCTTCACTGGTCGCAAAAACTGTGATGGAAAAAACCAATCACACGTTCATCGTCGGCGCGGGCGCACAGCGCTTTGCGGAGGACGAAGGCTTTGTGCCCACGAATCTGCTCACGGAGCGTTCACGAATCGCCTGGCTGGCGTGGAAAGCTTCCATTTCCGAAAATTGGCGGCCGGGGCTCGACAGTCCGGAATGGAAAGAGAAACTCGCGCAGCTTCTGGACACTCCCGAAAAGCTGGCGTGGCGTGCGCACATTGAAGATGTAGTGATGCATCCGCCGACGGGCACGATCAATTGCCTGGCAGTGAACGCCAAGGGCGATATTTCCGGAACCACCACGACCTCCGGGCTGGCATGGAAAATTGCCGGCCGTGTGGGCGATTCGCCGTTGATTGGCGCCGGGCTTTTTGTGGACAATGAAGTGGGCGCGGCCGGTTCCACGGGCCGCGGCGAAGAAAACATCAAGATCGCCGGCGGCCACACCATCGTGGAAATGATGCGCCGGGGATCATCTCCTACCGACGCGTGCATGGAAGCGCTGCATCGGGTGGTGCGCAATTACAAAGCGTTTCCCGACCGCCTGAAGAGATTCCACATTCAATTCTATGCGCTGAACAAGAACGGCGAATACGGCGCCGGCAGCTTGTGGGGAAAACACAACGACGGCAGGCTGATGCAGTTTGCGGTGCACGACGGCAGCAAAGCGCGGCTGGTGCGGACCACTCCGATGTTCGATGAAATCGGCGGCGACTACTAGAATTCGCGCGCGTCGGCTTTCAGCAACGCGCATGTAAATCACACCGCGCTCCAAACGCAAAATCTCTTCGCGAATTTCCACGCGTTAGTGCACGAGCTCGGATGCAAAAACCAAACGGATGCCGCGGGCTTCGAGCTTCGGGATGCCTTCGGCGAGCGCCGCAATGGTGGCTGGCCGCGGATGCCCAATAGCGATGGTGAATCCATCGCGCTGCGCGTGGCGTGCGGCGAGGTCGAGCTGCTTGAGGATCGCGTCGCGCGAAGGCGTGTCGTCGAGGAAGACCTTGCGTGACGCAGCTGGAACTCCGGCGCGTTCGGCCATGTCGTACGCGACGGTCTTCGCGTCGGTGCGGCTATCCACGAAGAATAGGCCGCGCTGGCGCAGCGCGGGCATCAGCGCCTGCATCAGAGCGGGATCGGCGGTGGCGCGCGAGCCTTGGTGGTTGTTCACACCCGCGGCGTAGGGCACGGTTTCCAGCATTCCCGCGAGAGTTGCGTCCACTTGCGCGACGCTCATGCCCACGCGCAGCTCGATGTCTTCCGGCTTGGCGCCGTCTGCTGCGGATTCCATCGGCAGATGCAGCATCACCTGATCGCCGCGGCGCTGGGCTTCTTCGGCGAGTTCGCCGGAGAGCGGCAAGTGCGGCAGGACGGAAACGGTGAGCGGAAAGCCGAGCGCGAGCACGGCATCGGCTGCGGAGCGGTCGTAGCCGAGATCGTCAATGATGATGGCGAGCCGCGGACTTCCGGCATTCGTGGTGGTGCGTGCTGAAGGATGCGCGGCGGCGCGCGCGGCGAGCGGCGTTACCACGTGAATGGTGTGGGTGCGCGCGCCGTGGAACGCGCAGTCGAAGCGGATCACGCCGCTGGAAGCTGTCTGGGTGATGGAGAGATCGTGCCGGCGCGCGATGGTTTGCAGAGCTTGCGCGAATGCAGCGGTCTGCGCGGGATCGCTTAGAGAGATGTAGATATTGTCAGCAGCGAGAGTGGCTGCGCCGCCACGCTTGGCGGACTGCAGCTCTGGACGAATGGCGATTTCAGATTTGCGGCCGTTAATTTTCTGCGCAGCGGCGACAATTTCGCCGGTGATCGCGCGCAGCTGGGATTTCGAAATAGTTTTTTTGGCGCACCCGGCGAGAAACAGAAGAACGAAGGCGGCGCATGCCGCGAAAACTCGCACCGCGCCGCGCGAATGCAAAATTAAGCGGCCAGTGGCTGCCAGCCGTACACCAGCTTGGCTGCTTTCTTTTCGACCGCGGCATTACCCTGCAAAATCTCGAGAGCTTTCTTCACGACCGGGTCATCCGGCGAAGAGCTGGGCTGCGTGGCAGGCTGGGTGAGGTCCGCCTGCGCGAGAAGATCGTCAATCGAAGGATGCACTTCCGCGGTGGGCGGCACGCCCTCGGCGGGAATGTCCTTATTTCCCGGCGTGAAATAATTCGCGACGGTGAGGATCAGCGCCGAGCCGTCGTCTATTTCGATCAGCTTCTGCTGGGAAGCGGTGCCATAGGTGCGTTCGCCGACGGTGCTGCCGCGCTTGTTGTCCGCGATCGCGGCGGCAAGGATTTCGGCGGGCCCGGCAGTGCCGTTGCCGATGAGCACGGCGACGGGTTCGGTCCACACAACTTTTGAGGTATCGGCGGCGGAGACGACCGGCGTGACCGTCTGGCCCTTCAGCGTGGCGATGGTGCCGGAAGAAAGGAAAAGCTGCGCGGTAAGAATTCCTTCCTGGTCGTCGCCGAGCGAGGAATCGCGCAGATCCAGAAGCAATTTCTTCGCGCCGGATTTCTGGAATTGCACCAGCTTTTCGCGGACCTGTTTGGAAACTCCGGGAGTAAATTCCGGCACGCGGAGGTAAGCGACGTCGCCACTCAGGCGGTCTTCGACGAGCTTGGGCGCGGTGAGCCTGGCGAGAGTGATGTTCATCTCCTGCGGTTCGGCTTTGCCGCGGCGAATCACGGAAAGCTGCACGGTGGTTCCTGCGTTGCCTCTCAGGAGCAGCTGCGCCTGATCAATGGCCATCTGGCCAGTGGTGAATCCCGCGATTTTTTCCAGGATGTCGCCGATGCGCAGGCCGATTTTCGCGCCCGGGCTATCGGGCAGCACGCCGATCACGCCGATGTAACCGAAGCGGCGCGTGAGCGCGAGACCGGTTTCCGCCGGAGGATTGCTGGCGCGCTTTTCCTTGAAATCTTTATATTCCAGCGGGCTGAGGTACGCCGATTGCGGGTCGAGCGAATCGAGCAGGCCGTGCAGCGAGCCGTTGGTGACGGCGTGCATGTTGGGATCGTCCACGTAATCGCGCTGGATGTGTTCCAGGACTTCGCTATAGACGGTGAGCGCGCGGAAAGCTTTGTCGTCGGAAGAACGGCCGAGCATGTATCCGGTGGCGGCGTAGGCGACCACCAGAACTGAAATCCCCAGAACAATTTTTTTGCCGAGCGGGCTCATGCGTTGTCCTTTTTAGTGCCGCAATATTCGTGCTGCAACATTAGGTGACCGCAGGCCGAAGCCGGTTTCGTGCCGCGCCGGGCGCCTGCGGCCGGCAGCGCGAGCGGGCTGGTTATTAGACTGGCCCGCAGCGCGTAGGAAAGCATGATTATACCGTGACTGGTGATTCGTGACTCGTGATTTGTGGATGGTGATTAGTGATTGGTGAGCGGCGAGGTGTGGAGCCGGCGCCAAACAGCGACAAAAAGTAGCGATTAGAAAAAGTTTTCTCGTTTGTTGTGAGCAAGTTAGATGGATTTCTAATAATTGGGTAGCGATTAGGTAGGGCGTGATTGGTGAGTAGTGATTCGGGACCTGGGAGCTGGGGGTCGCGACCCGTGGCCCGCGACACGTGAACGGCGGGGAGGGGTAGCGGCCTAGTGGGCGGCAGCGCGGGCGCCGGCGCGAATGGCGCGATGGTGAGTGCAGTTTCATATTTTAGTTTCCGTCCGAGGTTAGCACGCGGGCGCGGCGGAAACAGCTGCCCGTCGGGACAGACGTGGTACAGAAATAGTACAGAACTAGTACTACCTGGCCGAAAACGAGCCGCAACCTGTACTTTTCAGCGAGGACGAATCGTACAGCTGTCCGTTCTTTGGTGCGAACGGAAGGGGCGGGCGCTAAGGGCCGCGACTCGGTGTGTTGTTCTAGTCCGAGGCGGAATGGCTAAGCGGATTGATAACGCGGAGTGAACCGTACTTCTGCCCATCCGCTAAATCCTCTGAGTAAACGATCGAAGCTCCAGCGCTTCCAGCAGCTTGAATTATGAGCGCGTCCCAGAACGAAATAATGTAGCGCTGTTCGATTACCAGGGCCTCCAGGATCGATTCGGCCGTATTGATTACAATCTCCCAGCTCAAATAATCCTGCAGCAATGCGCGTGTGTGTTCAACGGACAGGGGATGGGCGGTTTTGCGCCGCAGGTTCACGCAAAGCTCCTGAAGAACTTGCGTGCTCAGTACGCCGCCACCTGAATCCCAAAGTTTCTCGATCAGCGCTCTCGCCCGTTCGTGCTTGACGCCCGCTGATTGATCGTGCGCGTAGAGGAGGATGTTGGTGTCGACGAAGACTTTATCGCTCATGAAGTTCGTCTCGCGAACCGGGGCGTGTCCAGCCCAGATTGAGTCCTTTGCGGAGTCGGGCTACGGCTCGCTTTCGAGCCCGGTCGTATCCCTTGCGCTGGCGCACGATTTCATCGAGCTTTGCGGCCAGCAAGGCGCTAACCGAAAGGCCCTCTTCGGCCGCGAGGATGCGGGCTTCGCGCAAGACATCGGCATCGAGCTTGAGAGTGATATTCGCTTTCATGTTTGGCACGGCTTTACGTGCAGCACTATTTTACGTGCTTTTGCTGCTGTTTGGCAAGCTCACTGTGATTGTTCGGGGAGTGACCGTAATCCCGGTGAGTTGCGGCTCGCGGTAACGCCAGAAAGGCCAGAGCGTGCAGACGCGCCAGAGCCACACGCTGGCGAGGACGTAGAGAAACGCGCCGCCATCCGAATTCGCGGCATGGGACGAAGCGCTCGTCGCTTCGAAAAGCGAAAATCGCGGAGCGCATAGAATAGCGACGCCGCCGGCGACGAACGTATCGAACAGGAATATGCGTGGAAGGAATGGCGCGCGCACCAGCATTCGCGGCGAAAGGCTGGTGACTCCTCCGAATCCCGGGACGCCCAAGCGTTCTGCCGCGCCGGCATCTCGCGGGCCGGGCGAAAGCAGCGATCCGGGTGACAATTGAATTCCGAAATGCCAATTCTGCAGCTCTTCCGCCAGCCGACGCGTCTGCCGCGCCATTTCCAGCATCGAAACGCAGCGCATCGGACGCATATTGAAGACGCGTTCGTTTCCCGCCGCATCCTGCCACGCAACGTACACGGCTTGCGTACGAAACCAACTGACGGGGCCGGAACCGAGAGATACGCGCGAGATCTGTTGGCGCGTAAGCGAGAAGCGGGCCTCTTCGCCCCAGTAGTCCAAGCGATTTTCCGAAATCGTGAGGAAGCCGGCATCCCATGACCAATTCGCTTCGTATAGCAGCGGGCGGGAATCCGGCGCGAGACTCACGAAGAAGCCATGCAGAAATTCCGGCGGCGTGCTCTCCTTTTCGAGTTTTTTGCGCAGCGCAACTTCGAGCTTGGGGCTTCCCCGCATCGGCAGGAAATTGGCAAGCACGGCGCCGATGGCAATCGAGAAAAGTATGCCCGCGATGTAAGCGATGGTCAGCGGCGTCCCGGAGAGATGAGCCCAGCTGCTTGCCAGGGCCACGAATGCGGGAATGGCAGCGGCCGTCAACATCATGATCCAGGCCATCGATTGGGAGAACTGCGTCTTATAACGCGAAGAAAAAACTTTTCCCGCCGGCAGCGCGGTGGCGGGAATGGGATAAACGTCGGCGGGCGGCGCGGCCGTTTGGTTTAACAGTTCGGGGATGCGCGTCTCGGGGATGCCGCCAAGGCGCGCCAGGTGACTGATGCGGCGAAGAGTGGAAGGATGCGTGAGAATCTTTTCGTCGAGCTTGCCCCAATGAATGGGCATGGTATTCAGCCGCGTGATGCGCGCCAGCGAAGTGATCATGGCTTCCGCGTCTCCGGTCAGTTTCACTGCCCCGGCGTCCGCCGCGAATTCGTTGCGGCGAGAAACAAAAAACACCAGCAGCAGCACGAAACCGTAAACGACCGGCCCAGTGGGAAACGCGGTGGGAATCCACTGCTCCGACCAGGTTGCCGCAAAAGTGAGCGCCAGCACCACGCCCAATAAAATCAGCAAACGCGTGCGCAGATGCTTTTTCTGCAGATGCGCCACTTCGTGGCCGATGACGGCGTCCACTTCGCGCTTGCTCAGATTCTGCAGCAGATAATCCGTCAGGAAAATGTTGCTGGCGGCGTGCGCGAATGCGTTGGCCATGCGCACGCGCTCGGCGGGAAGCACGTACAGCTGATTCAATTTCGCCTTGGCTTTCTGGGCGATGGCGAAAGCGCGGTCACGCAGTTCACCGGTGGTGACCGCATGAAGCTCCATGCCCACGGAATCCGCCAGCTTCCGCTGGACCAGACGTACGGAGAAGATGGCCGCGCCGAACAGCAGGACGCCGGCGCGGGGCGAGCTGAAGAGTTCGTTGACGCCGAGCATTACCAGCGGAATGGGGATGGCGAATCGCGCCACGGCCCAAAACGACTGGCGGATGGCCTGAGACTGCGTGCGCGTGACGCCGCGTAGCGAGTGAATCGGCGACGACAGCGCCAGGCACAGGAAGTAAACGATCACCGGCGGCAGCCACAGAAGGATCCACGGAAGAATTGATGCGAGGTCGCTGCCGTCGGGATTCGCCGCAGGCGCGATAAACTCGGCAAAAGTATCGGCGTGCAGCACGTCCAGCGCCGTCCACCAAGCCAGCGTGCCTCCCAACGCGGTCCAGGTGATGAACCGGCGATATGCGAAAATCACAGAGGGTTTGGAGTCTTCCGGCACGCTGCGAGCGCGTCGGCGAAACCAGATGGTGCAGGCGATGGGGACCAGCAGCAGCAAACCCAGAATTCCCGCGATGCGTGCGATGTGGCCGGCGTTATATCCCAGCGCGAAGCGAATTGTTCGCGGATCGTTTGCGGCATCCTGGAGAAAGTAGGTGCAATCACGGCCTGCCGCGAAAGGATTGTCCTGCTGAGGTGCCGGATCGCAAACTGTTTCGCCGTAAACCGGAATTATGGTGTCCACTGTTAAGGTCTTTAGCCCGGCTTCCCGCAGCAAGGCTTGCGCAGAAGACAGATCGACCTGCGCCGAATACTGCAGCGCTTTTCGCGACATCCAGACCGGACATTCTATTTCGAGGCCGGTCATCTCGCCATTCTTGTAAACGGAAAAACTGGCTTGATTTGCTTGACAACCCAACGCGCCAGTAAGTTCCTGGCGCAACTTTTGTTCGCGCTTCGTCTCGACGCAAACTTCCAGAGTCAGCATGGCGAACCCGTTCCGGTAGGCGGCGATGTTGAGAGAGCCGTCTTGCGGAGAATCGCAATCGGGTGCGTCTTCGGGATCAGACGGGAAAGCCTTGCTCTGGCCGAAACTGGGCGCCGCAGCGGCCAATAGCAGCACGGACAGCAGCACGAACGGCACGATTCGAATGAGGCGCGAACGCAACACTGCGAAACCCTCCGGTTGGCTTTCTATCTTGGTTTACTAGCCAAACGGTAATATACCGGGGGGCGGCAATTGGTCAAATGCCATTGGAGCGATGTGTTTCCATCGGGCGAGGCAGCGAGAAGCATTTTCAGCGCGCCGCAGTTTTGCTGTCAGGATACGCCGGCGCTACGATCTGAATTCGATGGACCAGAAGCGCGGGGCGGGGCGGAGGAATTCGAAGCCGACGAGCGTGGTGCCTGCTTGCGTCTTTAATACGCGGGCGATGCGGCAGGGCAGCTCTTCGTTGGTTTGGGTATTGGAGACCAAAAATTCCTGCGCGGGAGCGACTTCGCGCGAAAGCGAGAGCAAACCGCCGTTGGCGCTGACGTTGAGCGTGACGGCGTTTTCCACGAAGGGCTCGTTGTGCGAGTGGCCGTAGACAAAGACGGGCAAAAAGGCGGAAACGCGATGGTTATGGCGCCTGTTCGGTTTTGATACTACCGCTACGGGAGGCGGTTCACGCCAGGAGCGAACCTTATTTGGGAGAAGCAATTTGCGCCAGCCCATGGATGTCCTTTTGTGCGAAGCGTACTGCGCGTATCGGCAGACTCGCGGAATTCTTTACCGGGCTGCGGGTAGCTTACACCTGGTGGCGGGAGGAGAACGCGCCGACTGAGCGGGCGAGGGTTAGGCGGAGTATTTGTGTGCGGATGACGAGCAACAGCGCGCGGGTTCCGGTAAGCTAACGGTGCTGTGAGTTGGTGGGACGCGCGTGGAGCGGCAGCGATGACGGCAGAGGAATTTCGGCGGTTGGCGCTGAGCTTTCCGGAAGCGACGGAGGGCGCGCACATGGATCATCCGGATTTCCGCGTGGGCGGAAAGATTTTTGCGACGCTGGGGTATCCGGAGATGGGCGTGGGCATGGTGAAACTTTTCCCGGACCAGCAGAAGGATTTCGTGCGCGCGGAGCCGGAAGTGTTTGCGCCGGTGAATGGGTTGTGGGGAAGGCGCGGAGCTACGTATGTGCGATTGAGGATTGCGAAGAAGGGCAGCGTGCGGCGGGCGCTGGCGGCGGCTTGGCGCAATACGGCGCCGAAACGGCTTGCCGAAAAATTCGAGACGACTGGCCGGGGCAAGGGGCGGGTCTGAGATCCGCGCCTACAGATCGCAACGCTACCGATGACCGCCGCGGCACCATCGCGGA
>Ga0209447_10000285_pt1 | contig 13485 bp, 13 predicted proteins | sample BogFormECP04_OM3_FD_188243 | JGI IMG/M metagenome (GOLD analysis project Ga0209447, IMG submission 188243) | Bog forest soil microbial communities from Calvert Island, British Columbia, Canada - ECP04_OM3 (SPAdes) (version 2) | ecosystem: Environmental > Aquatic > Freshwater > Wetlands > Bog ... | reverse complement strand
TGCGTAGTGCTCTGCAAGGCGCAAGAAAGCCTCGAACCCCATTCTCGGTGGAGGAACCTTCGATGGCATCAATTCCCACACCCGCACCGTCGCAAGAATCTCTCGGTCCGATCGCCCGCATCACCGGAGTCTTCTTCGATCCGAAGAATACCTTTGCGGACATCGCACGCAAGCCGAGTTGGATCGCGCCGTTGGCCGTTCTTATGGTTGTCTGGCTAGCGCTGAACGTAGCCTTGGTACGACGCGTCGATTGGGAGGAGTTCTCAAAAGAGCAGATCGCCAAGAGTAGCTTTGCTTCGTCTCGGTTCGATCAACTGAGCGATGCGGAAAAGGATCGCGCGTACGAGCAAGCCGCTGGGCGTTCCAGAATTATTCGCTATTCTCGCGGGATCGTTGGGTGGCCGCTCGTCATTCTAATCACTGCGGGCATTTATCTCGGAGCCTACAAACTATTTGCCGGTGCGCGGCTGAATTTCGCGGTAGCTTTCGCTATCAGCGCATTTGGGCATTTGCCTGACGGCTTGCGCGAGTTGTTGGGCGTGCCCGTGACGCTCCTGAAAGATGCTCACGCTATCGATCCGGAGAATTTCCTGGCCTCCAACCCGGGCGCGTTTCTCGCCTCCGACGCTCCAACGTGGCAACTGGGGCTGCTGGCGCCGCTCGATCTTTTCAGCATTTGGTCGTTGGTGCTTATCGCGCTTGGATTTTCCATGGCGGATCCAAAGAAGCTTCCGCTCGGAAAATCTTTAACGATAGCGGGCGGCCTTTACGCTCTTTTGATCCTGGTGCTGACAACCACGGCGTGGATTTTCTCGTGATACGCTGATGGCATCGTGTTTTCGTTCGAAGTTTTTCATACCGACGCCACCGGCGCGCGCCGCGGCCGCCTGACCACTCCCCACGGCCCCATCGAAACTCCAGCCTTCATGCCCGTCGGCACGCAAGCCACGGTCAAAAGCCTCCGCCAGGAAGATTTAGAGCAGCTCGGCGCAAACATCATTCTCGCCAACACTTACCACTTATTTCTTCGCCCCGGCCACGAACTCATCCGCAAACTCGGCGGCCTGCACAAATTCATGTCCTGGAACCGCGCCATCCTCACCGACTCCGGCGGCTACCAAGTCTTCAGCCTCTCGGACCTCCGCAAAATCACCGACGAAGGTGTGCGCTTCCGTTCGCACCTCGATGGCTCCGAATATTTTCTAACGCCGGAAAAAGCCGCCGAAATCCAGCTCGCCCTAGGCTCCGATATCGCTATGGTCCTCGACGAGTGCATCGAAACTCCCGCCCCGCGCGACAAAGCCGAATCCGCCCTGCAACGCACCACCGCCTGGGCCCAGCGCGCCCGCAAATATTTCCTGGAAAATAGCGCGCGAAAAGTGGCGCCCGAAAATGAGCAGTGGCAATTCGGTATCGTGCAAGGCGCCACCTTCGCCGACCTCCGCCGCGAAAGCGCGCACCAGCTGCTCGACATAAATTTCCCCGGTTACGCCGTGGGCGGCCTGGCCGTCGGTGAGCCTCACGACGTCACCTGCGAAATGGCCGCCGAAGTCACCGCGCTCTTGCCGAAGGATCGTCCGCGCTATCTCATGGGCGTCGGCCGCCCCGAACAACTCGCCGACTACGTCGCCCTCGGCATTGACATGATGGATTGCGTCCTCCCCACGCGCGCCGCCCGCCACGCCTGCCTCTACACCAGCGCCGGCCGCGTGCTCATCAAAAACGCCCGCTACGCGCAAGACCAAAATCCCATCGACGCAAATTGCTCCTGCTCCGTCTGCCGCCGTTACACCCGCGCCTATCTCCGCCACCTTTTCGCCGCCCGGGAAATCACCGCCGCCATCCTGGCCACCCACCACAATGTCCACTTTTACCTTGACATAATGCGTAAAATCCGCGAGGCTATCGAGTTTGGGAACCTAGCGAATTTCTCATCCGCGATGCGCGCGCGCTATACTGCTGGGCCAGCGTAAGGCGCCAATATCCGGCGAGCAATCGGGTCGTCCGCAAGGCAACTCCGCGGGGCACCAAGGGCACACGATTTGCAGTCAGGGAGCGAGAGATTTTCTCGCGCTGGCGGATTCTGTCGCCAGCGGGCCGTGTTGGCCGCCTGACAAATCGGGTCCGCCGCAAGCGCGGCCGGCAGCTGGGGCCGCAAAAGTTTGAAGAAGGGTTGGCGAAAAAGCACTCATGATTTCGGCGACGTTGTTGGCAATGTTTTTTCAAATCGGCGGGGCCGGCGGCTTCGGCGGCTTCCTCATTCCGCTCGGCCTGATGTTCGGCATTATGTATTTGATGGTCATCATGCCGCAGCAAAAGCAGCGAAAGAAAACGCAGGAAATGCTCGGGGCGCTCCAAACCGGCGACAAAGTCATCACCAACGGCGGCATCTACGGCACCGTCAGCGGTATTGACGGTGACTCGCTCATCCTCAAAATTTCCGCTGAGCCGCCCGTAAAAATTCGCATCTCGCGTACAGCGATTGCCCAGGTGGAGGCATCGCAAGATGCAAAATAAGCCCACTTCGCGGCCAGGCAAAACCTTCTGACCATGACTCCTAATTTGAAGTACAAAGCGATTTTCATCCTGGCGTTAATTCTCTTTTGCATTTACTTTCTGGTTGGCTATCCCACCTTCCCCACGTCTGCCGCGCAGATCAAGGATAATTTCGCGCACCAGATCAAGCTCGGCCTGGACCTCCAGGGCGGCACGCACTTAATCCTCCAGGTGCAGGTGCAGGAAGCCATCGCGCAAGAAACCGATCAGACCGTCGACCGCCTCACCGCCGCGCTCCGCGCCAAAAATATTCCCTACGACGAAGTCCGCCGCCTCGACGATACGCACATCCTCGTCCGCAACATCGATCCCGCGCAGGTCAGCGCCTTCCGCGATCTGGTCGCCGCCCAGTACGCCAATGTTTGGGACATCGGCCCAACCGCCGGCGATCCCACTGGCTACACGCTCACCTTGCGCGCCGGCGCCATCGCGCAAATCCAGGAAACCACCATGTCCTTGTCGCTCGAAACCATCGAGCGCCGCATCAACGCCCTCGGCCTCACCGAGCCCACCGTCCAGTTGCATGGCCGCAATGACAACGAAATCCTTGTGCAGCTCCCCGGCGAAGGCGATCCCACCGAGGCCAAGCGCGTCATTTCGCAAGGCGGTCAACTCGAACTCCGGCTCGTCGAAGATCCCAACATCTATACCTCGCAAGTGGACGCTCTGCAAAAGCACGGCGGCGTTCTGCCCCCTGGCACCGAGCTGGTTCCCGGCGATGCGCCGAGCCGCAGCGTTTCCGGCGCCCAGGACGCTGGCGAAAGCTGGTACCTCCTTACCCGCGCTCCCGTCATCACCGGACGCGATCTCCGCACCGCCCAGGAAAATCGCAGCCCGAACAACCCCGGCATGTATCAGGTGAGCTTCGCCCTCTCCGCCGATGCCGCGCGCCGCTTCGGTCCCTTCACCGAGCAAAACATCAACCGTCAGATGGCCATCGTGCTCGATAAGAAAGTCTATTCCGCGCCGCTGATCAAAGGCCGTATTGACGATAGCGGCGAAATCACCGGTAACTTCAGCCAGCAATCCGCGCACGAGCTTGCTCTTGTCCTTCGCGCCGGCGCTCTCCCCGCTTCCATCAAATATCTCGAAGAGCGCACCGTCGGTCCTTCGCTCGGCGCGGACTCCATCCGCCACGGCGTCCAGGCCTCCGTGCTCAGCCTGCTCGTGGTCATGATCTTCATGCTGGTGTACTACCGCATCTCGGGCGCCAACGCCGTCCTCGCCCTGATCCTCAATCTCGTCATCCTGCTCTTCTTCTTGGCCATGTTCGGCGCCGTCCTCACCCTGCCCGGCATCGCCGGCGTCATCCTCACCATCGGCATGGGCGTCGACTCCAACGTCCTGGTCTTCGAACGCATCCGCGAAGAATTGCGCAACGGCAAATCAGCTCCCTCTGCCGTCCAAGCCGGCTTCGACAAAGCTTTCCTGACCATTATCGACACGCACGTCACCACGGTGGTCTCCGCCTTCTTCCTGTTCCTTTTCGGCACTGGCCCCATCCGTGGCTTCGCCATCACCCTGACCATTGGTTTGATCGCCAACATCTTCACCGCGATCTACGTCTCGAAAACAATTTTTCAGTATCACCTGGCCAAGATGGATCGTCAGGGAGAATTGAGCATTTAGGTAGCACAGACTTCAGTCTGTGCCGCTTTAGCATTTCGCAGTCAGCAAAGTTACAAAGAAACGCGTACTAGAACTCTTGGGATACACGGCTCACTCGATTTAAAACGAGCGTTCTCTAGGTTAGAACTTGCGGGCCACTCTATTCTCTCTCGTAGAGCCATCCGCCCCGGGAACAAAGCCGAATCCCTTGGAGTCTAAGGAAGGGAAGCAAAAGCGGCATGATTGAGCTATTCAAGCAGCCAAATATCGACTGGATGGGTAAAGCCAAATTTTTCTTTGGTTTGAGCCTGCTCCTGCTCGTCATCGGGTGGACCTCGGTTTTCCTCAAAGGCGGCCCCACCGGCGGCGGTCTTCCCCAAAGCATCGATTTTAAGGGCGGCACCAACGTGGATGTCCGCTTTGCCCAAGCCCCAGACGTGGACCATCTCCGCCACGCTCTCTCCGCCCAAGGTCTCGGCGGCAGCGAAATCCAGGCTATCAGCGACAACGCTATTCCCGGCGCCAAGGCCAACGAAGTGGTCATCAGCCTCGAGCAAAAGGGTCAAACCGATCAAGCCCTCGATACCAGCAAAGCCCAGGTGCTCACCGCGCTCAACGCCATCTACGGCCAGGGCAACGCCAATCACCCGGACTTCAACGCCGCTACCCCCACTTCGCTCACCGATTTCCTCACGCAGCGCGATCCCTTGGTCCTCTCCACCAACGCCGGCGACCGCTACCAGCAGCTTTCAAAAAACATTCTGCAATATCGCGATAAGAACGCCCAGGGTGTGCTCACAAGCTTTGACGATTTATCGCAGGTCAGCGGCGTAACTTTGCCCGTGCTGGCGACTCTTAAGCAGGGCTTCGCTCTCGGCCCCTTCACCATTCGCAACGTCGAGATTGTTGGCCCCAAGGTCGGCTCCGAGCTTCGCCTGCAGGCCGTTTACGTTACCCTCTATGCTTTGGCGGGCATGCTGGTATATATTGCCTTTCGCTTCGAGTGGGTCTATGGTGCCGCGGCGGTTCTGGCCGTTTTTCACGACGTGCTCATCACCTTGGGCTTCTTCTCGCTGCTGCATTTTGAAATTTCTCTCACGGTCATCGCGGCTTTGCTCACGCTGGTGGGTTATTCCATGAACGACACCATCGTGATTTTCGATCGCATTCGCGAAAACAACCGTTTGCTGCGCAAGGAATCGTTCGCCGACGTCGTCAACAAGTCCATCAACCAGACGCTTTCGCGAACCATCCTCACCAGCGGCCTCACCTTTCTCACGGTGCTCGTGCTCTTTTTGATGGGCGGCCAGGTGCTTCGTGCTTTCTCCTTTGCTCTGGTAGTGGGAATTGTGGTAGGAACGTACTCCAGTTTTGGTATCGCTGCTCCGCTTGTGGTCGCCTGGGTTAACTGGCGCGGCCAGGGGCAGGCAGTAGGCGCCGGACCCGCAGCCGGCAGCAAAGCCCGCGGTAGTGAGGGCGCCCCGGGGCGTCTCGCACCCGCAGGCCGGAGGTCATAAACTATGTTTGAAGATATGGTCGTCTCCACGAAAGCCGGGATCAAGACCAACAAGCCTTGGACCGTCATCCTTTCGTTCATCTTTCAAGCTTCCTTCCTGGCGATTTTGATCCTCATTCCGTTGATCTACACCGAGGCGCTACCCAAGGGCATGATGACCACCTTGCTCATCGCGCCGCCTCCGCCTCCGCCTCCTCCCCCTCCTCCCGTCGCCCAGATCGTGCACATCAAGCCGCAAGTCCATCTCATGGACGCCGGCAAGCTGGTGGCTCCCAAGGTCATCCCGAAGGACATCAAAATCATTAAGGAAGACGCCGAACCCGACATAACGGGCGGTCCCGGCGTTCCGGGTGGCGTGGCTGGCGGCAGCATCGGCGGCGTGCTCGGTGGCGTAATGGGCGGCATTGGTGCGGCTCCTCCTCCGCCGAAAGTCGCTGCGCCTTCGCGTATTACTCGCGGCGGCAACGTGCAGGCTGCGCAACTCATCAATCGCGTGACGCCCAGCTATCCTCCGCTCGCCCGTCAGACGCGTATTTCCGGTACCGTCCGTCTACACGCTATTATCGGCAAGGATGGCTCGGTGCAATCCCTTACCCTCGAGTCCGGTCACCCGCTGCTCGTGCAGTCCGCTCTGGATGCCGTGCGCCAGTGGCGCTATCGGCCGACGCTTTTGAATGGTGTGCCCGTCGAAGTGGACACCACCATCGACGTGATTTTCTCTCTCGGTAGCTAGCAGCAAGGTTCGGCGTTCCAGTCGTGGGGAAGGCGCGCCGTCCCGGCAACAGATTTGTTTTTTGTTAGACAGTATTTTGATCGACAATTCTAAGGAGCAAACGAATGGTAGCAACAGTGTACGTTTACGCGGCCATGCTGTTACAGCAGTCCAATGGCTCAAACTGGGACCTGCGCACGATGTGGGGCTCCATGAGCGCCCTGCCTCGCACCGTGGTCGTCATTCTTTTCATTCTCTCCATCTATTCTTTCGGCGTAATGATTGACCGCGCCTTGATGTACAGCGCGGCTCGCAAACAGTCTCGCGTGTTTGTGCAGCAGGTTGCTGGCGCGCTCAAGGAAGGCAAGCTCGATGAAGCCATCGCCATTGCCGAGCGCAACAAGAAGAGCCACATCGCCAAAGTCGTCGCCACGGGCCTTTCCGAATTTCAGTCCGCCTCGCAACAGGTAAGTGACGCCGACGTGATCGAAGCCGCCAAGCGCGGTCTCGAGCGCTCCGTCGCCATCGTGCACGCGGAAATGAAGCGCGGCCTCTCCGCCCTCGCCACCATCGGCTCCACCGCCCCGTTCGTCGGATTGTTCGGCACCGTGGTCGGTATTTTGAACGCCTTCAAGGGCATTGAAACCAGCCACGCCACCGGCCTCTCCGCGGTCGCCGGCGGTATCGCGGAAGCCCTCGTCACCACCGCGCTCGGCTTGCTCGTCGCCGTGCCCGCCGTGTGGGCCTACAACTATTTCACCAACAAGGTCGAAGCTTTCGACGTCGAGATGGACAACTCCTCCATGGAGCTGATCAACTACTTCATCCTCCGTCGCGGCGCGACCAAGAAATAACGGCGCCCTATGGGATATAAACCCAAAGTCGGCAGTCAGATGTCCACGCCCAACGTCATTCCCATGGCGGACATCATGCTCGTCCTTTTGATCATCTTCATGGTCGTCACTCCCATGTTGCAAAAGGGCAAGCAGGTGGACCTGGCGAGCGTCAACAACACGCATGAAATGCAGGCTGCGGATAAAGATGACGCCATCATCGTGGCCATCACCCGCACCGGTGACATCTTCCTCGGCACCACCAAGACCGCCAAGGACGATCTCACCAACCAGATCAAGGACCGCATCTCCAACCGCCTCGACAAGACCGTATTCGTGAAGGCCGATGCGCGCGCCAAATACGGCGATGTCGTCGGCGCGGTCGATGAAATCCGCTCTGCGGGCGTCGATCAGCTGGGTTTGCTCACGGAGAAGAACCATTCGGCGAACGAACCTCCGCCGCCTCCTCCGAATCCAGCGGACTAAGTCCGAAAACACCTGGGCCCATTCGTTTGTTGGTAAGCCTGTAACGCCGCGCCGCCACCCACACGGCGCGGCAGATTTACGAAAAGCTTAGGCAGTGGCTTTGGGAGAATCTCCATGGGAATGTCTGTCGGAGAAAGCAAAGGCAGTGCGATGGCGGAAATGAACGTGGTTCCGTTGATCGATATTTTGCTCGTATTGCTGATCATCTTTATGGTGATCACCCCGCTGACTCCTAAGGGTCTGGAAGTTCTGGTCCCGCAGCCGAACTTAGCCGCCGAGAATCTGGTGCCGATCAGGACCATCGTCGTGCAGGTGCTTGCAGACGCCAAGACCGACGGATCGATGCTGAAGATCAACGGTGAAAATAGCACTTGGGAATCTCTCGGCTCCCGCATGGATCAGATCTTCCGTGATCGCGCCGAGAAAGTTGCTTTCGTCAAGGGCGATAACGATGTACTGTTCACCGATGTGGCCCGCGCCATCGACATCATGCGCGGCGCTGGCATCGACAAGGTGGGTTTGATCACCTCCAAGCTCGAAGCTGGGCAGTAACGTTTCCAGGATTCAGTAACGACAGGAGAATTGCCATGGGATTATCCGTAGGAGAGAACAAGGGCGGCGCAATGGCGGAAATGAACATCGTTCCGCTCATCGATATTTTGTTGGTGCTGCTCATCATCTTCATGGTCATCACCCCGCTCACGCCGAAAGGCATGGACGCGCTGGTGCCGCAGCCCAATCCCAATCAAAAGCAGGAACAGGATCTCAGCGATAAAACCGTCGTCGTTCAGGTCATCGCCGATCCCAAGTCCGATAAGTCCAAGCTCAAAATCAACAGTGAAGATGCTACTTGGGAGAACCTCGGCACCCGCATGGAACAGATTTTCAAAGAGCGCGCCGAGAAAGTTGCTTTCGTCAAAGGCGATAACGATGTACTGTTCATGGATGTCGCGCGCGCCATTGACATCATGCGCGGCGCGGGTATCGACAAGGTCGGCTTGATTACCGCGAAGCTCGAAGCGGGGCAGTAGTAGCGGGGCATTTTCGGAAGTTTTTGTTTGGCTGGGGGCATGGCCCTTCGCAGGGCGGCGGTGAATTCTCGCGCGCACCGTTTTACGGTCGCGTACATCAGGGATGGTTCTTTCGATGACTCAAGCATCGGTAGCTGGCGCGGGCCCGGTAGCGGTCCGTCCTTCGCGGTCCGTTGGTCGGGCGGTCGCTTTCGCAGCCGTACTCCTCCTCGTTCTGGGTGTTTCGGGCTGCGCTAAACTCCGCGCCCGCGACCTCCTGAACAAAGGCGTGCAATCCTTCAAGAACGGCCAGTACGACGTGGCCATCGAGGATTTCAAACAAGCCAAGGATCTCGATCGCACCCTGCTGAACGCCCGCCTCTATCTCGCCACCGCCTACGCCACGCAATATATTCCCGGCGCTCCGTCCCAGGAAAATATGCAGTTCGGCAATCAAGCCGTCGCCGAATTCAAGGAAGTCCTAGAAACGGATCGCAACAATTTAAGCGCCATCGACGGTATCGGCTCCATCCTCTTTCAGATGGCCGGCACGCCTTTTGACGCCGCCAAATTCGATGAATCCAAAACCTTTCATCAAAAGCACATCAGCCTGCAGCCCAACGATCCCGAACCCTACTACTGGATCGGCGTTATCGATTGGACTTTGGCCTTTCGCGCCAACGGCTTGATGCGCGTGGACTACAACAAAGATCACATCACCAAGCAGGTCAAAGACACCGATCCGCTGCCTGCGGCTCTTCGCGCGGACTACGTGGCCAAAGAGGGCGCCCTCATCGACGAAGGTATCGACGCCCTCAAGAAAGCCATCGCGATTCGTCCGGACTACGACGACGCCATGGCCTACCTGAATCTTCTCTACCGCCGCAAAGCCGACACCGTCGAATCTGCCGATGAGCGCGCCGCCCTCACCAAGCAGGCCGACGACCTCATCGACCAGGTCAAAGAAATCAAGCAGAAGCGCGCCGACCAGCCCACCCCCGCCGGCGGCTAACCCCCTGGAGCGCCAATCTCCCGATTGGCGTTTTGCGGCCATCTCGTTCAGCGGCACCGAGCGCATTTCTGTAGCGCAGGGCGAAGCCCTGCGGCTCCTTCACTGCGTCTTGGCAAATTCAAGCCGGCAACTCCAGTGTTCTGTCCAGCCACGCCAATCCAGTGCGCAGCCCCCGTATCCTACATATACTTATACGAGTTAAAAATTAACAAAAATAACCCTTGACAATAAGTGATAAATTGAGTACGCTTCTATCTGTAAAGAACCACGCCCGATTTAGTCGCAAATCACCCCAAAAAACGCACTCCAGTGCTCCTTAGCGCCTCCGAAAGGGGGGTAACCATTTACTAATCACTCCGCCCTGCTAACTCCCCTGGAATGAACACTTACGCAAGTGTTCATTCTAAAGAACTTTATCTCCAGCAGAATGAACACTTACAAAAAACCCCAGGGGGCTACCCCAGCCACCCAATCGCCAATTTTCGCGCCTCACGCTCCCTTTCCACCACCAGCTTTAAGAGGTAAACTATCCCATGCCGTCCTCCGGCAATCTCCCGCTCAACTTTCACCGCGACCGCGACGATCGCCAGCTTGACGCGCGCCTCGAAGAACTCCTCGAAAAGCTCCGCAAAAATCGCCCGTCTGAAGATCCTTGGGTCGTTCGTCGCGCCTATGAAATCGCCGCCGAACGCCATCGCGACCAGTTGCGCAGTTCCGGTGACCCGTATCTCAGCCATCTCCTCGAGGTCGCCCACATCCTGGCCGATATGCGCGTGGACGCCACCACCCTCACCGCCGCGCTCCTCCACGACGTCGTCGAAGACACCGAGTTCCCTCTCTCCCGTATTGAAGAACGCTTCGGCGCGGAAGTCGCTCACCTCGTTGCCGGCGTCACCAAGATCGGCCGCCTCAACATGGTCGCTCCGGAAACGCGCCAGGCCGAAAACGTCCGCAAGATGCTCCTCGCCATGGTCAACGACGTTCGCGTCGTCATGGTTAAGCTTGCTGACCGCCTGCACAACATGCGCACGCTCGATTACCTCGAGCCCCACAAGCAGCAGCGCATCGCCCGAGAAACTCTGGATATCTACGCCCCCATCGCGCATCGCCTCGGCATGGGTATCGTGCGCGGCGAACTGGAAGATCTATCCTTCCGCTTTCTCGAGCCGGAAGCGTTCTTCGCGCTGCAGAAGCAAGTCACCGATAAAGCGCCGGTGCACCAGCGCTTCCTCGAAGAAGTGCAAAGCACCATCCAGGCCAGGCTCGTCGAGGGAGGCATTCCGGCCGAGCTCGAATCCCGAGTAAAGAGTCTCTACTCGCTGCACAACAAAATCGTTCGGCAGCAGCGCGGCCTCGAACAGGTTTACGATCTTCTGGCCATTCGCGTCATCACCGATACGGAGCGCAGCTGCTATTCAGCGCTCGGCGTAGTCCACCACATCTGGCGTCCCGTTCCCGGCCGCTTCAAGGACTACATTGCCATGCCGCGCCCCAATCTCTACCAGTCTCTGCACACCACTGTGCTGCACGGCGGCCAGGCCTTCGAGATCCAAATTCGCACCCAGGAAATGCATCGCCTCGCGGAAGAAGGCGTCGCCGCGCACTGGAAATACAAGAGTGGCAAACCGTCTGCCGATGACGACGATCAACGCATTGCCTGGATGCGCCAGCTCATCGAGTGGTCACAGGAACTGCAGGAACCCGGCGAGTTCCTCACCACCCTCAAGGTGGATCTCGCGCCGCTCGAAGTCTATGCCTTCACGCCCAAAGGCCGTGTGATGGAGCTGCCGCGCGGCGCCACACCCGTGGACTTCGCCTACGCCGTGCACACCGAAGTCGGCCACCAGTGCGTGGGCGCCAAGGTCAACGGCGTAATGGTCCCGCTGCGCCACGAAGTCACCAACGGCGACGTGGTGGAAATCCTCACGCAGAAAGGCCACCGCCCCAGCCGCGATTGGCTCAGCTTCGTCAAATCCTCGCACGCAAAAAGCAAAATTCGCCACTGGATCAACGTGCAGGAGCGTGAAGAAGCCACGGAAATGGGCCGCAAACTTCTCGAAAACGATGCGCGCCATTTCGGCCGCGGCCTCAAGAAAATTCCCGAAGCCGATATGCTCAAGGTCGCCGCGGACCTCGGCATTTCCAAAATTGAAGATTTATACGCCGCTGTGGGCTTTGGAAAGTATTCCGCGCGGCAGATTCTCTCTCGCGTCTTTGGCGAGACCGCCAAAGAAGAGTCTGCCGAAACCGGGGACGCCAAGCCCACGCTGGTCAAAACCGTCAAGCGTATGCTGGGCTTTGGCCAAGCCCCGCTCGTCGTCAAGGGTCAGGACGATTTGCTGGTGTATCGCGCCAAATGTTGTAACCCGATTCCCGGCGACGAAATCATCGGCTACATCACGCGCGGGCGCGGCGTGGCGGTGCACACCAAGACGTGCCCCAACGTGCAAAATCTCTTGTATCAAGCCGAACGCCGCATCGCCGTCGAGTGGGGCGGAGACGGCGCTTCCACTTTCCCCGTGCAGCTTTCCATCCGTGCCAAGGACCGCGCCGGCCTCCTCGCCGAAATCACCGCGGTCATCAGCGGCGCCGGCTCCAACATCCGCAATCTCGAAAGCCGCCCGGATAAACTCAACGCCCGCATCGAAGCCAGCCTCGAAATCGCCGACAAGCGCCAACTCGAGACGATCCTCGTCAATATCCGCCGCATCACCGGCGTAATCGGCGTCGAGCGCGTCTACCAACCCGGCGAAGGCTCCGCCCCCAACTAAGCTTCAGCAGTTTTTGGAGTGCGGCGGCTTGACGCCGCTTTTACGGGGTAAGCCCGAGATCACCAACCTTGCTCATGCGAGAACATCGGCCTTTTGTTCAAGCTGCACGGTTGGAGTTGAGCCTGCGACGGCGCGCCTGGAGGACGCGGGCGATGCCCTTTCCCCGGTCGACGGGGCGCCCGACCCCGAGCCGTCGCACATGCTCGACGACGCGCCCCTCCCCGAGCGCTACGACGTCGACGAGTGCGTGGCCATCCCGGTCGATCCTTCGACGCTGTTCGCGTACTGGGAGGTGCGCGATCGGACGCGCGAGCATCCCGAGCGGCATCTGGCCGGCTATGCCGGCATTCGATCCAACCGCAGGCGGCCGACAACCCGGCAGCCCGCTTCCCATGCGGACCACTTTTCACGATTTGTACACTAGATTACCATCATCGTCAAAGCCGAAAAACGGCGTTGGACCAGTTTCCGCGAGAGAAGGGCGCCGAATCACTTGGCGCTTCTCTCGCCCGTGAGGACTCGACCCTGCCCTCGTCGCCTTTGGGTCGATGGCGCTCACCAGAGCTCAATCTCTCCTCGGTCCAAGATCAATACCTTTCGCTCCAACACGCTCGCGCGGAAACGCGCTCCCTGCGCCCTCGCGAACAATTCGATGCGAATCGTATCGCCGGGATAGGCAGGCGCCGCGAACCGCACCGACATCGATTTGAGTCTTTCCGGACGACCCGGCGCGAAAAGCTTGAGTGCAGCGCGGCATACGAGGCCGAATGTGTTCAATCCATGCGAAATCGGGCGCTCGAAGCCGGCGTCTCGCGCGATCTTGGGGTCGGCATGGATCGGCATATAGTCCCGGCTCGATTGCCTGTAGAGCAGGGCCGCTTGGCGCGACGTTCGGTACTCGACGACGACGGTTGGTTCGCCGTTCGTTTCCAGCGGCCGCGTCAGAGTCGGCGGCACGCCGAAACCGCCGCAGCCCCCGTC
>Ga0209447_10000284_pt1 | contig 13489 bp, 9 predicted proteins | sample BogFormECP04_OM3_FD_188243 | JGI IMG/M metagenome (GOLD analysis project Ga0209447, IMG submission 188243) | Bog forest soil microbial communities from Calvert Island, British Columbia, Canada - ECP04_OM3 (SPAdes) (version 2) | ecosystem: Environmental > Aquatic > Freshwater > Wetlands > Bog ... | reverse complement strand
CGCTGTACGGCGACGCGCGCGGCCAGCGCCGGCCCAGCTTCATTCAGGCCGCGCCGCCCGAGCAAGGCAGAGCGCTGTATGAGGAATTTGTGCGTGCTTTACAGGGGCTCGGAGTGCGCGTCGCTACCGGAGTTTTTCAGACGCATATGGCGGTGGAGATCGTGAATGACGGCCCGGTAACCATCCTGCTCGATTCCGACAAACTTTTCTAAGCGGATTCCGCCGGTTGCCAGAACCGCAGGAAGCTCCGCGCCGCACAAATCTTCGATCGCTGCGGTTCAGCTTGCGTAGCGCGTGTCGCTGGCATACGCTTTTCCAGGGGACATATTAATGAGCGAAATCAAGCGAATCGTGGATCAAATGGACCGCGCGTTTGCAGGCGACGCCTGGCACGGGCCATCTCTGGAATCCCTGCTGGACGGAATTTCCGCGGAAGACGCCTCGAAGCATCCCGTGCGCGGCGCACATTCGATCTGGGAACTGGTGAACCACGTCGCGGCGTGGAATTCGATTGTGCGGCAGCGCGCCGAGGGCGCGGCTGTGGAAGTGAGCACAGAGATGGATTGGCCACCGGTGTGGGAAGCCACCGAAATGACCTGGCAGCGCTCGCTCGAGCATTTGCGCGAATGCCGCGCGCGCTTTCGTGCCGCGGTGCAAAAGCTTCCGGAGGACAAACTGGACGAAATCGCTCCGGGCAAGGATCATTCGCTGTACGTGATGTTGCACGGCGCGATTCAGCACGATCTCTATCACGCCGGGCAGATTGCCGTGCTGAAGAAGGCTTTGCAATGAGCCGGAGGCCCGGCGCATGAAGGCTGCGTCTAGCGCGTTCGCCGGAAGCATTCGAACGGTGCAGCCGTCGGACCACGCGCGCATCGCCGAGCTGGCGGGGCAGTTGAGCTATCCCTCCACGCGGGAAGAAATTGCGCATCGCTTAGAAGGACTGCAGCGAACAGCGGAAGCCGCTGTATTTGTGGCGGAACTCGAAACTCGCGAGGTCGCCGGATGGATCGCCGTGTTCGTGTATCGCACGGTCGAAGCGGAGGCGCGCGCCGAGGTCAGCGGCTTGGTTGTGGATGAGCGTTTCCGTTCGCAACGCGTCGGTGAGCGCTTGCTGGCGCGCGCGGAAGAATGGGCGCGTGAGAATGGCTGCCAGTCCATCGGCTTGCGCTCGAATGTGATCCGCGACCGGGCGCATGCCTTCTACGAGCGCCACGGCTACGCGCACGTGAAGACGCAGAAAGCCTTCCGTAAACAGCTGTAACGATTGCCGCGCGATGGAGCACTTTTCACAATTATCGCTCGCGCATAAATATCGTAATACGATATAATATGCCGAGAATGAGGAAAGCATCACCACGAGCCATTGATTACCAGGCCCTGGCGGACCTCCGCTTCGAAATTCGCCGCTTCCTGAATTTCAGCGAACGTCTGGTGCGCGCCGCCGGCCTCGAGCCGCAGCAGCATCAGGCGCTGCTGGCGATTAAAGGTTTGCCCGCGCAGCGCGTGGCGACGATCGGAGTGCTGGCCGAGCGGCTCCTGATTCAACATCACAGCGCGGTGGAATTGGTGAATCGCCTGGAAGCGAAAGGCCTGCTGCGGCGCGCGCGCGGCACGGCGGACCGCCGCGAGGTCATGCTGAGCCTCTCGCGCCGCGGAGAAGCGCTGCTGCGGCGGCTCACGCAACCGCATCGCGCTGAATTGCAATCCGCGCGGCCCAAGCTGCTCGCGGCGCTAGCGGCCGCGATCGATTCGGATACGACCGTCGTCCGCGTGCGCAAAAACGAACAGCGTAAACGGCCTGGCAGCAAGCGTGGCACAAAGTCGAATTCGCGGAAAAAGCCGCGACGACAGCGAAAGAGATAAACGGCGAACGGCTGCACACCGTACGGTCAGATAGGAGTAAGGATTCGTGGCTTCAGCTTCTCAGAAACAAACGCGCCAAACTCCGCCCGAACCGGCCGGCTACCGGCTTCCATTGATGTCGCTGCTCGCAGCCGCAATCGGCGTGCTTACCGCGTTCATCGCCTACGCGCTGTACAGCCTGATCGGCCTGTTCACCAACATCGCGTATTACCACGAATGGTCGTTTCACTTTCGCAGCCCGCGCCATTCGACCCTGGGCTGGTGGATGATTCTGGTTCCGGTCGTCGGCGGCGTGCTGATCGGCCTGATGGCGAAATACGGGTCGGAAAAAATTCGCGGCCACGGAATTCCCGAAGCGATGGAGGCGGTGCTCACTTCGCGCAGCCGCATCGAAGCCAAAGTTGCGTTCCTCAAGCCGCTTTCCGCGGCGATCGGCATCGGCACAGGCGGCCCATTCGGAGCGGAAGGCCCGATTATTCAAACCGGCGGGGCGTTCGGCTCGCTGATCGGCCAATTCATTTCCACCACTGCCACAGAGCGCAAAGTGCTGCTGGCGTGCGGCGGTGGCGCTGGCCTGGCGGCCACGTTCAACGCGCCAATCACCGGCGTGCTGCTGGCGCTCGAGCTGCTTCTTTTTGAATTTCGCACGCGCTCGTTCATTCCGGTGGTGATCGCCTGCACCATGGCGGTGGGCATTCGGCGGCTGCTGTTTGGCGGCGGCGCAATGTTCGAAATCGGCACGGTGGACTACAATTTTCTTCCCGGCCTTCCGTATTACATCGCGCTCGGCTTGCTTTGCGGATTCGCGGCCGTGGCGTTCACGCGCATCCTGGAAAAGCTGGAAGAATTCTTCGACCACTTGAAGATCGTCCCGAATTTTCTGCATCCGGCGCTCGGAGCGCTAGGCCTGGGCATCGTGGGATTCTGTTTTCCGCGCGTGCTCGGCTCCGGCTACGACACGATCGAAGATATCCTGAACAACCATCTGTTGCTGAGCGTCGTGCTGCTGGTGCTGTTTCTGAAAGCGTTCGTGGTGCTGCTGTCACTCGGCTCGGGCACTTCCGGCGGCACGCTCGCGCCCATGTTCATGATCAGCGCGGCGATCGGAAGCTCGTTTGCGTTGGTCGTCGATCGCGTGTTCCCGCGCGCGCATCTTTCGCCGGAGGCGTTTGCGGTGGCCGCAATGGGCGCGCTGCTGGGCGCATCTTCGCGCGCCACTTTCACATTTATGTTCTGCGCGTTTGAGACCACGCGCGATTTCCACGCCGTGCTGCCGGTGCTGCTGGTATGCGTGCTGGCGGACGCGGTGGCGTACACGCTGCTGCCGAATTCGATCATGACGCAGAAATTCGTCAAGCGTGGCATGCCCGTACCCGGCGAAAGTGAAACCGAAGTGTTGAAAGCCGTGCGCGTGAGTGAATTGATGCGCAAGGACGTAAATCCGATCGCGCAGGGAATGACGGTAGCGGAATTGGCCCAGCGCATGAGCCGCGGCGAACCGGCGTATAACTTGACGCAAGGTTTGCCGATTGTTTCGCCCGAAGGCCAGCTCGTCGGCGTGGTGACGCAAGGAGATTTATTGCGTGCGCTCGAACAGGACCCACAAGGCGCGATGAAAGTTCTCGAAGCGGGATCGCATCCGCCGATCGTTGCCTACGCCGATGAACTGGCGCACGACGCGATGGTCCGAATGTTGCAGCACGATATTGGCCGGCTGCCCGTCGTGCGCCGCGACAATCCGCAGCAGATGGTCGGTTATTTCAATCGCGCGAGCCTGCTGGGCGCGTGGACGCGCCAGATGGAAGAAGAGGGAATTCGCGAGCACGGCTGGATCCGGAAATGGAGAAACTCCGGCCGGCCCGCAAAACAGACGTCGCAGGCCGCGGAGAAATGAATCTAGAATCCGCCGCCACCACCGCCGCCGAATCCGCCGCCGGAGCCGCCTCCACCGCCGAATCCTGAGCCGCCCGAGCTGCGCGGCGCGGACGCCATGACGCTGCCGGCCTGCATGGACATCATATTGAGGTCGTTCACCAGATAAAACGCTGTGAAGTTGGTTCCGTACGAGCCCTGATACCACTGCGGCGGCTGCAAGGCGATTCCGGAAAACGCCTGCACCCATTTTTTCTCCACGTGCAGCGCCATCGCGTAGGGCAGAAATTTTTCGAAGAGTTCCGGCGTTTTCTCCAGGCGCTCGATTTGATCTTTTTCCACGCGGCCCAGGAATTCCTCGAAGCCCAGCACTTTTTCCAGCGCCCGCGCCCCGGTGATCGTGCGCGCAGACATGAACCAGCCGAAAATGCAGATCACCAGTCCGGTGGCGATGCCCGCGACAATCCAGCTGCCCACGGCAATGCCCGTGGCGTTCGCGAAATATCCTGCGCCGCCGAACACCAGCAGGCCGCCGAGCAGCAAACCCGCGCCGATATAGCCCTGCTTCACGGTGTCCGGACGATGCAGGTAGTAGCCGTCGGTCATCAGCGCGCCGAAAATGCGGTCGCGAATCGCCGGCAGGCGCATGTAGAAATGATTTTGCAAATCGGAAAGCGCCACGTCGGCGTTTGCGCCGGCATCGAAAAGCGCCGAAAGCATTTCCTGCTCGTGTGAACGTGCCGCGGCCCATTCCGTCGGCGGCTTCTTCATATGGAAAATGTAATCCTTGCTGTGCGTCAGGCCGAGCAAATGGCTCTCCTCCTTTTGCTCGATGGTCAGATAACCCTTCACGGCTAAATCCACCAGCGTCGCGGTAATGTCGCGCATCGCGGCTTCGTTATCCACCAGCGTGCCGCATTCTCCGGGCGTCAATTTGTCGGGAGGCTCGTACTGCACGGAAATCGCCTGGCGCTGCGGGTCGCGGCCGCGCGTCCACCACAGCCAGAGCATCACGAAAAACGCGATCAGCGGAATCAGCAGCGGCGAATTACTTTGCAGAAAGCGCATGAACTGCATGGCTGCGGTGGGCGGGTGCACGAATCCTTTGTCGAAGCCCACCACCGCCGTCAGCCCCTGGTGATAGCCCAGCCGGCGCGTGCTGCGAATGTCCACCACGTTGTCAGTGATCTCGACGCGCGCATCTTCGGCGCGCGATCCGGTGACGCCGGTATATGCGACGGCGTGCAATCCGCTGACGCCCGCGGGCAGTTCGATGTGCGCCGTTACCAGATCGATCGAGTTTTCCCACTCGTTGCCCGTCACGTTCCAGTACAGCTCGTCATGGTCCTGAAAAAAGCGCAGCGCGTCGAGCACGCGATAGTGCAGCAGAATCGTGCGCGTGGCGTCTTCGGCCTCCGGCACATAAATTTTGAATTTGATGTAGCGGCCTTCACGGTTTTGTTCCAGTTTCAGTTTCTGCCCGTCGCTATCCGTTGCGCCGATCTGATCCAGCAGCAGCGTGTAGTTCAATCCCTCTGCATCCGTGTATTCCACGGGAATGGTGCGGTAGATGCCGTGCCAGGCGCCGGTGAACTGGGCTTCCATCACTTCGGTGACGTCCACGGTGCCGTCGGCGCGCACCTGAATCTGCGCGTCGAAGTGCTTGAATAGCAGCGTGCGTGCAATCGCCGGCGGGGCGGCGAAAACCGCCAGCAGAAATATGACAACAACGCGGCGGAGGTGGGGGCTGAGCATTTCGCGTCGCGCGGGGCTAGGTGGTGGCGCCGAAACTGACTTTCGGCACATCGCGCTCGGCCGGCGCGCTGATCTCAAAAAATTGCCGCGACGTGATGTTGAACATTCCGGCGATGATGTTGGAAGGGAACTGAATGATTTTCGTGTTCAGGTCGCGCACCACGGCGTTGTAGTAGCGCCGCGCGTTCTGCACGCTGTCTTCTATCTGGCTCAGCGATTGTTGCAGCTGCGTGAAACTTTCCACCGCTTTCAATTGCGGATACGCTTCGGCCAGCGCGAACACCTGGCGCAGAGCGGTGGTCAGCACGCCCTCTGCTTCGGCCTTCGCGGCGGGACCTTGCGTATTCATCGCCTGATTGCGCGCGGCGACGACTCCTTCGAGCGTGCTTTTCTCGTGCCCGGCGTAGCCCTTTACGGTTTCCACCAGGTTGGGAATCAGATCGTAGCGGCGCTTCAGCTGCACATCAATGTCAGACCAGGCGTTGTCGCACTGCACTTTCAGGCGCACCAGGCCGTTGTAACTTACGATGACGAACACCACCAGCAGCACAACAATGGCAAGCAATGCCAGGATCATCACGGCCCTCCCAGTGCAGACCGACGCACACGAACGCCAGCTGCGCCGACGCCTGCGGCACAGCATACGGTGTGCGTCCACCACTGTAAAGAGGACTGTGCCGACGACAGTGCATCAGTTCCTGTCAGCGGCGTTACTCACAATCTACGCGCTTAATTCGGATTGGCCGTTGCGGCGTGGTTCAGGCTCCAGATGTACGCTGCCAGCGCTTTCACTTGCGCTGGCGTCAGTTGCGCGCCACCCATTGCCGGCATTGCACTGCGATAATTTTTTGGCTGTGGCACGCCGTCGGCTATTGTTTTCGCGATTGCGGGGAAGCTGCCGTCGCTCCAGAGCCACTTCTTGTTTTTGCCTGCTAGCGGCGGTCCCAACGTGGTGCCTTCACCCTTATTGCCGTGGCAAGCCGTGCACGGCGCGCCGCCAACTTGGCCAAGGTAAATGCGCTTGCCGAGGGAAACCATTGCTGGAGTGGCGCCTGGTGGGACGGCAGAATTATTCTTCGCGTTTGCGGCGGCGCCGGCGTCAGGATGCACGCCCTCGGGTGGTGTCGCGGCCGCTGCAACGGAAGCGCCGGCCGGAGCCGTCAAACTGGGACATGGCGTCACGTTTGCTGCGCCACCTGCTGCACCGCCAAGATAGACAATGCGATAAATCCGTCCGCGCACATCATCGGAAACGTACAGCGCGCCGTCCGGTCCCACCGCCAAGCCAGAGGGACGATGCGCGGCTTGGGCCGGCGATTTCTCCGCTCCAGCGAAACCATCCGCAAAAATCTCGCACTGGCCGGATGCGTGGTCGCCGGCGAGCGGTTGAAACACGACGTTGTAGCCGCCTTGCGGATAGGGCGCGCGATCCCAGGATCCGTGGAACGCGATGAAGACGCCGCCTTGGTAGTGCGCCGGAAACTGCGTCTTGTCGTACAGCACCATCGCATTCGGCGCCCAATGGGCGGGATATGCCGCAACGGGCGCAATCTTGTCCGCGCATACTCCGATCTTTTTGCCGCCGTCGCCGCCGTACTCAGGGGCCAGCACCAGCTTTTGCACGAATCCGTCGAAGTAGCATTCGGGCCAGCCGTAATCTCCTTGCGATTTCAAAAGCAATAGTTCCTCCGCTGGCAGCGTCGCCTCCTGCTCGGGCTTATAGAGGTCGGGCCAATTCATGCGCAGCTGGTCCCGTCCGTGCTGGGTCACAAACAGGCGCCCGCTGGAGTCGCTGGCAAAACCCTCGGCGTTGCGGATTCCCGTAGCGAAGCGCTCGGCGGGTGAAAAAGTCTGGTTCGTCTTGTTCGCGTCATAGTGCCAGATGCCGCCGCGCGTCTCCAGCTCCGTGCAGGGGTTCGCGCCCGGCGATTTGAGCGTACGATTTTTCAGCTGGCAGGAATTCGTCGCGCTGGCTACGTCCACGTACAGAGCGCCTTCGGCGTTGATGAGGAAGGGATGCATCGGATGGTCGCCGCCCAAAGGCAATCCGGAGACGATGGTTTCTGCAGAGCCGCTCGGCGCGATAGTGCCGCTGGGCAACGAATAGCGCACGACGCGATCGTTGCTCTCAGCGTAGATCGCTTCCTTGTACAAGCCGATGCCCGTGCCGCCGTGTCCGCCGCTTTGCACGGTTTCGCCAAAGCGCTCAATCACATCAGCCTTTCCCGTGCCGCCCTTGTCTTGCAGCGCCACCAGGAAACCGCCTGCATGCGGCGTGTCGTTGCCGTAGTAATCGCCCGACCAGGTGTTCACGTAAACCACTCCGTTGGGCGCGACAACCATATGGCGCGCGTGGCCGATGTCGTCAGCAAAGACCGTTGCGCAAAAGCCAGTGGGTAGGCTCAACCCGCTGTCATTGCTTGGGCATGCTTGGCTTTTGGTTTCGGCAGCCGCAGCGGAATTGAATCGGCCGCGGGCCAGCAAAAGTGAACTGCCGAGGTAAATTGCCGCAAGCGCGACAAAAATCGCGAATATAGTCTTGAACAGATTCGATGATTGCATTCGGCACCTCCCAACCTTAGATGAAACTGGCCGGCATTCTGTTTCGCGAAAAATGCCGAAATCGGACCCGGAGGAGTTTAACTCGCCCCGCAGGAGGCAGCCCTCAACAAAATTTTCGTGACAGCCGCCGGATTGCCAGGCCCGGCAATGCGCGTTCGCAGCCGCGGCCCGCTTGTTTGTTCGTCACACCGTGCGCCGCAGGGTCGCTCCGCGTTGACTTGCCTGCGCCCGCATCCTAATATGTGCGCCACTCATGCCTGAACCCCAGTCGCCAATCGGCCGGACGATTACCCACTATCGCGTCCTGGAAAAATTAGGCGGCGGAGGCATGGGCGTTGTTTACAAGGCCGAAGATACCGAACTCGGCCGCTTTGTTGCGCTGAAATTTCTCCCCGAAGACGTCGCGCGCGATCCGCAATCGCTCGAACGTTTCCGCCGCGAAGCCCGCGCCGCTTCCGCGTTGAACCATCCGAACATCTGCACCATCTACGAAATCAGCCAGCAGGACGGCCATCCCTTCATCGCCATGGAATTTCTGGAAGGCATGACGCTGAAGCACCGCATTTCCGGGCGTCCGCTGGATATGGAACTGCTGCTCGATCTGGGAATCGAGATTGCCGACGCGCTGGACGCGGCGCACGCCAAGGGAATCGTGCATCGCGACATCAAGCCCGCGAATTTGTTCATCACGGATCGCGGGCACGCGAAAATTCTGGATTTCGGCTTGGCCAAGCAAATTCTGGCGACGTCCGATGCCACGCGCACGACGAACCCCTCGGATCTTACGGTGGACACACCGTCGGTGCGGGAAGCGGACCTGACCAGCGCCGGGACGGCCGTGGGCACGGTGGCGTATATGTCGCCGGAGCAGGCGCGCGGAGAAACGCTGGACGTGCGCAGCGATCTTTTTAGTTTTGGCGCGGTGCTCTATGAAATGGCCACCGGCGCGGTTCCTTTTCGCGGAGCGACGACGGCGGTGGTCTTCAACGCCATCCTGGAAAAAGCGCCGGCGCCTGCCGTGCGCTTGAATCCGGACATTCCGCCGCGGCTGGAAGAAGTGATTTCCAAGGCGCTGGAAAAAGATCGCCGGATGCGCTATCAGCACGCCGCGGAACTGCGCACCGATCTGGCGCGACTGAAGCGCGATACGGGATCGAGCCGCATTTCCGGCGTGGTGGCGTCCGCGCAGACCGCTATGCCGCAGCAGAATTCGGGCGCGTTCGGTGAGACCGCAACGCTGGCAGCTCCATCGAGCGGCCACGCAATTGCCGCGATGACGCCGTCCGGCGGTACCAGCGCGGCGCCCATTACCGCAGCGCAACCGGCGGCGGCGGGATCGGCGACAGCAGCCACAGCAATGGCAGGAGCGCCATCTTCCGCTTCCGTCGCAGTAGCAGCTACGCAGCAGTCAAACGTCGCACCACGCAGCCGCTGGCCGCTCATCGCCGCTGCGGCCGCAATCGTGGTGGTTCTCGCCGCCGGAGCATATTTCTTCACGCATCGCGGGCCGAAACTCACCGGCCAAGGTTCCATCGTCCTCGCCGATTTCACGAATACCACGGGTGATGCGGTGTTCGACGGCGCGCTGCGCCAAGGCCTCGCCGCGCAGCTCGCGCAGTCTCCTTTCCTGCACATTCTCTCCGACCGGCAAATGCAGCAGACCATGCAATACATGGGCCAGCCTGCCACCGCGCGCGTAACGAATGAACTCGCTCGCCAAATCTGCCAGCGCACGCAAAGCGCCGCAGTCCTCGACGGCTCCATCGCGCAAATCGGCAACACCTACAATCTAATTCTCAACGCGCTGAACTGCGCGTCCGGCGAAACGCTCGCCACCGCTGCGGCCGAAGCCCCCGACAAAGATCACGTCCTCGGCGCGCTCGGAAGTGCGGCCGAAGATATTCGGCGCAAGCTGGGCGAATCGCTCGCCTCCATTCAGAAATTCAACACGCCCATCGAAGAGGCCACCACCTCTTCGCTGGAAGCGCTGAAAGCCTACAGTCTGGGAACGCAGGCGCGCGCCACCCAAGGCGAGGAACCCGCCGCGCCTTTCTTCAAGCAAGCGGTGACGCTCGATCCCAATTTCGCCATCGCCTTCGCCACCCTGGGTCAGGTGGAAGCGAACTTGGGCAACCGCGGCGTGGGCATCGAGTACACCAAGAAGGCTTACAGTTTGCGGGATCGTGCCAGCGAGGCGGAAAAGTTCTACATTGATTCGCACTACTACGACAACGTGACCGGTGATGTGGAGCAGGCCAATCAGGTCTATCAGCTCTGGACGCAAACTTACCCCCGCGATTCGATTCCGTTCAACAATCTGGGTGTCTCCTACGCGGTGATGGGCCAGTGGGAGAAGGCTCTGCCTGTCGCTCGTCAAGCGCACCAGCTTAGTCCCGACGAAAGCATTGCCTTCACCGCTCTCAGCGGAACCTATATCGGCTTGGGGCGATTCGATGAGGCTAAAGCCACGATTGATCAAGCCTTCGCGGCCAAGCTGGACGTGCCGAACCTGCACCGGCTTCTCTATTTCCTGGCATTTGTACAAAACGATTCGTCCGCGATGGATCGTGAGCTTGCGATTGTCGCTAGCAAAGGCCCGGAAAGTGCCGCGTTCTCGTTCGGGCTGGCGGCGACAACAGAAGCGTATGCCGGACGCATCGAAAAGGCGCGTGGTTTGATGGAACGTGCCCGCAGTGCGGACGAAGCTTTGCATCTGAACGATCCGGCGGCAGTGTGGCTGGGTGTGCTGTCCACGGCAGAAGCCGAGGTGGGCGATGAAGCTGGCGCGCGCCGGGATGCCGCAGCCGCGCTCGCGAATAATTCCGCGTCGTTGCGCGCGCGCACGGATGCGGCGTACGCGCTAACGCGGGCCGGTGATGCGGCCCGCGCCGAATCCATCGTCGCCGTACTTGCGAAGGACAATCCGTCGAACACAATGCTGAATTCGTTCGATCTCCCCGTCATCCGCGCGACGATTGAGATCGGCCGCAACAATCCCGGCAAAGCCGTCGAGATTCTGCAGCCGGTCGCTCCGTTCGACCTTGCCAGCCAAAGGGCCATGCTCAGCACCTACCAGCGCGGCCGCGCGTATCTGGCGCTGCACAAAGGCAGCGAAGCCGCCGCCGAATTTCAAAAGATCGTGGATCATCCCGGCGTGGTGCTCAATTCAATCACGGCCGCGCTCGCGAAGCTGGGCCTCGCCCGCGCCTACACCCTCGAAGGTGACACAGCGAAGGCGCGCGTAACCTATCAGGATTTCTTCGCGCTATGGAAAGACGCCGACCCCAACATCCCCATCCTCGTCGCCGCCAAATCCGAATACGCCAAGCTGCAGTAGTCCCACCTCGCTGATTAAATGACGCGGAATTTGCAGGATGCAGTGCGCGTGGGAATCGAAACCACCGAACCGATTCGATGACCAGAGTGCTTGTTCGCGGAACTCGGCCGCAAACTACTTCCAGACGTTCGCCCGACTGAACGAAAAGCCGGCTCAGTAGTCATAAGTGCGATAACTTCCGAGACGAATCGCCTGGATTTCCGTTTCGATCCTATACCGACTGAAGAGCGCAGGCGTCGCGATGCTGAAATTCGTTCCTGGACAGACTATCGAAATGGCCTTGTCGCCCTTCGGGTTGGTGGCAGCGCCGAAATTGATTTCAAACGGGTGCACTGGAAACAAGCCGACGCCGCCCCCAAAATCGGCACTCGAGTTACCGTAGTTTCGGCGAAGCTGGAGCGACGGCCAAGTGGAGTCCGGCAAGGCGCAAGTAGTGCTCATGGGATCCAAGTGTGCTGCAAACGCCGGTTCGTTCATGGCAGATTTGCATTGAAGGGTAGCGGTAGCCCAATAGCGCCCCTGTCCAGCGGTGCAGATTCCGTCATCCGTTACCTTGAAACTACCCGCCGCCACTGTGATTTGCTTTGCTGTACCTTCGCGGTATTCGCTCACCGCCAAATCAATTCGCATATCAACGTCACTTCCTGCTACCGAAGAATAGAATTTGCTACTTACGTCGAATGCCTGCGTGAACCGACTGGCTGCGGGCCACAACGTGCTTCCCGAGCTGATCCAGCCGGAGTTCCATGCGAGTTCACCGGGTCCATAAATCGTCAGGCGAGCGGCATCCACTACAACGAGTGAGCCTTGAACCAGTCCGCTCGTATCGATCGGCACGTAAAGATTTACAGTCTTATCCGTAACGGTTCTATCGTGAGGGCTAGCGCTACTATTCCTCTCAATCTTGACGCCAGCGGAGACCAAGGAGCCTGCCCGTAAATTGGGATAAGCATGTTCCACCAGCAGGCCGTAAGGTGCTGCGGTGACAACGATCGCGCTCAAACACACGCTGCCGAGAAGGGTCCAACGTGAGACAAGCGTATCCCTCCTGAAATACTGCAAAACCAGCAAAGCCAGGCATGTGGCGGCCGCAATCGTGAGTACCACCGCGCCTGGAATATCGCCGCCGGCAGAGGAGCTTGGAATTTCCCCGACCACCCAGGTCAGGCCACTTATGTACGCAACTATGCCGAAGAGAATGAGCAGAAACTGCACCGGCGATTCGGTGATGACGCTGAACGTCGCGATGGGCACGATCAAGAACGCGGTGAGTAAGAACTGCCCCTGGAGAAGTCCCGGCAAGTAATGCCATGGCCGAAAACCAACGCTCGCCAGCAACGCGACGTCGAAAATAAGAACAGGAACATTTACAAACGAAATGATAAAGAGCGCTTTCGCGGCCATGAGCCAGCGCCGTTGATACGGGCGCGTGAGCCAAAACTGGCGGTCTCCAACCAGGGACTCGCCCTGGATCACACGAACGATAAGAAACCACCAAGAGAAGCAAAGAGATATGCCGAGGAGCGCGAACAGCCAACGCCAGACCGGTGCCTCATAATTCGGCTCCTGGCGCCAAATCATCGGCATCTTCCACGCGAAGCCAAAAAGAAGCAGGAGCGAGACGATAATTTCGAGCCAATGTCTGCGAACGTCCTTACGGAAAATGTGGAGAACCTGATTCATACTTTGTTTTCACGCGCGTCTTTCGCGATAGCGAGGAAAATGGATCGCAAAGGCATTGCCGTATAAGTGGCGTTCCTTACGTCGCCAAATACTTGCAGTACCTCGGACGGTGTTCTCTCTTGGTCATAACGGCTCTCGATGAATCGCACAGTGGAATTGGAGACGTCGAGATGCATCCAGCTTTCCGGGACGGTGCCGTGCTGCAAAGGAGAGGCACCCAGGGCCAATTCGATCTGACGGAAGCGCGAGGCGAGACTGCCCAATTCCTCTGAGAAGCGGAGATGCCCCGCTTCGAGATATCCGATGTGGGTGGCGAAAGTCTCGATCTCGGCAAGGTCGTGCGAAGAGATCAGCACCGTGGTCTCCCGAGCCCGGAGCTGTATGCATTCGATTAATTCGTCGCGAACCAACGGA
>Ga0209447_10000281_pt1 | contig 13603 bp, 10 predicted proteins | sample BogFormECP04_OM3_FD_188243 | JGI IMG/M metagenome (GOLD analysis project Ga0209447, IMG submission 188243) | Bog forest soil microbial communities from Calvert Island, British Columbia, Canada - ECP04_OM3 (SPAdes) (version 2) | ecosystem: Environmental > Aquatic > Freshwater > Wetlands > Bog ... | reverse complement strand
CCAAAATCAAATCCGCCAAAATCGAAATGCACATCTTCCGGCGCGCTGCCGCCATAGCCTGCGCCCGGCGGCGGCGCTCCGCCCTGCCCCGGCGTATTGAACCCGAACTGGTCGTACACCTGCCGCTTCTTGGTGTCGGAAAGTATTTCGTAGGCTTCCTGAATCTGCTTGAATTTATCTTCCGCGGATTTGTCGCCGGGATTCAGGTCCGGATGGTATTTGCGCGCGAGTTTGCGATACGCAGCGCGAATGTCTTTCACCACCGCGTTGCGCGCCACACCGAGCAGCTCGTAATAATCTTGTTTGGTAGTTGTCGCCATATGAGAGAAATCTCGGTACGAATTTCAGCAATGCACATACAAATGTAGGGGCGGGTCCCATTTTCATCTCGATGGACCCGCCCCTACGGTCACCAGTTTACGCTGACAGATCCTTCGGACCGGCACTGCCGGTCTTCAGGATGAAATCACGCGTTGCGTGATTTCAATTCGGCTTCTTCGAATCGTCAACATCCACGAACTCGGCATCTACCACGTCGCCTTGTCCGGAACTGTTGCCGCCCGGAGCCGCACCGCCTGCACCATCCGCGCCGCCCGGTTGTCCGGCCGCCGCGCCTGCCGCTTGCTGCGCCTTGTACATCGTTTCCGCGATGTGGTGCGAAGCCTTCGTCAGGGTTTCCGCGGCCGCGTTCAACTTGTCCAGCCCGCCTTCGGCCAGCGCGCTGCGCGCTTCCGCCACAGCGTCTTCCGCTGCCTTCACGTCAGCCTCGGCCAGCTTCTCGCGGTTGTCCTTCACCACTTTTTCCGTCTGATACACCAGATTATCCAGCCGGTTGCGCGCTTCCACTTCCGAAAGCCGCGCCTTGTCCTCCGCCGCATGGGAATCCGCTTCCTTCTTCATGCGTTCGGCTTCTTCCTTCGACAAACCAGTCGAAGCCGTGATGGTGATCTTCTGTTCCTTGCCCGTCGCGTTGTCTTTTGCCGAGACGTTCAGGATGCCGTTCGCGTCAATGTCGAACGTCACCTCCACCTGCGGCACTCCGCGCGGAGCCGGCGGCAACCCCACCAGATGGAATTTTCCGAGTGAGCGGTTTCCACTGGCAACGGGGCGCTCGCCCTGCAGCACGTGAATCTCGACGGAGGTCTGATTGTCCGCCGCGGTCGAAAACGTTTCCGACTTGCGCGTCGGAATCGTGGTGTTGCGCGGAATCAGCACGGTGGTCACGCCGCCCAGAGTTTCCACTCCCAAAGAAAGCGGAGTCACGTCGAGCAGCAAAATGTCCTTCACTTCGCCGCCCAGCACGCCGCCTTGAATGGCCGCGCCGACCGCCACGACCTCATCAGGATTGACGCCCTTGTGGCCTTCCCGTCCGAACAGGTCCTTCACCAACTGCTGAATCATCGGCATGCGCGTTTGTCCGCCAACCAGCACTACTTCGTTGATCTTGCTGGCGTCCACACCCGCATCCTTCATGCACTGCTTGCAGGGTTCCACCGAACGCTTGACGATGTCTTCTACCATGGACTCAAGCTTCGGCCGCCCCAGCTTCTTCACCAGGTGCTTCGGGCCGCTCGCGTCCGCCGTGATGAACGGCAGATTGATCTCCGTTTCCTGCGTGGTGGAAAGTTCGATCTTGGCGCGCTCCGCCGCATCACGCAGCCGTTGCAACGCCATCTCGTTTCCCTTGCTGTGCAGGTCCAGGCCTTCGTCCTTCTTGAACTCTTCCACCAGCCAGTCCACGATGCGCTGGTCGATGTTGTCGCCGCCCAAGTGCGTATCGCCATTGGTGGCCTTCACTTCGATCACGCCTTCGCCTACTTCCAGAATGGAAACGTCGAACGTGCCGCCGCCGAAGTCGTACACGGCGATGGTTTCGTCCTTCTTCTTGTCGAGGCCATACGCCAGCGCGGCCGCCGTCGGCTCGTTGATGATGCGCTTCACGTCCAGGCCCGCGATCTTGCCCGCGTCCTTCGTTGCCGTGCGTTGCGCGTCGTTGAAATAAGCCGGCACGGTGATCACCGCCTCGGTCACTTTCTCACCGAGGAAGTCTTCCGCCGCGAGCTTCAGTTTCTGCAGAATCATCGCGGAGATTTCGGGCGGCGTGTACTTCTTCTCGTGCGCCAGCACCGCGACGCCTTCACCCTGCCGCACCACTTTGTACGGCACCATTTTCATTTCTTCGCTGACTTCGTCAAAGCGCCGCCCCATAAACCGCTTGATCGAATAAATCGTGTTTTCCGGGTTGGTGATCGCCTGCCGCTTGGCTACCTGGCCCACCAGGCGTTCGCCGCTCTTGGTGATGCCGACGACCGAGGGAGTGGTGCGCGCACCTTCCTGGTTGGGAATTACGGTTGGCTCGCCGCCCTGCATGACCGCTACCACCGAATTCGTCGTGCCCAGGTCAATTCCTATAATCTTGCTCATGGATCTGGCTCCTAATAAGGTTCGGCGGGTGAGTTAGTAGCAGACCCGCTCGAAAGCTTGGTTATAGTACATGTTGAGTGTGTTATTGTCAAGTTTTCTGTGTGTCTGTATTCCTATGTAAATGATGGCTTTACAATACGTTCTTGCGCTTGTCGCTGCAATCGGCCTCACGTCTGCTCCTTTCCCGTGGCTCCGTCCCTCCGTGCCGCTGTGCCTCTATGCCGCCGTGGCCGATCTCGCCTTGGCCTTTCCGCCTTGGCGAACCAACCCTCCGCCTGGCGCATCCTACCGCTGGGTCGTTTAGGCGACAGCACATCGCTGCACAACCCAGCGCTTCGTCGCCAACATTTCGCGTTACAATGTTCGCTCGCTGCAATCTGATGCTTAGGAGGTAGATTTGATTTCCAGAACCAATCGTCCTTTCATTCGCGCCGCAGCCTCGCGCGCACCGTGGGCCGCCGCGGTCCTGGCCGCCTGCGCAATTCTAGCGCCCACGATCACTGCGCAGACCGCTGCGACCACGCCGACCGCCACCAAGACCAGCACGCCCGCGCACAAGCGCGTCGCTGCCGATACCGCTGCTCCGGGCGCACCCGTAAAAACCATCGGCAACCGCAACGCGCCCATCACCATGGAAGTTTTCAGCGATTATCAATGTCCGTCCTGCGGCAGCTTCTATGAAAACACGCTGCGCTCGATGATCAAGGACTACGTCTCCGAAGGAAAAGTTTATCTGGTGCACCATGATTACCCGCTGCAGATGCACACCTATTCCGGCCAAGCCGCGCGCTGGGCCAACGCCGCCGCGATGATCGGACAATTTCAGGACGTGGACGCTGCGCTGTTCGACAGCCAGGCGAAATGGCCCGTGGATGGCAACATCGAAAAATACGTTGCCGGGGCGATAAGCCCGGCGAATTTCAAACGCGTGCAGGGAATCCTGAAGGGTTGCACCGGCCCTCCGCCCACTTCCAGAGCCGACCGCTCCTTGCCGCAAGTCGATCCGGGCTGCCCGGTGGACACTTACATCGTGCAGGACATCGTACTGGGCAACCAGGTTCCGGTATCGGCCACGCCCACCTTTATCATTCACTACAAAGGGCAGAGCTACCCAGCGTCCTCCGGAATCATCACCTGGCCGATTCTGAAGCAATTTTTCGATACGCTCTTGAGCCAATAGCCACAGCCGACCACAACCGACCACCGATGACTCGCAACGAAACGCGCGAAAATCTGGCACGCACGCTGCTGCTACTAGGCCGCCTCGCTCTCGCTGCGATTTTCCTTTTCGCCGCGTACGCGAAACTGAAACCGCAGGCCGCGATGCCCTGGTCCGGCTCTTCCATCAGGACGTCTCTCTCGCTCTTCGCGATGCAGGTGGATTCCTACCAATTGCTGCCGCCGCAATTGGTCAGTCCTGCCGCGCATTTTCTTCCGCCGTTTGAATTGTTTCTGGGCCTGTGGCTGCTCAGCGGCGTGCTGCTTCGTTATGCATCCTTAATGACCACGCTGCTGCTGGGCGCATTTTTCGCGGTGATGGTCCGCACCTACATGGCCGGCCTGGAAATTAATTGCGGATGCTTTGGCCCCGGCGAACGCCTCGGCCCGTTGACGCTGCTCCGCGACGGTTCCCTGCTAGCGCTCGCGCTGGCCGTAACCATCGGCGCATTTATGCAAGGACGCAAGACGCGCACAGAATCCGCGCCCGTCACGAGTGTCTCCGCGCCGCAACGCGCCGACTGAGCGCCGGCGCACTCCCGAAATTCTCGCCGGAAACCATTCCGCAATCCGCGCGACAGATATAGAATGACGCGTTTGTTTCAGGAGGCACTCATGCCCGGCTTTACGCGAGCAATGCTCGGCGGCTCGCTTTCCATCGGCATCAGCGTTTTCGCCGCAGCACTCTCCGCGCCGCTGCTCGCGCAATCCACCGCCGCGCCAACTCAACCCGGCAAGGAAATCACCATCGAGCGGCTCTTCCGCCCGCCATCCCTCGGCGGACGCCTGACCCAAGGCATCGAATGGACGCCCGACGGCAAACGTTTCTCCTACCTCGACCGTCAGGGCTCCGGCGCAGAGGCCGTCGTGCAGCTTTGGACGATGGACGCCGCAACTGGCGAGCGCAAACTTCTGGTCAACGCCGAAACGCTGAAATCCGTGATGCAGCCCGAGAAAGCCAAGACCAGCCAGGCTACCGGCCTGGGCCGCGTGCAAGCTGACAATTATTTGTGGTCGCCCGATGGCAATTCGCTGCTCTTCATCGGCAGCAACAGCCTGGTGCTCCTCGATCTAAAAACGATGACGCCCAAGCCGATACTCAGCAGCGAAGAGGAAATCGAAGATCCCAAATTTTCACCGGACAGCCGCTGGATCAGCTTTTCGCGCAGCGCGAATCTTTTCGCCGTCAACATTTCCAGCGGCGCCGTCACCGCGCTCACCACCGGCGGCAGCGAAGAAGTCCTGAAAGGCAAGCTCGACTGGGTTTATCCCGAAGAACTCGACACGCGCACCGCCTACTGGTGGTCGCCCGATTCGAGCAAAATCGCGTATTACGAAATGGACGAGCGCCCCGTAACCCGCTACTCGATCGCGGATATGAGCTCGCCCAGCGGCAGCAGCGAATTCACGCGCTATCCGCAAGCCGGCGAAGCCAATCCCATCGTGCGCGTCGGCATCGTCAACGTCACCGGCGGAGCAACCACGTGGGCCGACACCGGCGCGAATAGCGACGTCTATCTGGCCCGCGTGAATTGGCTGCCAGACAGCCGCCGCGTCGCCATCCAGCGCCTCAATCGCGCGCAAAATCAGCTCGATCTGCTTTTCGCCGACGCCGCGACTGGCGCCTCGAAAACAATCCTCACGGAAAACGACAAATACTGGATCAATATCAGCGACGATCTCTATTTTTTCTCGGACAACAAGCGTTTCCTGTGGTCCAGCGAACGCACCGGCTACCGCCATTTTTATCTCTACGATAATTCCGGCAAAGAAATCAGCCAGCTCACCAGCGGCGAGTGGGCCATCTCCGATCTCGGCGGCTTCGGTCCGCGCGGGGCAAGCCATCCGGCGGTGGACGAAGCGCGCGGTTACGTGTATTTCATATCGAATAAAGAGGATGTCCGCGAAACCCAGCTCTACCGCGTCTCACTCAGCGACAAATCCCTCACGCGCATCACCAAAGAAGCCGGCTCGCACTCCGCCCGGATCGCGCCAGACGCCTCTGCGTTCATAGACACTTACTCCAACGCTGCCACGCCCGCGCGCCAGGACCTCTACCGCATGGACGGCAGCAAAGTAGCAGTCGTCAACGAAGGAAAAGTTCCCGAGCTGGCGGAATACAAACTGTCGCCGCTAGAATTCGTCGCAGTCACCGCGGACGACGGCACAAAACTAAACGCCTCCATCATCAAACCGCTGAACTTCGACCCCGCCAAAAAATATCCGGTGCTGATCAATGTTTATGGCGGCCCGCACGTGCAGCTGGTGCGTAATTCCTGGGGCGGCCTTTGGTATCTTTTGGACCAAGTGTACGCGGCGAAGGGCGTTATCCTTTTTACGCTCGATAATCGCGGCTCCTGGGGCCGCGGCCATGCGTTCGAAACCCCGCTCTACCATCACATGGGAAAAATCGAGCTGCAGGACCAGCTGGCCGGCGTGAAATATTTGCAATCGCTCGGCTACGTGGATCCCGCGCGCATTGGCATCACCGGCGCCAGCTACGGCGGTTACATGACTCTGGAAGCGCTTTTCAACGCCCCGGACGTTTTCAAACTGGGAGTTTCCGACGCGCCCGTAACCGACTGGAAGCTCTACGACACTATTTACACCGAGCGCTACATGGGCCGTCCGCAGGACAACGCCGAAGGCTATAAGGACTCTTCGCCCGTGAATCAGGCCGAATATCTCAAAGGCAAGCTGATGCTGGTTCACGGCACCGGTGACGACAACGTACACTTCGCCAACTCCGTGGAATTGCTCAATGCCCTGATTGACGGCGGCCGCTATCCCGACCAGTTCATGGCTTTCCCGGGCCGCGGCCACGGCATCAGCGATCCCGCCGCGCGCATGATCGAAATCCAGAGGACGGTGGAGTTTATTTTAGGTAATCTTTAGAGCAGCCCGCCGAAAGCAACCAAGGATTTGCGGTACACTTCTAATAGAATTGAGATGGCGCGGCACGCGACGCCTTTTCCGGCGCAAGACAGCTGAGTGAAAATTTAATGCCTATCGCATACCGACGAAGAATCGGGCGACAGTTAGCCCTGAGAACTTGCCAGCTACGCAATCTGCGCGCCCACGGCGTGTGGATCGCCGCCGGACTGCTGTTGGCCTGCGCCGTGTCTCCGCTGGGAATTGCCGCACAGGATGGAGCACCAGATGGCGCGCAAACTACTTCCGACGCTCCGGCTCCCGTCGCGTCGCAGCAAGGTCCCGTGATGGAAGCCGATCCCTCCGCGAAATTTCTGGAAAGCGGATATCGCCATCTCTACGAGCTGAATTTCACCGATGCGCGCCTTGATTTCACGGCCTATCAAAAAGCGCGCCCCGACGATCCGCTGGGCAAGGCTTCGGAAGCCGCCAGCTATCTTTTCGAACAGTTCCACCAGAGAGGCGTCCTGACCTCCGAATTTTTTGTGAACGACGCGACGTTCCTGGGCGGCGTCTCGGGTACCGCGGAGCAGAACCACAATGCCGGATTCGTCGCGGCGAATAATCAGGCGCGCGAGCAGGCGAAAAAACTTCTGAAAACCGATCCAAACAATATCCATGGGCTGCTGGCTCTGACCATTGCCGACGGGATGGAATCCGACTACGACGCGATCATCATCAAGAAGCAGCTGCCGGGACTTTCCATGATGCGCCAGGCCGAAGCCGACGCCAAAACACTGCTGGCAATCGCACCCAAAGAAGAGGATGCCAACGTAGCGCTGGGCATGAGCAATTATGTGATTGGCAGCCTGCCCAGTTACAAGCGCGCCTTCCTCTGGTTTGGCGGCCTGCATGGCGATAAGCAGCGCGGCATGGATCAGATGGGCTCCGCCGCAGAGCACGGCCATTACCTGAAGCCATTTGCAAAAGTCATGCTCGCTCTGGCCTACGAGCGCGAAAAAAAGCCGGCGCTCGCGCGCACCCTGCTCGCGGAACTAGCCGTCGAGTTCCCCACCAACGCCGTCTTCGCCCGCGAATTAACCATCGTTGAGAAGCAAGCCTGCTGCACGCGCTGATGCGCATCGTGGCATAGGCAATCTTGCCTGTGCTCCCCAGTTTTCTGACGATGCGACAAGCATCGTCATCCTGAGTCCGGCGCCTCTACTTCAAGCAGGGTGAAAGATGTCTCTCCTGCTTTTCTCTGCGTGCTCTGCGTCTCTGCGATAGAAGCCGTTGCCGTCTCCGGTTTTCCTCTGTGCACTCTGTGTTAAATCTTTTGCAGTTGCCTTACCATTTCACGCGCACGCGATAGGTCAAAGTCGCCGTCCCATCTTTCTCCACCGGAACTTGAAACCCAATCGTCGTCGCATCGAGTTTCTCCGGCTTGAAATTGGAGTTCACCACTTCCCAATCTCCGCCCACCGGCTCGCGCACTTCCACCGTCACTGCGGAGTCTTTGTGATTCCGCAAGGTAATCGCATATTCCATTTCAGCCTGATTGCTCGCCAGCTTCTTGTAATCTGTCTGCTTACGCTCGCACACCACGTCGAACGCATTGCCGATGTAAATCTTCAGCGTTTCGTCCTTCGGCGTGTGCTGGATATTGTCCTCGCCCACAAACTGCACGCCGCCCTTGGAATCCGCCTGGTACACGCGCACCGTCCCCGCCGGCAACGGTATCCCGAGGCCGCCCTTTTCTTCATTCTTGAACCGATAATAAACCTTCACCGGCTGCGGAATCGCGTTCCCGATTCCCTGCGAATTTCTGTAGTAGTACGCCTGGCCCTCCACCATCAAATATTTCGTCACCGGCACGCCTGTGCCGTTTAACAAACTGATCTGCTTCGACTCATTGTTGTGAATCGAAGTTCGCCGCTCGAGCGAATACAGGTGATACTCGCCGAATGACTCCTGCACAAATTGTGGCGCTGGCGCGGCCTCGCTCGCGATCATCGCCTTAGCCATCCCTCGCGCTACCCCGGCCTGAACCTGGTGAATTTCTCCAGCGACCAACTGCAGTTTGGCGTTCCCGTACGCCACGCCGCTGTTGTTCGTAAGCGTCACCCAGCCGTCCAGATCCGCCGCCTTCTCATCGCGCGTCACGGTTAAAACGTAATCGGCCTTCCAACTCATATTGCCCGTCAAATACGAAGCTTCCACTTTCTGCGCATTCGCGCCGCGATTGTCCAAAGTCCACACCAGCGTCGGCCGGCTGTATAAATTCCCGGGCAAATCCGGGAAGCGATACGAATCCGCGCTCATGCCCGTCACGATCTCGTCACCGATTTTCCACACCGGTCCGTTATTGTCCGAAAGCAGCAGCGCCCTGGTCTCTACCCACCTGGTAGAGCCAGCATCTTTCTCCGCGCGCACCAAGGTCACTTCCCGCCCCACATATTTCTGCAACAACTTAGCCGGATCCAGCAAATCGTACTCGTAATCCTGCTCCACGACGCTCAGCTTCGTCGGCTCGCTCAAAGAACGGAAATGCACCGTCGCGGGCTTGATCGAAGCAGCCACATCCTCAAAATGCAGCGGAAACACGCCCGCCGAGAGATGAATCTGCCGCACGTCACGCACCAGCGCCAGGTTCGAGTTGTAAACCGTCACCGCCAGGTCCACCTGATCTTTTTCGTTCGTCGTCAAAGCCGCGGCCTTGGCCGCCGCCTCGTCTTTCTGGCCGCCCGCCGCGTCCACCCGCCGCAAATATCCCGCGAGCAGCGCGGTTGCAAAAAAAAACGCCAGAATCGCCGTGCCAAACACCTTCGGTGTGCGCCAAGCCATGGGCTTTCGCCTCCCTAAATTGCGTCTTCCCTCTTTGAACGTAGGACCAGGATTTTCTTGCAGGCTAAGTCAAGGCAAAATTACTCGCGTTGCAGCGCCTTACTGCACGCCGCTCCAACTCTTCCCGCCGTCAGCCGTAGTGAATTTTCGCCCGTCCATCGCCGTCACCGTCGCGTTCAACGCATCGGTCGCTTCCACGCGCATAAAATCCGTTTCCGCCGGCGGCGTGATCGTTTTCCAATGCGCACGATTGGTTGTGCGCAGGATCGTTCCGTTCATTCCAACCAGCCAGCAGATCTTCACCGTCGGCGCGGCACCGGCCACAATCAGCGCGCGTGTATCCAGATACTCCGTCTTCCAGCTCGCTCCGCCATTCTCGGATTTTTCGATCGCGCCCGGGCCCGCGATCATCCACAAAATCTTCGGGTCCGGTGTGGGAATCTGCAGGTTCAGCAGGTTCGACGAAATTTGCGCTTCCTGCAATTTCGCCAACGCCGCCGTCTCCGTCGTTTGGCTCGCGCTCAGATTCATAGCGCTCATAGCATGTGCAGGTGCAGGCGCCGCCGATTTCGCCTTTGCGGCATTCGTTGCCTTCGCTTCGTATGTTTCCACCGTCGCGTTCGTCTCGCTCTGGACCGAACCCGACCCCGCCTCCGCTTTCTTGGCCGGCGGAGTTGCTGGAGCCGCCGCCGTACCCACCACCGGCGCCGCTTCGTTCACAGTTGTGGTCTCATCGGCGGAAGCCGGCGGCGCGACGACCGCTGCGTTCATGTTTCCCGCGCGCATCGCGCCCCGCACAATACGTGGACTCGTCTGCTGCGCCATCATCACCGGCGGCGGCTGCGGCGCGCCAGCCTGCCCCACCGAAGGTTTCGCGTTCACTGTGCCTACCGAGGACAATTCATCCCGTCGCGCCGCCGTGGCCCCGTGAGGCGCGCGCGGCATCGCCCGCGCAAGCGACGTCGCGCCGCGCGTGCGCGACTTATCAGCTTCGCGCAGCTCCATTGCCGCGCCCATCGCGTCGCGTGGATTCGGCACTGCTGGCCGCGCGATCATATTTTCCGCCGTGGAGGGCGGCGCAACGCCAACCTGCGGCCCATTGCCAGGTGGCGGCGCAACTTTCGACGGCGGCGCTGCGTCGGACGGCGGCGCAGGATTTGCAGGCGACGCAGCGTTCTCCGCTGGCGCCGAACTTGGCGACGGCACCGCGTCCGGCCGCACCATGGCAATCTGATTCGCAGGCCCTACAGGCTTCCAGATACGCCAGGCAATTCCTGCAAACACCAGCAGTGCCACCAGCGCCGCAGCTGCCGGCATCAACCAGCGCGGTCCCACCAGCCAATCCCACGCGCTCGCAGTATTTTTCTCCGCCTCGCCTGCACCGAACGCGCCGGACGTTTCAGCTGCGCGCGCCATCGCGGCAAGTTGTTCCCGGCAAACCGAGCAGCGCGAAAAATGCAGTTCGTAGCGCGCCGTTTCCTGCGGGTCGAGCGCGCGATCGAAATAAGCCGCAAGAATCTCCGGCCCCGGACAGTCTTCGCCAGAACCCGAGCCAGCCCCCGCGTCCTGCGCCAGACTCCGGCGCAGCAGTCCCGCCATTGCCTTGTCTTCTTCCCGCGCCGCCATTCCTGCTCCTGATCCTCTGTCCTGAACTTAGAACGCGCGAAACCACAGTTCTTGCACTTACACGCCGCCGTGACACGAGAGGCCTTTGCAGCGGCGGTTCCCATTTAGCGGGACCAACATCAATCCGCCGCGCGTCACCGCTGGCGTCCGCCGCGGCGGACACCACCACAAAATCGCGCCACGCCGCCCAGCACGCACATCACCTTCTCTTATTCCCCCGGTGAAAGCGCGCGCGTCAAATCAAACGGCCACTCCTCGCGCGCGTACTCATAGCAAAGCTGCAACTGCGCCGCGCTCAGCTTCTTCTCCTGCCGCAGCGCCCCTTCCACGTGTTTGCGGATCTCCCGCCGGGTGCGTTCCAGTTTGCGCGACACGGTGGCCTCATGCTCGCCCAACAGGCGGCCAATCTGCGCCAGCGTCAGTCCCTCGACATAATAGTAAGCGAGCCGCAAACGATCGCGCGCCTGAAGCGCACCGAGCGCGGCCGTCAGCACCGCCTGCAAGATCGCCAGAAACCGGTTGCGCTCCGGGTCCGGCGAACTCGCCGCAGCGCCCAACGTCGAACTCGTCGCGGAATTTCCTGGCGAACCGAGTGCCGAACCATGTTGCGCGCCGTACAGACGCTCCGCCGCCTCGCCCTCCTCCAGCGGTTCGGTCCGGCGTGCGCGGCGAATCCCGTCCACATGACGCTGCGCCAAAATCGCATGCAGCCAAGTCGTCAACTTGCTGCGCCCCAAAAAATAATCGAACAGCGATTTGCGCTGCCCCGCCACTTCCCGCAACCCGTAAAGTTCGGCGTACAGAGAATCCGCCAGCTCGCGTCCCGCCGGCTCCCCCGCAATCGCCCGCCCCGCGCGATAAAGCTCCGGCCGAAAACGCGCCATGAAAAAATCCCAAGCCGCCGCATTCCCTTCGCTGCAAGCGCAAGCCAAGGCTAAATCCGCGGCATGCAAGGAATCCAGATACGCCTGCAAAGCGCGCGCGTCGGGCAATACGTGGGATGGAAGACTGGAATGAATGTTGGAAGACGCACTGGACTGCGCGCCAGAAGTCGCATCAGAAGTCGCGCGAGTAAAACGATGCGCCACGCTGCGCTCGAGCGCCAGCCGAAAACGCTCCGCCGTCAGATTCCATTCCGCCGGCGCGGCCTCCTTCTGCAGAAGGCCTCGCGCCACGTCAATCGAAACGAATTGTCCTGCCGGGCTGGACGGCATATGCGCCTGCGCAACCACAACTTGGCCGAACCGCTGCAGAAGATGATACCCGAATTCCCCAGCGAGTTGCCCGACGCAATCGCGCCCCGTGCTTCCTCGCTTCCTTCGCTCTGTGCCTCTGTGGCCGCGCCACCTCCCAAACAGAAAACTGCTAAACTGTCCCGCCGATGTACTCCTGCCCCGAGTGCGAACAACTCATCAACCAGGCCAGCGAAGTCTGTCCCTACTGCGGCGCCGACCAAAAAGCTCTAGCCGAAAATGAATTATTGCTAGCCGGAAAAACTCCCAAGCCGACGAAGACCAACTACAAACGCGTTGTGCTGGTCTGCGGCGTCCTCCTCGCAATCCTCTGGGCCATCGCCTGGTTCGCCGTCCCCTGGAAATTATCAGGCTCGAAAACCGAAGCCGAAGCTCGCGCCCGCGAGTCCCTGGCCGCGATTCAACAAGCGATCAACACCTACCAACAAAGTGAAGCCAGCGCTCCGCCCTCTCTCGAAACTCTGGGCGACACCGTTCGCAAAGCTGCCCAATCCGCGCAGCTAGTCCACTACACCGTGCAATACACCCCCGGCAAACCAGATCCCGCCGGCCGCATCACCGCCTACACCCTGACCGCCCGCGCAGGAAATTTCGGCTACCGCAGCTTCTACACCGATGAGTCCGCGATCGTGCGCGCCACCACAGAAGACCGCGCGGCGACGGTGCAAGACCCGCCAATCAATTAGCTTTCGGCGTCCAAAATTTGCCACGACTTATTCAATACGTTTCCTTCGCAAACGGCTCCGCAACGATTTGATACTCGTCCTCGTAAACAATGTAGCCGACGCGATCCGTCTTCAGCATTCGAACGGAAACTCCGTGATGTTCAAGGATGGCTACCAATTCTCTGACGCGAGAGATGTGTTCGCGCGCGCTGTCTTTGAACCAGGAAATGGCTCTGGCCTGCTTGCGGTAAAAGGGCCGCTTCGCGGCTGTGAAGCGAGTGGGCTTCTCCAGATTCTCGTTGAACCACTTCCGAATCCAGTCGTGCCGCGCTTCTTCTTCACGCGACAGTCTTCCCCAGTCGCGTAGGTTACCCACGGCGTGAAACACACCGAGCTCTCGACCAGATTCTCCGTGAATTCGGTCCACAACGAATCTCAGGTACATGGCGATTATTCTCTGCGCATCACTTCGAAAAGCGAGGCCCGTGTGCAATGGCCTCTCCACATGAATAATATCGCAAGACGCCACGCGCCCTGCCCGCCACTCAAACGTTGATGCTATACTTACCGGCGCAGGCCGCCGCACGCCGAGCCATTCGTTTTTCCCGCGGAGAGGTGCTGGAGTGGCCGAACAGGGCTGCCTGCTAAGCAGTTATCCCGACAAAATCGGGATCGGGGGTTCGAATCCCCCCCTCTCCGCCA
>Ga0209447_10000280_pt1 | contig 13677 bp, 5 predicted proteins | sample BogFormECP04_OM3_FD_188243 | JGI IMG/M metagenome (GOLD analysis project Ga0209447, IMG submission 188243) | Bog forest soil microbial communities from Calvert Island, British Columbia, Canada - ECP04_OM3 (SPAdes) (version 2) | ecosystem: Environmental > Aquatic > Freshwater > Wetlands > Bog ... | reverse complement strand
GAACCTGAACCGAACCGGACCGTGGCCAGTCTACACCAGTGGAATTGTCCTTCAGCAACTGTAGTAGGCGACGTTTCGTATTGCACCATGAGCCCATCTTCGGAATGGCTCACCTTGATCAGCATCATCCGATTCGCTCAAGCCAAGCCGGTACCTGAAGACGCAAGCGCCGGTGATTTTCACGTTCCAGTCTGCCAGGGCCCAGGAGACCGAAGTAATTACTAACAAATTTGTGAAACAGATTTGCAAACGATTCAAATTTTGGACACGCTCGCCAGTGCCAATGTTGTTGGTGTGGTTGTTGGAATTGCAGGTCGCGTCGATTACGGTGCTGGTTATGGTAAAGAATCCAAAGACATTAATTTAGCACGCATCAATACGTTTGTACACAATAGTTTACATTGAGTTTACGCGATATTATTTCGAGCATTGTGACCCGTCTGACGGCCGTAAACGGCCATCAAAGTACGGCAAATACGGTTCACTACCGGCCATATACCCGGTACGGTAGTCACAATTCCAAAAGTCCACCGGTACGGTAGACGGTACCGTATGACAGTGCCGTACATACAGCTCATACGGTCTACGGTTGACAGCCTTAGGATTGAGGTCGTCGATGGACGGTTATGTAATCAACCTCGACAAGTAGAGGTTGATTACGTAAAAGTCTCACCGCAAATTTTTGCACGTCCGAGTGTCTCTCTCTCCCTCTCAACTCCTCCGTCAACATGTCCTGTGGAACCCCACATGTGTTAGAATATAATTCTACCTTGTGTATGGTTCATTCCTTTACATTTCTGACTTCCAATGCTGAGCATGAACAAATCTAGCAATGTCTGAAAGACGCAGGTACTCCAAAACCATTGCAGGATTCCCCTGGTACTCGGAGGCGTTGGTGGCACGACCGGAAGCTTTATTAAAGCATTTGAATGGGCTGGATGATTATCAGGTACGCATTCTTTCATCTATAATACAATCTCAGTTTCTCTAATAAATCTATTTGTTAAATAGACATTTTTGAATTCCTTGTCGGCATTCGAGAATTCACTCTTCAAATTTGATGGTGATCGACGTACAAGTGACATTTTGGCATTATTGAAGGTTGTCATATCTGACCCTGAAAAGAATGGTGTCATAATCCCCTGTCCCCCAACGCCACTAAGCGTATTCAATTATCAAAAGATCTGTTCTGTTCTTTGTGCCTACCGATTCTTTGAGGTCATCTCCCTCCGAGCAGGAAGAATTTCACGAGTCCCTGCTCCTACCTCTGAGTCTTATCCAGGAACTTCCTCTGGCAAAGAGGTTATCCTTGTAAGTCCCTAATGTATATTAACAGTCATCTATTGATGTTCGTACTAGGGCTTTCATCGGTTGATTCACTGGCCAATATTAGCAGATGAATTCCAGAGGATAGTGAAAGGACAAAAAAGGCCACCACCCTTGCCCTTGAATCTGACAACATTTCCCAAACCCATCTTTATCTTGATGCAACTGGCAGCACGAAACTACTCCAAATCAAAGTATATGGCGATTGAAGAGAAATTTCTTCTGGCTGCCATTCATGTGGCTGCCATGAGGGATATCCCGTTTGCTGAAGGGATCCTGCCAGATCTTCCTAGTGGTCTGCCTTCAGTGCCATCTGGGTGAGGATTTCTTTCATGCTTTGTATAAAAGTTGGTGAATGCTAATCTGAGCAGAGGTCACAAAGATAAAGAGTCTTTTCAGCTCTTTGCTAGCAAATATGAAGAACACATCCAGAATTATAGGGTCGAAGGTCCCACCTCCTCCGTTTCCAACATTGGGTCTCGTACACCATTACAACTTGCCCTTATGATATCGCCTCTGTATCTCTTTATGACTAGGCGGTTGTCTGCGAAGTCCTTTCATCGTCAGTTAGTTATAGATGTTGCAGCAAGACTTGGTCCCCACAAACATCCTCTCCTTATATCGGTGGAAGACTGCATTTGGGAGGCTATTTTTAAGCTTGCTGATGGCCCTTCCTCTGTTTATGAAGTGCTAGAAGGTTTGGCAAGTTCCTTGCCATGGAATATGATCAATGACCAATTGAACTGTGGTACGGAACAATGGTTTGCCCTTGCTGAAGGTATGTTGCCTTTCAACTTGAAGAGAATGAGAGGTTAATCATCACGACATGCTCTATCAGATGCACCTCAGATCGAAGATGGGGGCTCCACCATGATGAATACATCTTTAAGCCTTAATGAGTATGATGATGGGGATTCATCAGCCATGACATTGGTGAAATCCATTAACATATCCCATCAGCATCCTCTTCCTGATCCCCATCCTCATCCTGCACCAACTTCTGCTTCTGGGTCAAAGGCAACAGCTAAGGCTTTACGGGCCCAAAAAAACCTTGGCCCTGTGACTGACAACCATCAGCGTCATCCTCCTCATCATTCTCAGCATCCCCCTCACTCTCGTTCCTCTCAGCGTCGTCCTTGTCCTCATCCTCATCCTCGTCCTCGTCATCCTACTCCCCATTTTACTACTTCAGAAGAAGAGACTGAGGAAGGTTCTTCCATTGAGAAAGATAGTGGGGATAAGGATGCTTCGAAGAAATCATCTGGGCCTTCTGATGCTGGAATTCCCAGTCTTTCAAAGAAAAGACCTCGCTCGTCTTCTCCCATATCTCCAACACATCGTGGATCCAAGGAAAATCCTATTGATGTTGATGGTTCTGCATCATTGTTGGAGCCAACTGTGACAAGGGAATATGTAAGAACCCTTTTCTTCCAGTCTACTTGTGCTAATATGTGTTACAGATAAAGAAGGAGCCCATATCTCTATCCGCTGAGATGACCCCTCCATTCAAAGGTGATAGAGGTTATACTATATTTGATGTTGAAGGAAATCCAGTGTCCTTTTCTCCCAGCTTTCATGTAAGTCATTAGAAAGTGGGTATATTCTTGCCAATTTAATTCTTTATCTAGTTTGATGTTTATCACCAACGACTTGGGCAATTTTTTGACCGTGTTGAAGCCTTCTATGATAACGGTCAACCACTTCATGTTGCACGCCCCACTGATTCCATTATCAATTCCTTTACTTATGCCGCATGGAATGATCTGACTCCTGTCCAAAAGCAACAGGAACTGATGAAGAAGAATGTTGTTGTCACTGGATGGCCTCTTAAGGAGAAGATTTCTTTCGACGAGAGTGGACTACGAAAAGTTGCAGGCACTCAATCACGTCAGATCTCTATCAATGGTAGGTGTTAGAAAGTTTCTATTCCATCCAATCATTTAACCTTTATTGATTTTTATCACTGTTATTGTTTTCAGACTATTCCATTCAGCCTTCTAAAGAAGATTGCAATCCAATGGTTGTGAGTGGTCAAGTACGAGATCTGTGGGACAATCGTCATCCTTCAGGGAAGATTCTGAATGCCCTAGATCTTCCCTTATGCAGTGGTGACATGGAGCCCACTGAACATGGGAGTGAGCTTCATGCATGGGACGTTACTCGTGGCCATCATTGCATCAACCATACATCCTCTTATCCAACTGAACACATGCGGTGGGCCCTTGTTGGCCTTCAAAATGCACTAACTTTTTTGCATGTGGATTGTGAAGGTCTTGGTACCGACATCACTGTGGCGGATGGTGGAAAGGCATGGGGATTCGTTCACGAGCGTCCTGGCAATCCCTTGTCATCCATCAATTTCTTTCTGAAGGATAGCTTTCGTCTCAATGAAGTTGTCCCCTTATCCGAATATGATTTCGAGGTTGTAGCCCTCCGTCCTGGTGACCGGCTGTGAGTTTTCACTTCTGTTACCCTATGAGTTTCTCTGGCTAAAATTTCCTGAAAAGCTTTATGATGCCTTCCCAACCCCATTTTGTATTTGGTTATGCTCACTCGATATGTCTTGGGGGCCACTATTACCTCACTAATCAGATGCAGAGAACCCTTCAGGGTTTCATCCACTCCTTCATTCTGCATAACTTCCTAACCAACACTTCACATCCCACTCTTGTCTTGTTGCGTCGCATCATTCTGTTTTTCCATATGGGCTTGATGGAGAATGAGATTCCTGCTTCAGGTATGTCATATGACTTCTGTTTATCAGTTTATCAGTTAATTCTTATATGCATCATGCAGACCCTGCTGCCTGCCATTTGCCAAATGTTGATAGCATCAATGGGCTGATGAATCTACTTTCAGCTTGTGTGCTTGTCATTTTGGGCAATGTCCTTGATTTCAGGACTTATCGTGCACCGACTCAAGAAGAAAATCAAAAGGCAGACAAGAACCAGCAAATTCTCATTTCCCATGATTTCAACACTATATCATTTAATGAACGACTTGCTATTTGCTATTCTCGTGGTGTGGCTTTGCATCTCATCCACTGGGTCCGACATTTTTGTGTGGTTACTGGTCCAAAAGGTGAAGATGTTCCTGATTTGCCTTCCTTGTTTTTTGTCCAGATTGCACAGACCTTGATCAAGTACAAGGAGGGTGCAAATACCTCTGGTCTTGAATTGGAGGCAAATTGCACATTGGACATGCTTACAAGGCAGATCGAGAATGTTGTCAAGATTGATTCTCAATTCTCTTCTTTGTGGTCTGAACATCCCTCATTACCTTCCGATTCGCTCACACTCTCAAATCAAAATGAATATTCCATCAACTGGTTGCCTGATAGTCAGCAGGAGTGGTTAAAGGGGGGTCAAAAAGGTGTGTTCAATTTTTTTATACGGTATCCTATAGCTTCTAATTATCTTTAGACTTTATCTCTGATGGTCTTACAGATTTTGACAAATGCTTCTTCCAAGCTCAGAAGAACCGCCAACTTCTTGAAGTATCACATATAATTCCCAAATTGACTAAAGATCCTACATCTCATTCACCCCCTTACAAGCGCACCAGAATTGGCTGATGATTTCCATCTCCATGTAGTGATATGATTTCTCTGTAAATTTTTGTAAACAGTATCCTGATTTGTTATGAGTCTATTATATATAATGGCTAAAAGAAAATATCGAGTCCATGATGACTTCTGGACCATACATAGCTTTATTTGATGTTTTCTACTTTCTTTTCTTTACTTCTTTACTATCAATATTGTCTGAGCCTGACATCTGGAGTCGAGGGGCGTAGATATATATATATTGTTGTTGTTGTTGTTGTTGTTTATTTCCAAGGCCTAAACAAATAACACTAACTAAATAAATATGTTCCGAGTCAGTTCAACTTAAACTTGGCATCTCAAAGCGAATTATACCATGCTTCGGATCCTTGTTGCATTCATTGCAATAACTACAATCAAGCCATGGAAATCTTACTCCACCCCTTGTACCAGATTCCATTATTCTGATAACTCATCCACATCCCCTCATCCTGGCTACGGTTGTGCTATGTCCGAGTCTTTTCTCGGCCATGATATGTCTCCTGATGATAATATAATGGGGTCCACTTGGCACCTTTATGATGTAGTCACTGGACATGAGATTTATAATACTGGTCCTATGACCCATGGTCCTGGTCCTAAGACTTATAGCCCTGGTCCTAAGACCCATAGTCCTGGTCTTATGACCCAGCCCGCATCTTATGCATTGTCCATCCAAGGATCATACCAGAATTCAATACCATGTTTCCATTTTGGCAGTGTCTTCACTGAATGGCATAACAATGTTTTTACTTCTAACGGCATGTCAGAAAAATTGTCTTGCCCATCTTGTCGATACCACCATATTATCTCCATACATGCACCCCATAATCCTTCTGGACAAATGGAAAACCATGCTGTTGAATACAAGCATTCATGTCCTAATTGTATGTCCATATATGTCTATGTTCTTCCCAGTCCTTGTTTCTCTAGTTGGCAAATTTTATGGAATCTGCACAAGCCTTATAAATATTCTTCCTTACATATAGTTTTGGCTATCAATTGTGGCATGTATCATTTGTTAATTGGTTCTTTTGACCAAGTTTATGTCATTAATCGCTTAATCAATCGACTCCTCCTAATGTTTCAGCGTTATATAACAAGACGTAATGACTTTAACCACCACTGGTTCACACTTTTATTGTCTAACCTGTCAAGTTCACAGGTTGTCTCTTTATGGTTTTTAATTGAATTGATTTTGAGAATGCGTATTGTACCCCGTAGACTGTTGCTTAACAATTTAATATCTACTGTTAACTTGAAAATCAAAAAAATAGCAGCGCTCATTTCATTCTTGCTCTTTATGTGTTTCCGGATTTGTAATATTATTACCCTCCATCATCCTTCAGCACCTATAGCATCAAATCAGAATATAAAATTGACATCCAGTTTTATTGGGGGTGGCAGGTCGGCTCGAACTGATTATGAAAACTTGAAACATTATGTTATTACAACAGAAGTTCCATTGAAAAATCCAGATGAGTTCAGTTATGTATATGGTCGTCACTGTACCCTTGAAAATGCCATGCAAGAAATAAAAACAAGTGGAGATGCACACCTTGTATGTAACATACCTCTTGCCTTAGTTGCCAAAAAAATAACATCAACTCAGGCAAATGAGGTGGCAAAGATACATAATATACCTGCATTGAGCCGCAAATCTCTGGTTGAGAAGCAAAAAGCTGTAGAATCCCATGTCTGCACAAAGATCTGTAATGGATGTGTGACCATGTTCAAGCCAGTGAAAAAAAATCAAAAGAGTATTCAACATCAACCCAAGTCAAAAGAATTAAAAATTCAGCCAAAAGTTGGAAGAAAGTCATGGGGAAAGCCAGCAAGGGCTGTCACAAATCATAAATATTATGTTCAAGAAAATCTTAAATTTCCACCTTCTCCTCCTTCCAAACACCTTATGCATAAAATAATCAGTGGTTTTTGCAGTGACACTCATCCTAGTAAATTTGAAGAAGCAGGATGTGCTGTTTGTGGCCAGCTTGTTGTAATGACAAATCTTGTACAAATGAAAGATGTTAAATGTTCCCTTGACCCTCTGGTACGTGTTGGAGTGACACGTTTACCACGGTGCTCCATAGAAGATCCAATCAAAGAAATGGATGGCCCGATTGTAGATGCAAAATGTAAACACATCTGTCATGAATGTATTAGGTTTTTAGAAAAAAAGGTGATGCCACCCATGGCTTTGGCCAACGGGCTTTGGGTCGGAAATGTTCCAAAGGAATTGTCTGATCTTACTTTTGTTGAAAGACTATTAATCTCTCGTATCCGGTCAAACCGCTGTATTGTACATGTCTTGAAGGGAGGCTGGAAGATGCGAGCCAATGCAATCATGTTTCCATCCCCTATTCCAAAAGTGTGTAATATACTTCCTCCACCTATGGAAGAATTGGATGAAGTTGTTGCATTCATGTTCACTGGTGTAGCCCAGCCCACAGCTGAAGATATGAAGCGAACACCAATGTTAGCACGCAGAAAACATATTTCAGAGGCTTTGGAGTGGCTAAAAATAAATCATTCTGATTACGCTAATGTAAAAATATCTCAGGAAAATCTAAAGCTATATCCAGAAGAAGGTCCACCTGTGACAATAGATTATCGGTCATCTGTTATCAACAAGCATAAGGAAGCAACTAGTGTGTTTGATATGGAAGATGAGGATGGGGTACAAGAAGGTAAATGCCCATTTGTTGTACATGGCATCACTGGCGAAAACTATTCAACATTAAGCAAAGATGCTAGCCGTGCACTTGCACTGCAACACCTTATAAAAGATCAAAAAATTCTCTTTGTTGGACATGGTACAGAACCAGAGTCTATGTTTAAAAACTCACAACTATTTCCATCAATGATGCCATGGCTGTTTCCATATGGGTTGGGTGGGATCGGCAATTCAAATATTATTGGACCAATGTCTTCTATTGCTCAGAAAAAAAATCTTCTGATGTATCATGATAAGCGGTTCCAAACTGATCCGGGCTTTCCACTCATTGCTTTTAACCAAGAACAAATTCAACAGAGTTCTTCTGCAGGCTTTGTAACAGCAGAAAAACCTTATTTTGCTGAAGTGGCTAGAAGATTATTGACCTTGAACAAGTCAGTCTTAGAGGACATAACAAATCGTATGATGAAAGGTGAACGGGTAAAGCCAGAAACTGATGCAGAAAGGGCCTGCTTCAAAATTCTTGGTGATATTGATACTGTAGGCGGTCGAGTGAAAGGTTCCTTGACATCAAAAAAATACATGCGCAACAATGTGTGGTCTCTGATATCTTATGCTGGAGCACCATCCTGGTTTATAACTCTATCACCAGCAGATATAAACCATCCAATTTGCATATATTTTGCAGATAAGAATGTAACCTTTAAACCAGAACTTTATTTCAAAAAATCTGATGATGCTTACAGGCTTGTGACATCAAATCCGGTAGCAGCAGCACGATTTTTTCATATGATGTGTAATAACTTTATCAAACATGTGCTTGGTTTTGGCAAAAAACATCCAGGATTATATGGAGAAACAAAAGCATTTTATGGGACTGTTGAACAGCAGGGACGACTAACTTTACATCTACATATGTTGATATGGATCAAAGGTGCACCATCACCTCAGGAGGTTCGAGATAAAATTCTAGATCCTGAATCAAAATTTCAAAAGTCCATGGTAGAGTACCTGGAGTCGGTTCATCAAGGTGAATTTTTTGATGGAAAATTAGAAGATGTCACAGAAAGAGTTGATGGATATCAGAAAAATCCTGAATATGTACCTCCAACCAAGACAATGCCCGAAGCACCTCCTCCTCTCTGTGCAGAACGTAATGACTGTAGTATATGTGACAATTGTAAAGCCCTTACAAGTTGGTGGGCTCGATTTAAAAATATAGTTGATGATCTGGTAAAGCGTTCAAATCGCCATAATGATTGCAGTAAATCCATTCGACCTTGCCTTAGAAAAGGAAAGTGCAAAGCTAGATTTCCTAGAGATATTGTGGAGACTACCATGGTAGACCCAGCAACAGGTGCATTAAAAATGAAAAAAGGAGAAGCTTGGATCAATTATTTTTCTCCTATTTTAACATATCTTGTCCGGTGCAATACTGATACTACTAGTCTTCTCTCTGGAACTGCAATAAAAGCCACAGTGGCATACATAACTGACTATGTGACAAAGCCTGGTCTTAACACGTATTCAATGTTTGATACAATACGTCAAATATTTGAGAGAAATGAAACATTGCTGGCTGTAAAAGAAAATGTGCAGAACAGTGCAAGAAGTCTGGTTACAAAAATGGTAAATGCTTTAACAGCCAAGCTTGAGATTGGCAGTCCTATGGCCTCAATGTATTTGCTTGGGAATCCTGATCATTACACCAGTCATGAATTTGTCAATTTTTACTGGAGAAGTTTTGTACGTGAGGCATGCAGTGTTTTTTCTACTCCTTTGGAAGAAATTGATAATACACCTGAAAAGGTCATGTTCAATAAAAGCAAAGGAAAATTTGTAGCATTGTCCAATGTACATGATTACATATATAGGCCTTCAGTATTTGGCAGAGTAAATCTTTATGATTGGATTAGATGTGCCAATAAAAAACGTAAATCTACCAAAAAGCACCAGGAAGATATAACACAAGATGACACAAGTGATCATGCTGATGACCATGAAGACAATGCTGATTCAGAAGATGAACTTGACATTATTGGAAATAAATTCATAGGTGGAGGTAACCATAATGATTCTGATTGGGTGGACTCTGATGAAGCCATTGAAAATATGGATGATGAACTAAACATAGACGAAAATGTTCAATACAAAGAAGATGATACGCATTTTTATTCATTCCTGGCCAAACACCCTCAGTATAATACACATGAAATTCAGTGTAAATATTTATCTGAGTTTATAGTACCAAACTTTATTGGGGGGACTTTACCAAGATGCGATCAGGGTGATTATGAATATTATTGTTCAACAATGTTGACACTATTCAAGCCATGGCGTACAGGATATGATCTTAAAAGTGCTGAAGAAACTTGGGAACAAGCATTTAATAAGTATATATTCTCACCAGCACAAAAAAATCTTATGAGTAACTTTAATTTACGATATGAGTGTCTTGATGCACGAGATGACTATTCAGCTCAGATGAAGAATAATGACAAAAAGGACAAATTTTTTTGGGAAAGCTCAGAAAATAATCCACTGGACCAAGAATATACAGGTTGGAAAGACAATGATGAAGAACTAAATGATGATATGTATCTTACCGGATCATCCAGACAAAATGATGCTAAAGAAGAAGAAATGAGACATGTTGAGCAGATCGTTTCTGGTGCGGGATGGCTTGACAAGAGTCCAGATGGCATTAATAAAGTAGATCCAGAAGGTATCACACCTACAGTTGATAATTCTGGAAGTCAATGGAGCTCATTGATTCAAAGTATACGAAAAAAAATTCTTTCAGACCGTTCAAAAAATATACCAACTGGTCCAAACAAACCATATGGTGAACTTCATGGAACTGACAAAGTTTTTGTTGATACATTGACTTCATATCTTTCCAGAAAATTTGTTCCAGATCAGCCTGGAGCAATAAATGTACTGGAATCAGTTGTCAAAAAATTCAAACTAAACACAGAACAAGAGAGGGCCTTTAGAATTGTTGCTAATCATGCAACAATTAATAATCCAACTCAGCTCAAAATGTATTTGGGCGGTATGGGTGGCACAGGAAAATCTCAAGTGCTAAAAGCATTGGTTGAATTTTTCAAAGATAGAAATGAATCACATCGTATTATTATAATTGCCCCTACAGGCTCTGCTGCAGCATTATTGAATGGTTCAACCTATCACTCAGTGCTGAATATTGGTTCAGATTGAGCTAGAAATAATGCCACTTCTCAGATCAATGTACGTGAGCGTCTAGATGGTGTTGATTATATATTCCTAGATGAAATATCAATGGTGGCATGCCATGAATTATATCAAATTAGTGCTTCCCTGGCTAAAGCAAGAAACATGATGGAAATACCATTTGGAGGTCTGAATATGATATTTGCTGGTGATTTTGCTCAGTTAAAGCCTGTATTTGGATCACCTTTGTACAGCCATACAGTTGGAACAAGTGTGGATGCATCAATGACTGTAAGAAGTCAGCAATCTGCTATTGGTAAGGCTCTATGGCATCAAGTAACCACAGTTGTGATACTAAGACAAAATATGCGCCAAAACACACAGTCACCTGAAGATGCTAAGTTTAGAACAGCCTTGGAAAATATGAGATATGCGCAGTGTACACCTGACGATGTTGAATTTTTAAAGACCCTTATTGCTGGTAAAAATCCTGGACAACCTAATATTGCAAAAAAGCGATTTAGAAATGTTTCAATTATTACTGAATTGAATTCACAAAAAGATCAACTGAATAAGTTGGGGTCTTTGCGTTTTTCAGCAGAGACTGCCCAGAATTTAACCCATTTTTATTCTGATGATGAACTTGGTGAAGATATTGATCCATCTGCCTTGTCCTCAGTTAGAAAGAAGGATAAAAAATCTATTCCAAGTTCAAAAAAACATTTGAGTCCTGAAATGCAAGATGCTGTATGGAATCTTCGTCATTCTGCATCTGAGCATATACCTGGCAAACTGTCATTATGTATAGGACTTCCTGTAATGATACGAAACAATGATGCAACAGAATTGTGCATAACTAAAGGTCAAGAGGGTCATGTTGTTGGCTGGAAATCAGGCATAGGATCAAGAGGCCAGATTGTACTTGAAACACTTTATGTCAAACTTGATAGACCAGCCAAAAATATAAATATTGATGGACTGCCAGAAAATGTAGTACCATTGATGAAAATAAAAAAATCTGTCAAGTGCACATTTCCAAATGGCGTTTCAATACCTGTTCGTAGATCACAAGTACAAGTTTTACCAAATTTTGCCATGACTGTATATTCTTCCCAAGGCAAAACTCGTCCTGACAATGTAGTCATTTTAAACAGCTGCCGTGATCATCTTTCATACTATACTGCTTTGTCAAGAAGTTCAACAGCAGAGGGAACTGTTATTATACAAGGATTTAATCCAAATAAAATAACATGTGGTGCTCCTGGATACTTGAGGCAAGAATTTCGAGAACTAGAGCTCATGGATGAAATCACTCGACTTAGATTTGAAGACAAGCTTTCGCCTTCTATTAATGGTAATCTGAGAAATGCCCTTGTAAGACAATATCAGTTGTTCAAAGGTGAGTTATATGTACCTGATGTGGTGCCAGATACATTAAAATGGAATAAATCCGATCCAATGAATATTTTAAAGGTTCAAACTGACACTCCATGGCAACTAATTGAAAAATTTAAAGAAAAAGCCACGAAGTATACACCTGCTTCAGGTACTGTTGCTATTAATAATAACAAATCAAATAAACGCAAAGTAGATGACATTTCTTCTGACACCAAACTTGAAAAAAAATCTTCTGACATCAAAGCAGGTAAAATACCTTCTGACAACAAAGAAGATAAAGTATCTTCAGACACAGTAATCTTGAATAAAAGGCCAAAAATTAATTTAGATGTACAAAATCAAGATTCACCTATTGGATTAATATGGGATTCAGAGGATTACAGCTGTGCTTATGATGCACTGTTTACAATATTAGGAGACATTTGGGTTTATAATCCAACCATGTGGACGCATGAATTTGGATTAGTGTCATCTTTTGCTAGTAAACTTGCCTTGGATTTTCGACAAGTTTCATTGAAACAAAAAGATTTTGAGGATGCAAGAAACTCTGTTAGGAATTTATTGCGCATCAAATCTCCAGTTTCTTTCCCATATGGAACAACAGGAGTTGACTTGTCAGAACTGTTCCTTTATATGTTTACTGGAAAATCAATTGGAAAATTAAAATATAATTGTACTGAGTGTGGTACTACTTCAACCTCTGCATCTAAAGTTACAAGTCTGTTCACAATCATACAAAAACGATATAATTCAATTCAGGAACATATTGATGCCAGCAATAACAAGACCAAGAAATGTACTCACTGTGATAATAATACTTCCAGAACATATAAGTACAATTCACCACCAAAATTTCAAGCAATTGGATTTACACATCATACACAAGACATTGAAATATCAAAAACAATCACATTGAAATCGGAGGCTGGCCCTGTTAATTTACCCATTCGTGGGGCAATTTATTACACTGGTAATCATTTTGTATCTAGAATAATATCACCGACAGGAGAAGTATGGTATCATGATGGGATTGAAACAAAACGCCAATGCATACGTGAAGGACATATAATTGACTTCAGTGAAAATGCTCTAAAATTTCATGGAAGTAAAAAGTGTGTAGGTGTAGTATATGCAGTTTAGATATTTGTAGAAATTAAATTATAAATAAGAGGGTCAGTAACAGTTGGTAACAAATTTAGACTCGTAACTGCCATGCACCGCAATGGCCCACTACCACAAGTTGTTGTATATACCATGATGGTAAATCGTCCTTGTAATCGCTCTCGTACTGGATTCTTGTTGTCTTTGTACTCAATTCCTTGTCAGCCGTACTATTGTCGTCAAGAGAGGCGATGTCCTTGGCAACTGGCCCTATCATGCAAGATTATGAACTGTCAAGAAGAGCAGGAAGGGTGCAGTGTGCTATAGGGCAACCATAGCACGAGGAACAGGAAGGGCGCAGCGTGCTATAGGGCAACCGTTTGAGATGTAGATGTAGAGC
>Ga0209447_10000279_pt1 | contig 13680 bp, 9 predicted proteins | sample BogFormECP04_OM3_FD_188243 | JGI IMG/M metagenome (GOLD analysis project Ga0209447, IMG submission 188243) | Bog forest soil microbial communities from Calvert Island, British Columbia, Canada - ECP04_OM3 (SPAdes) (version 2) | ecosystem: Environmental > Aquatic > Freshwater > Wetlands > Bog ... | reverse complement strand
GGTTACTGTCCCGCCAGATGCGCCGCTGGATGCTTGTTTGCAATTGATGGAAAAATTCGGCATCTATCATTTGCTCGTCGTGGACGAGAACGAGCGCTTTCACGGGATGATATCCGTCACCGATTTACTCTCGGTAATCGCGTCCGACGAAAAAGCGCGCGCCGATTTGCTCGAAGATCTGATCTTTCCAAAAAGGTAGGGGAGCGGGTTTACCTCGCTCCCGGGGTGGCACTAGGCGTTGTTTTCGCTGTTGCTGTGAATTCGCACGCTCGACTGCGGGATCCAAAACCTACACCCAACGATAGAGCGGGAGGGAGGTGAACCCCCTCCCCTACTGGCTGTCAGAAATAAATTTCTGCGCGCGAGACCGTTTCGTCCCTTGGTGTTCCCGTCGTGTAACCCTATTTCTCTCCGATGTAACCTTTTTCCTACATTTAGCCCGGTTTCGGCAAATTCCAGAACTCATTTTCGCATCCCAGCCCTGGTTCTAGACGCAGGCCTAATCGCTAGTCCCCGTTGGCTTTACCCCATGTGGAATTCCACAGAGCCGCATCCCGGTCGTTTTCCCGAGCCGGCGGGCGTTTGGCGTGGGGAGTGCATTAGCCAATGTGCAGATAATAGGCGAACCACGGAAACCTGCCCTCGGGGTGATTCGGGTCGGGGGCGGCACGCGGCTCAGGAGACTTGGGACCATGGCTGTAAACAACATCGTCGACGGCTTTGTACCCGACAAGGCACCGGACGGACCATCTTCGCACGTGGTCTTCGGCCTATCGGAAGTGATGCGCTCGATCCGCTTGAAAGTGGAAAAAGTGGCGGGGACAAATGTCCCGGTGCTGATTCAGGGCGAAAGCGGCACGGGCAAAGAAGTTCTGGCGCGTTTGATTCATCATCTTTCGCCGAGCACGCTTGGGCCTTTCGTGAAAGTGAATTGCGCCGCGATTCCCGGCACTCTGCTCGAAAGCGAGCTTTTCGGATTTCGCAAGGGCGCCTTCACTGGCGCTTACAACACCAAGCCGGGCCGGGTCGAGATGGCCAACGGCGGCACGCTTTTTTTGGATGAAATCGGCGAGCTGGATTCTTCGCTGCAGGCCAAACTGCTGCAGGTGCTGCAGGACGGCCAGTTCACCGCCATCGGCGACCAGGAAGAAAAGAAAATCGAAGCGCGCGTGATTTGCGCCACCAATCGGCGGCTCGAAGATGAAATCGAGGCTGGACGATTCCGCGCCGACCTCTTCTATCGCATCAATGTGATCAGCGTTAATTTGCCGCGGCTGCGCGAACGACGCGAAGACATCCCTGGCCTGGTCGAATATTTCCTGGCGCAATTCAATACGCGCTTCCAGCGCAGTGCGCCGCTTCCCTCTCGCGAATTGCTGCAGATGTTTCAGGATTCGGACTGGCCGGGCAATATTCGCGAACTAGAAAACCGCGTGGCGCGATATGTGATTCTGGGCAGCGAAGAAGCATTCCGCACCGAAGCCACCCCGCCGCGTCCGATCTCGTTGCCGTTTGAAATTCCGGAAAATGGGCAGATTCCGTTGAAGCGCATCGCCAAGCAGGCAGTGCGCGAAATGGAACGCGAAGTAATTTTGAAGGTTTTGACCGCCAATCATTGGAATCGCCGCAAAGCCGCGCAGCAGTTGGCAATCAGCTATCGCGCCCTAATTTACAAAATCCGCGAAGCCGGCCTATCGCAGCGCCACAATCGCAAAGAAGCGATTCTGCCTCCGCCCACAGATGCCGTCGCGCCAATCGCCGACTGAGCGGGCGCCCTTTTGTCGGCCTCCGGTTTCGTAGCGGTGCCCTTAAGGGCAGCATCTTCGATCGCGAAGTATGCTAGAATTTCCACGTTGGAGGCATTCATTCTGCAATCGTCTAGCGATATTAAGCTTTTGTAGCTCCCACAACGGCCGCCCATCCGTTCAGCAGCAGCCATCTATCGTTTCCACCGCACTCATCCCTCATCCAACCTTGCTATTGCACCGTTGGGCGCATAGCGCTGGCCCTGCACCGCTGGCGCATCTAAACTTTAGTAGCAGCAGTGTGACGTTCCACCCATGACAGACAGAGCCCAACGCCGCCAAGCCTTGCTCGACGCGCTCGAATCGCGCATCGTCGTCCTCGATGGCGCCATGGGCACAATGGTGCAGCAGAAGAATCTCTCGGCCGCAGATTTCGGCGGGCCTGCCCTAGAAGGCTGCAACGAAGTGTTGGTCCGCACGCGGCCAGATGTAATTCTGGATATTCATCGCGCCTATCTCGAAGCTGGCTCGGACATCATTGAGACCGATACTTTCGGGGGCACGCGCGTCGTTCTCGCCGAATATCATCTTGAAAATGAAACCGCGGCGCTGAATCGCAAGGCGGCCGAGCTGGCCAAGCAGGCTGCAGATGAATTTTCTACCGCGGCTCGCTTGCGATTCGTCGCGGGCTCGATCGGACCGACCACCAAAGCGATTTCTGTAACTGGCGGAATCACGTTCAGCGCGCTCAGCGAGAATTTCTACGAGCAGGCGAAAGCTTTGGTCGAAGGCGGGGCCGATATTCTGCTGGTGGAAACTTGCCAGGATACGCGCAACGTGAAAGCGGCGCTGCTGGCCATCGCGCGAGTGAAAAAGGAAATTAGCTTCGATATTCCGGTGATGGTCTCCGGCACGATCGAGCCGATGGGCACCATGCTCGCCGGGCAGACTGCCGACGCGCTGTGGTCTTCGATCGCGCGGCAAAATCTGCTTTCGATCGGCCTGAATTGCGCCACTGGTCCGGAATTCATGACCGATCACATTCGCACGCTGAGCGAAATCGCACCGACGCGCATTTCCTGCTATCCGAATGCCGGGCTGCCGCGCGAAGACGGCACCTACGGCGAGACGCCGGAGACGCTTACGGCGCAGTTGGCGCGCTTCGTCGAGCATGGCTGGCTGAATATGATCGGCGGTTGCTGCGGCACCACGCCCGCGCACATTCGCGCCCTCGCCGAAATGGTGAAGGGCCGCAAGCCGCGCACGATTCCCGCGCCTGCGCATCGCTCATACTATTCGGGCATCGAGCTTGTGGAAGCTGACGAATCGAATCGACCGCTGCTCGTCGGTGAGCGTACTAACGTGATTGGTTCGCGGGCGTTTAAAGAATTGGTCGCCGAAGAAAAATGGGAAGAGGCCACCGAAATCGCGCGCCGGCAGGTTCGCAATGGCGCGCAGGTGATTGACGTTTGCTTGCAAAGCAGCGAGCGCGATGAAGCCAAGGATATTCCGCCGTTTTACGAAAACCTGATTCGCAAAATCAAAGCGCCGGTGATGATTGACACCACCGATCCCGCCTCGATCGAGCTTTCGCTCACCTATTGCCAGGGAAAAAGCATCATCAACTCCGTAAATCTCGAGGATGGCGAAGATAAATTCGAACGCGTTTGTCCGTTGGCGCGTGCGTATGGCGCAGCGCTCGTGGTCGGCTGCATTGATGAGGACAAAGCGCAGGCGCAAGCATTCACGCGCGACCGCAAACTCGCTGTAGCCGAGCGTTCCTGCCGCCTGCTCTCGGAGAAATACGGCATCCCCGTGGAAGATCTGATCATCGATCCGCTCGTTTTTCCCTGCGCCACGGGCGACGAAAATTACATCGGCGGCGCAGTCGAGACCATCGAAGCAATTCGCCTGATCAAAGAGAAAATCCCCGGCGTCAAGACGATCCTTGGCATCTCCAATGTCTCTTTCGGATTGCCGGCCGCCGCGCGCGAAGTGGTCAATTCCGTTTTTCTCTACTACTGCACCAAGGCCGGGCTGGATCTCGCCATCGTCAATTCAGAAAAGATCGAACGCTTCGCTTCGATACCCGAAGAGGAACGCCGTCTGGCAGAAAATCTTCTGTTCAACACGCCGCCAGCAGAAATCCCGCCCGGCCATCCGGCAGCGAGGACACTCCAAAATGTACCGGAAGACTGGCGCGAGCAGTCGCGCGAGCAAAAGATCGCTGTGAACCAGTTTCACATCACGGACGTGGCCGCGCATTTTCGCGGCGCCACGAAACGCAAAAAGCTTGCCGCCGATGTGCCGCTCGATCAGCGCCTGGCAAATTACATCATCGAAGGCAGCCAGGACGGCTTGATCGCCGATCTCGAGCGCAAGCGCGGCGAAGGGATGCCCCCGCTCGACATCATAAATGGCCCATTGATGGCCGGAATGAGCGAAGTCGGCCGGCTTTTCAACAATAATGAGCTGATCGTCGCCGAAGTGTTGCAGTCTGCGGAAGCGATGAAGAAGGCCGTGGATCATCTGCAGCGCTTCATGGAGAAGTCCGAGTCGTCGGCGCGCGGCCGCATCATTCTTGCTACGGTGAAAGGCGACGTTCACGACATCGGCAAAAATCTGGTCGAGATCATTCTTTCGAATAACGGCTACGAGGTGGTGAATCTCGGCATCAAAGTGCCGCCGGAAGAATTAATTCGCGCGTGCCACGAACATTCGCCGGATGCTGTCGGGCTTTCGGGCCTGCTGGTGAAAAGCGCGCAGCAAATGGTGACCACCGCGGGCGACTTGCGCGACGCGGGAATCGAATTGCCGCTATTGGTGGGAGGCGCCGCGCTCTCGGATAAATTCACCCGCTCGAAAATCGCGCCGAGCTATGCGGGACTGACTCTCTACGCGAAAGATGCGATGACTGGCCTGCGCCTGATGAACGAAATCATGGATCCCGCCGGCCGCGAGAAGCTGCTCGAAATCAGCGCAAACGGCGGCGCGGCACAGCCGGCCGCGGTAACCGTCAAACCGAGCGCGCCCGCAAGCGAAGCGCGCAGCTCCCGAGTGCGCACCGATATTCCCATTCCGCCCGCGCCGTATCTCGATCGCAAAGCGCGCGCGCTGCCGCATCTCGCCGAGCTTTGGAGCTACATCAATCCTTACATGCTTTACGGCCGCAATCTCGGCTTCAAGGGAAATTTCACGCAGGCGCTGCACGAACGCAATCCGCTGGCGCTCGAGCTTTACCACAAGACCGAAGAAGTAAAACAGGATCTCGCGAGATGGATGAAGCCGCGCGGCGTTTGGCAATTTTTCGAGGCCGAGCGCGATGGAAATTCGATCCATCTTTTCGCGCCGGGAGCGAAATCGCCGCTGCACACGTTCCGGTTCGGCCGCCAAGCCAAGCCCGATGGACTCTGCTTGAGCGATTACGTTCTCGATCCTGAAGAAAGCGGACGCGATCACATCGCGCTTTTCGTGGTCTCAGCCGGCGAAGGCGTGCGCGCACGCGTCGAGCAAGAAAAACAGGCCGGCGAATATTTCAAAGCGCATGCCACGCAAGCGCTTGCCACCGAAACCGCCGAAGCCTGCGCCGAATGGCTGCATCGCCGTCTGCGCGAAGAATGGGGTTTCCCCGATCCTCCCACGATGACCATGCAGGAGCGCTTCACCTCAAAATATCGCGGCAAGCGTTATAGTTTCGGCTACGGCGCCTGCCCCAACATGGACGACCAGCAAGGTCTCTGGAAATTATTGCGGCCGGAAGAAATCGGCGTGCACTTGACCGACGGAATGATGATGGAACCCGAAGCCAGCGTGAGCGCGCTCGTCTTTCACCATCCCGATTGCGCCTATTTTTCGGTAAGCGACGAGCCGGAGGCCGCCGGCAATTCTCCGCAGTAGCCAGCGCCACACTAAATTGGACCCGTGCGCCGCAAGCCTTGGGAGTTGATTATTTTCCGCGCTCGCCGGAAAATCGGCGCATGGCACACGAATTCAGCACGTCGTACGTGAAAGATTCGCTGGCAATTTTCCGGCAATATAAACGGTTTGCAGATCGCGCCATCGAGCAGGTGAGCGACGATCAGCTTTGCGCCACCCTCGATCCGGAATCGAATTCGATCGCCATCATCATGAAGCACATCGCGGGAAACATGCGCTCGCGGTGGACCGATTTCCTCAACAGCGACGGCGAAAAACCCAATCGCAATCGCGACACGGAATTCGAAACGCCACCGGCAACGCGTGTTGAGCTGCTGGCCATGTGGGAAGAAGGCTGGCGGCTGGTATTCGGAGCGCTTGAGCCGCTGGGCGACGCCGATCTGGCGCGCACGGTGATGATTCGCACTGAACCACATTCCGTAATGCAGGCCATCAATCGCCAAATGGCGCACTACTCGCAGCACATTGGACAGATTATTTTGCTGGCCAAGCATTTCGCTGGAGCCGACTGGAAAACGCTAACGGTTCCACGCAAAAAATCCGCTGAATTCACGGCTGACGTCGCTGCCGGGCGCAAATCGCAACGCTGACCGAGCGGGATGTTTTGTCAGGGCATGACTTCAGTCATGCCGCAGCTGCCGCAATCCAGCACGGCTTTAGCCGCTGAGGTTCTGTTTTTCGAGTTCTCACACTGACTCTGAAGACCCTACTCACTTTTTCTTGGGCGGCAGGAATTTCTTGTCGATCTTTGCGATGATCACGTAGTTTGGATCCACCATTTCTGCTAGATGGATCTTCGCTGATTTCGACAGCAATTCGTAGGAGTCCAACTCCGACAAGCCGTAATCCTCGTGCATCCATTTCACCAATTCGGTGAACGCGATGCGCAGGCAATCATCCAGCGGGCGGTAAATTCCAGCGGCCATGATTTCATTTTCATTTTCGAAGCGCGGCCACTTGGTGGCCCTGTGCTTGATCACGTCCACGGTCAGGCGCACGTTGAGCGGAACTTCGATTGCCGAGCCGGACACTTCGCCATCCCCCATCGCCGCATGTCCATCGCCCATGAAAAGCAGCGCGCCGGCCGCATTCACAGGAAGATAGAGAATATTTCCTACGCTGACTTCCGACGAATCCATATTGCCGCCAAATTCCGCGGGCACAACCGAGCTGCGCGCCTCACCGAGCGCAGGCGCGACTCCAATGCATCCGAGAAATTCGTGCAAGGGAATGTTCACCGTAAAATTAGAATCCTGCGCGTGAAAACTCGCAGTATGGGAAGCGTGATCAACGGGATAAAAATAAAGACGCTCCGGAATCGCCGGATTGAGCATCGGCGTGTAGTCGGTGGAATTCAGCGCGCCAAACCCGGGCGCGAATCCGCCCACGCCTTGATTGCTATTCACATCGAGAGACAGAATTTTTATTGCGATGGTATCGCCGGGCTCCGCGCCATCAATATAAAAAGGACCGGTCAGCGGATTATCGCCCTTGGTCATGCTGAGCGTGTCGCCGGGCTTCTGAATCACGTCGCCGAAAGCATCGAGAGTATTCGTTTCCAAAATATCGCCAGGCCGCAAATGTTCGACCGGCGGCATCGTGCCATAAACGTATTTCACGTTTTCAGTCGTACCGCGATACTTCACCACGCGCGCCGGTTCAGAGCCCGCGGCAGCCTGCGCGAAAGTTGCAGCAGGCCTCGCCATCACCACCGCAAGAATCAGCGCGAAGATTGTAAGCAGTCGAATTCGCATCCTGAGGACACCTCCGGCCGGACATGATACAGTGCCGATCGGAAGCCTGCCAGTAAGCAAGCAGATAAGGCCCGCGGCAGCGCTTCTCGAGCTTGGCGGCGGCTGAACGCGCGGCTAGTTCTTCGAGGCGGGAGGGGCGGCAAGCACGAACTTGAGCAACTGACCAGCAAGTTCGCCGGCGTCAACCTCATCCATATTCACCAGCACCACCACGCCATCGCGCTTTTCCGGCGCGACGCGAATCGCTGTGCTGGTTCCCTGCTGGCTGCCGCCGTGTCCGGCTTCGAAGATTCCATCGCGCGTGCTCGTACCCCAGCCGAGAGCGTAGCCGCTCTGAAGTCCGTCGGCGGTCTTTTGCGGCGTCCACGTGATGTCGCGCGTGGCGCGCTTGATCAACGTGTCGTTCAGAATCGCAATTTCGAATCGCGCCATATCGTCCGCCGACGAAATCAGTCCGCCGCCGGGAATCTTATAGCTCGAGTCGAGCAAATCGGCATTCACCACCGCGCCGGATTTGTTCTTCGAGTAGTAGCGCGTGCGATAATGAATGATCGATGTCAAATTATCAGCCTGCGTCCCGGTCATGCCCGCCGGCAGAAAAACATTCTCCCGAATGTAATCAACGAATTTCTCGCCGGAAGCGCCTTCGATCGCGCAACCCACCAGGGTATATCCCATGGTCGAATAGTGAAATTTGGTTCCAGGCTTAGCGATCAGCGGATCGTTGGCAAAGAATTTGATGCCATCGGCCAGTGAATCAAAGTGTTTCGTATTGCCGATCTCAGGATCATCCTGCGAATCCGATTTGTAATGCCGAATCCCGCCAAGATGCCCAAGCAGCTCGCGCGTGGTGATCGGCCACTCCTTCTGCGGGAACGTCGGGCAATATTTCTGCACCGGCGCATCGAGATCAATCTTGCCGCGCTCCCAGAGTTGCAGCGCAGCAGTCGCCGTCAACGGCTTCGAGACAGAGCCGAGCCGGTAAAGCGTGCGCGAGGTAGCCGGAACGGAATTTTCAAGATCCGCCATTCCGAATCCCTCGGACCAAACGAGCTGGCCGTTCTCAACGATCGCCGCCGAAACTCCCGGCGCATGGCTCGCGGCCATAAATTTCGAAACAGCGTCTTCGACCTGCGCTTTCTCCGCCGCGGAAATCGCTGCGTCATCCGCAGTCAGCGCGCCCGCCAGAGCCAGCGCCACGATTACAACGGCGCTCAGCGCCCGCAGCCGCCATCCACCGATCCGGAATCCTCGCCGCTCACGTTCCAAAATTAGAGACACGCGATCTCCCGAAAAATCAGGTCCAGTTATACGCCGAAGTGCCTTGGCAATGGAATGAGATGGGGAAATTCGGCGAAGCACGTGGCAAGAAACCGTCAGCGGTGTTTCGTGAGATCGAGCTGCAGAAAAGCGGTCCCAACGATAGGACTCGCATAGTAAGGCGCGATGGGGCGAAAGCCGAGCGACGCGTAAAGATGGCGCGCGGAAATCATGGCCGGCAGCGTATCGAGGCGCACGAATTCATGTCCAGCGCGGCGAGCGTCGTCAAACGCGGCTTCCACGAGGCGCTTGCCCAATCCCGTCGAGCGCCATGCCGGTCGAACGTAAAGCCGCTTCATCTCGCAAAACTTTTCCGCGAGCGGACGGATCGCGACGCAGCCGGCAGCCTCTTCGCCCGCGACGGCCAGCAGTAAGGTGCCGGCCGGCGGCGCATATTCGCCAGGCAGCGACTGCAGTTCGCGATCGAAATTTTGATAAGAAAGATCGACGCCGAGCGTCTCCGCATATTCCCGCATCAAATTGCGCACTGCGGAAATTTCCTCGCCGCTCGCCGCGTGAATGATTTTCGCCGGATCCAAGTTCGCCCCTTTCCAAGACAATCTGCGTCCAGCACTGCGGCAATGGAAGAGCCATTTTGGATGAGCTCAGGCCAAGAACTGATTTCGAACCAATGTGGCTTTAGCCGCTGAGGTTTCCCTTATCAGCGCGAAATGAGGACACCGCCCGGAATTGCATGTCCGCTTGCGCTAGAATAGACGCATGGAATCGCCGACGATTTTTCATGGCTGATACCTGACCGCCCTCGCACAGGGTATCAATGAAGAAAGTTCTCCTTACTCTGGATGTTAATGGCCGCCCGCACGAATTCGCCTGCGAGCCAAGCAAGCTGCTGCTTGATGCTCTGCGCCAGAATCTCAATCTCACCGGCAGCAAGCGCGGCTGCGACGATTCCTCCTGCGGCGCGTGTACCGTGCAAGTCGATGGCGTGCCGATGTACTCCTGCACCCTGTTGGCCGCAAGCTGCGAAGGCCAAAAAATCCTCACCGTCGAAGGCCTCGCCGATCACGGCAGCCTCGCGGCGATTCAAAAAGCGTATGGCGATTGGGGCGGCTCGCAGTGCGGCTACTGCACGCCGGGATTTATGATCACCGTTCACTGGCTTCTCGATCAAAATCCGAATCCGAGCGAAGAAGAAATCCGGGCAGCGCTTAGCGGCAACCTTTGCCGTTGCACGGGCTACTCGCAGATGTATCAGGCCATCAAAGCAGCGATCGACGCGGAGAAAAAAGGAGTAGCGGCGGCCAAATGAGCGAATTCTCCGTCATCGGGAAATCCATCGCGCTGATCGATTCCGCCGGAAAAACTACCGGCCAGGGAAAATACACCGACGATCTCAGCGTTCCGGGAATGATGATCGGCAAGATTCTGCATTCGCCGTATCCGCATGCGCGCATCGTGAAAATCGACACGAGCCGCGCGCTGGCTCTCGATGGCGTGGTCACAGTCGTCACCGGCGTGGACGCGCCCAATCAATATGGAATTCTTCCCGTCGGTCACGATGAAACCGCGCTGGCCGTGGATAAAGTCCGCTACATAGGCGACAACGTCGCCTGTGTCGTCGCCGAAACCGAATCCATCGCCGAAAAAGCCCTCGAGCTGATTGATGTCGAGTACGAATCGCTGCCCGCCTGGTTCGATCCCGAAGATTCCATGAAAGCGGAAACGGATCTGATTCACGATCAGCGCCCGCACAATATCGAGAAGGATTATCACCACGTTTTCGGGGATCCGGATAAAGGCTTCGCCGAATGCGACAAGATCGTGGAAGGCCGTTACATCGCCAATGAAGTAACTCACGCAGCGATGGAGCCACACTCCACGCTCGCCGCCTTCGAAATCGATTCGCAAACCGGCAAACAGGGTCGGCTCACCGTTTGGTCTTCGACGCAGGTGCCCTACTACCTGCAGCACAAATTAAGCATCGTGCTCGATATGCAGATGTCGCAGATCCGCGTGATCAAGCCGCTCGTCGGCGGCGGCTTTGGCGGTAAGAGCGAAGTGATTCCGATTGAAATCATCACCGCCGTCGCCGCGCGCAAAGCGCAAGCCCCGGTGAAAATTACTTACACGCGTGAAGAAGTCTTCTGGGCGCATCGCGGACGCCCGCGCACGATTGTTGATTTGAAGACGGGCGTGAAAAACGATGGCCGCATCATGGCCGTCGCCGCCAAGGTGATTCAGGATGGCGGCGCGTACTGCTCCTACGGCATCGTCACCATTCTTTATTCCGGCGCGTTGCTCGGCGCGCTCTACGATATTCCGCACATCCGCTACGACGGCTATCGCGTGCTTACCAACAAGCCCGCATGCGGCGCGATGCGCGGGCACGGCACGGTAAACGTCCGCTTCGCCTTCGAATCGCAACTCGATGAACTAGCCGCCGCAATCGGCATGGACTCCGCCGAAATTCGCCGGCGAAATCTTCTGAAAGCACCAACAATCACCGTGAACGGCCTGCGCGTACAAAGCTACGGCTTGCCTGAATGTATCGAACAGGTTTTCACCCGGTCGAAATGGCGCGAGCGCAAAGGAAAGCTGCCGCGCGGCCGCGGACTCGGTATCGCCTGCAGCCATTACGTCAGCGGCGCTGCGAACTCGATCATTCGCTCCGACATGCCGCATTCCACCGTAAATATCAAGATCGATCGCGACGGCGGAGTAGTCGTTTACACCGGCGCATCCGACATTGGCCAAGGCTCCGACACCATGGTGGCGCAAATCGCCGCAGAAGGCCTCGGCTGCCAGCTCGCGCGAGTGAGAGTAATCGCCGCCGACACTGATCTCACCCCGATCGACATCGGCTCCTACTCCAGTCGCGTAACTTTCATGAACGGCAACGCCACTCTGCGCGCCGCGCAAGCCGTCCGTAAACAAATTCTCGAAGGCGCGGCCAAGCGCATGAATTGCGCCGCCGAAGATGTAGATATGCGCGGCGATCGCGTGTGGAGAAAAAGCATCCATGGTGAGGCCGCTCCGAACGGTACAGAAAAGATCGCCGCGGCAAACGAACAGAGCGCGCCGACTGTAAGCGGCCACGTCGAAGGCCAAATCCTCCGCGGCTCGGTGCAGCAAAAACGCAAGGAAGAAGCCCCGAAAGATCAAATGTCGTTCGAAGAAGCGGTAGTTTCGGCGATCGATTTCCACGGCGCGCTCACCGGCACGGGTTCTTACGCGCCTCCGCCCGCAGCCCGCGGCGGAAAACATAAAGGCGCGGGCGTAGGCCCGTCGCCGGCGTATTCATATTCCGCGCAAGTTGCCGATGTCAGCGTGGACGAAGAAACCGGCGAAGTCACCGTTCACAAAATTTGGGCCGCGCACGATTGCGGCCGAGCGCTGAATCCCGTTTCCGTCGAAGGCCAGGTGATTGGCTCCGTCTGGATGGGCCTCGGCCAGGCGCTGCAGGAAGAAATGATCTGGAAAGACGGCCTGCTGATGAATCCCGGCATGCTCGAATACCGCTCGCCTTCCTCCACTGAATCGCCTGAGATCGAATGCATCATCGTCGAGAGTATCGATCCCGAAGGACCCTTCGGCGCGAAAGAAGCTAGCGAAGGCTCGCTAGCTGCCGCGATTCCGGCGATCGCGAATGCGATTTACGACGCCGTCGGAATCCGCCTGCGCGAATCGCCGTTCACGCCGGAGCGCGTGCTCTCCGCGTTGCGCGCAAAAAAAGCCGGCGCGAAAAGAATTCAGATGACCGGCGGCGTCGATCCGACCGCGCCAAAAACTTTCCGCGAACACGGCGGCTCGCTGATTTTCCGCGGCAAAGGCCCGAAGCGCCACGCGAGCGATCTGTCCATCGTGCATCACCGCCCCGTCGCCGCCGCCGAACCGAAATCGGGAAATGGCAATGGCAGCAACGGATCCGGCGGCGGAGACCACGCGTGAGCCTCGCCGATTTCCAATATCTTCGCCCGCGCACTATCGAAGAAGCGGTCGGCTACCTCGCGCGCCACTCGGGCGATCTGGAAATTCTCGCCGGCGGCACCGATCTGATTCCTTCGATGCGCCAGCGGCTCTTCACGCCCGGATACGTGATGGATATCCGCGGGATCGCCGAGATGCGCGGCATCCACGAAGATTTCGACTCGACCGTGATCGGCGCGCTAACTTCGCTCACCGGAATCGAACGCAATCACCAACTCCGCCGCGACTATCCCGTGCTCGCCGAAGCCGCAGCGGCCGTGGCCTCGCCCATCCTTCGCAACATGGGCACGCTCGGCGGCAACATCTGCCTCGACACTCGCTGCCTCTGGTACAACCAATCGCTAACCTGGCGGCAATCCTGCGGCTTCTGCATCAAAAAGGATGGCGATCTCTGCCACGTCGCGCCCGGCGGCACCAAATGTTGGGCCGCATTTTCGGCCGATACTCCGCCGGCGCTGCTCTGCCTCGGCGCCTCGATCGAAATTGCCGGGCCGAAAGGGCTGCGCCGCGTCGCGCTCAAGAATTTCTACACCAACGAAGGCGACGCGCGAATGAAGCTCGAGAAGAACGAGCTGGTTACCCGCGTCTTTCTGCCGCGCTCGGCCGCAGGTCATCGCGGCGCTTATCGCAAATTGCGCGTGCGCGGGGCGATCGACTATCCCCTCGCCGGCGTCGCCGTGACGTTTCGCACTCACAATGGCCACGTTGACGAAGCGCAGGTGGCGATCACCGCGGTAAATCCTGCCCCCTTTCTGGTGCCCGATGCCCATAAGTTGCTCAATGGCAATCACTTAGATGAATCCCTGGCCGCCATCGCCGGCGATGCTGCCGCCAACGTTTCGAAGCCTCTGACGACTTCAGCCCTGACCCCCGAGTATCGCCGCGAAATGGTCAAAGTCTTGACCAAACGGGCGCTGCTTTCGCTCGCCTCTCAGTAACTCGCCCTCTCTGACGCTCTACTAGGCCTCCCGTAAGAC
>Ga0209447_10000278_pt1 | contig 13699 bp, 8 predicted proteins | sample BogFormECP04_OM3_FD_188243 | JGI IMG/M metagenome (GOLD analysis project Ga0209447, IMG submission 188243) | Bog forest soil microbial communities from Calvert Island, British Columbia, Canada - ECP04_OM3 (SPAdes) (version 2) | ecosystem: Environmental > Aquatic > Freshwater > Wetlands > Bog ... | reverse complement strand
GGCCCTTAGCGCCGGTCCGACCTTCATACACGCAAGGTCGCGCGGCGATTCTCAACGAATTTGTATGATCCCACCTTCGAATAAGAACCACGCGCCGTATGTGATCGTGGCTGGAGCCGCTTTGTTGATTGCGAGTTGCGCGGTGGGCCCCAACTTCAAAAAACCTGCTGCGCCCGATGTCAGCGACTATACCGCCACGCCGCTGACGAGCACGGCTTCCGCAAGCGTTGCGGGTGGGCAAGCGCAGCGCTTCGCCAAGGGCGCCGACATCTCCGCGGACTGGTGGAGCTTGTTCCACTCCAAGCCGCTCAATGACTTGATTGAACAGTCGCTCGCCAACAATCCCGACCTCAAGGCGGCACACGCGGCACTCTCCGTGGCGCGGGAAAATGTACTGGCGCAACGCGGTGTTTACTACCCGAGTGTCGCGGCTAGCTTTGCCGCCAGCCGCCAGCGGCAGTCAGGGCAAATCTCGCCCACGCTCAACTCCAACATCTTTCTTTACGATCTTTTCACGCCACAGGTCAGCGTCTCCTATGTGCCCGATGTTTTTGGGCTGAACCGCAGAACCGTGGAATCATTGCAGGCACAAGAACAGGAAGTGCGGTATCAGATGCTGGCGACGTACACCACATTGACGGCCAATGTGGTCGTCACTGCAATTCAAGAAGCCTCGATTCAAACGCAGATTGACGCGACCCGCCAGCTCATCGACGTCAATTCCAGCATGCTGCAAATCCTGCAGTATCAATTTGACTCAGGCTACGCCAGCCGGCTCGATGTTGCCGCCCAGGAATCGCAGCTGGCGCAGATCAGCGCCACCCTGCCGCCGTTGATGAAACAACTTGCCCAGCTGCGAGACCTGATGGCGGTGCTGGCGGGGCGGTTTCCGAACCAGACGCCGGACGAAAAATTCGAGCTGGCCAGTCTCACGTTACCGGAGGACCTGCCCGTGAGCCTGCCGTCGGCATTGGTGGCGCAGCGCCCGGATGTGCTTCAGGCGGAGGCCAATCTGCACGACGCCAGCGCCAAGATCGGCATCGCCATCGCGAACCGTCTGCCCAATATCGTGCTGACGGCGAATGCCGGCAGCACGGCGGCGGCAATGGACCAGCTGTTCACTTCAGGCACCGGCTTCTGGGGCGTGGGAGCGGCGGCCACGGCACCGCTTTTCCAAGGCGGCATGTTGCTTCACCAGGAGCGCGCCGCGAAAGCCGCCTACGTTCAGGCCGCCGAACAATATCGCAGCACCGTGCTTAGCGCTTTTCAAAATGTGGCCGACACATTGACTGCGCTCGACCAAGACGCGGAAGGCTTGAAGGCAGCGGCCGCTGCCGCGGATGCCGCCAAAGTCACGCTGGATTTGGCGCAACGGCAATTACAGGTCGGCTACGCCGGCTATTTATCGCTGTTGAACGCCGAGCAAGCGTATCAACAAGGCGTGATCAACCTGGTGCAAGCCCAGGCCAGTCGTTATGCCGATACGGCGGCTTTGTTTCAGGCGCTTGGCGGTGGGTGGTGGCACAGCGCGGATTTAGCGAATGAAAACCAGAAAAAATAAAACTCTTCCTGCAGTAGCCGCCGCAGTCGCAGCGCTGATCAGCGTTGCCCTCACCGGCTGCTCTGCAAAATCCGACACCAGCGCGCAAGCCGCGTCAGTGACCCCCAGCAATGTGAAACTGACGCCTGCGCAGTTGAAGAACATCCAGTTTTACACGATTCAGTCGTCCAAGTATCACAAGACAATCGAGACCTCCGGGGCGGTTGATTTCGACAACGATCAAGCCACCAGCGTTCTCGCGCCCTTCTCCGGGCCGGCATCGCGGCTGCTGGTTGCACTCGGCGACCGCGTCAAGAAAGGCGACCCATTGGCGGAAGTCGAGTCGCCCGATTTTGCGGCGGCTATCAGCGCTTATAGTAAAGCGCTCGCCACCGCCAAGACCAACCGCCACCTTGCCGACCTTGACAAGGATCTTCTGCAGCATCACGGCGTTGCACAGAAAGAAGCGGATCAGGCAGAGACCGACGCGGTCAACGCAGAGGCAGACCGCGATGCGGCCCTGCAAGCGCTGGTCTCCTTGAACGTGCATCCGCAAACCATCAAAGACATTCAAGAAGGCCGCCCGATTTTGCGCGCAGCGGGAGTGCTGCGCTCGCCGATCGCAGGAACCGTGGTCGAAAAACTCATCACTCCCGGCGAACTTCTACAAGCGGGCACCACGCCGTGTTTTACCGTTGCCGACCTTTCGCGCGTCTGGGTCATGGCGCAGGTTTTTGGTGCCGATCTGGCGTCGGTCCACCTCGGCGATTCAGCCGACGTGCAAAGCGCTACCGGCGCGAAGAGCTTTTCCGGCCGGGTGGATAACATCTCGGCGCTGGTGGATCCCGACACCCGTTCGGTGATGGTGCGGGTCGTGGTGGAAAATCCCGGGGACTTTCTCAAGAAGCAGATGTATGTGCGCGTTTTGATTCGCGCCCGCGAGGAAAGCGGCGGATTGCTGGCGCCGGTTTCCTCGATCTTGCGCGACGATCTCAACCTGCCGTTTGTTTATCGTGTCGAAGCAGACGGCAGCTTCGCGCGGCAGCACGTGACGTTGGGCTATCGCAGCGGGGACCAATACGACATTCCCGAGGGCCTCAAGGCCGGCGACCGGATTGTGATTGATGGGGGCATCTTTGTTCAATTCATGCAAAATCAATGACCGACCCACAGCCAGCATCGGGATCAACGCCGCGCTCGGTTTCGATCATGAACCGGATCGTGAGCTCATCGCTGCGGCAGGGGTTTCTCGTGGTCCTCATGATGCTCATGCTGGTGGGCGCCGGATCGCGCTCGCTGCAGCGACTCCCGGTTGACGCTTATCCGGATTTATCGCCGCCGATCGTCGAGATCATCACCCAATGGCCGGGGCACGCCGCCGAGGAGGTGGAGCGGCTGATCACGGTGCCCATAGAGATCGAGATGAACGGCATCCCGCGGATGACCACGAATCGCTCGATCTCGCTCTACGGCTTATCCGACGTCATCCTCACCTTTCAGAACAACACGGACAATTACTTTGCCCGCCAGCAGGCGTACAACCGGATGACCGAGCTGTCGCTGCCCAGCGGCGTAAGCCCTTCGGTGGCGCCGCTGTCCGCTCCCTCGGGGCTGATTTACCGCTACGTGCTGCAAAGCTCCGACCGCTCGCCAACGGAACTCAAGACCTTCGAGGATTGGATCGTCGAGCCGCAATACAAATCGGTCGCCGGTGTGGCGGATGATTCGGGCTTTGGCGGCGGAACCATGCAGTACCAGGTGTTGTTGGACCCGGTGCGCGTGGCCGGCGCCGGATTGTCGGTGCAGCAGGTGGAAAGCGCGCTGACCGCCAATAACGACAACGCCGGCGGCGGGTTCTACTCCCAAGGCGGCGAATTCTATTACGTGCGCGGATTGGGGCGCCTGGTCACCGTCGAGGATATCGGCAACGTGGTGCTGGCGGTGCATGACGGCACCCCGGTGCTGGTGAAGGACGTCGGCCGCGTTGTCACCGGCATCGCGCCGCGCTTGGGTCTGTTCGGCTACGAGAATCAGGACGACGCCGTGGAGGGGGTCATCCTGCTGCTGACGGGTGAAAAAACCCAGGATGTCCTGAAGCGGGTGGAAGCGAAGACCAAGCAACTGAATGATGAAATCCTCCCCAAGGATGTCAAAGTTCTGCCTTTCTACGACCGCAGCGATTTGATCGAGCTGACGACGCAAACGGTGGAGCGAAATCTGCTGCGCGGCATGTTGCTGGTCATCGTGGTTCTGATATTTTTCCTCTACGATTTTCGGGCGGGATTGATCGTCGCCACGACCATCCCGCTGGCGCTGCTGTTCGCCTTCATCTGTCTGGATCTGCAAAACGCCTCCGCCAATCTCTTGTCCATCGGCGCTGTGGACTTTGGCATTCTGGTGGACGGCGCCGTCGTCATGGTGGAAAACATCTTTCGCCAGATCGCGGCGCGCCGCGGCACTGCGCTCAACATCGTGGAAATCATCAAAGAGGCGGCGGCAGAGGTGGATCGCCCGCTGTTCTACTCGGTGGCGGTGATCGTGGCGGGCTTCCTGCCGATCTACGTCTTGGCGGGGCCTTCCGGGACGCTGTTCAAACCCATGGCGGACACGATGGTATTCGCGTTGGTGGGTTCTTTGATCGTCACATTGACCTTGTTGCCGGTGCTGTGCGCATGGTTCATGCGCAAGGGAGTGCAGGAGCGGCGCAACGCCGGATTTGAAGCCATAAAATCGGTTTACACCAAGGGTCTTGATTTTTGTCTGGCGCATCCAAAAGGGACGACGATCGCTTCGGCCCTGCTGCTGGCCGGGTCGCTGCTGCTCATTCCGCGCATCGGCGCGGAGTTCATGCCGCAACTGGATGAAGGCGCCCTGTGGGTGCGCGCCACCATGCCGTATACGATTTCATTCGACGAGTCGGCGAAAATCGCGCCGCGGGTACGCGACATCCTGCATTCCTTCCCCGAAGTCACCACCGTCGCATCGGAACTTGGCCGTCCCGATGACGGTACCGATCCCACCGGTTTTTTCAATGTCGAGTTCTATGTGGGCCTTCACCCCTACTCGCAATGGAGCGGAGCCTATCGCACCAAAGCCGGGCTGATCGAAGCCATCAACAAGAAGCTCGAGGCATTTCCCGGAATCACTTTTAATTACACCCAGCCGGCGGAAGACGCGGTGGACGAGGCGGAGACCGGCTTGAAAAGCGCACTTGCCGTCAAAGTCTTCGGCTCCAATTTGGATACGCTCCAGCAAAAGGGTAAAGCCATCAAGCAGATCTTGGAGCGCGTGCGCGGCATCCGTGACGTGACTTTGGTGCAGGAACTCGGGCAGCCCAGTCTCTCCATCAAAATCAACCGCGCCAAGATCGCCCGCTACGGCGTGAATGTCGCCGACATCAATGCATTGATTCAGACAGCCATCGGCGGGGACGTGGCGACGCAGGTGGTTCAGCAGGAAAAACAGTTTGATCTGATCGTGCGCCTCGAACGCCAATACCGCGACAATCCCGAGGAAATCGGCAATATCCTGGTGGCCACGCCCGGCGGGCAGCAAATCCCGCTCAAGGAATTCGCGGACATCCAGGTGACCAGCGGCGCCTCCTTCATTTACCGCCAGAATAATTCGCGCTACATCGGAGTCCAGTTCTCGGTGGCGGGGCGCGATCTGGCCGGCGCCGTGGAAGACGGCATACAGCAGGTCAAAGACAAGGTTGCATTGCCGCAGGGCTATCGCCTGGATTGGGGCGGGGAATATACCGAATACACGGCGTCGCGCGGCCAACTGAACGTGATTCTTCCCGTCACCTTGTTCCTGATTTTCTTGTTGCTGTTCGCGCTCTACAGCAATTTTAAATTCCCATTCATCACCGTGCTCGGCGTGGTGCTGTCGGCACCGGTAGGCGGCATCGTGGCGCTGTGGATCACCGGCACGCCGTTCTCCGTGTCATCCGGCATCGGCTTCCTGGCCTTGTTCGGCGTCTCGGTGCAGACCGCGGTGGTCTATATCTCCTACGTCAACGAATTGCGGCGCAGCGGCACGCCTTTGCCCGAAGCGATACGTCAAGGCGCCATCTTGAGGCTGCGTCCCATCATGATGACGGCATTGGTGGCGGCATTGGGATTGTTACCGGTGGCGCTCGCCAGCGGCGTCGGCACGGATACGCAAAAGCCGTTTGCCCTGGTCATTGTCAGCGGCCTGTTCACGCGGCTGTTGATCAGTATTTTTCTGATGCCGGTCCTTTATGCCCTCGTCGCTCGACCCCAGGACCGCCTCGAAGTGTGATCCTTGGCAGCTCTCGCGGCCGCAACATGGCCGCGCGCGCTACAGTCTGCCGCGATAGTCCGTTTGTATCTTGCGGATCTTTTTATCGGTGCCGAAGAACGCGTGTTTGGACATGTCGGCGCTGTACTTGCTCGATTCGGGGTGCCGGCCCAGCGCTTCGGCCAAGGCGCGGATGTGGTGTGGCCCGGCGCCGCAACACACCCCTAAGTAGTTGACGCCCATCGCATAGGCTTCCCGACCGAAGTCGGCAATTTCCGCACGCGTACACACGAAGGGATCGAGCCCGGTGGGAAATGCCCGCGCATTGCCGCAGCAGGGGTCGGTGAGCGACATGAATGATGGCTGATCGCTGGTGGTTCGATAGGGAACCGGCAGCGCCGCGACGGTGCACTTTACGGTTTCGCGGATTTGCTTCAGCAGCGGCATGATGGTTTTCGGGCCGCGATGGCAATTCAGTCCAACGACATCGGCGCCCGCCGCCTCCAGCCGCTGGCACGCCTCCGCGGGACTCATGCCCTCGCGCACGTAGTCTTCGCGATGAATGCAATAGGTCACCACCGCCGGCACCTTGGAATATTTCCGGATCGCGGCGAGCGCCATCAACGCCTCTCCCACCCAGGAAAAGGTCTCCGCGACGATGTAGTCGACACCGGCATCCGCAGCCCAACCGACTTGCTCCGCGAATATCCGTTCGACCTCCTTGAGCGCCTTGGGATCCTTAGGATCGTAGATGTTGGTGTTGCAAATATCGCCCGCGAACAAGGTTCCGGTCCGGCGCGCCACCTTCTTGGCGATGCGCAGCGCCGTCCGATTCATCGACTTGAGATCCTTCTCCCGGCCGATGACGCGCAGCTTCTCACGATGTACATAGTAAGTAAGCGCTTGGACGACATCCGATCCGGCATGCACGAAATCCAGGTGCAGTTGCTCGACCACCTCCGGATGCTCGGCGAGCACCACCGGAACGAATGCACCCGCCTGCAGATAGCCGCGCCGCTCCAGTTCGAACACATAGCCCTCGGCACAGATGACCGGCCCCTCCTTAAGGCGCTTCAGCAAGCCAGGTTCAGTGCGCGTGGCGGTCTTTTTCTTCGCTGTCGTCATTTAAGATCTCCCCTTCAAGTTCGCATCAATTTGCCGCTGGAATCGAACGCCGCTGCGGCCAGGCGCTGCGCCTTATGGCGCTCGCCGATGATTTCAATTTCGAATCCGGCGTCAGCCTTGGCGAGGGTTGCCGGCACGTAGCCTAAGGCCAGGGACTGATTGACGCGGTGTCCGAACGCGCCGGAAGTGACCCAACCCACCGTCCTGCCCTCGTGCCAGATCGGCTCATCGCCAAGCGCGTCCGCGTCGGTCGCATCGACGCTGAAGGACAACAGGCGCAACGCGCCGCCGCTCTGCTTCTCTTCGGCCGCCGCCGCACGACCGATGAATTCGCCCTTCTTGAAGTCGACGAAACGATCGAGTCCGGCCTCGAAGGGTCCGTAAATGGGCCGGTATTCTCGCGCCCAGCTGCCGAAACTCTTTTCAATACGCATGGAATTGAGGGCACGTCCGCCGAAGAGCTTGAGTTGATACTCGCGGCCGGCCCTGACCAGCAAGTCGAACAGCGCGCGCTGATAGTCGGTGGTCACCCAGATTTCAAATCCGAGTTCCCCGGTGAAGGACAATCGGCCCACGTAGCCCGGCACCATACCGATTTCCATGCGCCGGAACGACATGAAAGGAAAGGCCGCAGTGGATAAATCGTCGCGTACCAGACTTTGCAACAGCGCTCGCGAGTGCGGTCCTGCGACCGACAGGCCGACATACTCCATCGCGCAACTTCGGACCGATACCCCGGTAGCGGGCATGTGCCGCTCAAACCATCGCAGGTAGTAGGTTTCAGCCGCATAGGTGCCCACCAAGAAAAAGTGCTCGGCCGCGGCTCGACACATCGTGAAGTCGCCGATCAATTTGCCGCGCTCATTCAGCATTGGCGTGAGGGCTATGCGCCCGACCGCCGGAACGCGGTTGGCCATCATGCGCGACAACCACTCCGCCGCAGCGGGCCCGCGAACCTCGAACTTGCCGTAGTTCGATATCTCCAACAGGCCCACGGACACTTGCACGGCCTGGCACTCCGCCTTGATGTGCGGATGCGCATTGGAGCGGCGGAAACTAATGTGGTCTTCGGCCTCTGCGGCGGTCGGCGCAAACCACAGCGGGTGCTCCAGGCCGCAGTAGTCGCCGAATACCGCGTGTTCGGCGAGCAGTTTTTCGTAAATCGGCGTGGTACGCAACGGCCGCGCGGCCGTCAATTCCTCGTTCGGAAACCGAATGCTGAAACGCCGCGAATAGTTCTCCCGGACCTTGGCATTGGTGTATGCCAGCGTGGTCCAGTCGCCATAGCGCGCCACGTCCATGCCCCAAATGTCGGCGCCCGGATCGCCATCGACCATCCAGCGCGACAGCGCCAGGCCCACCCCGCCGCCCTGGCTGAATCCGGCCATCACGCCGCATGCCACCCAGAAATTCTTCAAACCTCGAATCGGACCCACCAGCGGATTGCCGTCGGGCGCAAAGGTGAACGGCCCGTTCACAACTTTCCTGATGCCGGCGGCGCCCAGCGCCGGAAAGTGCGCGAAGCCGACTTCCAGGCTGGGCGCGATGCGCTCCAGATCGTTGGGCAGTAGATCCTGGCCAAAGTCCCAGGGAGTCGTCAGCGGCGACCAAGGAACGCCGGCGCGTTCGTAGGTGCCCATGAGCATGGCGCCGCGCTCCTGGCGCAGGTAGATTTCGCCTTCGAAGTCGATGCAGTGCAGCTGCTCCTTCTTGCCGACCAGTTCCTGCATGTCGCCGGTGATCAGGTATTGATGTTCCATCGCCAGGATCGGCAACTCGATACCGACCATGCGCCCCACTTCGCGAGCCCACAATCCCGCGGCGTTCACGACATGTTCGGCGTGCACATTGCCGTGATCGGTGATCACATTCCACGAGCCGTCGGCGCGGGATTCAAGATCGATAACGCGGGTATGGCGGACGATTTCAGCGCCGCCCAGCTGCGCGGATTTCGCATAGGCGTGGGTGACGCCGTAGGGATCGACGTGACCTTCGATCGGGTCGTACATCGCGCCCGTGAAATGTTTTTTCTCCAACAGTGGAAACAGCCGCGCCGCCTCGTCGACCGAAATGATCTCCAAATCCATGCCAAGATAGCGGCCGCGCGCCTTGGCCATCTTCAACCAATCGAGGCGCTCGCGAGTACCTGCCAGCATCAGGCCGCCGGTGATGTGGACGCCGCAGGACTGGCCGGAAATGCGCTCGATTTCCTTGTACAGCTCGATGGTGTATTGCTGCAGCTTGGCGACATTGGGATCGCCGTTGACGGTGTGCATGCCCCCCGCAGCGTGCCAGGTCGAACCCGAGGTCAATTCGGCGCGCTCGATCAGCTGCACATCTTTCCAGCCAGCCTTGGTCAGATGATATAGAACGCTGGCGCCGACAACGCCGCCGCCGATGACCACCGCTTGCGCGTGGCTTTTCAAGTAAACGAGTCTGCCGGCCGGCGCGTGGCTCTGGAGCCTGCGCGTTCACTCATTGGAAACCGCCAGGTGCAGGTTCGCCTGCGCCGCGCTGCCGCCGGTTCCGAAGCGCTCGATCAGCCAGGAGCGGAACAGCGCAACGGCGGTATCGCTCAAGGCTTCCGGGTGTGTGATGAGGTAGTAGCCATAGCCGTCGTCGAGGCTGTTCTCGAAGGGTTTGACCAGCTGGCTGGTGCGAATGTAGTCGCCGAAAAGATAGTTATCGACCAGTACAACGCCCTCGCCGCTCAAGGCGTACTGCACGGCAAGTACCGCGCTGTCGAATACCAGCCCGCGCTCCACATTCAATGCAGTCAAATTCCACTGCCGGGCGAATTGCGTCCACAGATGGTGACGCGGCTGCTCCGAAAGGCGCACATGCACCAATTCATTGGATTCGATGAATTCGGCCAAACTCTTGCCTGCATGCCGTGCGGCCACATTCGGATGACACAACAAATTCAAGTTCACCGGCCACAGCAAATCCGTCACCAAATCGGTCACGGTGGGCTTCGAATACACCACCGCTACATCGACATCGCTCGGCGGCGGCCCTGCCCCATACGCGCTGACCAAATCTATTTCCACTTCGGCGGCCGCGCGCCGGAAGTCGCGCAATATCGGTACCGCGAGATGCACCGCGAAACTTGGCGGCATCTGCACCCGCAAAGTACGCAACGTGGTCGCGCCGTCGTTGCGTATGTCATCGAGGGCATATTCCAATCGGTCGAAAGACTTCATGACCGCGGGCAGCAGATGCTGCCCCGCCTTGGTCAGCACCAGCGCATGCGGCTTGCGCTCGAACAACTGCGTGCCGATCAATTTTTCCAGCGCGATTACATGGCGCGACAGGGCGCTTTGCGAAATGAGCAGCGCGTTGGCCGCTGCGGTGAAACTCGAGTGCTTGGCGACACCCTCGAAGGCACGCAATGCGTTCAACGGTAGCCAACGGCGATCGATGCTGGTCTTGCCCATATGTCAAAGAGCCCTGCTGGTGGTGTAGCCGATGGCGCGTTTTTGATCGGCAATGATGGTCTTGGACGCCAGCCACAAATGATATGCCGCCCAAAACCCGGTGGGCGCGAGAACCAGTAATGCGAACCGCAGCGATGCCGCGTCTGTGGCATGAGCGCCGGCAAACCAATCGCTCAAGACTCCCACCACCCAGGGAGCCACGATGAGATTGAAAATATTCGCAACCAGCAAACTTACCGCGATCAGCATATTGCGCATACGGCAGGGAGAAAGATTGTTCAGCAATCCGAAGCAAGGGCCTATGTAAAAATAAATGGCGGGAATGAACATCCAAAACATGAGCTTGCACACCCACAGAGAGTGGGTCCAATAGGCAGCCATGGAGGGAATGGTCGCCAAGCCGATGCCTCCGGCCAACAGCCACACCACCCGGCGCGGGTCCGCCATGTAGGGACGCGAGAGAAACCAGGCGGTGGCGACGGTGGCAATGGAGCCGCCCACCAGGTGTATGTTGCCCGTGACGGCGCCGGCCTGACCGACGTCAAGACTGTAAGTCCGCTGCAGAAAAGTGGGAGTCCAGTAGATCAATCCCCATCCCCACAGCGCGCACAAGCCTCCGCCTATCACAACGTGAAACGCCGCTTTTTGCTGCCACAAAAATCGCAGCGATTCCAGCAGCGAGGGTTTGATCGCATCAACGATGGCGTCCAAGCGTCCGCGCGGCGGTTCGCGCACCGTCAAATACACGATCACCCCGACGACGAGTCCGGGAACGCCGAGTGCGATGAACGCAGCGCGCCAGGTATAGGCCTGCGCAACGGCGCCCGCCATATTCGCTCCCAACCATGCGCCGATCGGCGCCCCCAGCGCCAGCACCGTCATCGCCATCGGCCGCCGTTCCGCAGGAAAGCAATCCGAAACAATGGCAGTGGACGGAGGCGTGCCGCCGGCTTCACCAACGCCGACGCCGATCCGCCCCAGCAAAAACTCCAGATAGTTTCTCGACAGCCCGCACAGCGCGGTGAATCCGGACCAGATAATGAGAGAGGCTGCGAGAATATTGCGGCGATTGGATCGATCGGCATACCAGGAGATGAGAATCCCGAAAGTGACATAAAAGGCCGCGAGCGGAGCGCCGGTTAGAAACGCCACGCCGGCGTCGTTCAGTTTCAATTCGAGGCGGATCGGTTCGAGCACCGTGGAGACAACATAGCGGTCTGCGATATTGATCGCGTATATCAAACAAGTCAGGATGAGGACATACCAGCGCTCGATCGACGATGGCGCCTGGGACCGGGGTAGGTCGACTACGGTGCTGCTCAAGCTATGCAACCTTGGGTTTTGGCTTGGGGCTATCAACATACAGGGTTCGACGGTATTTCGCGACGGGGCAGATGGGTGCGAAAAATGATATGGGCGAATCGCGAAATGGCATAGCGCCGCGGGAACGAAAGACTAAGCTTTAGCCGGGTGGAAAACTTTGACTACATAATAATCGGCGCGGGCTCGGCGGGCTGCGTGCTCGCCGACCGCTTGTCGGCAAGTGGACGCGACCGAGTATTGATCCTCGAGGCCGGCGGCAGCGATCGGAGATTCTGGATCAAGACGCCCATCGGCTACGGCAGGACGTTCGCCGAGCCGGCGGTCAACTGGAAGTATCAGACCTGCCCAAGTCCCGGACTCAACGGGCGCAGCATTTATTGGCCGCGTGGCCGCGTGCTTGGCGGCTCGAGTTCCATCAACGCGTTGGTCTATTGCCGGGGCATGCCCGCGGACTTCGATGATTGGCGGCAAATGGGCAATGTCGGCTGGGGTTGGGACGACGTGCGCCCATACTTCGAACGATCCGAGCGCCATGTCGATGCGGCAGGCAACGCCAGTGGCGCAGGACCCCTGGACGTGAAGGATGTGACGCCGTTTCTGCATCCAATGCGGCAGAACTGGCTGGGGGCGGCAGCGGAATTGGGCTTGCCGGTGACGGATGACTTCAACGGCCCACATCCGGAAGGATTGGGCTGCTATCAGGTGACGATTCGCAATGGCATGCGGCGCTCGGCCGCCGACGCCTTTTTGCGGCCGGCGCTGCGACGCGGCAACATCCGCCTGGTGACGCACGCTTGGGTGAGCAAGATTCGCTTCGATCAGCGGCGCGCCGTGGGAGTGGAATACGTCCGCGACGGCGGCCCGCAATTCGCGTGGGCCAACCGCGAAGTCATCGTGTGCGGCGGAGCGGTCAACTCGCCGCAATTGTTGCAACTGTCGGGCATTGGACCTGCGCGTATGTTGGCCGCCGCGGGCATTGCGCCGCTGTTCGACAACCCCGCCGTCGGCGGGAATCTTCAAGACCACTTGGCCATCGTGTATTCATTCAAAGCCACGCAACCCACCTTGAACAATGAACTGCACTCGACGCTCGCCAAACTGCGCGCAGGTCTTCGATACCTGATTGCGAGGCGCGGACCCTTGGCCTTGAGCGTGAACCAATTCGGCGGATTTGCGCGCGCCGACCGCCAAGGCACGCGCCCGGATGTGCAGTTGTATTTCAATCCCGTGACCTACGGTGCGGGTGATGCAACCCGCACGCGGATCGAAGTGGATGCCTTTCCCGGTTTCTATTTGTGCTTCCAGCCGACGCGGCCGACCAGCGTTGGCCGTATCGACATCGCGAGCGCCGACTTTCGCCGGCCGCCCAATATTGCACCCAACTATTTATCCACCGACAAAGACGTCGCCGATGTGGTGCACGGCGGCAGCTTGCTGCAGGCTATCGCGCGCACTCGGGCGATCAAGTCATTGATACGGGAACCCATAGCGCCCGATCTTGATGCAATGGAACCAGCCGACCTCATTGCCGATTTTCGCGCGCGCGGCACCACGGTGTATCACCCGGTCAGCACCTGCCGCATGGGGAACGCCGCGGGCGATTCCGTGGTCGATGAATGTTTGCGTGTGCATGGCGTAGATCGTCTGCGCGTGGTGGACGCATCGGTGTTTCCGACTGTTACCTCGGCCAATACCAATGCGCCGACCATGATGGTGGCGCAACGAGCCGCTGATTTAATTCTCCACGGATGAAAAAAACCAGGAAGGACCGCAAATGAAACTCGACAGTGTCAAAGTGTTCCTCGTGAGCAACCCGCCGCCCGGTTTCGGCGGCCGCTACTTCGTGTTTCTGAAATTGAAGACCGCCTGCGGCATTGAAGGAGTCGGCGAAGTCTATGCCGCCACCTTTGGTCCAAAAGTGTTGGCGGCGATGATCGAAGACTTGTTTGCGCGGCGCTTCGCCGGGCGTGATCCGTTCCAGATCGAGTCATTGTGGCGCGAAAGCTATGGC
>Ga0209447_10000277_pt1 | contig 13715 bp, 15 predicted proteins | sample BogFormECP04_OM3_FD_188243 | JGI IMG/M metagenome (GOLD analysis project Ga0209447, IMG submission 188243) | Bog forest soil microbial communities from Calvert Island, British Columbia, Canada - ECP04_OM3 (SPAdes) (version 2) | ecosystem: Environmental > Aquatic > Freshwater > Wetlands > Bog ... | reverse complement strand
ATGAGCCGGCACCACCCTGATAAACTGGTCGCCAACGGCCTGCCGGAGTCGATGGCGCAAATGGCGAAAGAGAAAACTCAGCGCATCCAAGAAGCCTATGAAGGCATTCGCGCGGCGCGCGGAATGCGTTGACGCATGGGCATCATAATTTCTCCTTCGATTCTGTCGGCGGACTTCGCGCGTTTGGGCGAAGAAGTGAACGCGGTAATTGCCGCCGGCGCCGACTGGATTCACTTCGACGTCATGGACAATCATTACGTCCCCAATCTCACTGTCGGCCCGTTGGTATGCGCGGCGCTGCGCAAGGCTGGCGTGAAGGCGCCGATTGACGTGCATTTGATGGTGTCGCCGGTCGATTCCCTGGTGGCGGACTTTGCCAAGGCCGGTGCGAGCAACATCAGCTTTCATCCCGAGGCCACGCAGCACGTGGATCGCACCATTCAACTCATCCGTCAATCCGGCTGCAAGTCAGGGTTGGTCTTCAACCCGGCGACCTCATTGAGCTGGCTGGATTATGTAATCGATAAAATCGATATCATTTTGTTGATGTCGGTTAATCCGGGATTCGGCGGGCAGGAGTTCATTCCCGAGGTGCTGCCAAAACTCACCGAGGCGCGGGCGCGAATCAAGGCCGCCAGGCGCGACATACGGCTCGAGATCGATGGCGGCGTCAAGATCGAGAATGCTGCGAAAATCGCGCAGGCGGGAGCGGATACCTTTGTCGCCGGTTCGGCGATCTTTGGCAGCGCTGACTACGCGAGAACCATCAGCGCCATGCGCGCGCAAATAGAGATAGGCGGGGGCGCATAGCCGCGGGCGCTGATGCCATCACCTGCCGTTGTCCAGCTCGTCGCCTACAACCCGCGGTGGCCGGAGCTTTTTGAGCGCGAGGCCAGCCGAATTCGCGCCGCGCTCGATACTCATTCGCTGACGATTGAGCATGTCGGCTCAACAGCGGTGCCAGGCCTGGTGGCGAAGCCCGTCCTTGACATCCTGCTGGTCGTGGCCGACTCGGCGAATGAGGCGCTGTACGCACCCGCTCTGCAGCGCGCTGGGCACCATCTACAGCTTCGAGAAGCTCAATGGAACGAGCATCGATTGTTCAGGGGACCGGACACTGAGATTAATCTCCACGTATTTTTCTGCGGTTGCTTGGAGATTGAGCGGATGCTTCGATTTCGGAATTGGCTGCGGGGCAATGCCGCCGATCGCGAGTTATATTCGAGCACCAAATCAGCACTGGCCGCCAAGGCGTGGTCTAGCGTCGATCATTACGCCGACGCCAAAACCACTGTTGTTGAGGCTATCCTTGCACGAGCAATGGCAGTCTCTTGAGCGGCGATCGCGTACGATGACTTCCTGCTCAATCCGTTCGCGCTATCGGCCCGCTTACCGCATGGGTTCTCTCGTATACCATCACTGGGTAATCAAACTCAGTCCCCGTGCTCGTCCAATACCCATAACGCCGCATATCACTTTCGAAAAATTGCAATGTTGTGGGCTCTGTCACCAAACGCATGTACGTAGCTGATGACAATTGCAGAGCCACTTTTTCACCCAGAACGGAGTTTTGCGATAGCCTCATCATTTGGGATAGGTTCGTCAGCCGTGTCCTGAGTTCTTCTGGATCAGGAGTTGCTCGCACTACGATCTCTACACAAGCCTCGTCTGTCGAGTCGGCCATGCACGGCACCTGACGGGTGAACGCAAACTCGATTTGGTGCGTCACAAAGAGTCCGGGCGCGAGCGGCAAGGACAGAGGCCCGTTCATTTCGTACCAAACTCCCTGGTCGAGCGATGCGCCAATCCAAGTGCCCGTCTCATTGTTGTAAGTCTCCGCAACAAGCGCCGCGACGGAGTCTGCATATTGGGAGTTGCCATATTTGTCGGACTCCTTGCGTATCTGCTGCGTAAGAGCAGAGGCGGCATTATTTTGAGCGAGAAACTCCGTCACTGCCTTGACATCGGAGCGCACACTCGACTCGAACTTGTTCGCCGCGTTTGCTTGAGCGAAATCGCCCGTTTGCCCGACATTAAAGTAGTGAAACTGAAGCGCCAAGCGCGGCAGCGAGGCGACAATACCCTGCACCAGGGATTCATCGTTCGGCCAACTACTGATTTCGTAATGCGTGCCGCGGGGCTCGAAAGATGCGGTCCAACCGTTGGGGCGCCTCCGCACTCGACGCTCGGCGGCCTTCATACCGTGCAGTTGCAACATCCCTCGTTCGGATAGCTGCTCGAACTCAAGCGTGAGCGTCAGCTCCGCTTTGCTATCGAACCAACCGAATGAGAGGCTCGTCGAGCGTTGCGGGAAATCCTTCATCAGGGCTGCGACCTCGTCGGTACCGGCGGGCTGACCATTCCATTGCAAAAGGATCTGATAATTGTCGCTCGCATCCTCGCCAAAGCCGTATTCGCGGTCCATCTTCATGGCGGTCTTAAGCGCTGCAACCGCCGAGGCGCCGTCTCCTAGCTCGTGATACGCCACGCCGACGTTGAATTGCATGGTCACCATGGAGACGGCGTCGAACTCATCTCGATACAAATCGACGGCATGGCGCGCGGATTCAACCGCCGCCCGCAATTCCTGATCGCGCAATACTAAGCTGCTGCCGCAGGAGGCGCGCCCGACATGAATTTGGTAATCGACGGCCGCCTCGCGCGCGAGGGCGAATGGTAATGCAATGCTGGCCTGGCTCGCTCGCGCAATGTCGAGCTGATTTTGCGCATTCTCCAAGCGCGTGTGGCAATCACCGCCCTCCGAATTCGCGAGAAATTCCGCAAACCCCAGAGTCCGCAGCCTGTCGTCTCTGCTATGTGCACGTTGGAGTTTGAGGCGAGCCGCTCCGATGCATCCGCGCGAGATCGACGACTTCATGATCCTCCCACGCTCGCTCCCAGGGTAACGAGAAGCTCGTCCAGTTGCGCGAACGTCTCGGCCATCCCATTCTCCATCCCGGCGTTGGCATCGAGAGCTTCCTTGGTGGGATAGAGTTCGTGAAAGACCAGCAGCGTCTTGCCACCTCTGTCCTCGAAGGTCACGGTGGTGACGGCACCTCCGTCACTTTCGTCATTCGTCCAGACGAGGCGCGAGTGCGGTGTCACTTCCAGGTACCTACCGAAGAACGCCATAGGCTGCTCTGAGGCAGCGTGGCCGAACACGAAACGGTACGTGCCCCCCGTACGAACATCGGCCTCGCAGGAAAGGAAGGACATTCCAAGCGACTTCGGTACCCACCACCGCTTGAGCAACTCGGGCTTGGTCCACGCCTCGAACACGATGCGCGCCGGACCGTTGAAGGTTCGCGTAACGACGATCTCACGCTCGGACTTTCGTTCTACCGTCGTGCGGTTCGTCATAGGGGTTGGCTCACTCTCTCTTCTTGCGTCCATCGAGCTTCTCCTTCCGTTTCAGATCCTCAACGACCTGGTCCAGCTCGTCGAAGCGTGCGTCCCAGAGCTGGCGGTAATTCTCGAGCCATGCCGCCTCTTCCTCCAGTCGGCGCAGGCCGAGCTTGCAGGTCCGCACACGCCCGACCTTCTCCGTGGTGACGAGCCTCGCCTGCTCCAAGACGCCGACATGCTTCTTCATGCCCGTGAGGGTCATGTGGAACTTCTCGGCAAGGTCCGTGATTGAAGCGTCTGCACGCCCGAGCTGCTCCAGAACGCCGCGTCGGGTGGCGTCCGAGAGCGCGGCGAACGAGGCATCGAAGCCGGACCGGGCATACTGAACCATATGGTTCAGTATGTAACACACAGATTCGCGGCATGCAAGGGGAGGCCGCGCGCGCTGTGTTGCCGGCCTCCTTGCCTGGTCGAGTGGCCGGTCCGTGAGTCATTGCCTGCGTGCCGAGGCGATTTCGACTATGAAGTTCGCATCGAACAGCGGGTTTTCGTTCTCTGTGTCCCTGGCATATCCGCGCGGATTGCATACCACTCGCGTTCCATTCAGAAAGTAATCGAAGCTGTCGTGCGTATGCCCGTGTATCCACAGGCGCGCACGACTCCCGTCGACCAGACGTTCGGCATCGGAAACAAAGCACGCATTCAAGAGCGAATCGGAGAACCTCGGATGGATGCTCTGCCGAGATCGAGCATGGTGAGTGATTACCACGGTCGGACCGGGATAACGTTCGGCCAGCTTTGTCTCGAGTCATCCGGCGTGGATCTTGAAAAGTGCTGCTGAATCGGCTGGGGTAAACATCGTTTCCGTTGCTTCGCCGGTGCGAATTCTGCTGAAATCGCGCATGAATGCTATCGGGGTGCGCCGTGAAAAGGCGGCGCTTTTCCAGTGGATGAGAGCCCCACCCGGCAACTGCTCCAGCCGGAAGCAACCGGAGCAACTATGGAGGTAACGAAATAGTTGAAGCCTTCGGTGAAGCTGTCACGAAATACGGTGATGGCGCGGGTGTGCAGGCCGTAACACGAGTGAACGCCGAGCAAGCCTCGAAAAGGTTGATGCACAGGCCGACCCGAAACTCTGATCGGGGAAGGCTGACACGACTGGGGAAGCGAGCAGACGATGCAGCCAGTCGCTGTGCCGGGGTAGTGGCGACAGCATGTACACAAGGGAAGCGTACGCAATACGGGAAGGCCGCCAACGACGGCTATCAGGCAGCGAAATATTCGCGAAAAGCACAACAGAAAAACCCGGCGCATGGCCGGGTCTCTCAGTTCAAACAGTCGTCAGATTAAGCGGCGACGCCCTGCTGCTTGCGACCACGCAGTACCAGGAGGCCACCGACGAGCAGCGCCAGCCCACTAGGGGCTGAGGTGGGGTCGATTTCGGGTGCCTGCGTCGCAGTGAAAGTACCGAAACTTGAGGTTGGAACGCAGTTGGTGTTCACGCACCCGCCGGCCAGGTTCGTGGCCACCACCAGGTACCCAGTAGACACTGCACCATCTCCCGGTGTGATGTACGCCAAATTCACCTGCTGGGCTGGCCCGTCTACTGCAAACGATATCCCCGGTACGTCCAGTTGCGTTGCGCCGCTGAGCAGCAGGTTGTCGTTCCCCGCGTAACCGCCCACGGCGATAAGACCGGCAATCGTCGCTGAATCCCACATTCCGTTCACAGCCGTGACTTGATAACTGGCTCCTGAGAGCGCAGCGGTTGTAAAAGTGCCCGAGCCACTGTCGGTTCCGCCAAACACGGTATCGGTGAACGACCAGTTCCAGGTTACCGACTGGGCGTTTGCAAGTCCGCCGACGGCCAGCAGAGATGTCAATGCAATCGTGTTCGCTAAAAAACGCATTCGAATTCCTTACAATTAGCAATTGGCGGGTTTGATTCAGCATCTCCCTTGGCGGCTTTTGTATCAAACTGAGCAAACCGTTTCCGCTGTTACAAAGCGGAATTGCGGTCGGCGTCAACTATCCCGGTGCGCTATGTTCAATGGCGGCTTTGCGGCGGGCATTCCGAAATCGCGAACGGCAGTCAATGGGCCCGGAACCCGCCGCTCGCATTCACAGTTGTAAATGGTCCTCGGGGCCGCTATGGAGATCGGCCGAATAGAAACTCCCACTCTGGGGCGTAGGCTGGCACTCTGATTGTGCTGACATGATAGGGATTATCGCTCTTAAACTTCATGTCCTTGGGCAAATCAAGGTCGAAGATTCGAATGTTGATCTTCGGGATCTGCAGGGCTTGGTAGGCGCGTGCAATCAGTGCGGCAGTCTTTTCGCGCCGATGATACTCGGCGAACCAGCGATCGGGAGGCGTCTCACTCGGGTCAATGAGCCAGGGTGCTAATCGCTGTGACGAACGTTGGAAATCCCACGGACTCGAAAATAGGACGACCCTGGCGACAGACCTGTGTTTCGCAATGTACGCGGCCATTCCTGCGCCTTGTGACAGCCCGGAGATGACAATGCGACTCCAATTCGGTTGGCCGTTAAGAAGATAACCATCCCAGTGCCTTACCGCATCATGCTCTTGCAGGTAACCCAGTAGGCTAACCAGCCGATTGATGATTGACTCGGACTGCGTGTTCTCGACAACGCTCTTAACGTCGCCGCCGAAAATGCGGCGTTGACGAAAATCACCTGAGCATGAAGAGAGTAGGCTTTGGGGGCACACTTGGACAACCGCGGGATCGTCGTTGTACTCGAGACCAATAACGCGATAGCCTTGAGAGGCGACCTGGCGAAGAAGAAGCGCAGCGTTGGTGGGTTTACCGTCCGTTCCAGGCATGAACACAACCAGCTGGGATTCGGGAGCCGATTGCTCATCAAACACGATGTAGTTGGGGTCGTTGAAGCGGGTGATCGCTGGATCCGCCTCAGACGGACGAATCTGTTGAACAACCAGATCAGCTGCACATGTGATGTGTGAAATCAGAAGCGCGTTGACAAAGAATAGCGCGACGATCGCCAGGTAATTGTTCAGTGGCCGACGTGTGGTTCGCCTTGGGCTCAAGCTCGTTCTCCGGTCCGCGGTTGCGCTACGCCGCCACGCGCCGCGCATCGGTGCAGATCATCAGTGAGCGCTCACCTCACCAAGGAACTCGTGACACATCGCGCGCACTTGCTTCGTCGTCACGGCAGCGAACACGCCATTCCAGGCCGAAGACTTGGTGTCATAGGTCTTCGTGGCCCATGTTTCTCCGGTCTTCAGGTCGCGAAATCCAACTTGCGCGTTTATGAACGCATTCCCGGTCATTATTCCGAGCATGACCCGAGCTCCAATGGAGACATAGCGGTAGTCAACGACATTGACTACGACCAAGGCACCCTCTGAACCCGTGGGCTGGGGCGCCCCGTCCTGCATCGAAAACTGCGCTTCGGCTTCGTGAAATTCTTCCGAGCACTCATCGTTCCAGATGCCTTTGAAACCAGTCCAGTCTTTGGCGGACGTTGTAACGTCGCTTCCGGTCAGGTTGAGGACAACGTGCTTGCCCGGAGCCTTGGTACCAACGGGCACCGGCGCGCCCCCGTCCTGCCTCTTGACAGTCGCCGCACAGCCTGCCAGTAACAACGCAAGACTCAACGGCCAGATCCATCGTTTGTGATACATGACCTCTCCCAAAAGTTTTTGTTAGTTCTGGGGTGAGCCCCCACTTCGACTCTGCTCATGTTATCTGAAAGCTGAAAGTCGGTGGCAGTCGAGCGCCGGCTAAGGCACCGAGCAGCTCGATCATGACCCAGAACAGGTTGGTCAGCCGTGAAGTATTCCTCGGTGTCATTTGCCGCGTGCTCGCCGCTATCGACCCCACTCCTGCCTGTCGCCAGCGTCTGCTTTCAGAAATCAGACCTGCGATCCTCGAACTGCGCGAATAGAAAAACCAAAAGGATGCTCCCAGCGCAGCACCCACGATCGCACCTAGCCCCGCTGAGCCCGCGAAATCCGCAGCCGAAAGGGGGACATTTTCTACAAATCCCGGGGAATTTCGGGTAAACGGCGAGAATGTGATGGCGAAGGGGTTCGGCACTTCGTCGGAAGTGACGATTCCACCGACAGTAAGAATTCCACCAAGTGAAGAGCCCAAGATAATCCCGATTAGCGTAAAGAACCACCAGCGGACCATCCTGAGTCGTTCAGCAATAAAGACAAAAGGAAATCCCACGATCATTGAAAGAAGGAGAATCAGGACACCATATCCGAGGAAGACGCGGAGGACGGTCGCGCCGCTTGATGCAAGTTGCGATAGGCGAAGCCATGGCAAGGCGAATGCCAAGGACCCCACGACTGATGCCTTCCAAATGGATTTAGCTGTACTCGTACGCAGCTCCCTAACGCCAGCGCTCAGCGTCGCTACGGCGATGCCCCGCCAACGAGGCGTGCGCAACCTTATTTGCTGCGCGCGCCGAGCACGAGCCGCCGCTTAATAGCCTCCGCGGCAGCGCGAAGTTAGGCGCCACGTTACACATGGCCTGCTTTTGCGAAGCAAAGTCAGACGGTCGCCTGTGTGGCGACCTCGGTGCTGCCGCGCCAACAGGCCTGTCTGCGACATGCGGTCATCAGGGGGTGGATGGAAAGGAAGTTAGAAGTGGAGAGTGGAGTCGGACGTGACAGCGGACAGTGCGTTGCGCACTTTCTTCTTTCAAGACCCGGCGTCTGCAGTCACACACTCTTATACGGCCCGGCGACCCTTTCGAGCCACGGGCGAGACGCGGCGCGAAGACTGCGATCGAGGATGTATTGCGGATCACGGCAGTCAAAGAGTATCCGGGTGCCGCGCTGGGCGCGCACCAGGGCGAAGGCCTTGTCGGCGGAGCGACTGTTATCAAACATCAATGTCATGTCGGCCATCGGAGCGGCAAGCCCAATGGCGCGTTGTGTTCGTGGAAATCGCGCGATCAATTTGTTCAGCGGCACTCCGTGACCGCCTTGCTCCTTGCGCGTTTCGACTCTCAGTACCGAGAGCTGCACCTGGCTCAGGCCGACAAACAGCAGTACCACAAAATAGCCGGCGGCTTGCAGTGTCTTGATGATGTCAGCTTTGGATTCGATCTGGGCATCGGGAAGCCTTTTCCAGTGCGAGAACACCGTTTCAAAGGCAAACGGCATTCTTTGTTCCATGACGAGTCCGACAAATGCCTGTACGCCGGCTTGTGAAAGAAGTTGCCAGCGCATGTCGTTGTCGCGGAGTTTCTGGGCCCATTGTGGAAGCTGGCCCGTCGCGGATTCTGCAGGCGGAAGAATGGAGGCGGTGATGCGATCGGCATTAATGAGCGGTATCTTCAGTTGCTTTGCGAGCCGCTCATTCCACAGCGTTGTTTTACCGCTGCCGTTATGACCCGCGAGAATAAAGGCGGTGGGTTTGCTTTTACCCGATGCTGCTTGCTGCAGCAGTTTTGATAATCCCGGCGGGCGCCGCCACGATTTCACGTGACTTTAAATTTGCCGCCGACCACTCTACCCCGACGACGCGTCCCGTTGCGGGACATTCGCACCAGTTGACTCGCGTCCTGCGGGTCCACGAAGTAGGCAAAAATGTCGCCGGACTTATTGGTGAAAATGGAGTGTTTGCTGATGCCGGGCTTGCTCAAGGCTTTGGCGGTCTTACGCAACATAGCGCCGGCCTGATCGGCCCGACGAAGGCGCGCGGCACCGCGCGAAGGGCCGGTTCGCACCATCGCAAGACTCTCATCCAATGTCGCGATGCGCTTGCCGCGCAATCGGATTTCGCCCACTGTTTTAGGGCTGTTGCGCGATGCCTTACCGTTTCTTCGTGCCATATCGAAATAGTCGCGCAATTGTGAAGATATTGCCAATCAATCAGCGCTCCTTAGTCATGATTTATGCGGTTTCCAACAGTTTCAAGTGGTTAGGACGGCTATTCGGATGGCTGCAAAATTCACCTGACCTCCTGGGTAGTAGCACTGAACGAGTACTGACGACCCGGAGCCGTCGCCGGGGCCCAGCCACTACTGCCAATCGGCTCCAGCAAAAAAAATGAGTCCACGGGTTGTGACTTTCGGTGCGATCGTGCGAATCATAGAGTGGACGAAGTGAACTTCATGGCCATGACCAACAGGCAAAATCAGCATCGGTTTGAGGGTCTGTTGCGTGAGCATAGAAAAATCATTTTCAAGGTGGTGGCGATATACGCTCGCAAGGCGGCAGATCGCAATGACCTGGAACAGGAGATTTGCGTGCAGTTGTGGCGTTCATTCGGTAGCTACGACGAACGACGTGCACGGTTTTCTACCTGGATGTATCGCATCGCGTTGAACGTGGCGATCTCAAAGTTACGGCGAGATCGCAAATCGCTTGCCGGCCGCATCGAATCGCTTGACGACGTTCATTTGGAGACGATTGCCGGTGATGAGCCGATCAGCGACGAGAATGATCGTCTAGCGATGCTTTACGCATTGATCGGTCGGCTCGATCCGCTGAACCGTGCAGTGATCCTGCTTTACTTGGAGGACCGCATGTATGCCGAGATTGCCGACATACTTGGCATTAGTGATACCAATGTGGCGACAAAGATCAACCGTATCAAACAGAGACTTCGCGGCGAGGTGACCACCGCCGAGACCGAGGGAAGGTGAGCATGGAACTGGACGACCTCAAAGCGACGTGGCAGGTGCTCGACCGAAAACTCGAGCAACAGCGCACGTTGAGCCTGCAAGTGATCCGCGATGGGAAGCTTGCCGCGGCCCGCCGCGGCTTGCGGCCTCTTTGGTTGGGCCAACTGGTGCAGATTGTTGCTGGCCTCTGTCTGATGGTACTGATCGCGCCAATCTGGATTGCCCGGATGAACACATTGCATTTGATGGTGCCAGCGCTGCTGTTGCACGCCTACGGCCTATTACTCGTGCTGTTCGCGGTGCGTACCCTACATTTGATCGGATGTATCGACTACGCCGCACCAGTGTTGCGTATCCAGCGCCAGTTGGCTGAATTGCGTCGGTGGCGGACGCGTGTGGAATGGCCACTGTTCGGCATCGTTGGGTGCTTTATCTGGATTCCGCTCCTGTTGGTGATCTTTAGCGCAATGGGCGCGGATCTATGGGCTCTGAATCCGAAATTTGTTTATTGGAATATCGCCAGCGGCTTCGCTTGCGTGGGTATTCTCTACGGCGCCGTGTTCTGGGCGCAACAGCGAGAGAACGAAGGATCCGGTTCAGCGCTGAAGAAATACGCTTCCGGCCGCAGCATCCGCAAGGCGCAGGAAGAACTAGACACGCTCGCCCGCTTCGAGCAGGAATGACCGCCGGTACGCGTCACGCCGCGGCGGCCGGATCGGCCGATAGCTCCACCGGCTGCGAAGTCGCATCCAGGGTCTTGAGCAGCACCGGACGGCGCCACACGCTTTTCACGTACTGCAATACCTTGCCGGCGCGCTCCACATCGAGACCGCGGCCGTCCAGTTTCGTATCGTGCTCGAGGATCAACGTGCCGTCGCTGCGCATCTCGACGACCGACACGCGCGGCGCGCCGAAATTGTATTTGTCCGACAGCAGGCCTTCGCGAAGCGCCTCGATCTCGCCGCCGACCACCTTGACCTGTCCATTCTGCTGCCGCTGATAGTTGAACAGGCCCATGTCCGTCGCAATTTCACGTGTCAGATGGTTGCGCAAGAAGCTGAAATCATCGTCTTCGCGCCTGATCCGCAACGCCTCGTCGATTCCCCAACGCTTGACGATCTCCTCCCAGAGCGTGAAGCCCAAGTGGTAGGGATTGACGGCAAGTGCACTCTTTTCGCCGGCGGCAATCGGCCGCACCACATCCGAGTGGCACTTGATGGCATCGACATACGCCTCCTGCGGAATGAAATCCGACTCGCGCAGCAGGCGCGCATGCCAGTAAGAGGCCCAGCCCTCGTTCATGATCTGCGTGGCAAACACCGGGTAGAAATAAAATGACTCCTCGCGCACCGCGAGAAATATGTCGCGCTCCCAACTCTCCAATTCGGGCGCATAGGTTGCGATGAACCAAAGCAGGTCGCGCTCGGGGTGCGCCGGTACCGGCGCGCGCTTCTTCTGCGATTGAGGTGCGGCACAAATGCCCGCATCCAGCGCCTCAAAGCGGGAGCGGAACTGATCGTCCACCCGCAGTTTTGGGGCGGCAACGAATTCGGGATAGCGTTCACGGCGCAGCGGCTGGTCGAGGTCGATGTATTGTTCGAGCGACAGTGCCGCGTCGAGCACCCGTTCCACCGCGGCCTGGCCGTAAGCTTCGATATGACGCTCGATTTGCCGCGCGTGGTTGGCGGCGTGTTCCACGATGTGATCGCTTATTTGCTCCTGGCAGCGGCGAAACAGCATATTGTTCTTTGAGAAATCGGCGTGACCCAATACATGGGCGGTCACCAATATGTTATCCGCCAGTCCATTGCTTGCGGCGAGATAGGCGTGACCGGGATTCCCCGGAAACACCACCTCGAAAAGTCGCGAGAACCCCATATGCCGCTGTACCAATTGATAGATATAGCGTGCGCCAAACGACCAGTGCGGCATGCGGACCGGCAGGCCGTACACCGCAATCTCGGTCATGAAGCTGTCGGGAACCGCCTCGAAGATGACGGGCGACCAGTCGAGCCCAAGCGTGCGCGCCAGATCCTCCAAGCGCGGTACGTGGCCACGCCAGTCCTCACTCATGGTGCAGCCCCCTGTGCATCGATTTGCGCAGCCTGCGATTCGGCCGCGAAGAAGTGGCGCACGGCCGCCGCGATGTCGTCGGGACCCGTGATGACGAACCGGCCGGTCGGCGCGCCGGTTGCAGCTATCTCATCGAACATTTGGAAAGTTTCTGTGGACGCGCTGCGCGCCGTCGCGGGCGAAACCTCGGCGTAGCCGCTATAGCGGGTCAGCTTGGCGATGGCCTCGAGTTCGCCGCGCGCCTGTGCTCGATCATCGCTCGCATTGTCGCCATCAGAGGCGTAGAAAAGATAGACATTGCAGCTCGAGGGATTGAAGCGCGTCTCCATGATTTCGCGCACCTTGGCGAATCCCACCGAGGCAACGGTGCCGCCGCTGCCCGTGACCTTGAAAAAATCCGCTTCGCTGAACTCCCAGGCCTCGGTAGTATGGGCGACGAACACGATATCGAGAGCCTGATACTCGCGCCGCAGGCCCGCGGCCGTCCAAAAGAAAAACGTCTTGGCCAACTGGCGATCCCTGTCGGTCATGCTCGCCGAAACATCGATCAGGAAGAACACCGCGGCGCGCACCGCCGGCTGCTGACGGCGCGTGAGTTGACGATAGCGCAAATCTTCATCGGTGAAGGTGGGCGATGCCGCATCGAGCGAGCGGCGTTTGATGGATTCCTTCATGGACCGGCGCCGATCGAGCCGCGAGCGCGCGCCGCGCCGATCCAGGCCCTCGCGCTTCCATTCCAACTCCTCCGATTTGCCCACCCGGGGCTGCAGATTGGGAAGCTGGAGATCCTCCCACAGCCAATCGATGACCTCATCGACCTTGAATTCGAGCAACAGCTCGGTGCCGCCGCGCTCGCGGCCGCCGCTGCCCTTTTGGCCGGGTCCGCCGTCCGAGTTGGCTTGTCCGAGCACATCGCCCGGCTTGGCCTTTCCCTGCCCGACGCCGGTCTGCCCGCCGTCGTCGCGCAGCTGGAATCGGTAGTGCTCGAGCATGCGCACCGGGACGCGCACGGTGCGCGCGCCGCCTTTGATGATGTCCGAACCTGCGACGATTTGCGGCAGGTGCTCGCGTACGGCTGCCCGGATCTTCTCGCTGTGCCGCAGCCAGTCGCGGGCACCGCGCGAGAACAGCTTGTACCAGCCGTTGATGAGGGGACGATCCGGCCCGTCAGTGTTCATGGTCGCACCTCAACTGGGTTGGCGCCATGGCCGCGGCCTACTCTTGCGACAACAGCGTGGTGACGTAACTCAGAGCCTCCTTGGCGCTGTGTTCGTCATAGCCATATTCCTTGACCAGCCGCTCCTGGACGACGGATATTTTTTGACGGGCTTCATCGTCGGGTCGGGAGGTGGAGGTCACCAATCGCAGCACATCGCGACGCTCCTCGAAGAGATACTGCTCGATGGCCTCGCGAACGCGCGCGTGGCTGCCGAGGTGAAATTTCTCGCCGGCCTTGAAGGCCACCATGGCCTTGCGGATAACCTCCTGGCGGAACGATTGCTTGCCCGATTCGGAGATCTTTATCTTCTCTTCGACCGACCGCAGGAAGCGTTCGTCCGGAGCGCGGTTCTCGCCGGTCATGGGATCGGTGACCTGTCTTTGATCTAGCGAGGCCTCGACCTCGTCCAGGTACTTCTCCAGGAGCTGCTGCGCCTCGTCTTGAAAGG
>Ga0209447_10000276_pt1 | contig 13744 bp, 12 predicted proteins | sample BogFormECP04_OM3_FD_188243 | JGI IMG/M metagenome (GOLD analysis project Ga0209447, IMG submission 188243) | Bog forest soil microbial communities from Calvert Island, British Columbia, Canada - ECP04_OM3 (SPAdes) (version 2) | ecosystem: Environmental > Aquatic > Freshwater > Wetlands > Bog ... | reverse complement strand
CGAGGGTTTCGATGCCGTAACTGACCAGCTCGTAGCCGGCCTTGGTCTTCTTCAGCTCGACTGCCTTGACAGAACTCGAGCCGATGTCCAGGCCGATTAATGATTTCGTTTTACCCAGATTGAACATCGCGCGGCCCCTCACTCCTCACCCCATCCCGCTTCGCAGGACGGGCACGGCTTCATCTGGTGCGTAAAAATATTCTTGGAGAAAACTTCCCAAAACCCACTTACCGCTTCGCCACATCACCCCGGCTACGGCGCCAACTCTGGAGAGGACCGTTAGTACTGCTACGTCCGGTACCTTTCCTCTTTCTCCGTTTATTACATCCGCAGCACAGAGTGTCAAGCAACGTGTTCCGATGGTGTGCTATTGGTAAAACATAGTCCGAAGGTACAGGTAGGCGAAAAGGACAGGTAAAAAGGACAGGTGGGGTCGAGCTAAAGCCCTTGAATATTGAGGGAAAGGGCCAAAAAGGCGAACACTTTGGCGTTCGCCTGACGTTTACTTTTTGTTCGGGGGGGCGAGCTTAAGTTGTTGCCATATTGCGTCCACGCGCTTTTTTGTGGCGTGGTCCATTTTAATTTCGTCGGGCCAGCGCCCGCTGAAACCTTCTTCCGGCCATTTGCGCGTGGCATCCACGCCCATCTTCGAACCGAAATCCTGCCGGCGCGCGGCGTGGTCGAGGGTGTCCACCGGACCGAGAACGAACTGGATATCGCGCTCCGGGTCAATGGCGCAGAGCGCTTTCCACACGACCTCACTCGAATTCTGCACGTCCACATCGTGATCCACCACCACCACGACCTTGGTGAACATCGCCTGGCCCAGCGACCAGATCGCATTCATGATCTTGCGGGCTTGCCCGGGGTAGCTCTTGTGGATGGAGACGAGCATCAAATTCTGGAAGATGCCTTCGGCGGGCATCGCCACGTCCACAATTTCCGGATACTGCATTTTCATCACGGGCATGAACACGCGCTCGATGGCGTGGCCCATAAAATAATCTTCCTGCGGGGGAGGACCGACGATGGTCGTCAGGTACAGCGGGTTTTTGCGGTGCGTGATGCATTGCACGTGGAAGACAGGAAACTGCCCTTCGAGCGAGTAGAAACCGGTGTGGTCTCCGAAGGGACCTTCGGTGCGCATCTCCCCAATTTCGACGTACCCTTCCAGGACGATTTCGGCGTTGGCGGGGACCTCCAGGTCCACTGTTTTGCAGGCTACCAAATCTACCGGGTCCTTGCGCAGGAAGCCGGAGAACATGAACTCGTCCATATCCGGCGGAACGGGAAGGATGCCGGCGAGCGCCGTGGCCGGGTCGGCGCCGATGGCTACGGCGACCTCCAGCTTGCCATTGGGATTTTTCGCCCGACTACTGCGGTAATGGTCGGCGCCATGTTTTTGCGTTTGCCAGTGCATGCCGGTGGTGCGGGAGTCGTATACCTGCATGCGGTAGCAGCCAACATTGCGTTTTCCGTTTTCCGGATTCTTGGTGATGACCATCGGCCAGGTAATGTAGCGGCCGCCGTCCTGCGGCCAGCACTTCAGGATGGGGAAAGCGTCTAGCGAAAAATTATCGGTGAGGACGACTTCCTGGCAGGCGGCGTTGCGGACTGATTTCGGAAAGAACGATCCGATTTCCGCAAGTTTGGGCAGCATTTTCACTTTTTCCAGCAGGCCTTGTGGGGATTGCAGGTCCAGAAACGAGCTGATGCGGGCGGCGACTTCTTCTAGCGAGTCAACTTCCAGGGCCAGACACATGCGCCGCTCGGTGCCTACCAGGTTGGTGACGACCGGGATGCGCGAACCCTTGGGGCGTTCGAACAGCAATGCGGGGCCGGCGGCTTTTACGGCGCGGTCGGAAATCTCGGTGATTTCCAGGACGGGATCAACTTCGAGCGAGATGCGGCGAAGCTCTTCCTGCTTTTCCAGTTTGTGGATGAAATCGCGGAGGTCTTTGTGCGCCACTTCGGCTCCTTGTTTTTGGCTTTGCCACTTTAGCATGGAGGAATGGCTGAGAGAAAATTGCGACGGAGATGCACTGGGAGTGATGCGATGGGATGTGAAAAGGAAAGTCAAAGGCAGCACAGGTGACGGCAGCTGAACACAGATTAAAGGTGAGACGAAGAGGATAGACTCAGCGTGGAGTACGCAGAGAAAGGCGTGAGTCGTTTTATTTTGCGCCGGTCAGTACGGCCGCAGCGGAGTGGGAATTTGCGCGCGCATCGGGTTCGGTTGGCGGTGCGACGGCGATGAGGCGGGCGGCTATGTCGCGGTAGCGGCCGACGAGAGGATTGTTGGAGCCGGCGGTTAATGGAATACCCAGCGTTACCGCTTCGCTGACTTGACGGAAATCGTTGGGCAGGCGCGCGAAGAACGATTGCTTCAGAACTTTTTGGGATTGCACGACGGGCTCGTCGTCGTTTTGACGCGCGCGATTGATGATGATCTGAAAACGGGCGCGATTGAGGCCGGCGGAATCCACGGCGTGGAGATAGCGCTCGAGCATGCCGAGGGCGAGAGCGCTGGGTTCGGCGATCAGTAAAAGGGTGTCGGCGGTGTGCAGCACGCGCGACCACTCGGCGGCGTTCACAAAGCCAAGGTCCACGACGACGAAGTCGAACGTGTTGCGGGCCAGTTCGAGGATTCGCAGCAGGGCTTCCAGCGTGACGGATTGGCGCTGCTCCGCGCGCAGAGCCACGTGCAACGGGCCGGCGAGGATATCAATTCCCGATTTGTGGCGCGTGAACAGGCTGGCAAGCACGGCTTCGTTCAGGCGGTCGATGCGTTCGAGAGCGTCGAGCAGCGTGAAGCGCGGTTGGAAATCCAGCATCAGGCCGATCTGGCCGAACGGACGCGCAAATTCCAGCAGCGCGACGCGCTTCGCTGTGAGCTGCGCCAGCTGCACCGCCAGATTCAGGGCAACGGTAGTGGCGCCGACGCCGCCTTTTGAGCCGGTGACGACGATTAATTTTTCAGCCACGCAGTGGCCCTCCCAGAATGGAATCCGCGGAAAAATATATTGGGCGCGCAGCAGCGGGAGGTTTTGCGGGCATGAGCTGAGCGTGCGGGGCTTCCCTGCCAGCACGCAGGCGGGCTCGGAAGTCTTGTGGGTGCAGCACGGCATAGGTGAGACGCTGATCCGGCACACTGGATTCATCGGCCAGGCCGGGAGATTCCTTACGGCTAGTTTTGGGGGAAATGCGTTATTATTTCGCGATCAATTTCGTTCGCGATTCAGGTTGGATCGCGAAAATCTCACGCAGCCAGCGGGGAGCCGGGCCACTCGATGAGTAAACAACATTTCTATTTTAAGTTGATCCCGCCGCGTCCGACTTTTGGCGCGGACATGACGGTGGAGGAGAGAGGTTTGATGCAGGAGCATGTGCGTTATTCGCGGGAAGCATTCGATGCCGGGAAGATATTGATTTATGGGCCGGTGATGGCGAGCGGGGGTGCGTTTGGCATCGCGGTATTGGAAATGGAGGACGCGGCGGAAGTGCAAAAGTTTGCCGCTGAAGATCCGTCAATTAAGGCGGGAATGAATACTTTTGAGTTTTGTCCAATGCGGGTAGGGGCGGCGCGGGGGACGGCCTGAGATTTTGTAGCGCACGGCCGCACGAAGCTGCGATTGATTACCTGCGCGCGGCAGAAGCTTTTCACAGGGCACGTTGATTAGGTATAATCGCGACAGTTGGAATGAGCGGGCGTCGTACAATGGCAGTATAGAAGCTTCCCAAGCTTCGGACGTGGGTTCGATTCCCATCGCCCGCTCCAATCTTTCGCACGATTTTGCTGGAAGCGCGTTCCCTGCTCTTGGTTAAACTTCGCTGGCTACACTTCGTTGCCTGGACCTCGCCCGGCAATTTTCACTGATTAAACTTTGGCCGTTTTGTGACGATAGCGTTTGTGTAGGTGTGTGAATTGCGGTAACGGGAGCGGCGGTGAGACTGCGACGGAGAATGCTACTGATATTCGCGGTGACGCTGGGAATCGGCACAGGCATCGTGTACGTGCTATCGCGTGTGATGGTGCTGGCAAATTTTCGGCAGCTGGAAAACGAGCAGATGAAGCGGGACGTGGAGTTTGCGGTGGCGGGGCTGGATCTGGATTTTCGGAATTTGGCGGACAGCACCAACGATTACGCCTATTGGGATCGCATGTACGAATTCATGGTGACACCGGAGCAGGCGGACATCCGCACGGAATTCGAAGACAACGAGATGGAGCAGCTGGGATTCAACCTGGTGGTAATCCGGGACGTGCACGGCAAAATCGTATTTGGGCGGGCGTACGACCGGCAGAAGCATGTGCGGGCGGCGGTGCCGACGGAATCTTTACGGGCGATATTTTCGCGGCAACAGATGGACCCGGCGACGGTGGCACTGATGCCGCAGGACGGGATCGTGGAGTTCGCCGACGGGCCGTACATCGTATCGACGCGGCCGATTTTGACATCGCAGAGGAGCGGGGATTCGCGCGGGGTGTTCATGCTGGCGCGCAAATTCGACGAAAGCGAAATCGAGAAGCTGGCGAACCTGACGCGCACGACGATTACGTTTGAGCGCAACGATGCTGAGCCGCTGCCAGATGATTTTCTGCGCGCGCGGACGGCGCTGCGCGGCGGCAAGGACATTGCGATCGAGGCGCTGTCCGAGGACAAGGTGGCGGGTTACGTGACGGTGACGGACATTTTTCACGCGCCGCTGCTGCTGCTGCGGGTGGATACACCCCGCGAGATTTATGCGCGCGGCAAGCTCAGCCAGCTGTATCTGTTTGCCACGGTCTTGGGCGGAGCGCTGATTTTTTCGCTGGCGATCATCTTCTTCATGCAGAAGTTTATCTTGTCGCGCATCGGCGGACTGAGCGACGAGGTGCATAGCATCGGACAACGCAATGCGATGGACGAGCGCGTGCACGTGAGCGGACAGGATGAACTGACCAGCCTGGGAAACTCGATCAACGAAATGCTAGGCGAGCTGCAAAAGAGCCAGAAACAGGTGCTGCTGATCGCGGAAAATATTGATCAAGCCTTCTGGATTCGCGACGCCAAATCTGGCGCGTATGCTTACGCCAGCAGCGCTTTCGAGAAAATCTGGGGACGCTCGCGCGACGCGCTCTCCGCAAATCCGCAAAGCGGCCTGGAACTGCTGCATCCGGAGGATCGGGCGCTGGCGGCGCGGGCGAATTCGGAACAGTTCGGCGGCAAGGCGACCGACGTGCAGTTCCGCATAGTCGGGCCCCAAGGCGGCGTGCGCTGGTTGTGGGAACGGACTTTTCCGCTGCGCGACGAAGCGGGACGGCTGAAGCAGATTGCCGGGCTCACCGAGGACACCACCGATTTCAAGGAGATCGAGCAGGCGCTGCGCAATGCGCAGACCGACCTGGAAGAGCGCGTGGCGCAACGCACCGCTGAACTTGCCGAGCGGGGCGAGTTGGTGAAGCTGCTGCTGGATTCGACGCCGAGCGCGATGTACGGAATCGACTTCGATGGAAACTGCACGTTTTGCAATCCCGCGGCGCTGCGCTTGCTGGGTTATGACGATGTGGCGGAGACTCTCGGCCAGAACATTCACTACCTCATCCACCACACGCGCGCCGACGGCTCGCACTACCCGCAGGAAGCGGGCCCCGTATTCGGCAGCCTGCGCACCGGCAAGGACGCGCACCTGATTGAAGAAAGCTTCTGGCGGAAAGACGGCACTCGATTTCCTGGCGAGTACAGCTCGCGGCGCGTCCGCCGTAACGGCGAGGTGGTGGGAGCGGTGGTGACTTTCGTGGATTCCACCGATCGCAAGCGCCAGGAAATCGAAGTGCGCCAAAGCCAGAAGTTGGAAGCAGTGGGACGGCTGGCGGCCGGCATCGCGCACGAAATCAATACGCCCATTCAATTCGTGGGGGACAACACCCGCTTTCTGGTGAATTCCTTCCAGCATGAACTGAAGCTGATGGCGAAATACGAAGAGCTGCTGCAGTCCGCCGCGCGCGGTCCGGTCAGCGCGGCTCTGCTCGAGGAAGTGGCCACCACGCGGCGCGACGCGGACTGGCCGTACCTCCAGGAGGAAATTCCCCGTGCGATGGAACAGATGCTGGAAGGCTTGGGCCGCGTTTCGACCATCGTGCGCGGGATGAAGGAATTTTCGCATGTCGATCGCAGCAACGAAAAATCCGCTGGTGACATCAACCGCGCCATCGAAAGCACTCTGATCGTGGTGCGCCACGAACTGAAACCGGTGGCGGACGTGGAGACGCAATTCGGCGAACTGCCCGCCGTGATGTGCCAGCTCGGCGATTTGAACCAGGTGTTTCTGAACCTACTGGTGAATGCGGCGCATGCGATCGGAGACGTGGTGAAAGACACCGCCGCGCGCGGCACCATCCGCATCGCCACGCGTACCGATGGAGACTGGGTGGAGATTTCCATTACGGATTCCGGTACCGGGATACCCGAAGAAGTGCGCGACAAGATGTTTGATCCGTTTTTCACTACCAAGGAAGTGGGCAAAGGTACGGGCCAGGGTTTGGCTTTGGCGCGCGCGGTCGTCGTGGAGAATCACGGAGGGACGCTTACTTTCGTGACGGAGATGGGCAAGGGGACTACTTTTTTGGTGCGGCTACCTTTGCGGGTGGCGGAGGTGAAGGACGCGGTTTTGGTGCGGTAGGAGTTTTTTTCGTGCTTGGGGCGTCGGGTGGTGGTGCGGCGAAAGTCAAAAGATTTAGCACAGAACGCACCGAGGAAAGGCGGCGGAAAATCGGAGACGGCAAGACAACTTATCGCAGAGACGGAGAGGGCGCAGAGAAAGGCAAACGACAAAAGCGCCGGCGAGACGCCGGCGCTACTTAGAAATTTCCTTCCTGTGGTTACTATTCCTGGCGATGAACGATTAGAATGCGTGCCTATGGGAAAGGTCTATGCGGGGACTTCGGGGTGGGCTTACGGGAGCTGGAAGCCGGATTTTTATCCGGCGAAGCTCAGCGTGGCGCGATTTCTTAATCATTATGCTAGCCGGCTGAATTCGGTGGAAGTGAATTATACCTTTGGCCGCAGGGTGAATGTTGAATTGCTCGAGCGCTGGGCTGCGGCGGCGCCAGACCATTTTCGATTTGCCGTCAAGGCGCACCGGCGGATCACGCACAGCAAGCGCTTGCGCGACGCGGCGTCGGTTACGGCAGAGTTTCTGGCTGCGCTCGAACCTCTGCGGCGGACGGAGAAACTTGGGCCGGTGCTGTTTCAGTTGCCGGGGAATTTCAAGTGTGACGTTGGGCGGTTGCGCGAGTTTTTGACGGGGCTGCCGCCGTGGTTACGCGCGGCGTTTGAGTTCCGGCACGAATCCTGGTTTAGCGAGGACGTATATGCCACGCTGCGGAAGGCTGGGGCCGCGCTCTGTCTGGCGGAGGGCGAGGAGCTCGCAACGCCGGAAGTGGTGACCGCCGATTTTCATTATCTACGGCTGCGAAAGGAAAGCTATTCGCGGAGGTCGGTTGCAGCGAAGGTGCACAGGCTGGCGCAGAACGGGGATGTGTTCGTTTATTTCAAGCATGAGGATACGCCGGAAGGAGCGTTGCGCGCGGAGGCGCTGCTTCGCCCAGCTCGGAAGAAGTGACCGGCAGCGTTGCGGGCCGACATCTACGATTTGTCTATCTTGATGCGAAGCGAGGAACTCTTGATGACTGGGACGACGGGATTGCGGTTGATTGGCGTTGGCGCGCTGCTGTGCGCGGCAGTGGCCTGGGGCGCGCGCGCGGGAAAATCGGCAACCGCGGCTCGTGCCGAGGCGCAGGATGGCACGCAACACAGTATCGCGATCACGGTGGACGATTTGCCCGGCGCGCTCCCCGGCGACGATTCTGCTTACGGCGATCTGAAGGAATTGCAAAAGATCAATCGCGCGATACCCGCGGCGCTGAAGGCCCATCATGCCTGGGCGATCGGTTTCGTGAACGAACGGAAGCTGCAAGTGCAGGGCGAACGCGACGCTCGCGCGGAACTGCTGCAGATGTGGCTGGACGCGGGACTGTTGCTGGGGAATCACAACTACGCGCACGACGATTTCAGCACCACGCCTTTGCAGAAATATGAAGACGACGCGATTCGCGGCGAGGTGGTTACCGGCGCGCTGCTGAAAGCCGCGGGGCAAAGCGAAAAATATTTTCGCCATCCGTACTTGAACACTGGAATGACGATGGAGGCGAAAACCGCGTTCGACACATTTCTAAAAGACCGCGGATACACCATTGCGCCGGTCACGATCGAGGATGCGGATTACGTGTTTAATGACACGCTTGCCAGCGCTTTGGAAAAGAAGGACAAGAAAATGGCGGCCCGCGCCAAGAAGGAATATCTCGAGTACGTGGACACGGTGTTTGACTACGCCGAAAAGGAATCTTCAGAAATGTTTGGGCGGCAGATTCCGCAGATTCTATTGATTCACGATAACGCGCTGAATACGGAATGTCTGGACGCGCTGCTGGAAAAGCTGGAGAAACGCGGCTACAAATTTGTGTCGCTGGATGCGGCCATGAGCGATCCCGCGTATGCCACGCCCGATCTTTATGTGGGCACAGGAATCTTGTGGATGGACCGCTGGAAGCTGGCGCTGGGGCAAAAATTGGATTTGAGCAAGGGGCCGGAGCCGCCGGCGTGGGCCGAGCAGATTTTTGAGCAGATGCGCAAGGAACGGCAGAAGGAGTAGCGTGGCGGGCTTTTCGGTGTCGTACGACGTTGCAAAAAGCAGATCCCTCGTTGCGCTCGGGATGACAATGCCTTAGCTAAGTTTAGCTGACGCGCTAGGCGATGGCTTGCGGGATCGCTTTTTTCCAGCGGCCTTGCGCTTTCAGGATCAGTTCCACCAGTTCGCGGACCGCGCCTTCGCCGCCGCGAACCGTGGTGATGTAGTGCGCGGCGCGTTTTACTTCCACCACCGCGTTGGCCACCGCAACGGCTAAGCCCACGCGCTGCAGAATCGGCAAGTCCGGCAGGTCGTCGCCGATGTAGGCGACTTCTTCGTCGGTGACTCCGGCGCGGACCAGGATGGCTTTGTAGGCTTCCAATTTCTTCGGCTGTCCTTGAATTACAAATTCCATGGAAGCCTCGCGGGCACGGCGGGCGTTGGCAGGGGAATCGCGGCCGGTGATTATGCCGGTGCGGATGCCCATGATGCTGGCGAGTTTGATGCCGGCGCCGTCATGCGCGTGGAACATTTTCATCTCGGCGACGCTGTTGTCCGGGAACGTTTGCAGGCAGACGTAGCCGGGGGTCATCGTGCCGTCCACGTCCATCAGCAGGACGCGGACCGGTTTAGCGCGACGGAGAACTTTTGCCGGAAATTTGATTTCGTGAATGGGCATGGTTTGATTCCTTATGATTGCCGGCGTTACGAATTCCAAAACAACTGCAACGGCGTCCGCGCTACGAAAAACTTCAGAGCAATTGCAGCGTCCACAGATCATGGATGTGCAGGACGCCTTCTAGTTTGCCTGCGGGGTCCACGATCAGTAGCGAGGTGATCTTTCTCTCTTCCATCACGCGCAGAGCGCTGGCGGCTAGCTCGTTGCGCGCAAGTGTGACGGGATTTTTGGTCATGCAGTCGACGGCGCTGAGGGCCAGGACGTTTTCCTGGCGCTTTTGCATTACGCGGCGCAGGTCGCCATCGGTGATGATGCCGAGCAGCTTGCCGCTTGCTTCCGTGACGGCCGCCAGACCCAGCCCCTTGCGGCTCATCTCGTAAATCACGTCGGGCATTTTCGCCGTGGGCAGCACCCGCGGCGCGTTTTCGCCGGAGTGCATCAGGGATTCGACGCGGCGCAGTTTATTGCCCAGGCGGCCGCCGGGATGCAGCGCGGCGAAATCCTCTTCCTTGAAGCCGCGCCGTTCCAGCAGCGCGATGGCCAGCGCATCGCCCATCGCCATGGCCGCGGCGGTGGAAGCCGTGGGCGCCAGATTCAGCGAGCAGGCTTCTTCCTTCACGGCGATATCGAGCACGATGTTGCTGGCGGCCGCGAGAGTGGATTTCGGATTGGCGGTGAGCGCGATCAACGGCACACCGAGGCGTTTGACGGATTCCAGAAGCTCGATCAATTCCCCCGTTTCGCCGCTCGATGATATCGCCAGCAGGATGTCTCCTGCCGTGAGCATACCGAGATCGCCATGCAGCGCTTCTCCGGTGTGCAAGAAAAGCGCGGGCGTGCCGGTACTCGCAAAAGTTGCGGCGACTTTGCGTCCTACCAGACCGGACTTTCCTAGCCCCGTAACCACCACGCGACCTTTGCACGCGTACAAGAGTTCGACAGCTGCTTCGAACCGCGCGTCGAGCCGATCGATCAGCCCGGCGATGGCTTCGGATTCTACGCGCAGGACGCGTTTGGCGGTTTCCAGGCTCATGGAGCGTCCCATTCCCGCGTGAGGGCCGCGAGGCGTAGTATTTTCTGCAGCAGCGGGCGGAGTTTTTCTAGCGGGAGCGCGTTTGCGCCATCGGAAAGCGCTTGCGCGGGATTGTCGTGCACTTCCAGGAACAATCCATCCACGCCTGCGGCCGTTCCGGCGCGGGCTAGCGGCTCGATGAATTCCGGTTGGCCGCCGCTGGACTTCCCTGCTCCGCCGGGAAGCTGGACGGAATGCGTGACGTCGAAAACTACCGGATAGCCAAATTTACGCATGATTGGAAACGAGCGCATGTCCACCACCAGATTTTGGTAACCGAAGGAACTCCCGCGCTCGGTAAGGATGATTTTTTCGTTTCCGGTGCTTGCGATCTTTTCCGCCGCGTTGGACATTTCCCAGGGCGAAACGAACTGCCCCTTTTTTACGTTGACGACGCGTCCGGTTCGGCCTGCGGCGGCTAGCAAGTCGGTCTGGCGGCAGAGAAACGCCGGGATTTGCAGAATGTCGCAGACTTCGGCGGCGGGGCCAACCTGGGAGACGTCATGAACGTCCGAAAGGATCGGCAAACCGGTGCGTTTTTTTATGGCAGCCAGGATGCGCAGGCCTTCTTCCAGTTGCGGGCCGCGAAACGAGGAGACGGACGTGCGATTGGCTTTGTCGTAGGACGCTTTGAAGATGTACGGGATGCCGAGTTCGGCGGCGATGGCGCCGAGGCGTTCGGCCATGCTGGTGGCGTGGCTTTCGCTTTCGATCACACAGGGGCCGGCGATCAGGAATAGGGGCGCGTGGGCGCCGAAGCGGATGTTGCCGATCGAAAAGCTGCTAGCTGGTGGCATGTGGTGGCGATTGGTTGAGGCAACAGACTATGCGGGAATGGGAGGTATTTCAACTTTGAATTGCGGGGGTGGACGGCTTTTACCGCAGAGGCGCAGAGAAAGGCGAGAACATTAACACAGAGAAAACCGGAGAACCCAGACACTAATGAGGCCACAACTGGACTGCGACCACGTGGGGATGGAACAGCGCAGCAGCCTCATAACCCAAGCGCTTCGGATTGTGGTAGGATGAGGTATGCCAACGATCTTGCGATTTGGCGGCCTGCGCGTGGCCGTCTATTTCAACGATCATCGGCCAGCACATGTGCATGTGATTGGAAGAAGGTGCGAGGCTGTATTTAATTTGAATTGCGCGATTGGGCCTGTACGGCTGCGGGAGAATTATGGGTTTTCGCGGGCGGAGATTTCGCGAATCGCGAAGGTTTTGACGAAACATTTGGTGACGCTCTGTGGAGCGTGGGAGAGGATTCATGACATCGCGTGAGGAATTTGAGCGGGCTGGGCGGCGAGGGACGGGATTGCAGTCGGCGATGCCGACGGCGATTGCGGCGTGGTATGACCGGCGGTTGGGGCGGGTGGTGATACGGCTTAATTCTGGGTTGGATGTGGCGTTTTCGCCGCGCGATGCTGAGGGATTGGAGAAAGTTACGCCTGCGCAGCTTCGCGAGATCGAGATTAGTCCTTCGGGATTTGGGATTTATTTTCCGCGGTTGGATGTGGATATTTATCTGCCTGCACTCTTGCAGGGATTCTTGGGGTCGCGGGCTTGGATGGCGGCGCGGCTCGGTGCGATCGGGGGGAAATCGCGCAGCGCGGCGAAATTATCCGCTGCTCGTCGGAATGGGAAGCTTGGGGGTAGACCGAAGATGATCCGCAATCGCGGAGACGATCGGCGCGGGGAAAAACTATTACCGCAGAAACGCAGAGGACGCAAAGAAAGACAAAAGATTTGACACCCGGGGCGCGGAGGAAAACAAGGGCGCGATTGCTGGGTCTTGAGTGATATCCGCGAGGCAAGCTCGCTTGCTACGGTGGCGGCAAGCCGCCGCACTCCAAGAAAAGGCCGCGAGACGCTGAAGTGTTGCCGAGGCGTCGCTAGTCGGTAGCGGGTTCGGCGGCGGTTACACGTGATTCCGTCGCGGCGCCGAGGCGGTGGTGGCGATTTTCCAGGCTGGCGCGGATGAAGGCAGCGAATAAGGGATGCGGAGCCAGCGGCTTGGATTTGAATTCGGGATGAAACTGGCAGCCGAGAAACCACGGGTGGTTCGGCGCTTCGATAATCTCGACGTACACGCCGTCGGGGGTGCGCCCGGTGATGCGAAAACCGGCGCGCGTTAAAGTTTCCTCGTACTCACAATTGAATTCGTAGCGGTGGCGATGGCGCTCCGAAATTTCGAGCGTACCGTAGGCTTTGGCAGCGAAGGAACCTGCTTCGAGTTTGCAAGGCCACGCGCCGAGGCGCATGGTGCCGCCCATTTCATCCACGCCGAGCAATTCGCGGAGTTTGTAGATCACGCGATTCGGAGTGGAGGGATCGAATTCGGTGCTATCGGCATGTTCGATGCGCGAAACCTGCCGAGCGTATTCGATCGTCGCGCATTGCATCCCCAGACAGATGCCGAAGAACGGAATTTTTTTCTCGCGCGCGTAGGTGATGGCGTGAACCATCCCGGCGATACCGCGTTTTCCAAAACCGCCCGGAACTAAAATACCGTCCACATGGCGCAGCAGGCGTTCGGCCGTGGAGGGCGAGTCAATTTCTTCCGCTTCAATCCATTCGATCACCACGCGCTGGCGATTGGCTAGCCCGCCGTGTCCCAGAGCCTCGCGCAGGCTCTTGTAAGCGTCTTCGAGCTGGACGTACTTGCCGACGACGCCGATGCGCACTTCTCCGGCGGGATGCTCCAGCGTTTCCAGCATCGCCAGCCAGGGGCTCAAATCGCGCGGCGGAGCTTCCAGTCGCAGCAGGCGCAGAATTTGTTCGTCGAGTCCTTCGGAAGCTAGAGTCATGGGAACTTCATAAATGTTGCCGACGTCCGGCGCGGAAATGACGCAGGATTCGGCGACGTTGCAGAACAACGCGATTTTCGCTTTCAGCTCGGCAGCGAGCGGGCGGTCGCTGCGGCAAATCAGCACGTCCGGCTGAATTCCAATGCTGAGAAGTTCCTTGACGCTGTGCTGGGTGGGCTTGGTTTTCAGTTCGCCCGCCGTGGGGATGAATGGAACCAGCGTGAGGTGCACGAAGATGACATTTTCGGGGCCGAGCTCCAGGCGCATCTGACGGATGGCTTCCAGGAACGGCAACGATTCGATGTCGCCGACAGTTCCGCCGATTTCTACCAGGACTACGTCTACGCCTTCGGCAACTTTGCGGAAGGCGGATTTGATTTCGTCGGTGACGTGAGGGATTACCTGCACTGTTTTGCCTAGGTAATCGCCGCGGCGTTCTTTGGTGATGATGGATTCGTAGAAGCGGCCAGTGGTCCAGTTGTGGTCGCGCGTTAAATGCGCGGAGGTGAAGCGTTC